>Ga0335072_10006013_pt1 | contig 17811 bp, 14 predicted proteins | sample Lox_Sample_21_FD_206725 | JGI IMG/M metagenome (GOLD analysis project Ga0335072, IMG submission 206725) | Soil microbial communities from Loxahatchee National Wildlife Refuge, Florida, United States - Lox_Sample_2.1 | ecosystem: Environmental > Terrestrial > Soil > Wetlands | place: USA... | reverse complement strand
GCGCAGATCACCTCGTCCGAAACCAGCAGCACGCCGTACTTGTCACAGATCTCGCGCACCCGCTGGAAGTAGCCGGGCGGTGGCGGGAAGCAGCCGCCGGAGTTCTGCAGCGGCTCCAGGAAGACCGCGGCAACCGAGTCCTCGCCCTCGCGCAGGATGGCCCGTTCGATCTCGTCCGCTGCCCAGATCCCGAAAGCAGTCACGTCATGGGCGACGAACTCCGGCGCGCGGTAGAAGTTGGTGTTCGGTACCCGCACGCCGCCGGCTGGCAGCGGCTCGAACGGCTCCTTGATGCCGGGCAGGCCGGTAATTGCCAGGGCACCCATCGATGTCCCGTGGTAGGCGATGGACCGGCTGATGACCTTGTACCTGTTCGGCTGACCGATCGCCTTGAAATACTGCTTAGCGAGTTTCCAAGCCGACTCGACAGCCTCGGACCCGCTGCCGGTGAAGAACACCCGGTTGAGGTCGCCCGGTGCCATGGCGGCCAGCCGGTCGGCTAGCTCGATCGCCTGGGGATGCGCGTACGACCAGAGCGGGAAATAGGCAAGCTCCGCGGCCTGCCGGGCGCCGGCCTCGGCGACCTCGGTCCGGCCATGCCCGATCTGGCTGACGAACAACCCGGCCAGGCCGTCCAGGTAGCGCTTGCCGCGCTGGTCGTAAACGTACTGGCCCTCGCCTCGGACAATGACGGGGACATCGCTGGCGGCATAAGACGACATCCTGGTGAAGTGCAGCCACAGGTGGCGCTTGGCCTTCTCCTGCAGCGCCGCGATCTCGTCGTTGGTGTACGCCGTACTCATCTGGTCCCCCAGCTGTAGGTCTGCTTGCAGAGTTTCAGGTAAACAAACGTCTCAGTCTGCGTCACGCTTGGAATCGCGCGCACCCGGCCGAGGATTTCCAGCAGCTGATCATCGTCCTCGCAGACGAGTTCGATCAGGATGTCGAAAGAGCCTGCGGTGATGAGGACGTAGTCGATCTCCTCCATGCCAGCCAGGTGGCCGGCAACCCGCTCCAGGTCGCCGCCGCAGCGGATGCCGACCATGGCCTGTCGCGGAAAACCCAGCGACAGCGGGTCGGTTACCGCCACGATCTGCATAGCGCCTACGTCAATGAGACGCTGGACACGCTGCCGGACGGCGGCCTCGGACAGCCCGACGGCCTTGCCGATCGCCGCATATGATCGCCGGCCGTCCTGCTGGAGCTGTTCGATAATCTGCTTGGACAGGCTGTCGAGCACGATCTTGCTGTCAGGCTCGCGGCGGCTCGCTTGGCCACGGTTCCGAGCGCCCTGGGCGAGCGGCGTTACCGGCGTGTGCGCCATGCGGAGGCCCTCCTTCCAACCTATCGTGTCATGTTATCGGTATCTGTCAACTAATTCCGTAGAGTGTAGACCAATCTGTAACTGATTCGCTTGTGCAATGCCCATTTCTCTGTCAGGGTCGTACCCGAACTAAGGAGCGGTTTACCGGGAGGCCCGTAGTGGAAACAGCCGAGGTGCAAGCACAGCCGGGGCGCCAGCAGGTGCTCGCCAACTTTGTCGGTGGCAAGCACCAGGCGTCGCTGGACGGCCGGACCAGCGATGTCATCGACCCGAGCACGGGCGAGACCTACCTGCAGGCGCCGGTGTCTGGTCCGGCAGACGTCGATGCGGCCCTGCACACGGCGGCAGCAGCGTTCGAGACCTGGCGCGACACCACCCCGGCCGAGCGGAGCCTGGCGCTGCTGCGGTTCGCGGATGCGATCGAGGCCAGGGCCGAGGACCTCGTCGAGGCCGAGTCACGCAACACCGGTAAGCCGGTAGCCCTCACGCGCGCAGACGAGGTGCCGCCGCTCGCCGACGAACTGCGGTTCTTCGCCGGCGCAGCCCGGCTCCTGGAAGGCAAATCCGCCGGGGAGTACCTGCGCGGTCACACTTCGATGATCCGGCGCGAGCCAGTCGGAGTGTGCGCTCAGGTGACGCCCTGGAACTACCCCATGATGATGGCGGTTTGGAAGTTCGCGCCCGCGCTCGCGGCGGGCAACACCGTCGTGCTGAAACCATCGGACACCACTCCGGTCTCGACCGTGCTGCTGGCCGAGATCGCCGCCGAGTTCTTCCCGCCAGGCGTATTCAACGTGATTTGCGGTGACCGGGACACCGGCCGTGCGCTGGTGTCGCACGAGATCCCGCAGATGGTGTCGATTACCGGCTCGGTCAGGGCAGGCATCGAGGTCGCGCTGGCGGCCGCGGCAGGCCTGAAGCGCGTGCACCTGGAGCTGGGCGGCAAGGCGCCGGTCATCGTGTTCGACGACGCCGACGTGGAACAGGCCGTCCAGGGCATCACCGAGGCCGGGTACTACAACGCGGGCCAGGACTGCACCGCCGCGACCAGGGTGCTGGCAGGCCCCGGTGTCGGCGCGGAGCTGAGTGAAGCGCTGATCGCGAGGGCCGCGACAGTAAAGACAGCCGGGCGCGAGGTGACCGACGCCTACTACGGGCCGCTGAACAACCCGGCGCAGCTGGCCAGGGTCCAGGGTTTCCTGGAACGAGCGCCTGCGCATGCCACCATCGCAACCGGCGGGCACCGGGTCGGCGAGCGTGGCTTCTGCTTCGCGCCGACCGTCGTCACCGGACTGCATCAGGATGACGAGATGATCCAGGACGAGGTCTTCGGGCCGGTTATCACCGTGCAGCGGTTCAGCGATGAGCAAGAAGCGCTGCACTGGGCCAACGGGGTCAAGTACGGGCTGGCCGCCAGCGTCTGGACGCGCGACCACGGCCGGGCCATGCGGGCCGCACGGCAGCTGGACTTCGGGGCCGTCTGGATCAACACCCACATCCCGTTCGTCTCCGAGATGCCGCACGGCGGCTTCAAGCACTCCGGGTACGGCAAGGACCTGTCCGGCTACGGCTTCGACGACTACACCCGGATCAAGCACGTCATGAGTCACATCGAAGCCTGATTACCGGTTACTGCCCGCGGTAACGCGGAGTGGGGGTGCGAGCGCGGGCCAGAGGTGCTGCCCGTTGCCAAATTGTTAATGCCATTCGTCGCCTCACGGCGATTTAGCTACCGAATCAGTTGATAGGTGCGGTTAGCTCTGCGAAGATCAGTCACCACACCACCGGCGGTCACCGTGGCCTGAGTGCCGGGATGCATCGGAGGATTGGCTGGTGACGATGACTGAGGGCCAATCAGTGGCGGGGCCGGGCGGGCAGCTGGCCTCCGTAACCAGCGAACTGGACGGACCCCAAGGGGCGCCGGCCGATGTGGCAATCGAACTGGTCGGCGTGGCTAAGGAGTTTCATTCCAGGGGCGAGACGGTGGCCGCCGTCCGCGGCATCGATCTGGCCGTCAGGCGTGGCGAGTTCTTCTCGATGCTCGGGCCATCCGGCTGCGGCAAGACCACCACGATGCGCATGATCGCCGGCTTCGAGGAGCCGACCCGCGGGTTGGTGCGGCTCGACGGCCAGGACGTCACGAGCATCGCGCCCAGTAAGCGGGATGTCAACATGGTGTTCCAGTCCTATGCGCTGTTCCCGCACATGGACGTCCAGGAAAACGTCGCGTTCGGGCTGCGCCGCAAGAAGGTGGCCAGGAGCGAGATCGTCCGCCGGGTTGGCGAGATGCTCGAGATCGTCGACCTGACAGGCCGGGAGAAGCGGCGGCCGCGCGAGTTGTCCGGCGGTCAGCAGCAACGCGTCGCGCTGGCCAGGGCGCTGGTCAATCATCCGGCGGCGTTGCTGCTAGACGAGCCGCTTGGCGCCCTGGACCTGAAGCTACGGCAAGCCATGCAGGTCGAACTCAAGCGGATACAGCGCGAGGTCGGGATCACGTTCGTGTACGTGACCCACGACCAGGGCGAGGCGTTGACGATGTCGGACCGGATCGCGGTGATGAACGACGGCGTGGTCGAGCAGCTTGGCTCGCCGGCGGAGATCTACGAGCACCCGAAGACGAAGTTTGTCGCAGGCTTCATCGGCACCTCGAACCTGCTGACCGGCAAGCTCGCCCGGATCGACGATGGCTCAGGCCTCATCGAGGCGGGAGTCGGCGAGCGCATCATTGTCCCGCTCCGCGGCATCGCGGTCTCGGTCGGCGACGATCTCGAGCTCACCGTGCGGCCCGAGAAGATCACCCTCGCAGCCAGCCCCGGCGCGGCAGGGTGCGCGCTGCGCGGCACCGTCACCGACGTCGTCTACCTGGGGACCTCGACTAGTTTCACCGTGGCCGCAAGTACCGGCGCCGACATGGTCGTGTTCCAGCAGAACTCGGCAGCAGCCGGCCCGGTGCTGTCGCGCGGCGAGCAAGTCTGGCTGTCGTGGGAACCCGGCCACTCATTCCTGATCAGATAGAGGAGTCGCTCATGGCGCAGCAACGTCAGCAGCCGTCGGGATCAGAGCCGGGCCTGGACCCGTCAATCCTGCGCGGTCTCACGAGTCCCCGGATGTCTCGCCGCCAGCTGCTGACTGCGGCTGGCGCGGGCGCTGGCGCGTTCGGCCTCGCAGGCCTGCTCGCGGCGTGCGGTGTCAAGGGCGTCGCGGCGCCCAAGGCTTCGACCTCGCCTAATGGCGTGGGCAGCGCCGCCTGGTGGTCCAAGCAGCAGGTCACCAAGCAGGTGAACTTCGCCAACTGGCCGTACTACATCGACGTGCTGAACGGCAAGCACCTCACCCTGGAGCATTTCACCCAGACGACCGGGATCGCCGTAAACTACACCGAGCCGATCAGCGACAACCTGCCGTTCTATGCCAAGATCCGGCCGTCGCTGCAGGCCAAGCAGTACACCGGCTACGACATCATCGTGATGACCAACAACAGCCCGCCGCTCGGCTACCTGATCGACTACGGCTGGCTCATCCCGCTGGACCGGTCGATGATGACGAACTTCAACACGTACGCCGGCCCGCTGGTGAAGAACCCGTCCTGGGACCCCGGCAACAAGTACACGATGGCCTGGCAGTCTGGCTGGACGGCAGTGGGCTACAACTCCAAGGCTATTCCCGACCCTGGCACCAGCGTCGGGATCCTGTTCGACAAGAAGTACGCCGGCAAAGTCGGCATGATGAGCGACCCGCAGGAACTCGGCAGCGTCGGGCTGCTCGCCATCGGGGTGGAGCCGGCTACCTCCACGGAGTCGGACTGGCAGAAGGCCGCTACGTACCTGACGAAGCAGAAGAACGACGGCATCGTCCGCAACTACTACGACCAGAGCTACATCCAAGCTCTCAAGAATGGCGACATCTTGGTCAGCCAGGCGTGGTCTGGCGACATCTTCCAGGCCGACCTGAACAGCAAGTACCGGGACCTGAAACTGCTGATCCCGGACCAGGGCGGCATGTTCTGGACGGACAACATGTGCATCCCGGCGCAGGCGCAGAACCCCAAGGCGGCAATGACGCTGATGGACTACTTCTACCAGCCGCAGATCGAGGCCGTGGTGGAGTACTACAACGACTATGTCTGCCCTGTCCCGGACGCCAAGCAGGTGCTGCTGAATCCGGTCGGCTGGGCCAAGCAGGCGCTGGCCGAGATGAAGCCGGAGATCGGCCTCCCGACGTCGACGACCGCGGACGCGCCGCTGGTGTTCCCGACGGCGCAGTACATCAAGAACTCGCGGAACTACTACCAGTACAAGAGCCAGGAAGAACTGAACGCGTGGAACAACCTGTTCGAGCCGATCACCGAGGGGTCCTGACCCAGCGGCGCCCCGGCAGGGTCAGGCTCGGCAAGGCGTTCGCACCCTACCTGCTGAGCCTGCCCGCCGGGGTATGGCTGCTGGCCCTGTTCCTGGTGCCGCTGGTCACGATGCTGTCGCTGTCGCTGCAGACCTGCAATCAGGCGACCGGCGCGTGCGTCATGACCTGGCACTGGAGCGAGTTCGGCCAGCAACTCAGCCTGTACCACGATCAGCTGGTCAAGAGCTTCGAGTATGCCGGCGCGGCCACCGTCATCGACCTGGTGATCTCGTTCCCGATCGCGTACTGGATCGCGTTCTACGGCGGGTCGAAGAAGAACTTCTTCCTGCTGATGCTCCTGGTGCCGTTCTTCGTCTCGTTCGTGATCCGCACAGTGGTCTGGGAGTTCATCCTGTCCGACCAGGGCGTGATCCTCGGCCCGCTGAAGCACGTGCACCTGCTGCCGCAGAACTTCCACGTGCTGGCGACCGGATACGCGGTGATCGCCGGCCTCGCCTACAACTACCTGCCGTTCACCGCGTTGCCGCTGTACGTCGCTATCGAGCGGATCGACAAGCGAGTGCTGGACGCGGCGTATGACCTGTACGCCAGCCGGGCCAGTGCGTTCAGCCGGGTGATACTGCCGCTGACCGTGCCCGGCTTGTTCGCCGCGTTCCTGCTGACCTTCGTTCCCGCCCTCGGCGATTACGTCAACCAGCAGATACTCGGTGGCACCAGCGACACGATGATCGGCACCGTGATCCAGAACGCGTTCCTGACCAACCTGGATTACGCGGGCGGGTCGGCGCTGTCGGCGGTGCTGCTGGCGGTCGCGCTGATCGGGATCTTCGCTTATGCCCGGCTGCTCGGCTCGCAGACCATCGAGGAATATCTATGACCACCGTGGCGACCCGTGAGCGGGTCGGCGGCCCGGCGGCCAGTGAGCCGGCCGTCCGGCGGCGCCGCCAGCCCGGCCGGTTCCTGCTGCCGGTGTACTCCTGGCTGATCATCGCCTATCTGGTGTTCCCGATCGCGGTGATGATCCTCTACAGCTTCAACCGGACCGGCCCCGGACTACAGCAGGTCAGCTTCGGCTGGAACGGCTTCACCACCGAGTTCTACCGGCAGTGGGACAACGTGCCGCAACTCAGTTCGTCCTTCTGGCTGTCGATCCGGCTGGCGATTACCAGTGCCGTGCTGGCCACCGTGATCGGGACGCTGCTGGCCCTGGCCATGGTGCGGTACCGGCCGCCGCGCTTTCGCGGCAAGGCATTCATCGAACAAGTGATCTTCCTGAACATCGCCGCGCCGGAGATCGTGCTCGGTGCGTCGCTGCTGGGGCTGTTCGTCACCCTGAACCTGGCCAGGGGTTTCCTGACGCTGGTACTTGCCCATGTCGCGTTCTGCATCGCTTACGTGATGGTTACCGTGCGCGCCCGTATGGCCGGCTTCGACTCCTCGCTCGAGGAAGCTGCCCAGGACCTCGGTGCTAGCTCGTGGGTCACGTTCCGGACGATCACGCTGCCGCTCATCCTGCCGGGCGTGCTGGCTGGCGCCCTGATGTCGTTCGCCTTGTCCATCGATGACTTCGTCACGTCCAACTTTGTCGGCGGCGCGAGCGTGCCATTCCCGGTGTGGGTATACGGGGCGACGAGGATCGGCATCCCTCCGCAGGTCTTCGTGTTCGGCACGGCGATATTCGCGGTGGGTATCTGCTGCGCCCTGCTCAGCATCGTGCTGAGCCGTCGCCAGGCCTGACAAGGAGGACCTCCACATGGCTCGACCGCCTGGCCGACGGCTGGCCACCCGGATCGTGCGGCCCGCCGCGATCGATCCGGCCATCTGGCGTGGGCTCACTGACAAGCGCGTTACGCGTCGTGACGTGCTGCGGGGCAGCAGCCTGACCGGCGCGACGGCACTCGCGGGCATGCTCGGCGCCGGCGGCCTATCCGGGCTGCTAACCGGATGCGGCACCGGCCAGCAGCCGGCGGTGGCGGACACGGCAGGCAGTCCGGCCTGGTGGCGGCGGCAGAAGCTGCACCACACCGTCAACTTCGCTAACTGGCCCGATTACATCGACGTGCTGAACAATAAGCGCCCGTCGCTGGAGCACTTCACCGACCTGACTCGCATCCGGGTGAACTACAGCGAGCCGATCAGCGAGAACCTCCCGTTCTACAACTCCATCCGCCCGTCGCTGGAGCGCAAGCAGTACACCGGTTACGACATCGTCGTCCTCACGAACAGCGATCCGCCGCTCGCTGAGATGATCAACAACGGCTGGCTGATCCCGCTGGATCAGTCCATGATGAACAACTTCAGGGCCTACGCAGGGTCGCTGGTACGGAACCCGCCGTGGGACCCCGGCAACACCTACACCATGGCGTGGCAATCCGGCTGGACGGCGATCGGCTATAACTCCGCGCAGATCAAGGATCCGGGCGACAGTGTGGGGATCCTGTTTGACACGCGGTTCGTCGGCAAGGTCGGAATGATGAGCGACCCGTACGAGCTGGGCAGCGTCGGCTTGCTGGCTATCGGCGTAAACCCGGCCACCTCGACTGAAGCGGACTGGCATAAAGCGGCGTCGCTTCTGCGGAAGCAGAAGAGCGAGGGAATCGTCCGCGGCTATTACGACCAGGATTACATTGACAAGCTGAAGAGCGGCGAGATCATCGTCTCGCAGGCGTTCTCCGGCGACATCTTCCAGGCCAACCTGCAGCAGCGGTACCAGGACCTGCGGCTGCTCATGCCTGGCGAAGGCGGGATGTTCTGGACGGACAACATGTGCATCCCCATGTACGCGCAGAACCCCAAGGACGCCATGGCGCTGATGGACTACTTCTATCAGCCGCAGGTCGAGGCCGTCGTCGAGTATTACAACGACTATGTCTGCCCGGTGCCTGATGCCCGGCTGATCCTCCTGCACCCGGTCGGCTGGGCAGCTCAGGAACTGGCAGCGATGCGGCACGAGGTCGGCGAGCCGCCGTCGTACACTGCGAGATCTCCGCTGGTGTTCCCGACGCCGCAGTACGAGGCCCGCTCCAAGGATTACCGCCAGTTCGAGAACGCTGAGGAGCTGGCTCTTTGGGACAAGCTGTTCGGGACGATCGCGACTAGCAGCTAGCCGGCGGGCGGCGCTTCACGTGCAGGCGCCGCGCGAGAGGCAGAACGCACCGATGATGGGGAACGGATGACCGACGCTCGGGCTGCCCGGCGGCTGGATGTTTCTCGGGCACTGGCTGGCGCCCGCCCGGTCCCGTTCTGGCTGGACCAGCCTGGCGCATCGCGCCCCGAAGCGCGGCCCGCGCTGGCCGGCCGCACGAAAGCCGAGCTCGCGGTTGTCGGCGGCGGATTCACCGGCCTGTGGACCGCGCTGCAGGCCAAGGAGGCCGACCCTGGCCGCGACGTCCTCCTGCTCGAGGGCCGCCGGGTCGCCTGGGCTGGCACTGGCCGCAACGGCGGCTTCTGCTCGGCCAGCCTTACCCACGGGCTGGCCAATGGTCACGACCGGTTCCCCGCCGAGCTCCGCGAGCTGGAGCGTCTCGGCCGGCGCAACCTGGACGACATCGAGAAAACGATCGCGCGCCACCAGATCGACTGCGATTTCGTCAGGTCGGGTGAGCTCGCGGTGGCGACCGAGCCATGGCAGGCCGAGAGCCTGCGGGAGACCGCGGCACTCGGTGCCCGGCTCGGCAGCAGCCTACGGCTGCTTGCGGCAGACGCCGTCCGCGCCGAGGTGAACTCGCCGGGCTACCTGGCCGGCCTGTGGGACACCGCAGGCTGCGCAACTGTCGATCCGGCCCGGCTGGCCTGGGGCCTGCGCCGGGCTTGCCTGGACGCTGGCGTCCGGATTTACGAGCACACACCGGTCCTGGCGGTAAGCGAGGAAGCGGGCAAGTCGGGCAGGCTGGCCTTGAGGACTCCGGACGGCCAGGTCAGCGCGCGCCGGGTAGCCCTTGCCGCTGGGGCGTTCTCGCCGCTGCTGCGCAGGCTCCGGTACTACCTGCTCCCGGTGTATGACTATGTGCTGGTCACCGAGCCGCTGACGGCCGGTCAGCTGGCAAGCATCGGCTGGCGGCACCGGCAGGGTGTCGGCGACAGCGCGAACCAGTTTCACTACTACCGCCTCACCGCCGACAACCGGATACTGTGGGGCGGCTACGACGCGATCTATTACTACGACGGCACAACGAGCGCGGCGCACGATCAGCGCCCGGCTACCTTCGACCGGCTTGCCTCGCATTTCTTCGCAACGTTCCCGCAGCTTGAGGGCGTATCTTTCAGTCACAAGTGGGGCGGAGTGATCGACACCTGCTCCCGGTTCTGCGCGTTCTTCGGCACCGCGCGAGCCGGCCGGCTCGCGTACGCGGCCGGCTACACCGGGCTCGGCGTCGGGGCCAGCCGGTTCGGTGCCCGCGTCCTGCTTGACCTGCTTGGCGGCGAGCCCACCGAGCTGACCGAACTGGAAATGGTGCGCACCAAGCCGGTTCCGTTCCCGCCTGAACCGCTGCGGTCGGCGGGCGTGCAGCTAACCCGGTGGTCTCTGGCCAGGGCCGATGAGCACGAGGGCCGCCGCAACCTGTGGCTACGGGCGCTGGACCGGGCAGGCCTCGGCTTCGACTCCTGAGACTCCGCCTGGCTGGGTACGGTCCAGCGTGAGGAAGGGAGCATCAAGCAGGTGCAGCGTCCATCCAGCCGCGATGTCCGGGAAGCCGTGCTTGACGCCACATTGCTTGCCCTGGCCAGTCTCTTGTCCTACTGGTTGACCGCTGACCTGCTGTCCCGGCTGCACACGGCTTCCAAGACCGAGCACATCATCGGCGGCCTGTGGGCCGCGATCGCCACGATCTTCGTCAGCAAGGGCAGCTACCAGCAAAGCGTCACGGCTGCCGTCTCCAGGGTGGGCGGGACGCTGGTGAGCTTCGTTGTGTGCTTCGTTTACCTCGTCTTCCTGCCGGTCCACCTCTGGGCATTCGCGCTGCTGATCGGCGTGAGCGCGCTGGCCCCCACGCTGGCAGGCAGGCCGGCTGACGCTGCGACCGCGGGGATCACGACGGCGGTCCTGCTGGCCCTGGCACCGCTCAGTCCGCAGCACGCATGGCAACAGCCGATCTACCGCCTTGGTGACACGGTGGTGGGCGTGATCGTCGGTGTTGCCGCTGCCTGGGTGGGCCGGAAGCTGAGCGGCGACCCGGATGCAAAGACCCGCGAACCACAGTCGTAGACCGGCAGCGGCGCTGCCGTGGAGTCGTAGCCGCGCCGCGACTGCTGAGTCAGCCCAGGGTCAGCCTCAACGGCGGCAGCGGGTCTGAACCCGATGCCAGCAGGTCATGGACCTGGTCACCGTCCAGGTAACCGGCAACGAGGTCAGCCAGCCGGTCGAGCTTCGCCTCCCGGATGGCGCTGAACGAGACATCCGGTGCGCCGGTGAAACTCCGCCCGGCGACCCGGGCCACGTAGGTCAGGTACTCACGGCGGAAGCTGTCGTTCTCCAGCAAGCCGTGCCAGACAGTGCCGGCCACAGCGTCGACGCGGCAGCCCTCGTCGGCGAAGAACGGCTCACCTTCGTCTCTGATTACGGTGCCGTGGTGGATCTCGTAACCGTGCACGATGACGCCGTCCGCGAGTGTTTTCGAGGGCCGGGCCAGTACCTTCTCCGTTCCGAACACGGTCCGCACCGGCAGCAGTCCGAGGCCGGGTACTTCGCCGTAGCTGCTTTCCACGTCGTCGTCGATCAGCGTGCCGAGCATCTGATAGCCGCCGCAGATGCCGAGGACCGGCAGGCCTCGCGCGACGTGCCGGGCGACCGCCTTGTCGATCTGGCGCTCGCGCAGCCAGGCCAGGTCACGTACCGTTGCCCGGCTGCCGGGCAGTATCACCAGGTCGGCATCGGCAAGTTCGGCGGCGTGGCGGGCGAAGCGCACGACCACGCCAGGTTCGGACGCCATTGCGTCCACGTCGGTGTGGTTGCTCATCCGCGGGACGGCGACCACGGTGACGCGCAGCACGTCGTCGCCGAGCGGCGGGCCGCCGGACTGCAGCAGCGCCCAGTCGATGGCGTCCTCAGCGTCCACGCCAATGCCGTCGGTGAATGGCAGCACGCCGAGCACCGGCCGGCCGGTGAGCTTCTCGAGCATGTCCAGGCCGGGCTGCAACAGGGCTGGCTCGCCGCGGAACTTGTTTATGATGAATCCGGCTATGAGCGCCTGGTCGTCCGGGTCCAGCACCGCCAGCGTGCCGACGAGCGAGGCGAACACGCCGCCCCGGTCGATGTCACCGACCAGCAGCGCCGGCACCTTGGCGGCGCGGGCAAAGCCGAGGTTAACGATGTCGGTCTGGCGCAGGTTGATCTCGGCTGGGCTGCCTGCTCCTTCGCACACCACTACGTCGAACCTGCGAGCCAGCTCCCGGTAGGACTCCACCACGACACCGAGCAGTGCGCGCGCCCGATCGCTGTTCCAGTAACTCGCGGCGTCGGTCTCGGCGACCGCCTTGCCCAGCACGATGAGTTGGCTGCCGGTCTCGCTGCCCGGTTTCAGCAGCACTGGATTCATCAGTGCCTCGGGCTCGATCCCGCAGGCTTGTGCCTGCGCGGCCTGCGCCCGGCCGATCTCCTCGCCGGCCAGGGTGACGAAGGAGTTCAGCGACATGTTCTGCGCCTTGAACGGCGCGACAGCTACCCCTTGCCGCGCCAGCCAGCGGCAGAGCCCGGCCGTGACGACAGACTTGCCCGCATCCGAGGTCGTGCCGGCGACCAGAAGCGCTCCCACCCGCCGCAGACTAAGCCACGCTCGGCTTGGCCATTTGGCCGGCCTGCACACATGCGTTCAGGATGACGCCGCCTGCAGGGCCAGCAAAGCGACATGCAACGACAACCGGGACTCAGCCGGTTCCAGTTCCACGCCGAGCACGTCCTCGATCTGCCGCAGCCGCTCATACATGGTCGGCCGCGCCAGGTGCGCGCGCTTGGCCGCTGCCGCCTTATTGCCGCCCGCCTCCAGGTAGGCGGTGAGTGCCGGCACTAGCTGTGAGCCGGTCGCGTCGTCGTGCACGAGCAGTCGGCTGAGTTCCCGTTCGGCGAACGCCTGCAGCCGGGGGTCGTGCCGCAGCAAGTGCAACAAGCCACGCAGCCGCAGGTCCGGCAGCCGATAGTAGGTCCGGTGGCCGTCGGCGGCGGCGACCGCAGCGGCAACGTGGTCGGCCTCCAGCAACGAGCGCTGCACCGCGGCAATCGAGTCGACCGCCGAGCCTGCCCCGATCACGTCGGCCGGAGCCAGCCGCGGCCGCAACTGGGCCGCGAGGCGGGACAGAGCAGCCTCCGGGTCGGCACTCGCCGGCAGCGTCAGCAGCGCGGCAATCCGGTCATCGTCAAGTGAGCCGACCAGCGCGGGCATGTGCAGCTGTCGGCAGACCTCGGCTATCGCGTCGGCGATCCCGGCCGCCCGGGCCGGTGCGGCAAGCCCGGGCACAACCGATGTGCCGGGAACGCCCGCAGCGGGCCCGGCTGCCCCCTGGCCGGTCGCGGCTTGCGAGTTTGCCACCCGGACGACGACTGGCAGGAGCAGCCGACCCGCTACCGGCACGCCGAGCGCCCTGGCCCGCGCCGCGGCTTCTGCCGGGTCGCTGTAGCCGTCGCCGAGCAAGGCGGACAGGATCGTGCGATGCGCCTGGCGTTCCAGGCTCTCGCGCCGGTGGTCAAGGAGGCGGCCGAGGGCCAGCGTCGTCGCCGCTCGCTCGATGAGCGCCTCGTCGCCCGGCCGGGGCGTCTCGCTGCGGAGCATGATCAGCCGTCCCCAGTCCTCGCCGCGAGCGCCCACGACCGTTACGAGCCAGCCGGACGCCGTGTCGTAGCCAGTCCGGCCAGTCAGCGTGGCCGATCGCGACCGGCCGGAGAACCCGGCCAGCAGGCTCGCCGTGTCCGCGCCGAGCGGCGCGCAGGCAAGGACCTGATGCGCGAGGTCCTCGAGGATGACCGGGCAGCCCGCGAGCGTGGCGGTCTGGGCCACGACCTCGTCCGCGGCCGCACCGGACACCGCGAGCTCGGTGAAGACCTGGTGGAGCCGCTCCGCTGAGCGCAGCTCGGCTAGCTGGGCGTCGATGATCAGGGCGTGGACCGCCTCGGTGATCTCGATGAACTGCGTCTCGCGCTCGAACACGATGAGCGGCAGCTGATGGTCGTCAGCGGCGGCGATCAGCGCGGACGGCAGGCTGCGGGAGTAGCGCGAGCCGAGTTCGACCGCGAGGCCGCTGACGCCGACCAAGGCAAGCTCAGCCACGTACCGGGTCAGCCCGGCCGCGTCGTCAGGCAGCGCGATCCCGGTGGACAGCACGAGCTCGCCGCCCCGCAGCAGGTGCGCGGCCTGGGCAAGCTCGATCACGTGCACCCAGCGGACGGGAGCGGTCAGCCGTTCGGCGCCGGCCAGCACGCGCGGCGCGCCGCTGCGGACCGGGCCGAGCGCCAGCACCTCGGCCACAGTGGGCAACATGGCTGGTGTCTCCCTCATCTGATCCGCTGTGTTAGCTCGGCCGGGCCGCACACACTGTACCTGCGGGCAGGTCGATCCCTTACACAACGTAAGTTGGCTCAAGCGCGCGGTGGCGACACACTGGGCGCAGGGGGACGATGAGAGCAACGGGCTGATCAGCGCATCGGAAGGCAGCAGCGCCATGGAGCAGGCAACCACGCATCGCACGCACTGGATTAACGGCAAGCCGTGGACCGGCGAGGCGGCCACCCGAGGCGATATCTACAACCCGGCGACCGGGCGGCTGTCCGGAACGGTTGACTACGCGACGGCGGCTGAGGTGGACGCTGCGGTCGCGGCGGCAAAGGCCGCGCTGCCGGGCTGGCGCGAGACCTCGCTCGTGCGCCGCGCTGGAGTGATGTTCGAGTTTCGCGAACTGGTCCGCAAGCACTCGGGCGATCTGGCGGCGCGGATCACCGCTGAGCACGGCAAGGTGTCCTCCGACGCGGCCGGCGAGGTGGCGCGCGGCCTGGAAGTGGTGGACTTTGCGTGCGGGATACCGCATCTGCTCAAGGGCGGGTTCTCGGAGAACGTGTCCACCGGCGTCGACGCCTATTCGATCAGGCAGCCAGTCGGCGTGGTGGCCGGGATCACCCCGTTCAACTTCCCGGCCATGGTGCCGATGTGGATGTTCCCGATCGCGCTGGCCTGTGGCAATACCTTCGTGCTCAAGCCGTCGGAGAAGGACCCTTCGGCGTCACTGCTGCTGGCCGAACTGCTGGCCGAAGCGGGTCTCCCCGACGGCGCATTCAACGTCGTGCACGGCGCCAAGCCTGCAGTGGACGCGCTGCTGGCCCACCCCGACGTCCGCGCGGTGAGCTTCGTCGGCTCCACGCCGATCGCACGTTACGTCGCCGAGACGGCGACCAGCCACGGCAAGCGGGTGCAGGCGCTCGGCGGAGCCAAGAATCACATGGTCGTGCTGCCCGACGCTGATCTCGACCTGGCCGCGGACGCGGCGGTGAACGCGGGATTTGGCTCCGCTGGCGAGCGGTGCATGGCCATCTCGGTCCTGGTGGCGGTGGACCCGGTCGGCGACGAACTCGTCGGCAAGATCCGGGACCGGATCGGGAAACTGATCGTCGGCCCGGGCGACGCCGAAGGCTCGGAAATGGGGCCGCTGGTCACCCGCGAGCACCGCGACAAGGTGGCGAGCTACCTGGACTCGGGCGTCGCAGACGGCGCGGCGCTCGCGGTCGACGGGCGCGACCACCCGGTGACCGGCGATGCCGCCGACGGCTTCTGGCTCGGCCCGACGATCCTTGACCACGTGACTCCGCAGATGCGCGCCTACCAGGATGAGATCTTCGGCCCGGTGCTGTCGGTGGTTCGCGCCGGAAGTTACGCCGAGGCGGTGGAGATCGTCAATGCGAACCCGTACGGCAACGGCACCGCGATCTTCACCAACGACGGGGGAGCGGCGCGCCGCTTCACCCACGAGATCGAGGTCGGGATGGTCGGCGTCAACGTCCCGATCCCGGTGCCGATGGCGTTCTACTCGTTCGGCGGCTGGAAGTCGTCGCTGTTCGGTGACACGCACGTGCATGGCACCGAAGGTGTGCACTTCTACACCCGCGGGAAAGCTGTCACTTCGCGGTGGCTCGACCCGAGCCACGGCGGCGTGAATCTCGGCTTCCCGGTCAACCAGTAAGCCTCCTCTTGGCGGAACCCGGTGACATGCGGCCGGCCATCGGCCCTGACGGTGGAGATCCAGAACAGCTCGGCGGTCTGGAGTAGCCTCCGGGTCTGCTCCCAGCTCGCCGCGATCGACGAGGAGCGTCCCGCATGAGCAGTTCGGCGCCAGCTGGGCCAATCCGCGCACGCGACCTCGGGATACCGTTCGACGGGAGGCCGGGGCAGTGGAACGCCATCACCGACGTGCCCGGTGTCGAGGTGGGCTACCAGACGCTGATTCGCGGCGACTCGGTGCGCACCGGGGTGACGGCGATTCATCCGCGGGGCGCTGAGGGAGCCGGCGATCCGGTCACCGCCGGTTTCTTCTCCCAGAATGGCAATGGCGAGATGACCGGCCTGTCGTGGATAGAGGAGTCGGGAACGTTCAGCGGCCCTGTCGGCATCACCAATACGCACGCGGTCGGAGTCGTCCACGCCGGGATCGTGGCCTGGACCATCAAGCATCATCCGCGCCTAGCGCAGGTGTGGCTGCTTCCGGTCGCCGCAGAGACCTGGGACGGCTACCTGAACGACATCAACGGGCACCACGTCACCGAGGAAACGGCGGTCGCCGCGCTGGAAGCTGCCGCGCCAGGGCCGGTTGCCGAGGGTTCTGTCGGTGGCGGCACCGGGATGAACTGTTACAGCTTCAAAGGCGGCTCGGGCACCTCGTCACGGCTCGTCAGCTTCGCCGGCACACACTACGCCGTGGGCGTGTTCGTGCAGGCGAACTTCGGCAGCCGCCATGAGCTGACGCTGGCAGGCGTGCCGGTCGGGCGGCTCGTCACCGCAGACGACCCGATGGCCGACTTCAGCCTCGCGCCGGAGGGCTCGGGCTCGGTCATCGCCATCGTCGGCACCAATGCCCCGCTACTGCCCGGGCAGTGCAAAGCGCTCGCCCGCCGGGTGACGCTCGGCCTGGCCCGGACCGGCACGGCCGGCTCGCACTACTCGGGCGACCTGTTCCTGGCGTTCTCTACCGGCAATCCCGGCGCGATCACGCCCGGCGCCGGAACGCGAGCGGCTGGCAATGGGGATGACTACGACGTTCTGAGGTTCGTCCGGTGGGGTGCACTCGACCCGTTCTACGCGGCGGTCGTTCAAGCGACCGAGGAGGCAGTCGCGAACGCACTGGCCGCCGGTGAGGACATGACCGGCAGAGACGGCCACCGCAGCCCGGGGCTGCCGCGCGCACAGGTAGCTGAGCTGTTCCGGCATCGGACGCCGTAGCCTGACTTGCAGGTGACCGGTTAGCGGTAATATGTTACTTCCATGGAATTGCTGGCTGATGTCTCGCTACGGCGGACGAGCTTGCGCGACCAGGTCCTCAGGGCGATCCGCAGTGGCTTGGTGACAGGCCAGATCGTCCCGGGAGTCGTGTACTCCGCTGCCGCGCTAGCCGCCCAGCTGGGCGTATCGAACAGTCCGGTACGTGAGGCGATGCTTGCCCTGGTTGATGAGGGGCTGATGGAGGTAGTCCCCAACCGGGGCTACCGGCCCGTTACCTTGAGCGCCGCCGACACTGCGGAGATCATCCAGCTCCGCGAACTGCTCGAGGTTCCCGCCGTCGGCCTCGCCGCTGAGAGCGGCATCAGCGATATCTACGCCGCGCTGGAGACCCTCGTCGCGGTGATCGAGCAGACCGCGGCGGCTGGTGACGTCGCGGGAAATCTTGATGCCGATCGCGAGTTCCACCTCACGCTTGTCGGTGCCGGCGGGAACCAGCGCCTGGCGAGACTGGTCGCCAGCCTGCGAGATCAGGCCCGGCTGTACAACTTGCGCCACCTCGCGCAGTCCGGCGGGCTGCGCGCGTCCGCCGCTGAGCACCGGCCGCTGCTCGCCGCCGTCGCGAGCGGCGACCGGCCTCTCGCGGAGCGCCTCATGCGAGCTCATCTTGCTCATCTGACCACCGACTGGGCTGAGCCGAACGAGGGCGGGCGAGAGTGA
>Ga0335072_10006012_pt1 | contig 17814 bp, 16 predicted proteins | sample Lox_Sample_21_FD_206725 | JGI IMG/M metagenome (GOLD analysis project Ga0335072, IMG submission 206725) | Soil microbial communities from Loxahatchee National Wildlife Refuge, Florida, United States - Lox_Sample_2.1 | ecosystem: Environmental > Terrestrial > Soil > Wetlands | place: USA... | reverse complement strand
CCGACCTCTCGGTCGAGACCCTGGCCGAACGGGCCCGCCTGTCGCCGCGTCAGTTCGCCCGCGCCTTCGCCGCCGAGACCGGGCTGCCGCCCGGCCGCTACGTGGACCTGGCCAGGCTGGAGGCCGCCCGCCGCCACCTCGAGGACACCAGAGCAGGCGTCGAGCAGGCCGCTCGCGCCTGCGGTTACGGCACCCCCGAGGCGATGCGCCGGGCCTTCGTCCGAGCCCTCGGCGTCAGCCCGGCCGAGTACCGCCGCCGATTCCGCCCGCTAAGAACCGACAACCAGCAGACAGGAGCGTCATGCTAATCGCCATCCCGCTGTTCGACCGCTTCACCGCCCTCGACGCGGTCGGCCCCTTCCAGGTGCTTGTCGCCCTGCCGGGCGCCACGACCGTCTTCCTGGCCGAACGGCCCCGTGATGTCACCGACGAGTCCGGCGTCCTCACCCTCGGCGCCAAAGCCTCGTTCGCCGACGTCCCAAGCCCCGACATCATCGTGGTCCCTGGCGGACCCGGCCAGGCCAGTCACATGGCGGGCAGCCCGCTCCGCGACTGGCTCATCGCGGCCGACCAGACCAGCACCTGGACCGCCTCCGTCTGCACCGGCTCCCTCATCCTGGCCGGGGCCGGCCTGCTCGACGGGCGCCAGGCGACGACGAACTGGCTGGCGATGGACGAGCTGGCCAGGCTGGGGGCCAAGCCCCGCCGGGAGCGCTACGTCTTCGACGGCAAGTACGCCACCGCCGCGGGCGTCTCGGCCGGCATCGACATGGCCCTCGCGCTGGCCGACCGGATCGGCGGAGCCGACCTGGCGAAGCGACTCCAGCTCGGCATCGAGTACGACCCGCAGCCTCCGTACAACGCGGGCTCCCCGGCCACCGCCCCGGCCGAGATCGTGGCCGACCTCCGCGCCCGCAGCAGGTTCACGTCGGCCTAGCGCCGGGCTGGCCCGATTGCGGCGCGGCCGGCGCGGCCGGCGCGGCCGACTCGGCCGACTCGGCCGACGCGGCCGGTCGCGCCGCCGGGACATACGGCGCGTACACATCGGCCACCACGCCCACCTGGCGGGTGGTGAAGGCGCGTTCGCGCCGACGATCCCGGGTGAAGGCGGCCCACCAGGTCAAAATGGCCCCGAAGCGGTTGCGGTACCCGGTCAGGAAGGCGATGTGGATGAACAGCCAGCCGATCCAGCCGGGGAAGCCGCTCATCTTCAGCGGTCCGGCCGACATGACGGCGTTCCCCCGGGCGATGTAGGCGGCCGAGCCCAGATCGTGGTAGCGGAACGGCTTGCCGGAGTCTTCTCCCAGCTCCTGATGCCTAATGCGGGATCCGGTGTACAGGCCGGCCTGCATGGCGACCTCGGCGACGCCGGGCAGCTTGCCGAGGCTCATGAGATCGCCGATGACGGAGATCTCGGAATGTCCTGGGATGGTCAGGTCCGGCCGCACGACGATGCGGCCGGCCCGGTCGTGTTCGGCCCCGGTCGCGTCCGCCAGCACCCGGCCGAAGGCGGGCGCCTCCACCCCGGCCGTCCACAGCACGGTGCCGGCGTCGTACCGGGTCGTGCTGCCCTCGTGATCGCGGACGACCAGCCCGTTGAGGTCGATGTCGGTGACGATCGAGCCCATGTGCATTTCGACCCCGAGCTTGCGCAGCGCCTGCTCGACCTTGCCCGACAGCTTCGGGCCGAAGGCCGCCAGCGGCGCGCTGCCGCCGTCGAACAGCAGCACCCGGGCGTCCTCCGGCTTCGCCCGCCGGTACTCGGCCCGCAGCGTCTTGGTGGCGAGCTCGCGGATCTGGCCGGCCAGCTCGACGCCGGTCGGGCCCGCGCCGACGAGAGCGAACGTCAGCCAGTGCCGCCGCTGGGCGGGATCTTCGGTGGTCTCGGCCATCTCGAACGCGCCGAACACGCGGCGGCGGATGGTCAGCACGTCGGAGATCGTCTTCATCCCCGGCGCGATCGGGGCGAACTCGTCGTGCCCGAAGTACGACTGTCGCATCCCCGCGGCCACGATGAGGTCGTCGTAGCCGATCTCGATCTGGTCCCCAGTGGGCCGGACGGCGATCAGCTGGCGCCCTTCGACGTCGATCCCGGTCGCCTCGGCCAGCACGACCTGGACGTTCTTGTGTTTTTTGAGGACGCTGCGGAGCGGGGCGGCGATCTGTCCCTCGGACAGGATGCCGGTCGCGCACTGGTAGAGCAGCGGCTGGAAGAGGTGGTGGTAATCCCGGTCGACCAGGGTCACCGACACCGGGGCGTCGCGCAGCGCGCGGGCCGCGAACAGCCCGCCGAAACCACCGCCGACGATCACCACCCGGCGGCGCGGACCGCGGCCGCCTCCGCTACCGGCCATCTGGGGCTCCTCCCGCTCAGCCGACTGGGTCGTGCCAGGCGACCCGCCCGGTCAGCAGCCGGTCTGCTTCCTTAGGACCCCAGCTGCCCTGGGCGTAGGGATGCACGGGGGTGGCGTCGCCCAGGATCGGGTCGACGATCGTCCACATGGCCTCCACGGTGTCCTGGCGGGCGAACAGCCACCGGTCCCCGTCCAGCGCGGCGCCGATCAGCCGGTCATACGGACGAATGTCGGATCCTGGCTCCACCGCGAACGAAAGGTTCTCCGCCAGCGGCTCCCACCCGGCCCCTGGCTTCTTGCCCTGGAGCGTGAGATTGACCCCGGTCTCGGGCCAGATCCGGAACGTGAGCATATCCGCGGGTCCGATCGGCTCGATGCCGAACACGTCGTGCGGCGGCTGCTTGAACGTGATCGCGATCTCGGTGGCGGTGACCGGCAGGCACTTGCCGGCCCGGATCAGGATCGGCACCCCGGACCACCGCCAGCTCTTGGCGCTGAGCCGGACCGCGACGTAGGTCTCCACCGTCGAATCAGAGTCGACGCCGTCGACCTGCAGGTAGCCGTCGTACTGCCCGCGAACCGTGTTCTCCGGGGTCAGCGGGTTGAGCGCGTGCACGACCGTGTGCTTGGCGTCCGGCCACGCGGCCAGGCCTGACCCGCTCGGCGGCTCGGCCAGCACGGTGGCGAGCACCTGGAGCATATGGTTCTGCAGCACGTCCCTGATGGCCCCGGTCCGGTCGTAGAACCGGCCCCGGTCCGCGACGTTGAACTGCTCCGCCATCGTGATCTGGATGTTTTCCACGTAGGTGCGGTTGAGCAGCGGCTCGATGACCGAGTTGGCGAAGCGCGCGAACAGGACATTCTCCACCGGGTCGAACGCCAGCCAGTCGTCGACGCGGAAGATCGCCTCTTCCGCGAAGTGCTCGTGCATGATGTCGTTGAGCTTCTTCGAGCTGGCCAGATCGGTCCCGAATGGCTTCTCCACCATGACCCGGGCACCCCGCGCGCGGCTCGCGCCCGCGATCCCCTGCGCGATGCGGCCGAACAGGACGGGCGGCACTTCCAGGTAGAACAGCACGTGCTCGCCGGCGCCGATCTCATCGGACATGGCCTTGTAGGTGGCGTCGTCGCCGAGGTCGCCGTCCACGTAGCGCAGCAGGCTCAGCATCTTGACCGCGGCCGGATCGGTCGGGTCCATCCCGTTGCGCTTGAGCGACGCGGTGGCGTAGTCGCGAAACTGTTCGAGTCCCCAGCCGCTCTTGGCCACCCCGATCACCGGGACTTTGAGTACTCCCCGCTTGACCAGGCCAACCAGGGCGGGAAAGGTCTCCAGCTTGGCCAGGTCGCCGGTGGCGCCGAAGATGACGAGCGCGTCGATTTGGTTGTTTGCCATCAGTCGCTCCTCGTGGTCTTTAGTCACCGTCAAGCCGATCACGGCCGGAACCGGCCAGCGCCATCCGTCGCGGGTGACACGCGGCTCGCCCCGCTCGGCGGGCAGGCCGACCCGGCCGCTCACCCGGTTCAGATGATGACGATCGGCCGGTCGGCGGGTGAAGCTGGCCGGATGAGCGAGTGCGCGATGACCGAGGCCGAGTTCCGGGCGTTGCACGAGCGGCTGCGACGCGCGTCAGCGTGGGTGCCGGCCGACCGCCGGGGCGCGCTTAACAACATCTCGATGTCGGACGTGGTGGCGGCGGCCGGCGCCGTCTCGGTCGGCCGCACCGTGTCGCTGGCGGCGCCGATCCAGGGCCAGGCGGCCGATAACCCGGATCCCGCCGTGCACCAGCTGGCCTACTCGGCCGACGGCCCGGACCGCGTCTCCGGCCTCACCTTCGCCACCGACCGCCTGGCGCTGAACATCCACGGCGATGCCGACAGCCACATGGACGCGCTATGCCACGTGCTCTTCGACGGAACGCTTTACAACGGCGTAGCCGACGACACCGCCGACGCAGCCGCAGCGGCCGAGCTCTCCATCGACGTGGCCAGCCACGGGATCGCCGGCCGCGGCCTGCTGCTCGACATCCCCCGGGTGCGCGGCGTGCCATGGCTGGAACCAGGCGATCACGTAACCGCGGACGATCTGCGGGCGGCCGAGTCGGCCCAAAGCGACCGGATCGGGCAGGGCGACCTGCTCTTCATCCGGGTCGGCCATCGCGCCCGCCGCCGGTCGCTGGGGCCGTGGGACGCCGCCGGGGCGCGGGCCGGACTGCACCCGGCGGCGCTCGAGCTGCTGGCCGAACGGCGGATCGGCGTCCTCGGCAGCGACGGCAACAACGACACCGCGCCGAGCATCGTCGAGGGCGTCGACTTCCCGGTGCACGTGCTCGCGATCAACGCGATGGGCCTGCACCTGCTCGACTACCTGGACTTTGAAGACCTCGTCGCGATCTGCGACGACCTGCGCTGCTGCTCGTTCCTGTGCGTGCTGGCGCCGCTCCGGCTGCCCGCCGGGACGGGCTCGCCGGTCAATCCGATCGCGATTTTCTGAAATCGGACCTAAACAATCACCCGCTACGGGCGACATGCGGTCCGCCGCACGGGCACAGGACAGTTAAAGCACGACGATCGGCCTTTCGCGGCGACTAGGCGACTAGAGGGGGACGGTTGAGGCTCGATCTCGCACGGTGGCAGTTCGCGTTCACGTCGATCAACCACTTCCTCTTCATCCCGATCACGATCGGGCTCGCCTTCCTGACCGCGCTGCTGCAGACGGCGTGGCACCGCACCGACCGGGACGAGTACCTCCGGCTGACCCGGTTCTTCGGCACCCTGCTTGTCATCAACGTCGCGATCGGCGTGGTGACCGGAATTGTCCAGGAATTCGAGTTCGGAATGAACTGGGGCGCGTACTCGCGGCTGGTCGGCAACATTTTCGGGGCGCCCCTGGCGATGGAGGGGTTGGCCGCGTTCTTCCTGGAATCGACCTTTCTGGGGCTATGGCTGTTCGGCTGGGACAAGCTGTCGCGACGAGTGCACCTGCTGACGATCTGGCTGGTCTCGTTGGGCAGCGCGCTGTCGGCCGCCTTCATCATGGCGGCCAACTCCTGGATGCAGCACCCCGTCGGCTACGTGATGGTGGCAGGCAAGCCGGTGCTCAACGACATCTGGGCGGTGTTCTACAACCCCGTTTTCGTCTGGGGGTACGCCAAGGTCCTGGTGGTGTCGCTGACCACCGGCGCCGTCATCATGCTGGCGGTGTCGGCCTGGCAGCTGCGGCACGGCGGGGATCGCCCGGTGTTCACCAGGTCGGCCCGCCTCGCGCTCGTCGTGCTGGTTCCGGCGATCCTGTTCACGCTGCTGATCGGCGACGAGCTCGGCGTGATCGAGGGCCGCTACCAGCCGATGAAGATCGCGGCGGCCGAGGCGCAGTGGACCACCTGCCAGCCGTGCTCGTTCTCGCTGTTCCAGATCGGCGGCGGCAACAACGACCAGACCCCGACCCAGATCATCGAGGTCCCGCACCTGCTGTCGCTCCTGGCGACCAACTCCTGGAACGGCAAGGTCGTCGGGCTGAACCCGCTGCAGCAGCAGTACAGCAAGCAGTTCGGGCCCGGCTACTACGTCCCCGACGTGTTCATCCAGTACTGGTCCATGCGGGTGATGGCCTACCTGGGCGGCCTGGTCCTGCTGATCTCGCTGTGGGGGCTGTGGCTGATCCGGCGAAGAAAGCTCGCCACGTCCCGGGTGTTCCTCTGGGTGGCGGTCTGGGCATCGGTGCTGCCGTTCCTGATGAACACCGCGGGCTGGCTGCTGACCGAGAGCGGCCGTCAGCCGTGGATCGTGCAGGGCATCATGCTGACCAAGAACGGCATCTCGCCGACGGTCAGCACGACCTGGCTGTGGATCAGCATCCTCGCCTTCGTCGCCCTCTACGGCACCCTCGGCACCGTCGACCTGCTGCTGATGCTGAGGTACTCGCGCAAGGAGCTCCCGCCGCCCCGCGCCGAGGCCGAGGCGGACGCCCCGGTCCCGGCCGTCCAGTACTGAGGTCACGATGGGCAACCTGATCCCGTTCTGGTTCATCGTCATCGCCGTGCTGTGGACCGGCTTCTTCCTCCTCGAGGGCTTCGACTTCGGCGTCGGCATGCTGCACAGCGTCGTCGGCCGGGACGACATCGGCCGCCGGGCCGTCATCAACACGATCGGACCGCTGTGGGACGGCAATGAGGTCTGGCTGATCGTGGCCGGCGCCGCCATGTTCGCCGCTTTCCCCGGCTGGTACGCGACCATGTTCTCGGGCCTGTACCTGGCGATGGTCCTGCTGCTGATATCGCTCATCATCCGCGGCGTGGCCTTCGAGTACCGGGGCAAGCGCGACGCGGCCGACTGGCGCCGCACCTGGGACGTCGCGCTGACCGTGGGCAGCCTGCTCGCCCCGTTCGTGATCGGCGTCGGACTGGGCGACCTGCTGCACGGGCTGCCGATCAACTCCAGCCAGAACTACACCGGCTCGTTCTGGCAGATATTTCAGCCCTACGCGGTGTTCACCGGGGTCACCCTGGTGCTGATCTGCCTGCTGCACGGGGCGACCTTCCTGAGCCTGCGGACCACCGGCGACATGCGCGACCGGTCCGGCCGCCTGGCCCGGTGGGTCGCGCCGTTCACCGCCGCCGCGGTCACGGGCTTCGCCATCTGGACCCACGTGACCTCCACCGGCACGTTCTTTCTGCGGCCGCTCGAGCTGCTGGCGATCCTGGCCGTCCTCGCCGCCGTCTGGCTGGTCTACGAGGGCAGGGACGGATTCGCGTTCGCGGCCACGGCGATCACGATGGCGTCCTGCATCATCTCGATCTTCGTCGGCCTGTATCCCAACGTGATGGTGTCGAGCACCAACCCGGCCTACAGCCTCACCGTGCACAACACCGCGTCCGCCCCGTACTCGCTCACGGCGATGACGGTGGTCGTCGTCATCTTCCTGCCGCTGGTGCTGGCCTACCAGTGCTGGTCGTATTACGTGTTCCGGCGGCGAATCACCCGCGAGCAGTTCTTGCCCCCTCCGCCGCCCGTCGTGGCACCGCAGCCGGTGCCCGCCCAGCCGGCCCCCGCCCAGCCGGCCTCCGCGCTCAGCCGTTGGATCAGAGGAGCCCGTCATGGCAGAAAGTTACGACATCATCATCATCGGAAGCGGGGCGGGCGGCGGCACCCTCGCCCGGCACCTCGCCCCGTCGGGGAAGCGGATCCTGCTGCTGGAACGCGGCGACTGGCTGCCCCGCGAGCCGGAGAACTGGTCCACCCTGGACGTGTTCGTGGACGGCCGCTACGTCTCGCCAGACAACTGGTACAGCGTCGAGGGCAAGTCGTTCTTCCAGCCGCAGATTCACTACTACGTCGGCGGCGCCACCAAGCTGTACGGCGCCGCCCTGTACCGCATGCGCGAGCGGGATTTCGGCGAGGTGCGCCACCATGACGGCCGGTCGCCCGCCTGGCCGATCTCCTATCAGGACATGGAGCCCTACTACACCGCGGCCGAGAACCTCTATCAGGTGCACGGGGCCCGGGGGGAGGACCCGACCGAACCGCCGTCGACCGGACCCTACCCGTACCCGGCGATCTCCCACGAGCCGCGCATCCAGCAGCTCTCCGACGACCTGGAGAAGGCGGGCTACCACCCGTTCCACGCCCCCTGCGGGGTCCTAGTTGACGAGGCCAATCTTCCCTACAGCACGTGCGTGAAGTGCGGGGAATGCGACGGGTTCCCGTGCCCGCTGCACGCCAAGTCCGACGCCGAGGTGATAGGCGTCCGCCCCGCCCTCGAGTACGACAACGTCACTCTGCTGCGGAACGCGCGCGCGGTGAAGCTGGAAACCAACCCGGCCGGCACCGCCGTCACCAGCGTGGTCGTCCAGCATGGCGGCGAGGACGCCGAGACTGAGAGGTACGCCGGCGGCATCGTGGTGGTCGCCTGCGGCGCTGCCAACTCCGCCAAGCTGCTGCTCGCCTCGGCCACCGACCGGCACCCGAACGGGCTGGCCAACGGCTCGGACCAGGTGGGCCGCAACTTCATGTTCCACGACTGCCAGGCCGTGCTCGCGGTGTCGAAGGAGCCCAACCCGACCGTCTTCCAGAAGACGCTCGGCGTCAACGACTTCTACTTCAGCGGCCCCGACTTCGACTACCCGATGGGCAACATCCAGATGATCGGCAAATCGCAGGCGGAGATGTTCCGCGGCGAGAAGCCGCTGGAGACCAAGTTCGCGCCGAGCTGGGCGCTGCGCGACGTCGCCGCCCACGCGGTCGACTTCTGGCTGTCGACCGAAGACCTTCCGCAACCGGAGAACCGGGTCACGCTCGGCCCGGACGGCGGGGTGCACCTCGCCTACACACCCAGCAACCCGACCGCCGCCGAGCAACTGTACGGCCAGCTCAAGTCCATGCTCGGCTCGCTCGGCCTGCACGAGGGCCACCTGGCTCACCGCTGTATGTACATGAAGACGGACATCCCGATCGCCGGCTGCGCGCATCAGGCCGGCACCGTCCGCTGCGGCGCCGACCCGGCCACCTCGGTGCTCAACGCCGACTGCCGGGCGCACGAGGTGGACAACCTCTACGTGGCCGACACCAGCGTCTTCCCGAGCATCAGCGCGGTCAACCCGGCCCTCACCGCGATGGCGAACGCCATCCGGGTCGGCGACGGGATTCTCGACCGGCTCGGCTAGCGGCGGAAGAGGGGCGGCTCCCTGATGCTGCACGTCCGTGTCGTGAGCCCGCCCGGTGCGACCGGGGATCTGACCAGTAGGCTCGCCGCCGATCCGGGCGTCCGCAACCTCATCGTGCTGCCGGGCGCGGCCCGGCAGCCGCACGGCGACGCCGTCCAGTTCGACCTCCTTGACCAGTTCGCGAACCAGGTCCTCGGCGACCTGCGCGCCCTGATCGGCGACGTCAGCTCGATCGTGATCGAGAGCGTGGACGCGTCGATCGCGGCAACCGGAGCGTCGGCTGAGCCCCGCTCGGGCGACGTGCCCCCGGTGTGGGACCTGGTCGAGGCGAAGATCCGCGCGGGCGGCCGGTACCCTCCCAGTTTCTTTGCCCTGCTGGTCATCGCGGGCCTGATCGGCGCGGTCGGCATCCTCACCAACTCGCAGATCCTGATCGTGGCGGCGATGGTGGTGGGCCCCGAGTACAGCGCGATCATGGCGACCGCGCTCGGCCTCGACAAACGGGACCGCGGCGCGATCTGGCGGGGCGTGGCCGCCCTGGCGGGCGGGTTCGCGCTGGCCGTTCTCGCCACCCTGGTCTTCGGGCTGCTGATCCGGTGGTCGGGCGTGACGCCGAAGCTCTACGAGGTGGGCGTCCGGCCGGTGTCGGACCTCATCAACTCGCCGAACGTGTTCTCGGTCATCGTGGCGGTGCTGGCCGGCATCGTCGGCGTCGTCTCGCTGACCGAGTCCCGCGCGAACGCGCTGATCGGCGTGTTCATCTCGGTGACGACGATTCCCGCCGCCTCCGACATGGGCCTGTCGGCCGCGTACGGCAGCTGGTCCGAGGCCCGCGGCTCGACCTTCCAGCTGCTGCTGAACGTCGTCCTGCTCATCGCGGTCGGCGCGGCCGGGCTCGCCGCCCAGCGGGCGATCTGGCGGAACCGGACGGGGAGGGCCGCCGCCCGCGCGGGCCGGCCCTCCCCTGATGCCTAGCGGCTCACGTCATCGCCCCGACGACCGGGCTGGGCGCGTTGACGCCGTGGTCGAGCTGGTAGTCGAGGTTGACGGCGGCGCTGATCAGCGCCAGGTGGCTGAACGCCTGCGGGAAGTTGCCGAGCTGTTCGCCGGTGCTGCTGATCTCCTCAGAGAACAGGCCGAGGTGGTTGGCGTAGGTGTGCATCTTCTCGAACGTCAGCCGGGCGTCTTCGAGCCGGCCGGCCCGCGCGAGCGCGTCAACATACCAGAACGTGCACAGCGAGAACGTGCCCTCGTCGCCGGCCAGCCCGTCCGGTGACGCGCTCGGGTTGTAGCGATAGACGAGGCTGTCGGAGACTAGCTCCTTGTCCATCGCCTTGAGCGTGGACAGCCACATCGGGTCCTGCGGCGGGATGAACCCCTGCAGCGGCATCAGCAGCAGCGAGGAGTCGAGCACGTCGGTGCTGTAGTGCTGGGTGAACGCGCCGACCTTGCTGTTCCAGCCCTTGTCCATGATCTGCCGGTAGATCGTGTCCCTGGCCTGCGTCCAGCGCGGCAGGTCGGCCGGGCGACCGTGCCTGGCGGCCATCCGGATGGCCCGGTCGAACGCGATCCAGCACTGGAACCGGCCGTAGGTGAAGTCCCTGCGCCCGCCGCGGGTCTCCCAGATCCCCTCGTCGGGCTGGTCCCAGTGATCGCACAGCCAGTCGATCAGCCGCGATACCTGCTCCCAGCCCTCGGTGAACGTCTCCATGCCGTTGACGTCGCCCAGGTACGCGGCGTCGAGCATCTCGCCGTAGATGTCGAGCTGGAGCTGGTCGGCCGCGCCGTTGCCGACCCGGACCGGTTTCGAGCCGCGCCAGCCCTCGAGGTGGTCGAGGCTCTCCTCGACCAGGTCGGAGCTGCCGTCGACCCGGTACATGATCTTCAGCGGGTGGTCGGCGCCGGGCTTGAGTTCCTTGCCGCGCTCGCGCATCCACCCCGCGAAGGCCCGCGCCTCCTCGACGTAGCCCAGCCCGAGCAGCGCGTAGAGCGAGAACGAGCCGTCGCGGATCCAGGTGTAGCGGTAGTCCCAGTTCCGCTCGCCGCCGACCTGCTCGGGCAGCCCGGTGGTCGGCGCGGCGACCGGTGCGCCGCTCGGCTTGTAGATCATCAGCTTGAGCGTGATCGCCGACCGCGCGACCATGTCCCGCCAGCGGCCGGTGTAGGTCGAGCGGTGCACCCAGGCGCGCCAGAAGCTCGCCGTATCCGTCTCGAGTTGATCGAGCTCCTCGACCGTTATCCGGCGCGGCTGCCCGCCCATCGACTCGAGGATGACGCCGCCGCTCTCCCCGGCCCGCAGCGTGCGCGACGCGCGCAGCCCGTCGCCGTGTCGCTCCAGCGTCAGCGCGGGATCCTTGGCCGGGCCGTCTACCAGGCCCGCCGCGTGCAGCGTGAGCTCCATGCCGTCGCCCTCGAACACCGCGCCGTTCTCGGTGACGTCCAGCTTGTGCGGCTTGCGCGCGTAGTCGAACGCGGGCTGGATGTCCATCACGAAGCGCATGGTGCCCCGCACCACGTGCAGGTGCCGTACCAGCCGGTGCCGGTCGGTCGCCGCCCCCTCGATGACCGGCATGAAGTCGTGGACCTCGCCCACCCCGTCCTCGGTCATGAACCTGGTGATCAAGATCGCGGTGTCCGGGAGGTAGAGCTGCTTGGTCACGTAGTCGTCGGTGTCGGGACCGACCCGGAAGTAGCCCCCGTGATCGGCGTCGAGCAGCGTCGCGAACACGCTGGGCGAGTCGAAGCGCGGGGTGCAGAACCAGTCCACCGTGCCGTCGGTCGTGACCAGCGCGGCGGTTTGCAAGTCACCGATCAGCCCGTGATCGGCGATGTTGGGGTACCGGTTCACGGCCCCCTCCTCTGACGGTCGCGCACGCCGGCTGTAAGGCGCGCTATCAGGGGAATCGTCGGTCGCGCGGGACGCCAGGCACATCACCCCGCCGGGGTGGTTCAGCCCGCCGGGGTGGTTGAGCCCGGCGGGCCGTCAGGCCGGCTGGGGCTGCATGCCCGGCGCCTCATTGCGCCAGACGCCCACGCCGGTCGCGGTCGCGTGCCTGACCGCGGACCAGTGCTGCCGCGCGAGCTCAGTCGGCGGCACGTCCATCTGCTGCACTCGCCGCTGGAAGGCCGCCGCGATCGCCAGGCCGACGACCGACGCCCCCGCAAAGGCGATCACTCCGCCGACGCCGACCATGATGGCGCCGGCCCGGATCTGCTCGACGTTGAACTCGAGCTTGGACTGCGGCGCCTGCCTGTTATACATCGGGACCTTCCTCGAAATTGTGGCCATGATCGGAGTCTCCCCTTCCGCGAGTGCCCGGACATCGCCCGCAGCGAGTGATACCGGTGCCCAATAGCTCGCCCGGATGCCTACCCAGCGGGCCAGTCAAAATCCCAAAATCCTCATCTCGAACGGACCCGGCTGACTCCCTCGGGGAACGCGGTCCCTTCCCGTTGTCATCCGAATAAGGGGCGTAATGGTCATTTGCCCCGCACGCGAATATAACGCTTTGATTAAGTACCGGAGGCGAGCCATCCGGCCGGGAGGCGGTTCCGAAGAAGGAGCGTAATAGGCCATCGATATGGCCTCGCCTCTGAAAGGACCTCCATGTCTGCACAGAGTCAGCCAGAGCCGACCGCGGGCCCGACGCGCCGTTCCATGCTGCGCGGCGCCGGCGCGGCCGGCGCCGTGGGTATCGCCGCGGCGGTGGGAGTGGGCGCCGCCAGCGGGGGAGCGGCAGCGGCGACCCGGCCCGCGGCCGGCAACCGCGCCACCGCGGCCAACCGCGCCAGCGCCGGGCATTCAGCCGGCGTCGCCGGCGTCCCCGTCGTCGTGTACCTACGCGACGCGGCGTCCGGCGAGTTCGACGTCTTCGCCGGAACCAGCCGCGCCATCATCGTCGACCCGGATCTCGCCGCCCGGCTGACCCGTGCCGTCCGCTAACTGGTCTCCCTGCAACTCTGCCCAACCACAATCGCCAGAAGCGAGTTAGCTATGTCATCGCATCGCGAAGCACCCGAGATCTCGAAGGATCCGGTTGCCGATAGCACCGACGTCTACGCCTTCGTCAGCCCCGACAAGCCCGACACGGTCACGCTGATCGCCAACTACATCCCACTGCAGGGCCCCGCGGGCGGGCCGAACTTCTACTCGTTCGGCGACGACGTGCGGTACGAGATCCACGTCGACAACGGCGGCAACGGCCAGGACAACATCACCTACGCGTTTCATTTCCAGACCCGGCTGAGCGACCCCGACACGTTCCTCTACAACGTCGGCCCGATCCTGTCGCTCGACAGCCCGAACTGGAACAGCAGGCAGTTCTACAACGTGACCCGCATCCAGCACGGCAAGAGCACGGTGATCGGCGAGAACCTGCCCTGTCCGCCGTGCAACATCGGCCCGCTGTCCACCCCGCACTACGCCAACCTGGCCAGCGAGGCGGTGCACGAGATCGCCGATGGGATCAAGGTGTTCGCCGGCCAGCGGGCGGAGGGCTTCTACGTGGACCTCGGCTCGATCTTCGACCTCGCGAACCTGCGGCCGTTCGAGGAGCTGCACGCCCAGTACGGCATGCACGTCTTCGCCAGCCCCGCGGCCGGCGTTAACGCCACCGCGGAGCTGAACGTGCACTCGATCGCCCTGCAGATTCCCACCAGCGAGCTCCTGCGCCCCGGCCAGCACGGCGAGTCCGACTCGGCCGCGGTGATCGGCGTGTGGACGACCGCGAGCCGTCAGCAGGTGACGCTGTGGGACGACCGGCGGGGCGAGAATGTCAACAGCGGCCCGTTCCGCCAGGTCTCGCGGCTCGGCAACCCGCTCGTCAACGAGGTCCTGATCCCGCTCGGCAGCAAGGACCTGTGGAACTCGCTGCCGCCGGCCGACGACAAGCGGTTCGCGTCCTACGTGGCCCATCCCGAGCTGGCGGGGCTGCTGCCGGCGCTCTACCCGGGGGTGTTCCCGAATCTGGAGGCGCTGGTCAAGGCGGGAACCGCCCGGGCCGACCTGGAGGCGATCCTGCTGACCGGGATCCCGTCCGGGATCGTGACGGGCTTCCAGAACTACACCGGCCCGGTGCAGGCGGACATGCTCCGGCTCAACACCGCGATCAAGCCGTCGAAGAAGCCGAACGAGCTCGGCGTCATCGGCGGCGACCTGGCCGGCTTCCCCAACGGCCGCCGCGTCTTCGACGACGTGGTCACGATCGAGCTGCGGGCGATCGCCGGGGTGACCGTCCCGCTGGTGGACCCGGCCTACAAGCCCGACACGGCGGCCGGCCTGGTCACCGACGGGCTGACGGCCAAGAGCGTCCCCGGCGGCTACCTCGACCACTTCCCCTACCTCGGGGTTCCGCACAGCGGATTCAGCACGCCATCATAGCGTTTTCATGAGGGCAGACAGGAGCGTAGTCATGGCCGAGCCGGTTCTCGGACCATCCAGCGCGGGCAGCGTCGTCCTCGAGCTCGGCGGCGCGGTCGGCGTCCTCGTCCTCGAGGCGACCGTCCAGCTGAACGGGCGGGAGATCGAGATCAGCCCGGTCGGCGGCATCCACGACCACGAGCACGAGCACGGCCACGGCCACGCCCACCGGACGCACTCCATGGTGCGCGAGCGCGGGACGGCGGCGGGCAAGAGCTACGCCGCGGTGTACCCCGGGCTTGCCGTCGGCACGTACACGGTCTGGCGAGACCACGACACCCCGGCCGGCACCGTCACCATCGACGGCGGTCGGGTGACCAGGTACCGCTGGCCGGATTGAGCAGGCCGGACTGAGCCCTGGCGCGGCCGCCCGCCTGGCAGGGGTGGAATACCCAGGCAACAGGTCGCAAAGGAGGGGAAGGCTCAGTCCGGCAGGGTCATCACCAGGATGGGGGTGGTCGTCGGGCTGCTGGTTCCGCCAGCGGGCTCGACGGTCACCCCTACCTTGTCGGCCGAGGTCAGCCCGGCCGCGAGCACCGGCGCGGTCTTGCCGTCGGTCGGCTGCGGCAGCAGGCCGGCCGGGCGGGCGGACCCGGTGCTCAGCAGCCACAGCTCGTAGACCTTGGCGTTCGGCAACCGGGGGAGCCCGGAGCTGGTGAAGATCATCTTCTGCTCCGCGTAGGACAGCACCACCGTCGCCGTGCCGCCGGTCGAGCTGGTCCCGGTGACGATCTGCGCGTCCGGCGCCGCCAGCACGGCCGCGATCTGCTGGTTCTGCGCCTGCACGGTGTTGAGCCGGTTCTGGGTGGAGACGGTCACGACCGCGAGCACCACCGCCGCCGCCACGCCGGCCGCGGCGAGCCCGAGGGCCAGCCGGGGGAACCAGTCCGAGCGGGTGAGCCGCCGCCCGGGCCGGCGCCTGGCCGCCGCGGCCGGCGTCAGCGGCGGCAGCTGCGGGGTCGCCGCCGCCGCCGCGAGCACCCGTTCCTTCAGCCCGGGCGGGGGCTCCGCCGCCATCGCCATCGCCATCGCCGTCGCGGTCTCCGTCATCCGCCGGACGTCGTCCGCGCAGGCCGGGCAGCGCCGCAGATGACGTTCGAACCGCTCCCGCTCGGCGTCGTCGAGCGCGTCGAGCGCGTACGCGCCCGACAGCTCGTGCACGCGCCTGGAGAAGAGTCTCACCAGCTCCTCCCCAGGCAGTTTCCCAGCCGCGTGAGGCCGTCGCGGATCCTCGTCTTGACCGTGCCAAGCGCGACCTCAAGCTTGGTCGCCACCTGCGGGTAGGTGAAGCCGCCGTAGTAGGCGAGCGTGATCGCCTCGCGCTGGAGCTCGGTCAGCCCCTCCAGGCAGCGGCGCACCTGCTCGGCGTCCATGCTCGCCTCGACGGTCTCCGCCACGTCGTCGACCGCGGAGGGGACCGGGGCGGACCGCTGCTCTCGGTCGGCCGCCGCGGTCTCGGACCGCACCCGGTCGACCGCCCGGCGGTGGGCGATCGTGAGCGCCCAGGTGGTGGGGCTTCCCCGGGCCGGATCGAATCGGGAGGCGGCCCGCCACACCTCGAGCATGACCTCCTGGGTGACCTCCTCCGACTGGGCCGGGTCGCGCAGCACCTTGCGGACCAGGCCGTAGGCCGGGCCGGAGAGCCTGTCGTAGAGCGCCTCGAACGCGTCTTGGTCGCCCCGCGCCACCAGCGCGAGCAGCCGCTCGAGGTCCGTGTCGTCCCGGGGCGGCGCACTCCGGTCGGGCCGCGGCGCCGGCCCGCCGCGCGCCTCCACGCGGCTGACGCGGTGCCGCGGCCCGGTCGGAATGGTCACGGCCCCATTGTGCTCCCGGCCGGGGCCGTTGATAACCGTTTCCGAGGTTGCCGTCGGTAACCGTTCAGCTGCGAAAGTAGTGACCCTCGTCCATGTCGGCGAGCAGACCGGGGTGGGTGGGCGCCCAGTCAAGCAGCTTGCGGGTCAGCTCGCTCGAGGTCGGGTTGTCGAGCTGGGCGAAGCCGCCGAGGAAGCCCAGGTACTCGTCCGCCTGCTCGGGCGCGATGCTGGTGGCCGGCCGCCCGAGGTTGCGGCCGATGGTCTCGGCGATCTCCCTGAACGGCACCCCCTCGTCGCCGACCGCGTGCAGCCGGGTGCCGGCCGGAGCCGACTCAAGCGCCAGCCGGTACAGGCGCGCCGCGTCGAGCGTGTGCCCGGCCGGCCAGCGGTTCGCCCCGTCGCCGACGTAGGCGGCCGCGCCCTTGGCGCGGGCGAAGCCGATCAGGGCGGGGATGAAACCGTGCAGGTCGAGCGAGCTGTGCACGGTCGGCGGGAGCCGGACGACGGAGGTCCGCACCCCGCGCGCGGCCGTCTCGATCGTCAGGTTCTCGGCGTCGATCCGCGGGCCGCCGGGCAGCGTGTCGGTCTCCGTCCCGGTCCGGCCCAGCGCGGCCATCGCCAGCAGCAGCGTTCCCGACGTGCCGACGTAGGGCTTGCCCGTGCCGGCCAGCGCGTCGAGCATCGCCTCGATCGCCGCCAGGTCAGCTCCGGCCGCGCCCTGCATATCGCCGGCGCGCATGATCTCGTGCTTGAACGCCAGGTGGATCACCCCGTCAGCGTCGGCGGCGGCCGACCGCAGCAGGTCGAGGTCGTCGATCGTGCCCGGCAGCGGCGTCGCGCCCGCGGCGCTGACGACGGCGGCCGAAGACTCGGTGCGGGCGAGGCCGGTGACCTGGTGGCCGGCCGCGAGGAGCTCGGGAATCACGGCGGACGCGATGTGCCCGCTGGCCCCGGTGACGAAAACGCGCATGATGCAGAACCCTCCGCTGGTTTGATGTCAGCTGCTGTCATGAGCTTAGCACTGGTTGATGTCGGTCTCTGTCATCACCGGTAGCGCAACCCGCGTATCCTGAGGGCATGGTGCGATGGGAGCCGGGCGCGCGCGGCCGGCTGGGACAGGCGGCGTTCGAGCTGTTCACCGAGCGCGGCTTCGAGCAGGTCACGGTGGCGGAGATCGCCGAGCGGGCAGGGCTCACCGAACGAACGTTCTTCCGCTACTTCGCCGATAAGCCCGAGGTGCTGTTCGCGGGCGCGGAGGGCTTCCAGGACCTCTTCGTCTCCAGCGTCGTCGGCGCCCCCGATTCCGCCGCGCCGATCGACGCCGTCGCCGGGGCCCTGTACGCCGCGGCCGCCACGTTCACCGCGCACTCCGGCGGCGCCAGGCGACGGGCGGCCATCATCGCCGCCCACCCCGACCTGCGCGAGCGCGAGCTGGTCAAGCTGGCGACGGTCGCCGCCGCGGTGGCCGACGCGCTGCGCGGCCGGGGCGTCACCGACCCGGCGGCGTCCCTCGCGGCCGAGGCGGGGCTGGCCGTCTTCAGGATCGCCTTCGCTAGCTGGATCGCCGC
>Ga0335072_10006011_pt1 | contig 17816 bp, 13 predicted proteins | sample Lox_Sample_21_FD_206725 | JGI IMG/M metagenome (GOLD analysis project Ga0335072, IMG submission 206725) | Soil microbial communities from Loxahatchee National Wildlife Refuge, Florida, United States - Lox_Sample_2.1 | ecosystem: Environmental > Terrestrial > Soil > Wetlands | place: USA... | reverse complement strand
TTGCGCCGAACTGGACTTCTACTTTTTTCTCCGACCCTACCCACTGAGGATGCACGAGGCCGGTAATTCCGGCACCCACCAACAGAATGCCAATCACGATCAGAAAGATAGCTCTCATCGCCGCTCCCGGATTGTCGCTAGGCTTCGCCTCTTGACTGAAGAGGATGCGTTTCGATCATTTTGCATGAGGAGCGAGGATTTCGCTCAGGTAATCCGGCCGGCTATTGTCGCGCTCGATGTGCGGAAAGCGCAGCCCGCCGTGGTAATCGACCGAATAGTCTTGTGCGTCGCGCCCGTTCGTAGCCGCGATGTCGATCGGTTCGGCGGAAGATTGGGCGTTGCGGATCGCGTCGCGGAGATTTTCGTCGGAAAAGGGTTTGCCGTCGATTGACGTGATTCGCATGCCCGGACCAAGTCCCGCTTTGTACGCCGGCCCGCCGTGAATCACGTCGCCCAGGTAACCGTCGTCGGAGACCAGGAAGCCGATCGAGTAGGTATAGGTAAGCCAGCGTGTGAGCCAATCGGAATTTATGTCCATGCGGTTTTTCTGGTCGCTATAAACGAGCTTCCAGCCGCTATTTTCGACGGCTTCGTCGGCGGTTGGAGGCGGCGTTTCGTCCAGGCGCTCGCGAAGGAAACTCGTCCAGTCATACGGCGCGAGCGAATTGAGACACGCTACGATGTCATCGAACGTGTAAGTCTCCATTGGCGCGTCTCCGCTGGGGCCGGCGAAAAATTTGCGCGCAAACGTATCGACCGACTCTTTGTCATTGCTAAGGCGGCGGAGCGTGCCGTCCACATCCAGCCACAGCAGTTCGCCCTCCTCGTAATAATCCGTGCCGCGGCGCCAGTTGATCCACTCCTGGATGCTATCGCCAAAAGCGGGCTCGCCGTCGGCCGTATCCTGCAGTGGGCGCCATTCGCGCCCGGCCCGGACGTCAGCTTGCGCGGCGAGCTGAGCGACAAGCTCCTGCGCAAGGTCGCCGCTGCGCAGGCCGCTGCGCGCCGTAAGGACTTCGCCCAGATACTGCGTGAGGCCCTCGTAGACCCAAAGCAAATCGTCTTTCATGGGCTGCTGGTAATTTTCAGTGGCGAGGCCGATCGGGCGCCGAAATTTTCCGTTCCAGGAATGGACATATTCGTGTGGAAGCAGACCGGCAAAATCGATTCGCTCGGCTTCGTCCGTCAGGCTGCGCTCGGAATCGCGGTCGTCGCTCGATTGGCGATGCTCGACGCCAAAATGGGCGATCGAGTCGCTGAGGCCGAGAAGGAAATGATAATCGTTGTAGTGAGCAGGGCCGAATTCGGTTTGCGCTTCGGCGATGAGCCGCCGGAAGTGCTTTTCCATGTCGGAGGGCATGTCGAGTGCGTTGGGGCTGTCCGCCGTCATATCGATTTCGACGTCGGGAGATTGCCCGGGCGTGAGATCGATCTTTCGAAAATACTTGCCGGCCATGAGCGGCGAATCCACCAGCGTATTCATCGCAACGGGCGCGAACGAAACTGTGTCACCCTTCAGCTTCGCGCCCACGAGTGCGCTGGCGAATTGCCAGCCGTCCGGCAGCCGGACGGACGGTTCGAAAAGGAGATCGGCGGGCGGCGGATTGTCGGGATATAGCAAAACCTGGTTCCAGTTGATCACATCGAGGTAAGCCGTGGCGGAGGCGCCGGCGGTATATCCCGAGAGCGGCGCAGACAGCAGGAAATCGAGTGCGATGTCCAGCGTGCTGGTGTTCGGCGGAATATCGAGATGAAAGGCGAACATATCGACGAGATCGCGACGCCACCGAATCTTCTGCCCATTGGCGGTGAACTCCAGGCCCGCGAGATTCGTGATGGGGCCGTCGGGCATGTGTTCGCCGGGAATCCATTCTGGGTAATAGAGCGTCAGCGGTCCCGGATGGACCGGCATTTCGAGCTTCGCGTGCAGGATTTTTTGCGGCGCCTGGGTGGCGTCCACATCGAGGCGTATCGGCGGCTCAGATTGTGCCTTTGCAGCGGCGGCGCACGCCAGCGTGATGAGCAGCGCCATGCTGCTTACAACTGCGCGTTCAAAACGGTTCATTCCCATCCTTATTTGATTTGTGGTTGAGATTGCCTTCGGAAAAGGATTCGAGCGGCGTCCCAGGCCACTACCTGCCTCTCTTTAGACGCAGGCGAAGCTTCATTGCCCCTCGAAAAAGTATAGGGGAGCGGGGAACTTGAGCGAAGGGATTTCGCGCGTTTTGTGCGCTTTGCGACGCGGGGGCGCGAGCATCGCGGGCTTGGCTAAAGCGGCGTGACGTCAAAAAGGTGCGCCTGGTACGCGTCGCGCCGTACAAAGAGGCCTTCCTTGGCGATTTCCGCGCCCTTCCGGACATATTTGACGTCGTCAAGGCGATCGGCGAAATCGTAGTCGCGGGCTGGGCTGATGCTGCCGTCGAGACGGACGAACCCCTGCGCCGGCGCCGCAGAGAGATTAACGACGATCAGTATCCACGCTTTCTCCGAGCGCCATTGATAAACGAAGAGGTTTCCAGCAGTGGCATCGTTGTCCGGCGTGACGGCAACCATGGTCCAATCGCCCGTATGGAACACGTCTTCTTTTGTCGCGGCGAGGAGCTTTGCGAAGAACTCCTTGCGGACCGGGTCCACCGGCTGTTCGGCGACGCGCCGCAACTCGATGGGCGTATGCAGCTTGATGCCGAGTTCTTCGCCTTGCTCATAGAAGCGCATGCCGGGCAAAGTTCCCATAAAGGCCGCCGCGGCGCGAAAGCGGTTATCGTCGAAGACAGCAGCGAAGCGCGGCTCGTCGTGGTTTTCAAGGAGTCGCGCCAAATGGGACTGCCGCGACTCGGGCTGCGAAAGCCGCCAGTGCACGTCGCCGAGGTTGCCGTCGCGAACCGAGTCATAAAGGCCCTTGTCGTAGACGAAATTGAACCCGAGTTCGATCAGCCGGTCCTCGGTGCCCCAATAGGCTTCGGCTAACAGCATAAGATCCGGGACGAGCGACCTGGCTTCGGTCCAGAATTCCTTTTCGGGCGCTTTCGTATCGCCGATCAGCGGACGCCAGATTCGTTCGAAGATGCCATTGAGTTGAAGCATCGCCATGTCGCAGCGAACGCCATCGCAGTGCGCGGCAATTCTCTTGATCCCGGCGAGTTGTGCGGCGCGCATTTCCGGAGAGAAATGGTTGAGCTGCGCGACGTCATCCCAAGGAGGGAAATAGGGGTCTTTTCCCAGCGCCACGTAGACAGTCCCCTTGTTCGTGTCGGCCTTGTAAAAGCCGGATGGATCGTTTTGGAAATTCTGCTCCGAGCCCTGGACGTAGTATTCGGGGTGTTCGCGCACCCAGGGATGATCGAGCGCGGTGTGGTTTCCCACAAAGTCCAGGCAAAGCGACATTTTGCGCTGGTGCAGTTTGTCGCGGGCAAAGTCGACATCGGACCATGTCCCAATGCGAGGGTCGGGCTCGTATTGGAGGACGGAATAGGGCGAGCCGATGATGTCGGCGGTGGTCCACCCAGGCAGCACTTCGGAGTAAGCCGCGGCGCGCTGCGGGGCTGCTTCCACGTCTTTCTCGCGGGATATGGGGCTCCGCTGCCAGACGCCCATTAGCCAGACAATATCGACGCCGAGAAGGGCGATAGCGTCCCATTCCGAGTCGGGGACATCCGAAAGGTGAATGGCGCGGCCGAGCTTGGCGGAAAGCTGCTCAAGCCATGCGTATGTGTTGATCTGATAGAGGTGGGGATGCGGTCGAAGAGGGAACTTGGACATTTTCAGTTCGCTGCTCTCAAGGGCTGGGTCATTTTCTTAAAGGAGGCGCTGGCAGCCCCCCCTCTAGCCACCACGATTAGATCGGTGATCACTGTTGATTGTAAATGACTTATGGCGATTTCTAATTTTCTGGGGTTGCGATTAGGAGTTTTCGTCGGGCAGCGTAACGGTCTCGGTTCAAAGTCCTTCCTGCTCCTCACCCCCGCATTGTAGCATGCGAGGCAAATCGTGGCTGTTACATATTCGGAGATAAACCTAATCCCTTCAAGTTGTTGCGTACATACCCTGAATAGCTGAGAGGCACTGCGTCGAAGCGGTCGCTTCGAGTTTGGGCTTGTTGCAAAACTTTTACAAAAAGACAGTTGACACAATTTTTCAAGTAAAATAGGCTTGCCATTCGCCAGTTGAAACAAATGCACAACTGTAAGAGGGGTGAGGTGTGTCTAGGGAACGGTTGTTTCGTGGCGAATGGGGCCTCCCATGACGGGTTTTGCGGGTGCTCGAGCTCTCGCGGTCATCTTCTGTTTGGCGTCGGTGGGGACGTGGCTGGCTCAGCGTGCCGAGGCCCAAGAGCCGCCTTACCTGGTGACGTACTCGGATTCCCTGGAGGAGCCAGGAAACCTGGAAGTGGCGATGAAGAACACGGTGGCGTCTCCCGAAAACGGAAACCGCTTCGCTAGCGGGACTCTGGAACTGGAGTACGGCGCCAAAGCGTGGTGGACGACGGAAGTTTACCTGCAGGGCCAGACGACCGCTAATGATTCCACGCTCTTCACCGGCTTCCGCTGGGAGAACAGAATTCGTCCGCTGCTGCGCCAGCACTTCATCAATCCGGTGTTTTACGTCGAGTACGAAGACGTAAACGACGCCGATCGCAGCCTTCTGGAAATCACCGGCCACAAAAGTGTAGCCGACCTGATCATCCCAAACGCGGCGGCGCGGAATGAGATTGAGCGCTCCCTGGAAGAGAAGCTGATTCTTTCCACCGAATACCGCGGCTGGAATTTCTCCGAAAACTTTATTTCGGAGAAAGATTTGAACGAGAGCGAGCCCTGGGAGTTCGGCTATGCGCTTGGAGCCAGCCGGCCCTTGGCCTTGGCCGCGAGCGCGACGCCGTGCGTGCTATGCCGCGAAAATCTGGCTGCGGGCCTTGAGCTCTACGGCGGGCTCGGCGATGCGAATGGTTTTGGGTGGCACGCCACGTCTCAATACCTGGGTCCAATTATTTCGCTCTCGATTCCCAAGGGTCCGACGATCACGTTTTCGCCGAATTTCGGCCTGAACGCGAATAGCTTGGGCGTTCTCTACCGCTTCAAGATTTCCTACGAATTCCAGCAGGCGTTTCATCACTGGCCATGGAGAGCGCAGTGATCCCGCGCCGGCCCGAAAGACAGTCGCCCTCCCGCGGTGCGAAGACCCCGAATATGCGACTCGCGATGAGCCTGCTGGCGATTTTGCTTTGCGCAGCGGCCGACGGTTCATGGCTGAAGCACGTGCCGGCCGCGGACCGCGCGCGCGTGAATCCCTATGCGGGGCAACCGGATGCGATCGCAGCGGGAGCAAGACTCTTTGCAGATCATTGCGCGCAGTGCCACGGGCCTGACGCGCTTGGGCGAGGCAAGCATCCGAGCCTCCGCAGCGAACGCGTGCAAGGAGCCACGGACGGTGAAATCTTCTGGCTCCTGAAAAACGGAAATCTGAGCCGTGGAATGCCCAATTGGAGCGCCCTTGCCGAACAATCGCGGTGGCAGATCATCGCCTATGTGAAAAGCCTTGGCGCGTCCGCTCAACCAGATTCTCAGGAGAAGCAAACGCAATGAAGCGATCCGTATCTGCTTGGCGGTTGCAGTTTGGCGGCCGGCTGGCGGCGTTTGCCGCGGCTGTTTTGATCTGTGGGTGCGGATCGGGGCAGGCGCCTAATTTCCCGAATGAGGTGGAAAACGCGCCGGCGGTGCAGAACATCGGCGAACGCCTGTTCGTGGAAACACGATTCGCGGAGTATTTCGCGGCCAATTCGACAGACGTGAATACGCCGCTTGTGACCGGCGACCCGGTAGTGAGCCAGGTGCAAAACGTCTACACCGGGCCGATGCCGGGACCGTTCGCAGGAGAATCGATCAACTGCCGGTCCTGCCATTTCGTCGTCGAGTTCGAGGGCGTGCCCGGAGCAGGGAACCGGACCTATTCGGACTTCACGACGCGGAGCCCGTTGCCGCTGCCTATGAACGGATTTACCACGACGCCGCGCAACGCGATGCAAATGGTGGGCTCGTTGCAGCCGCATACAGGGCCGACCTTCCTTCACTTCGATGGCGAGTTCACGACGCCCGAAGACCTGGTCAAGACCACCTTGACGGGGCGGAATTTCGGTTGGGGTGCGACTCAGACGCAGCAAGCGATCTCGCATATCGCGGCCGTGATTCGCGGGGACAATGGCGACAACACGCCGGCGGCCGAATACGGATGCAATCTTTCCTACAGTACGATTTTTCTCGGCACCGATCCTTCAATCCCCGCCGATTGCCAGCTGCCGCCGCAATACCGCCTGAACGTGGCGACAGCGACGGACGACCAGGTCGTTGATGATGTTTCGTCGATGATCGCGCAATACATGTATGGGCTGCTCTTCAAGCAGGATGAGTTCGGCCGCTATATTGGCTCGCCCTATGATGTGTTCTTGCGCATCAACCATCTGCCGGTGCAGCCGGCGGCCGGCCAGACCGTGGCGCAATACGACCAGGAGCTATATCAGGAGGTTGTCGCTCTCTCGAATCCAACCTATGTGGACGGCAGCTACGGGAGCTTCAAGTATCACGCCCAGCCTTTCCAATTTGGCGCGTTCGAGCTGGCGGGGCTGAAAATATTCTTGAAGGCGGCAACGGGAGCAACCGACGGTTCCCAGCACGCAGGAAATTGCACGGCGTGCCACACGCCGCCGGATTTCACCGATCACCGGTTTCACAACACGGGCGTAGCGCAGGAAGAATACGACGCGGCAAACGGCGCCGGAGCGTTTATGGCTCTCTCGATCCCTGATCTTGCCCAGCGCAATGCGAACTACGACGAATATTTGCCCGTCTCGTCGAATCATCCGAACGCCACCGAGCGCTTTCGTCATCCTGCGGAGGCCGGCCAACCGCAATTTGCCGACCTCGGACTGTGGAATATTTACCTCAACCCGGACGTTCCAAATCCGCAAGCGAACCTGTCTCTGGTGGTCTGCGCCAATGCTCAGAACTGCACGGTCGATCAGGGATTGGAGTCGACCATCGCACAATTCAAGACGCCGACGCTGCGAGACCTGGAGGATTCCGCACCTTATTTTCATAACGGGAGCAAGCTGACCTTCAACGATGTGGTCCAGTTTTACATCAATGGTTCGCAGCTCGCCCGTGAGGGATTGCTGCGCAACCCGCCTCCGGAGTTTGCGAATATGTCGATCAGCCAATCGGACATTGCTCCGCTGGTGGCGTTTCTCGAATCGTTGACCGAGGATTACGACGACACCTAAAGCGAGAACCATAGGAAGCAGAAGAGTAATGACCTTACCTTCCCGCCGGTAAACCGGCGACAGAAGCGCCGGTGTCGAAGGTGCATGGATGTATTCGAATTGATTCCGCCAATTGAAACGAACCTGCCGGTTTCGCGTGCGCGAAAAAAAGCGTCCCCGGTGGCCGCGATTAGACCCGATACAGGCGCTCAGGAATGAGTGAGCAGGAGATGGTTCGCATTTTCGGTGCGATGAGCGCGCCCGGCGGCGTATACAAGAGGGAAGCGCGCGGATAGAATGGCGTGCGATGCACGACCCGCTTGGGATGCGCCGCTCAACTTTTTATCTGTTGGTTTCGGCCCTGATTTTGGTCCATGCGGCGTTCGTGATTGCCGCAGGCGGCTCTAAGCTGACGTTTCTCAGCGGAGGCAGCGACGCGCCGGCGTACGCGCTGCTGGCTTCAAACCTCCTGCACCATCGCGGATATACCTATGCCGGCGAACCGACCGCATTTCGCCCGCCGGGTTATCCCGTCTTTCTCGCGTTAATGACGCTGATTTTCGGGCGCTTTTACGTAGCGGCCACGCGGTTCGTGCAGTTTTTCGTTTGTATCGCCACGGCATGGATCGCCGGGCGCGCCGCGAAAATTCTTTTCGGCAGCTCAGCGGGCGATGTGGCGTTTTTGCTCGGGCTGATATTGCCCACGCAGCTTTTCGCCAGCGCCCAGATTTTGTCGGAATGCCTCGCAACATTTTTCGTTTCGATTTTCCTCTACTGCCTCGTGCGCGAACTGAAGTCTCCGTCCGTTCGGAACGAAATCGGCATGGGGCTCTCGGCGGTGGTCGACGCATACGTGCGATTCAACGGCGCTGCGCTGGCAGCGATCGGAGGCTTGGCGGTCATACGTCACCGAGGGAAGAGGCGGTTGTTGGCCCTGGGTTACACCATGCTTCTGCCTCTTTTGCTGATCGCGCCGTGGCTGATACGCAACCAGCTCGTCTTCAACCGTAAAGTGTTCTTCTCGACCCAGCAGGGCTACAACGAAGTCCAAGGCGTGCTCACTCCTCAGGGTCGGACGCAGCCCGGCGATTCGACAAAGATCCGCGCGTCTCTGGGCTGGGTGATGAGCCAAATCGAAACTAACGCGCCCACGCGGCTGGCGCTGCCTTCGGAGGCTGTGCTGAACAAGCAATGTCTGGCGGTTGCCGCCAACCTTTGGAAGCAGGAGGGCTGGCACGCGCTTCCGCTGCTCGCCAGAAAAATCGGGTATTTTTGGCTGAGTACCGACCAGGCCTTTGACACCGCGTCCTTTGCCTTGCCCGAAAGGATGATTCGGCTGGCTGGCGTGGTCGTTTACTGGGGAATTCTGGCGGCGGCTATTGCGGGATGGCTGCGCCTTCGCAAGAGCTGGCCACTCGCCGCAAATATGCTGCTCCTATACGCGGTGATGTACACCGTGCTGCATTTTCCATTGGTGATGAGCACGCGCATACGCTTTCCGTTGATGGATCCTCTCGTGGCGATGCTGGGCGGCGGAATCGCAGGCGAACGGAAGGAGCCAGAGGAGACATAGGGGCTGAGAGTAGATTGGAAAACGTGCGTTATAGACTCGGCAAGCACTGATTTGCTCCACCGGCCTTCGGCAGGCTCAACGTGAACTCTTTTGAATGCTTTCGAGCTGCTCCAAATCGTTGCTACGACCGATCGCTTGCTTGTTTTTCACCAGGTCGTCAAGCGAAATGAAATGTACGCGCGTGCCCAAAAGCGAGCTCGGTACGCGCCGGGCCCATGCATCCTCGAAGCTCACACCGCTTATGTGAGTCAAAATGTCGATGCGAACGGGAGCGACTCCGATTTGGTACGTCATGTCGTTCGCCGCGAAATCTGCCGGAACCAATCTGTCCCGTCGCGAACTACTCGAGTCTTCCATTGTCTGTTTTTGTCACTTGGCATCTTTCGATCCGTGCCGGATTCTGTCGGCGCTGTTCGATCATACTCCCCGCCGCCTCTCGAGTGGCGCGCCCGCTCTCAGGGATGGTTCGCCTCGCGGTTACACGTCAATCTCCAGAGTAAGCCCGTCGCGCGCCGGCGCCTACTGATTCGCGCAGCCCGGTTTCGGCAGAGTCAACGTCACTTCCTTCGTGCCCGTGTCGCTGCCGCTGACGGTAACATCCGGCGCCTGGATGCGGGCCGGGAGAACGCACGCTTGCGCTCGCGCGCCCGGCCGCGCGTCGGGCTGTGCTTGCGGCGTTAAGTCTTCCCACGCCGAAATCGTGTAGTTCGCGGCGTCAAACAGAGTGAATCCGTAAAGCCCCTCGGCCAGCTTATTCACGCTTGGATTTTCGTATTTATCCGCCTTCACCGCGACCGTCACTATGCCCGCCGGATGCGATCCCGCCCATTTCACGTGAACGCGCAGCGACCGCGACGCGTACCCGTGCGACACCTTGAAGCTTATTTTTTGCAGATTCTGCCCATCCTTCAGGACGATCGGCTTCGCCTTATCAAGGCTGCTCACGCCCGGATAGAACACTCGCGGGAAGGGCGAGTTCGGGTCCATGCGATTCGGCCGATTGTAGACCAGGATGTATTTGCCCGGCCCGACGTGATCGAACTCGAATCCGCCCGTCGCGCCCTGAAATCCCCAGTAGCCGGGACGCGCGGCGTTGTAAGCCCCCACGCGATACAGTTCGAGCGACGCCACCGCTAGCGGCTTGCCGTCCGGCCCCAGGACCGTGCCGCGAATATGGCCCGTCGGCAGCGCGTAGACATCGTACTCATAGCACGCGCCATCCGGGATTTCGAACGCAGAGAGCGGCGCGCTTTGCGCCTTCTGCGTCAACTCGGTCCCCGCGGGAAGATTCGCCGTGAAATTGTACGCGCCCGCGTGAACGTCGTAGAACGTATACACGCCGTCAGGCCCGGAATTGGTTTGGAAGCGGTCCATCCGCGACCGCAGCTTCAGCGAGATGATCGGAATCGGGTCGGCGGGATCGTCGGGCGGCGAAAGAAATGGCGGATCCGAGCGCCGCAGCACGCCGAAGACGGACGCAACGCGTTCATGGTCGCGCATTGCGCGTAGCTGCGGGATCAGCGCAACAGCGTCGCTCGCGGGCCGCGTGCCATCGCAAACCGTGGAGAAAAGCCGCCCGCCGGCTTCCTGCTGCGTATAAACCACGTACTGCTCGCCCTTTTTGAACTGGTAGCCGCAATCGCCGTCGTCCCCGCCGGAATAGATGTCTATCTCGGATTGGTCCGGCCCCGCGAAGCGCTCGTCGATGCGGAAACGGTAGCGGACGATCGGCGCACCTGCCGATGGCGGGGCGGTCACGGCCTGCGCGGCGTTCGTGGGCGTCACTGCGGACGCGCCCGCCGGATCGCCCGCGTCAGCCTGCCCGGCCGCCGGCTCAGCAGGAAGAACCTGCGAATCGATCACCGTGCCCAGGAAAACCACGTCGCTCGCCTGCAACCCCGGGCACTGGCCCGGCGCCGAATTGGAACAAGCGCAAGCCTCCGCCAGCGCCGGAAATGCGACGATCAAAAAAATAAGGATGGAGAGCCGCTGAAAACTCACCGAAATATCCTACATTTTTTTCGCTCGCGGCGAAATCGGGGAGCGAAAATTTCTCGCGCGACGCCCTTTTGCCGCTTGGGAGCCTCTCGCGGCCTTTGCTAGACTTGCTGGAACCTTTACCAGCCCCGATGGTTGCTCAAACACAATTTTGGAGAATGCGCATGCGAACTGGCGTTGCACTGATTTGCTTCTGTGTCCTGGCTATACTGGCCGCTTCGGCTGCCGCCGATACCCTGGCGCTGAAAAACGGCGACCGCATCACCGGCACGATCACCGGCGGGGACAACAAGACGGTAACCGTAAAAACCGATTTCGCCGGCGAGATCAAGGTGAACTGGTCGGCCATTCAGGAGATCACCGGAGACACCACGCTCTTCGTCTTGACTCCGCAGAAAACCACGGTGAGCGGCTCCATCACGATCGCCAACGCTGGCAAGGACCTCGTCGTCCACACCAAGTCCTCCGGCGACGTCGACGTGCCGCTCGCGAGCCTCACTGTCGTCCGCTCGCCGGATGCTCAGGCCGCGTACGAGAAGAGCCTGCATCCTTCGCTCGTGGAGAATTGGAGCGGCGCGGCGAACGCCGGCTTCGCCCTCGCCCGCGGTAACGCTGACACCACCAATCTGAATCTCGGTTTTAACGCCGGCCGCAAAACACTCAACGACCAGATCACGATGAGTTCGTCGGTGGTTTACGCGCAGAACGACTTGGCCGGAGGCGGCGTCACCGCCAACGAAGTGCTGGGCGACGCGCGCTACGATAGGAACGCCTATGACGATGCGCTCTTCTGGTTCGTCGACGGTAACTTCACTCACAACGCGCTACAAGGCCTGAATCTGCAGTCGATCTATACGGGCGGCCTCGGCTGGCACGCCGTCCACACGCCCAAAACGACTTTTGACGTGCTCAGCGGTATCAATTACACGCGCCAAAGCTACGGCATGGTCGAGGGGAGCACCACGCCCACCGCCGGCGTCGACCGCAATCTTGTCGGCGCCACCTTCGGCGAGGATTTCAAGCATCAGTTTGGCGCGTTGACCACCGTCACCCAGGACTTCACTTTTTATCCCGACCTTTCCGACGCCGGCCAATACAACTTTGCCTTCGACGGCGCCGCCACCACGAAAATCAGCAAATGGCTCGGCTGGCAAGTGAGCTTCAGCGACCGCTACGTCAGCAATCCGCCCATCGCCGGCACCAAGTCAAACGACGTGGTCTTTTCCACCGGAGTCACCGCCTCCTTCGGCAAGTAAGCGCCGGCAAGTAAGCGCCGGCAAGTAAACGCCGGCAAGTAAACGCCGGCAAGTTAAGCGGCGGCAAGTTAAGCGGCGGCAAGTAAACAGACCGGCCGCTTCAATCTGCTGTCCTGCGTGCCCTTCGACCGCGGGCTATTCGCTTGCGTCGGCCGCAGATCCGGGCTTATGCTCGGCTCGGAGGAATTATTCAGTGAATTATTCAGTGAAGAAGCTCGCAGGTTTTGCCATCGCCGTTTCGTTCGTCTTCTTCCCGCTTGCTTTGAAAGCGCAAGAGAACCCCGTAACTTCGGCCGTCCGCGAGGACGTGACCCAGCACGCGAAAAATCTGATCGCCGGCGCGCAGGAGATGCCCGCCGACAAATACACTTATGCCCCAACCCCGCAGCAAATGACCTTCGGGCAGATGGTCTTGCACATTGCGCAATCAAACGACTTCCTCTGTTCGCGCATTTCGGGCGGCGCCGCACCCTCCGTTGCCAATCTCACCAAAGACAGCCCGAAAGACCAGCTCGTCGCCGCCATGCAATCTTCCTTCGATTTTTGCGACCAGGCTTTGGCGAAGGTCAACGATGGCGACCTCTCGCAAGAGGTCGAGTTCTTCGGCGGACGCAAGGTCTCAAAGGCCGCTGCGTTGCTCTCTCTCGCCACTGACCTCTCCGACCACTACGCGCAGGAAGCGATTTATCTGCGCCTCAATGGTCATTTGCCGCCTTCCGGCGAAGGCCCGGTAATGGGAAGAGCCATGGCCCGCGGCCGGCAATAAACTTTCGCCGTCCGGTGCCCTTTTGGGGAGGTCGGAGCTTCAGCTCCGGGCGCCTCCGCATTGGTACTGCATTGCTTTCGCAATAGTTCGCCGAAGGTAGGCCCCCTTTTTGGGCGGCGCCGTTGAGTCTGCCTGTGCCCCAATCGGAAGATACAAGCGGCCGACTGCCTTTCAGTCGAGCGGTCGCCAGGTACTCGGCGGGAGCGAGCGATGCGGCCACAAAATTGCGGCAGACACTAAGATATAATCCGCGCGTGCAATTAGCGTGGGAATCTGTTCTCAGTATAATTGGATCGGTCGGCGGCGTTTGTGGGTTTTGGAGCCTGTGGTACACACGACGACAAACGCTGTTGATGGAAAAACAGGTCCGTCGAGAAGAAAAACAGGACGTTCAGGACAACGATGATTTGCAGTGGGCGGAACGGTTCGACCGTTTGGCCCGGCAGTTAACTCGAATTAGCCCGACCCTTACCGTTCGGGATATCATGCTTTACCCGTCGATATTCCCAGACATCAAACTGCAGCAATCATTAGAAACGTACATCGTTGAGGTCAACTCCTCCAAGACATGCTTTTTGGCTAGGAACCCGCGCCCAGATGAATTGCGTAGGGCCGCTCTGCGAGAGGCGGTTCAAAAAGCGGAAGAATGCATTGCACGGTTCCAAAAGCAGTGGCCGGCGATTGACCTCAAATACTAGATGGGCTAGCTATACCTCGAATCCCCCCAGCGCCACTCTGAACCCACTTTACGCAGCCCCTCTTGTGCCCTAAACTAATTGCACCGCGGTGGTGAGCGTAGCTCAGCCGGTAGAGCATCGGTCTGTGGAACCGAGGGTCGTGGGTTCAAATCCCATCGCTCACCCCAACCTCAACGGCTTAGCTGCGAACGAATTCCGGGGTAGGTCCGTTATCGTCCGAAATTCCTGTCATCCGACCTTCCTTTGTCTAGATTCGACGACTTTACCGGACAGCCTTGGACCTGTCCTTTCGCTGCGGACCCCAACTTCGATCCGAGCCAGCTCGTCCGGGCGGGACGGAATGCGCGCGCTCCGGTAGGGGGGCAATTCGAGCTCTGTCAAAATTTCCTCGGATTTCCCCGCGGCCTACGGCCGCCCCAAGTACCTGCCCGGCGCGTCCTTCTGGGGTCCCTTGATATAATAAGCAACAGCCATAGATCACACCCAAAGGCGTTCTTGTATACTCGTGCATGGTAGCCGATTCGTAGAAGGGCACTAATTGCATTGGCAGGGCGAGGAAACAGAGAGAGAGGCACGCGGTGATGCCCGAGATAAAAAAGACGATTCCACTGTTTGGCCACGATGTAGAAGTAACGGAAGTACCTGTCAGGAAAGCTGACGAGCCTTGGAGCCAATATGAGCTTGAGGACGGCTCGGTCATCCGGCACAAAGGTGTCGTGACGTCGGTCGTGCGACTCAATCAGTACAATCCCGCAGACGGAAAGCCCATATACCTGGTTCTGACGTCGCCAGTGGTTGTGGTGGACAATGTCCCCGACGGGCTAATGAAGAAGGCCTAAGAAGATGACAACTCAAGCTGTGCTTTCTCCGAAAGACGAATTTCAAATTACTAAGGCGCTTCTCGCTTTCGGGTCGAGTGAGCTCGCCAAGATCTCTGCGCTCGAATATCTACAGAAGGCCGACGCACAGTCCTATGCAATCCATTTGTCTCTACCTGCCAGCGGGACAATCGCAATCTCGTATTTCGGCAGCTCAACACGAGCAGAGCTTTCAATCGGGATTGCGGCCGCCAGCTCAGGCATTATTGATCTCGCAAACGCCGAGCGGGGACTTTTCGAGCAGTGCGATAAATGGACGAACTACGCGGTTTTCGGCGCAGCGCGCAAAGATCGGGAAACCAAGGCCAAATTTGCCCGCCTGTCACAGGAATGGAAAGCCGACCGGCACGCGTCGTCTTTAGCCCGGGATTTGGTATCGCGCCCGGCTTACCTACGTATAATCGGCATGGGGAGAGATGCCCTCCCGCTGATCCTTCAGGAATTGGCGAAAGCACCGGACCACTGGTTCGTGGCACTCAAGGCAATCGCAGACGAAGATCCTGTTCGGCCAGAGAGCCGAGGCAGAATGCGTGACATGACCGAGGCGTGGTTAAAGTGGGGACGCGAGAAAGGCTATGTCTCTTGACGGTAGCTGGCCTCCCGAGGACTTTCCTAACCTAAAAAGTTCTGACGGCAGGGTCACGAGCGAATCTACCAGCGACTACAATTGCCTCGGTTGGGCGGCTGGCGAAATGGTTTGGTGGGAACCGGATCCTGACGATACCTATTATTGGCCACCCGGTGCTCCCCGGACCTACACATTAGAAGCCTATATCGCCGCATACAAGAGCATTGGGTATCAGCCTTGCGACACCGCCGAACTAGAGGATGGCTTTGAAAAAATCGTCCTATATCGGAGCGAAGAAGAGTACCCGCCCCACGCTGCTAGGCAGCTACCATCTGGACGATGGACCAGTAAACTGGGTCCCTACGAAGATATAGAGCATTCGACGTTGGACTGTCTTAGAGGCGATCTGTACGGCCAACCATTCTTATATCTGAGGCGACCCACAACCCACCCCAGTCCCGGGGCCGCTGGTGAGAGGCTGAACCCTGAAAAGCCCGGCTGAAACTGTGATTCACCATGAAAAAGAAGAAAGAAGAACGAAGAAGAACAACGTCTCAGAAAAAGACTATGGGAAGGGGCAAAGCCTCTGCGCCCTCTGCGGTAAAGTCTTCGCCTTCCCCTCAGTGCACGCCCCGTTGAGCGGCCGCGCAAATAAGCCGTTTTAAAGCCTTTTTAAGCGTCAAAACCGTGCAATTTAGCGCACTCTAACGTGCCACATCGCGGCCTTCGCCCCAGCCCTCCACGTTGTCATTCCGAAGGCCCGCCCTTGGCCGAGGAATCTGCAGTTGCAGTTTTCCTTCTTCCGCCCCGTCAACCGGGCGCCGCGTTCGCGCACTTTGGATGCGCCAACGCCCATTTTCGCCGAGAGAACGCCGCCTGAAAGCGCACTGAGAGCGCTACCCCAGATTCGAAGACGGGCGCATAATACCGCACCGGATTGCGCCGGCGACTACCGTCGAGTTAGAGGAGTGCTGCGCCATTTGCGGCATGCGGCGCGGAATTTGACTTCTTCCAGCGCGCAGCCGGCTGAAGCTGATTTCTCGCATTTTCCGCGGGAGTCGGCAGGCGGAAGAAGCACGTCGCGTCCCGCCCGGAGATTCGATGAACGTCGCGTCGCAACGAAAAACCGCTGCACTGTTTGAGGTGCTGGGCGTGTTTCTTTGCGGGCCTGTGCTGATGCTGGAGCTGCGGCGGCTGCTGGGCGTCTCGCTGACGAATCCGCTGAACCATCTGACGGCCCAGGCGAACGGCGCGGATTTGGTGACGGCATCGCGGCAGCTCTTCGCGCTGCTGCTCGTTTCAAACGCGGGCTATTACATTTTGGCCGTTCCACTCAATTGGTGGTACCGGCGCAGAAAGCCCGCGGATTTTGGTCTCACCAGGGCGGGGCACAAATGGGGCTTTCTGATTCTGGCTGGAGTGTGCGCCGCGGCCGTATGGGAGTGGCCGGTTTTGACCGTCAGTTTTGTGAACGCGCTGCATCCCAGCGCGACCGTCGCATGGCGGCAAGCGTTCTTTGAAATGTCATGGCGGCGCTGGCAATTCTGGCTTTTCGCGGGCGTGCTCAGCTGGGGCGGCGCTCCGGTTTTTGAAGAGCTGTTTTATCGCGGATATTGCCAGCGCAGGCTTGCCGAAGACTGGGGCGATGGGCCCGCCATTTTCGGTGCGGCCTGCCTCTTCACGTTTTCGCACGCGCAATATCTCAGGTTCGACGCTTACAACATGGGCATGACCATCGGGCTGCTGCTCTGCGCGATCGGTTTTGGAGCCGTGTTTGCGTGGACCCGTTCGCTGATTCCCGGCATGATTGCGCACGCGCTGGTCGATATTCCGATGACGATTCGCTGGCAGGCGGGTTTCCTGGCGGTGATGGTCGTCATCGCGCTGATCTCGGTGCCGCGGGCGCGCGTTGCCATAAAGAAGGTCTTTTCGGGTGCGAGCGCGGTGGCGTGCGTGGCGCTCGCCGTGGTCGGGGGCGTCTACGCGGTTCTCAATTCCGTCGACCGCATCATCGTTTACGTCATCATCGCAGCCGCCGCCATGCTGGTCTTCGCCGTCGTCCTCGAAGCGAAGGACCGCCTGCGGAAGGCGTCGGCCCAGGCGATTGAATGAGGCGCCGGCGAATCGCAGCGTGCCGATCAGAATCAGCGAGGGAGACCGCCCGTGACGTGCAGATAGGCGTATTTAGCGTGAAAAACGTGCCATTGAAGGCGAAATAAGCCTGTTTTAAGCGTCCAATTCGCGCCGTTCGCAGGCCCAGGCCCTCGCATGAAAAGCAAGCCGCCCTGAAATTCCCAAATTGGGAAAAGCGGTCCTAGTACTCGAATAAGTGTTGACAGATGGGTAGACTTCGTGATAAACTGCTCCTCGCAGATTTCGCAAGGGAGGAAACTCTCTCACAAGGAGGCAACGCCGCAACCCTAATCCATGAGGCCGCGCGCGCCGCACCCAAGCGGCGGCCAGCGGCGCGATCGAAAATGCATAAAAAGCCCGAAATTCTAATCGCAAATGAATAAAATTAGAAATCGACCTAAGTCATTGAAAACAAAAGACAGAAAAATTTCTAATCGCGGTCAGGAAGGGGGGTAAACGAGCGTTGCGATTAGAAATGCATAAAATCGTGTCCGTCCGAGGACGCAAGGAAGCACCGATTTCTAATCGATAGAGTTCAGGGTAACGCCGGAACTGCCGAAGCGAGCGTTTCGTTTGAAGTTTGACAGGCGAGGGCGGGGCGAATACTCTGTTTACCCACTCAGGTCTACTGGGGCGCCTGGGCCGAAACTCAAACTTTTGCTGTACTGAGAGGACAGATGAATCGGAATCAGAGTTC
>Ga0335072_10006010_pt1 | contig 17820 bp, 17 predicted proteins | sample Lox_Sample_21_FD_206725 | JGI IMG/M metagenome (GOLD analysis project Ga0335072, IMG submission 206725) | Soil microbial communities from Loxahatchee National Wildlife Refuge, Florida, United States - Lox_Sample_2.1 | ecosystem: Environmental > Terrestrial > Soil > Wetlands | place: USA... | reverse complement strand
CACGGCAACGTGCGGCCGGAGGTCGTGCGCAATACCGCACCCCCACGCTACCTGCGGCCCTCCGACCGGATCATCCTGCGCCGGCTGTCCCGCAAGGGAGGCTATGCCGGCGACGAGGACGAGGATCCGCAGGACACGCTGCGCCGCATCATCGCCACCGGCCGCGCCCGCTGGGCCAGCCCAACCGGCCCGGTGGTGCACGAGGGCACGCCGCGTCCCGGCCGGATCCACTGGCAGATCAGCGACGATGGGTCGCAACGCCCCGAAGTGTCGGTCGAAGGCACCCCGGCCGCCCTGCTGCGGGTGCCGGAGGCATGGTACGTCGAGCCCGAGAGCGGCACGCTGGGCCCGGTGTCGCTGGACATGCCGGCTGCACTGGCGCGGCGCTTGCTCGCCGCTCCCGCGGTCCCACCAGAGCAAGCAGCCCGTGTGCGCAGCGAGCTCGCCCGGCGCCTGCCCCGGGCCGCCGTGCCTGCCCCCGACGAACTGCCGCCGCCGGAAGAACTGAACGAACCGCTGCGTCCGCATCTGCTGCTGATGACCGGCAGTCCGCCAATGGCGGCCAGCATGTACCGCCACGGCGGCCCAACGACTGTTCCGCTGGCCCGGCTCAGCTTCGGCTACGGCCCCTTCCTGATCCGCCCGAACGAGCGCCGCACCACCATGGCACGCGGCGCCCGCCTCTATCACCTGACGCGCCAGCGCGACGCGGAGGACCGTGCCGCCGGAAGGCTCGAGCAAACCGGTCTCGAACGCGTCGGCCGCGTTGTGGTGAGCTGGTATCCCAACCCCTGGTCCGACGACCTGATGCTGCCGGGCGACCACGCCGGCGGCGCCTGGCTCCGCTTCCTGTTGCGCGACGTCCCTGCCCTGCGCTCGGAGGGTTGGACCGTCGAGATCGCCGATGACTTCCCGGTCCGCCTCGCCGAGCCCGACGGCGACGTCGCCGCCACGCTGGAGGAAGGCTCCGGCATCGACTGGCTCGAGCTCCATCTCGGCGTGATGGTCGACGGCCAGCGATTGGACCTGGTGCCGTCGCTCGTCTCGATGATCGGCGCCTCCGAAATCGCCGGCCTGGACCTGGCAGACAAGCTGAACGCGGCAGACGGTGACGAGCCGTTCCTGGTGCCGCTGCAGGACGGCCGTTTCCTCCCCCTGCCGCTGCCCCGCATCCGCCCCATCTTGCTCGCGCTGATGGAATTGTTCGGACGCGGCGGGATCGATGCCGAGGACGGCGGCCGCGTCCGGTTCACACGTCTGGACGCGGCGGATGTCGCGGCATTGGAGGAAGCCAGCGGCGTCACCTGGCAGGGCGGCGAATCGCTCCGCGCACTCGGGCGGCAATTGCGCGACTCGGGCGGATCGATGCCCCATGCCAACGTGCCCGCGGCGTTTCTGGGCACACTGCGCGCCTACCAGGGACAGGGCGTGGACTGGCTGCAATTCCTCCGCGGCGCCGAGCTCGGCGGCGTGCTGGCCGACGACATGGGCCTCGGCAAAACGGTGCAGACGCTGGCGCATCTCGCCATAGAGCAAGCCGAGGGGCGGCTGGACCGCCCCTCGCTGATCGTCTGCCCCACCAGCGTGGTGCCGAACTGGGCGATGGAGGCGGCCCGCTTCGCGCCATCCTTGAAATTGCTCACCCTGCACGGGCCGGCGCGGAAGGAATTGTTCGGACAGATCGCGAAAAGCGACCTGGTGCTGACCACCTACCCGCTGCTGACCCGCGACCACGCGGTGCTGACAGAGCATGAATGGCACGTCGTCGTGCTCGACGAAGCGCAGATGATCAAGAACCCCAACGCCGAGACCACGCGCCAGGCGCTGCGGCTGAAAGCGCGGCAGCGGCTGTGCCTGTCCGGCACCCCATTGCAGAACCACCTCGGCGAACTCTGGTCCCTGTTCGATTTCCTGGCGCCGGGATTTCTGGGGTCGGCGCGTTCCTTCCGTACCCGCTTCCGCACGCCGATCGAGAAGCACGGCGACAAGACGCGGGGGGAAATGCTGACCAAGCGGGTGCGGCCGTTCCTGCTGCGCCGTACCAAGGAAGAGGTGGTGCTGGAGCTGCCACCCAAGACCGAGATCACCGAACCGGTTGACATGGAGACCGCGCAACGCGGCATCTACGAAAGTATCCGCCTCGCGATGCACGCACGGGTACGGCAGGCGATCGCGGAGAAGGGGTTGGCGCGGTCGGGCATCATCATTCTCGACGCGCTGTTGAAAATGCGGCAGGCGTGCTGCGATCCGCGGCTGCTGAAACTGAAGGCGGTGGAGAAGAGCAAAGCAGGCTCGGCCAAGCTCGACCGGCTGATGGAAATGCTCGGCGTCATGCTCGCCGAAGGCCGCCGCGTTCTGCTGTTCTCACAGTTCACCGAGATGCTGGGGCTGATCGAGGAACGGCTTGCGTCGGACAAGGTGCCGTTTGTGCTGCTGACGGGAGATACGCGGGACCGCGCCACGCCTGTGCGGGCGTTCCAGTCGGGCAAGGTCCCACTGTTCCTGATCAGCCTGAAGGCAGGCGGCGTCGGACTGAACCTCACCGCCGCGGATACGGTGATCCACTACGATCCCTGGTGGAACCCGGCGGTGGAAGATCAGGCGACGGACCGCGCGCACCGGATTGGCCAGGACAAGCCGGTGTTCGTGCACCGTCTGGTCACCCTGGGGACGATCGAGGAGAAGATGGAGGTCCTGAAGGAGAAGAAGCGCGCCATCGTCGCGTCCGTGCTGGAGGCCGAGCATGGCGGCGCGCTGCGGCTGACGGAGGGCGATGTGGAGGAGCTGTTCGGGGTCTCCGCGGGATAGCCATGCGGCAGTGTCGCCGTGCGCGGTCGATATGCTATGTTTGGGCGCCAGGACATATAAGGCGCCGCCCCGGATGGTTCCGTTAATCGAAGCCCGTCGCGCGGAAATCGCCGAGCTCTGCCGCCGGTATCATGTGCGGCGGCTGGATGTATTTGGCTCCGCGGCACGGGAGGCGGATTTCGATCCAGCCCGGTCGGACGTAGATTTGTTGGTGGCGTACGACCCGAATGTGCCGCGGCCGAGCCTGACCGAATATTTTGGGCTACGCGACGAGCTTTCAGCGCTGTTGGGCCGCCCGGTCGATCTCGTCATGGCGGGCGCAGTGCGCAATCCATACATCCGCGCTGATATAGAGCAAGCGAGAGAGTTGCTCTATGCGGCGTGATGCGCGGGCCTATTTGTGGGACGTGCAAGATGCGGCCGATGCGATTATTAGCTTCACGCTTGGGCGGAACCTGGATGATTACCTGAACGACCGGATGCTGCGCTCCGCGGTGGAGCGGCAGTTCGAGATAATTGGTGAGGCGCTCAATCAACTGCGACGGGCTGATGCAACCTTGGCGGCGCGAATTCCGGAACTTAGCAGAATCGTCGGATTTCGTAACGTGCTGATCCACGGCTATGACGAGATCGATAGTACCGGGGTTTGGCGCGTAGTCGAGACGGATCTGGTGCCGCTGCACGAGCGGGTTGCAGGCTTGTTGCAGGAATTGGATCGGAAGGCCGAGAGTGATTAGCGTTGTCTGCGATATGCGATAGCAGGGCTGATCGAGGATTGGCTGGCGGAGGGGAAGGTCGGACACGTCCAGCGGACCGGGGGTACGCAGGATCGCGCCGGTCCGGTTCGGCGTTTCAGTCGGGAAAAGTGCCGCTGTTCGTGATCAGTCTGAACGCAGGTGGCGTGGAGCTGAACCTGACCGCGGCGGATACGGCGCGTCCTCATCGCTACTAAAGCCACTGACAGGCGCGGCGGTGGCTTGGCTAACCTGGCCAAGCCGACCGCAGGCAACGCTACTCTGGCAACTCACCCCGTGACGAGATCGGGACACCAGCCCAGGCCCGGCGTAACGCGAGTTCGCCGAATAGCCGGTCGACGGTTTCCCAATATGCTTCATGTGAATCTGCTTCACCCTTGACAAACTCATGGGCGGCAACCGTTACATTGAGTGTCCGTCTGGATGGAAGCTTTCGTCGCGTTCGCATCGTAGCTAACGCCTGCTGCACGCAGAGCTCCGAGGTGTTCAGCCGATCCGCTATGGCCGATATTTCCAGCCTTGCGCGGCGCAGTTTCCTCGCGATTCGGCATTCCTCATCGCTAAGTGCAAGCGGAGGGCGAAGATCGCGCGTCAGTTCAGAAATCTCTCCTGCACGAGGCCCCGGAGGTTCGCCTTTGATGAATTCCATTTGACGTCCCCCCTATCACAGAGCTTCAAGTTCAAGTTCATCTTGGCTTACGAGGCGCTTGTATCCAAGTTTACGGCGAAGATATGAGATTGCCTTCCGCAGTCCCTGATCACCCTTGCCTCCGCTGATGACCACGCGCTCTCGCCCTGCCTCATCAAGAACTGGTCGCCCTTCCTCGTCCAACTCGGCGCTACCAATCATGTTGAACCAGTCACGGTTGGTCCGAGACCAGTCGACGTTTGCCAATACTTCATAGCAGCGCTCGCGCTGTTCTGGAGACAGAGACTCCCTGAACATCATATCGTGCGCAACCATTCCAATCGCCTCCCATCCAGTTCTCGTGAGGTGAATCGAATCACGATCCTGGAATCTGTCGCCCATCGACCGCGCAAATCCATCCAAGAACTCGCCAATCTGCTCCCTTACGTCTACGATGTTATCGGTCGTGGTCCTCGGGTTACGGACTTCCTCATTCTTTCGGCCTTGAAGAGCTTTTTCGCCTTCTGCAGCAACGGTGACGAAGCCGTGCAGCACCCGACGGACGACCAGCGCGGTCGAGCGAGAGCCAAGGCTGGCGCCGGATTGCTGCATCCCACCATTATTGACAATGACAGGTTGATCCTTAAGCCAGTCAACGATCTGGGAATAAAGGCCAGCTTGGTCCATCTCCAATGCAAGGGTCGGTGAAATCCGGCTCATCTTATAGTTGAAATCAAAGAAAAGCTGGCCCAGCTCCGCCGGTGTAAGCGCACCCTTGGCTGGACTCGGCGCAAAGATGGTTACTGCAAACGAGAACCAATCGTCTACGTTTTCACCCTCGTCAATGTATTGCTGTGCGGCAGTAAATCGTGCCAGTCCATCCAGCAACATATGAACGTATCTTGTGCCCAGACTCAAATAGAGCGTCCCAATATTGTCATTGATTGGTACCCCCTCACTAATACTCACGCCGGCTCTCCGGCGAAGAGGCTCGAAAATCGGTACCTCCGTCAGGCCGACACTCAGACTAGGGAATGCGCCTACAAAATGAGCCGTGGGCGCCATGCGTGATTGGATGTAGTCGTGAATGTTTTCTGCTCGCGCAGGCTTGGTCTTACGTTGGTAGTTTTGGTATGCATCCCGCAAGGCTGCGGGCAAGTTCTTCCAATTGGCCGACCTGGGGTCGTGGCCAAGCAACGAAATAACCTCGCTGGGAAGAAAATATGTCTGGTAGGTCTCCAGGTGGGGACCAAACTTACCGCGAATACAAGGGATCGGCGCCTTGAGAGAGGCTGTCGTGTCGATCATAGTTCCTCCTGGTCGATGAGGCGGGGGCTTTCCAGGGCACCGCCGGAGTTGCACCAAAACCTGCCTCGCGCGCGCCAAAACGTGCGGGGCAGGACCTTCCATATCGATCATTTAATTTCCCCGCAAGTTTTTTCTGCGGGTGTAGTGGGGGAGAGTGCGGGGAACGCCGGGATCCCGGCGATGCCGAACGGCACGACCGCCACTCGGAACGTTGACAATATTCCCTGGGGGGCATAATAATCTCTGCGTGGCATGGCAGGTCGAATACACCGACGAGTTCGGCACCTGGTGGGACACCCTGCCCGAGGACGAACAGAAGCGTGTCACCGCCTCGGTCGGGCTGTTGGAACTCCGGGGACCTAACCTGCCGTTTCCGCATTCCAGCGGCATCAGCGGCTCGCGCCACAGCCACATGCGCGAGCTACGTGTCCAGGTCGGTGGGCGGCCGATCCGGGTGTTCTACGTGTTCGACCCCCGCCGCGTCGCGATTTTGCTGATTGGCGGCGACAAGACCGGCCGGGACGACTTCTACGCCCGCCTGATCCCGGTTGCGGACAGGTTGTACGATGAGCACCTGGCGGAGATCGCCGCCGAGCAAGCCACAGAAGGACGAACCAATGGCGGGTAGGCACCCCTTCCAGCAACTACGCGACAGGCTCTCGCCCGACGCCCAGCGCGAAGCCGCTGCTCTGACCGCCACCATGGAGCAGGAGCTGTCGCTCTCCGAACTGCGGCGGGCACGTGCCATGACGCAGGAGCAATTGGCCTCCGATCTGCACGTCGGCCAGGCCTCGATCGCCAAGCTGGAGCGCCGCACCGACATGTATCTGTCCACGTTGCGGCGCTTCGTCGAAGCGATGGGCGGCGAGCTCGACATCGTCGTGCGCTTCCCCAACCAGCCACAGGTGCGGCTGCGTGGTATCGGGGAGCTGGGCGACCGCGACAAAAATACCGCCCTCGCCGATTAGACGAATCGATCCCGCCCGCCATTCGATCAAGAACCCCACTATGCCCCACCCAATCGACGACCTACCCCCGATCCATCCCGGCTCTCTTCTGCGGGACGACCTCGAAGCCATCGGCGTCACTCCCGCGAAAATGGCGGATCGTCTCGGAACAATGCACGGCGCTCTCACCGCGCTGATCGACGGCAAACAGCCAATCAATGACGAAATCGCCGCCCGCCTTGGCAAAGCGTTCGGAACAACGTCGCAGTACTGGACGAACCTTCAAGCAATCTACGACGAGAAGCGATCCACCGCGCCTACCGCGCTCTCGCCCGAGGAGCAGGCCGCCATTACCGTGTCGATGGCAGAGGCGACGCGCGGTGAATTCGCCACTGACGAGGAAGTACGTGCCATCTGGGCCAAGCACGGCCTGTGACTAAACGCCCTTCGTCTCGCGGCGTAACTTGAGGCCGCGGGCGACTATCTCAGCTCCGGCTCCGTCGCCCACCCCTCCGGCAGCTCATCCCCCGGTATCGCCTCCGCCCGCCCCGCTTTCGCCAGTATCCGCCCGAACGCCCCCGGCTTCGCTCGCGCCGCACGCTGCGCCAAATACCCGCGTGCCTTTACACCGCCGCGTGCACGGCCCCGCCGCCCCGTTGCCACCGTCACAGTCAGCGGCAGCCCGCACAGCTCCCGCAGCGCCGCCATCACCGCTACGAGATTCTCCGCCCGAGGATTGCCCTGCGATCCAAACATCCGCATCAGCGACTTCTCCGGCACGCCAATCCGAGCTCCCAGTCGCCCAAGTCCCACAGTTGCATTGATGAAATCGCGCAACAGGATCTTCGCCACCCCAAGTTCGCCATCCAGCAGGGCCTGCATGGCCTCCTGATACAGGCCCGCACGAAACTCGGGATCGCGCTCCGCGCGCTCCTTGACCGTCTCACGAAAATCCCTTGTCAGCGGCATTACTCTACTCCTGCCCGCCGCGGCGCTTACGCCGGCGGTGATCGCTCCACCTGCTCTGCGCGTCGGCAATTGCCGTACTCTGCCGTGCCTTGGCGCCACCGCCGAGCAAGCCCCCACCCCAGCGCCCATCCATCGCCGCCGCTCAGCCCCCGCCCGCAACTCCAGCGATCATCCGCAACACCGCCGGCGGCGTCAGCGGCTGACACTCAACCACCACCCCAAACGGTGCCAGCGCATCGGCGACGGCGAACGGCAGCGCCCCCACCGCCCCCATCACGCCACCCTCCGACATGCCTTTCGTGCCGCTCAGCGTGCGCTTGCTGGGCGTGTGCATCGGGATCAGCGTAATCGGCGGAATCGTCTCCGCCACCGGCATCGCGTAATCCATGAAACTGCCGGTCACGTTCTGCCCCGTCTCGTCATACACCACTTGCTCCTGCAGCACGCCGGCGATCCCCAGCGCCACGGCGCCGTGCTGCTGTCCCGCGACGATCGCGGGATTGAGCAATCGCCCGCAATCCTCCGCCACGATCCACCGCTCGACGCACACCGCGCCGGTTTCCGCATCGACCACCACTTCGCAGACATGCGCCGCGTTGGAAAATGTCAGCGGCGGCGGATCGTAGGCGCGATGCGCCTCCAGGCCCGGTTCGACGCCTTCCGGCAGGCGCAGCGGGTCCATGTAGGCAACGCGCGCGATATCAAGCAGTCCAATTCCGGCGTCCTGCCAATCGCCCTCGATGACGCGCTGCACGCGGCCTTCCCAGAGGCGCAATTCGTCGCCCGAGTTCAAACCCAGCAACGCTGCCGCGATCGCGCACATCTTGCGCTGCAGTGTCTGCCCCGCGAGCAACAGCACCGAACTGCCGGCGGTGCCGCCACGGGCGCCCCGGCTGCCCATGCCGTAGGGTGCGACGTCCGTATTGCCCAGATGCACGCGCACGTTCTCGATCGGCACGCCGAGGCCTTCAGCCGCCGCCTGTGCCAACGCCGTTTCATAACCCTGGCCCGACGCCATCAGCCCGACCGAGACATCCACCGCCCCGGTCGGCGCCACCTTCACCCAGCCCGCCTCGTGGCCCGAACCCGCAATGCCGGCCGCACGATAGAATGCCGAGCCATAGGTGTTCGATTCGATAACGCAACACACCCCCATGCCGCGATACACCCCGCGCGCACGGTCCGCCGCCTGGCGCGCGCGAAACCCCGGCACGTCGAACGCGGCCAGAGCGGCCTCCAGCGTCTCGCGCGGCGTCACGTCTTCCATCACCGGGCCTGTGGGCAGCGTCCACGGCAACTCGTTCGCATGCAGCATGTTGCGGCGGCGAACCTCGATCGGATCCAGCGCAAGCTCACGCGCCACCGCCTCGATCGTGCCGTCCATCACCCAGCTTGCCATCGACATCGGCGCGCGCATCGGCGCTGCCCCGCACTTGTTCGACAACACCACCTTCATGTCGCCCGCATAGTCCGTAATGCGGTACGGCCCGGTCAGCGCGATCGCCACCATGCGCAGCAGATAGTTGGCGGGATACAGGCAATAGGCGCCGAAATCCTCCACCATATCGACAGACAGAGCGGTGATGCGGCCATCCGCCTGCACCGCGGCGCGCACCTGCACGGTTTGCTCGCGGGCGTGCGTGGCGGCCAGCAAATTCTCCCCGCGCTCCTCGCGCCAGCGGACCGGGCGGCGAAGCCGGCGCGACAGCGCGGCAATCGTCAGGTCTTCGCGGAACACCGGGATCTTCTGGCCGAAGCCTCCGCCGATGTCGGGGCAAAGCACCGTCACCTGCGACTCGGTCAGCCCCAGCCGGTTGGCGAGCATGGTGCGATACGGATGCGGCACCTGTGTGCCGATATGCATCGTCAAATGCTCGCGGCCCTCATCCCATACGGCACAGCAGCCACGCGGCTCCATCGGCACATGGGTCTGGCGATGTTGGACAAACCGCGCGGCGACGATGCGATGGGCTTCGGCAAACCGCCGGTCCGGATCGCCGTGGCAGAAGCTCTGGTGCGAGACCAGATTGTCCGGCAGCGTTTCATCGACGCGCGCCGCCCCGGGGGCCAGCGCTTGCTCTATTCCGGTCACCGGCGGCAGTGTTTCGTAAGTGACCTGCACCAGTTCGATCGCGTCATCGGCAATGCTGCGTTCGGTGGCGACGACGCAGGCGACAAGGTCGCCATGGAAGCGGACCTTGTCGGTGGGCAGCGTTTCCATCATGACCGGACGCAGGCCCTCGATCGCCGGCGCCAGCCGCAGCGGCTGGCTCCATTGCCCGACATCGTGTCCGCTGACCACGGCGACCACCCCGGGCAGCGCGCGCGCCGCCTCGGCGTCGATGCCCAGGATGCGGGCGTGCGCATGCGGCGAACGGACGAAGCGGGCGTGCAGCGCGCCGGCGATTTGCAGGTCGTCAATGTAGCGCGCCGTGCCGGTGAGGAAGCGGCGATCCTCGCGGCGCGGTATGTTGCGCCCGATCGGGCCTGATTCGGCATTCATGCTGCGTGTGTAACCGACGCTGCCCTGCGGGGAAACAGCGAGCACCCCATCAGCCGCCCGGCAATTGACCCGCGCCGGTCGGATCAGCATGACTAAGGCGAACGGAGGAACGAAACATGCTGTCCGAAGCCGACAACGTTCTGCTGACCCGCACCGGCCCAGGAACAACGATGGGAGGCGTGTTTCGCCACTTCTGGCAGCCGGTCGCCCTCAGTAGCGAACTGCCGGAACCCGATGGCGCACCGGTCCGCCTCCGCGTTCTCGGCGAGGAGCTTCGCGCATTTCGCACCACCGACGGTTCGATCGGTGTCGTCGCCCCGCGCTGTCCGCACCGCGGCGCGGATCTGTTTTTCGGCCGCAACGAGGCCGGCGGCATCACCTGCGCCTATCACGGCTGGAAATTCGCGATCGACGGCCGCTGCCTCGCGATGCCCACGATGGAACCCGGACCCGCCCGCGAGAAAGCCGAGCAAGACGTGCGCCTTCGCGCCTTCCCCGTGCGCGAGGCGGGCGGGTTGGTGTGGGCCTGGCTCGGCCCGCGCGACAGCATGCCCACTTTGCCCGATCTTGAATTCCTGACGCTCCCCGCCGGCCATGTCTTCGTTTCCAAGAAGCTGCAGCAATGCAATTGGGCGCAGGCATGCGAAGGCGGACTGGACACCGCGCATTTCTCCTTCCTGCACATGGCGGTCTCCGACGCGCCCGACGTGGCGGATCGGCTGATGGCCAAGGTGTCGTCGGATTCCGACACGGTACGCTGGATGCGTGCCGACGGCGCCCCGCGTTTTACCATTCTGGAACATACGGTCGGACTGGTGCTCGGCGCGGCCCGCCAGGCCGACGGCGACGACAGCTACTGGCGCATCAGCCAGTTCCTGATGCCCAATCATGGGCTGGCCCCGAACGCCTTCCCCGGCGAGAACTACCACGGCCAGTGCTGGGTGCCGATCGATGACGTGTCATGCTGGATCTACAATTACACCTGGAATCCGGAACGCAAGTTGACCGATGCGGAGCGTCAGCGTTTCCGCAACGGCTCCGGCATTCACGCCGAGGTCGACGCCGACCATGTCCCGTTGCGCCGTCGCGAGAACGACTACTTGCTCGACCGCCGCCGGCAGAAATTCGAAACCTTCACCGGGATCGAGGGCGTCTCGGAGCAAGATGCGGCGATCCAGGACAGCCAGGGGCTGATCGCGGACCGCACCGCAGAGCATCTCGGCCCCACCGATATGGGCGTGATCCGCTTTCGCCGCATGATCCTGGCCGCTGCGCGCGACATGGCAGCCAACAAACCACCAGCCGCGGCCCACCAGCCGGCGCTCTATCGCGTGCGCTCGGGCGGCGCGATCGCGCGGCGCGACGTGCCGCTGCGCGACGTCATGCGGGCGCGCTTCGGCCACGACCACGGGCTCGTCCCATCGCCCGAAAGGCGCGACGCAGCAGAATAGGCGCTGTTGGAGCCGCGTCGCTATCGTGCTAGTCGTCAGAACGGCAGAATTTGTGACGCAAACAGACAGATGAGGCAGTCATGATCCATCATCTCTCGATCGCGGCGCGAGACCCGAAGCAGGCCGCAGGCGTGCTGGCGGAACTGATGGGCGGCACCGCCGTGCCCTTCCCTCCCAATCCCGGCAGCTTCTTCGCGCTGCAACTCGACGAGCATGGATCGGGCGTGGAGGTCTATCCCGCAGGAACGATGCTGCGCCCGGGCGGCGCCGTCGGCGGCAGCTTCGTCAGGCAGGAGCCACGCACCTATGGCGCGACGCATTTCGCGCTCAGCGTCCCGACCGACAACGCCACTGTTCAGGCGATCGCCGAGCGCGCCGGATGGCAGTGCTTCGACTGCAATCGCGGTCCGTTCCACGTCATCGAAGTGTGGGTCGAGAACGAAACGATGGTGGAAATCCTGCCACCCGACTACGCCGCCGAATATCTCGCGTTCACAAGCCCGGACAAGGTCAGGGCGGCGATGGCGAAGGCACCCGTTGCCATTGCCCGACAGCACCAATAAATCCCGGCGAACGCGACCGGGATGTCCACCTATCTGATCTGCCACGGCGCCTGGTCCGGCGGCTGGTCGTGGCGAAAGATCCGGTCATTGCTCCGCGATGCCGGCCACGAGGTTTTCACGCCCACCTACACCGGGCTTGGCGAACGCGCGCATCTCGCCCATCCGATGGTGGATCTGGAGACGCATATCCAGGACATTCTTTCCGTCATCGAATGCGAAAACTTGTCGAATTTCATCCTGCTCGGCCACAGCTACGGCGGCATGGTGGCTACCGGCGTTGCCGATCGCGTGCCGCACCATGTTCGTCATTTGATATACCTCGACGCATTCGTTCCCGCCGATGGACAATCGCTGAACGATCTGACCGGGCAACTGCGCGAGGGCATCGAAGGCTGGTTGCTGCCGCCCAACCCTCCCGCGCCGGATACCTCCGCTCAGGACCTCGCCTGGACCGTACCTCGACGGCGGCATCAGCCCGCACGCTGTTTCAGCCAGAAGCTGCGGATCGCCAACCCGAAGCCGCGATTTCCGCGCAGCTACGTTCATTGCGTAAAAAAAGAAGGGCCGGACGTGTTCCGCCAATTCGCTGACCGGTTCCGTGACGATCACGACTGGCAGTTCCAGGAGATGAATGCCAGCCACAGCCCGAACATCACCGAGCCCGCGGCCCTTGCAGCATTGCTGATCTCGCTGGCCTAAACCTTGCGCGCGCATAGGCGCATCCCGCGCGCACAAGCGCCCCCGTGTCATGGCCGTCCCCGGGCTTGTCCCGGGGATCAGCGCGGCCATCCATGTCTTTTTTCTGTCCCCGCCTGGCACCTCAAGCCAGCACCATAGGGCACACGCGGCCCGCCGCCCCTACCGCGTCATCTCTCTGTCAGCCGGAACAGCGCCGCATGATCCGGCTGCGTCGTGACAATTCCCGCCGGCAGCACCGGTCGCGCGGTCTCGATCTCCACCAGGAACTCCCGCACCAGCAACGCCAGCACCAGCACCGCCTCGGTCAGCGCGAACTGCGCTCCGACGCAGACCCGGGGCCCCACCCCGAAAGGCAGATAGGCAAATCGCGGCACCGCCGGCGCGTCGGGCATGAAGCGATCCGGATCGAACGCCTCCGGATCGCACCACAGCTTGCGATGGCGGTGCAGCACCCAGGGCGCGATCATCACCACGGCGCCCTTTGGCAAATCGAAATCGTCCAGCCGCTCGCCGCCGATCGCGGCACGCACGATGGTGAAGGCGGGCGGATACAGGCGCAACGCCTCGTTGATCACCGCGCGCGTCCGGACCAGAAGCGCCAGCGCATCCGTCCCGCCATCCGCCGTTATCGCCACGCTCCGCGCTTCCGCCGCGACCCGCTCTTGTTCCGCCCCATCCTGCGCCAGCAGCGTCAGCGCCCAGAACAATGTGACCGCCGTGGTCTCGTGTCCCGCAAGCAGCAGCGTCGCGAGCTGGTCGCGCAATTGCGCCGGAGAGAAGCCGGCGCCGGTCTCGGGATCGCGTGCCGCGCGCAGCAAATCGAACAAGTCACGCGGGGTCTGCGGCTGCGGCGCATCCATGCGGTCCTGGATGATTTGTTCGATCAGCCGCATCCAACGCGCCTGGAAGCGCCGACGCCGCAGGTCGCGCAATGTCGGCACGCCGGGCGGCAGCACCATGTCGAGCAAATGCGGACGCGACAGGGTTTCCGCGAATTCGGCGAGCAAGCGGCGCAGCGGCGCGCTGCCCGCCGCGAGGTCCAGCGAGAACATGCTCCGGCCGGCGATTTCCAGCGTCAGTCCTTGCAGTGCGGCGAGCAAATCGACCGGCCCTCGCCCGGCCAGGGCAGCCAGCACCGGCAATTGCTCTTGTGTGACCGCAACCATGTGGCGCGCCAGCATCGGCATCACCCGCGGCGCCAGAGCGGGTGCGACGGTACGGCGCTGATGGCGCCAGGCGTCGCCTTCGCTCAGCAGCAGGCCGTCGCCGGTGATCGGCCGCAGAATGCGGATCGTCGCGGGCGTGCGGCGATAATTCTCCGTATTGTCCACCAGCACCCGGCGGATCGCTTCCGGCGAATTGATCAAAGCGTAGGTGCGTCCGAGCGAGCGCTGTACAAAAAGGTCCTGCGTATAGGCAGCCTCGGGCCAAATGGTCAGCGCGTTGGTACGGATCGCACGCAGGAACGCGCGTAGCGGCAGCGCGCGCGGCGGCACCAGGGGCGCCGGCGGCACCAGGCGCGGCATCGCCGCCAGGTCATTCATGATGCGTGAGCTTTCACTGCCGCCCCGAGCGCGGCCGGGCGTTCTTGTGAATGATCGCCGCCGCGATCAGCGTGAATGCGACCGCGCGAAGCAAAAAGGTCTGCGTCTTCTCTTCGTGTGAAATGCCTGTCGCCATCAGCAGGAATTGATTGAGCGCGAGCAACCAGAAAGCGATTGCGAAGCTGGCAAACAGCGGATCGCGTGTACGCGCCCAGAAGCGGGCAAAGAACAAACCGGCGATGAGAAAGCCGGCGGTGATCATGCCGGCGAGAAATGTCTCGATGTGATGCATGCTATTCGCTTTCCCAGACGAATGCGTAGAGCAATACCCCAATGGCAGTCAGTTCCGTCGCCTGCCGCAGCACCAGCAGGTCGATATGAGGGAACACGATGATATCGACGAACACCAGCAGGTTGTTCAATGCCAGCAGGGAGAAGCAGAGCGAGCTCCACAGCAGCAGCGGCTGGCGTTGCCGGCGGAAGCTGGCCAGCAGCAGCCACGCGCAGATTGCGCTGGTGAGGAAGCACAAGAGGTAGACCACTCGCTCGAACATGGCTGCCTGTTATCGTGTCCGGAACCGAAAGGCGTCTGCGAAGGTGCGTATCTTGTCGTTGCGGCCGGACAGGATCGCGTTCGTCACCGCCAGAGGCTTGCGGGCGTACAATTCGGCGAGCGCATCCACCGCGCTGGCCAAGGTAGCGGATGCGGGACGATAGCGACACCGGCCGGCGTCGTCCGTTTCGGCAAGTCCCGTGCCGACCAGCGCGGCCAGACTTTCCGCGACCACACGGGCATTGGCACGCAACGGCGCGGCAAGCTCGGTATCCTGCCACGCGCGGTCAGGAGAGCGATGCAGCAGCAGCAGCAACTCGAGCGCCCAGAGCGTGGCAAGCGCCGTGCGCGCGAATGCAAGCACATCGTCTTCGTTCACACGGCACCGTGAGAATCAAGCAACAACCAGTGGCCTGTCGGCTGTAACATAATTGATGCCGGTCCGGACAGGCAAACTTGCCGCGCACCTGCTCGAGATTTTGTCAACGCGCCGCGGTCTCGCCGCTATGCGGTGGTGCGTTGCCGGGCCGGGCGCGGACGCATCGCCGGCGCGCGACTGCGGGCACCGCCCGGCGACACCATCACGCCGAAACGCAGGAGCGAATTCCGGGGTCACGTGCCGCGCCGCCCGCCCGGTCTGGCGGCCCGGCTACCGATCAGTATAATCGCGGCAACTGGCGCGGTTCCTGCCGGTCGCAAGGGGAGTGAAGGCATGAGTTTGAAAGGCAAGGCCTACATCGCGGGGGCATGGGAGCACCCCACCCGCAAGGCAACCGACAAGTCGATCGCGTTGCTGCACGCCGAATGCGCCAAGGGCGCGTTGGACGACGCGGGGCTCACCAAGGACGACGTGGACGGCTATTTCTGCGCCGGCGACGCGCCCGGCCTCGGTCCGCTGTCGATGGTCGATTACATGAACCTGAAATGCCGCCACGTGGATTCCACCGATGTCGGCGGCTCGTCGTATCAGGTCGCGGTGGGGCACGCGCTGGAATCGATCGCGCATGGCCGTTGCAGCGTCGCGCTGATCACGCTGGCGGGCCGGCCGCGCAGCGAGGGCCAGGCCACCGGCACCGCGACACGCGCCGGCAATCCGGCACAGCCCGAGCTGCAGTTCGAATATCCGTACGGCCCGGCAACGGCCAACATGTACGCCATGTGCGCCACGCGGCACATGCACGAATACGGCACCACGTCAGAGCAATTGGCATGGATCAAGGTCGCCGCCTCGCATCACGCGCAGCACAATCCGCATGCGATGCTGCGCAACGTGGTGACGGTCGAGGACGTGGTGAGCTCGCCGCTGGTGGCCTCGCCGCTGCATCGCCTGGACTGCTGCGTGATCAGCGACGGCGGCGGCGCGCTCGTCGTGACGACGCCGGAAATTGCCAAATCGCTGAAGCGGCCGCGGGTGAAGGTGATCGGCGTCGGCGAATCGCCGAAGCATCAGATGGGCGGCGACGTCGATCTGACCTTTTCCGCGGCGCGCTGGTCCGGTCCGCCGGCCTGGGAGATGGCCGGGATCAAGCCATCTGATATCAAATACGCCTCGATCTACGACAGCTTCACCATCACCGTGCTCATGCAGTTGGAGGATCTGGGGTTCTGCGAGAAGGGTCAGGGCGGCAAATTCGTCGCCGACGGCAATCTGATCTCCGGCACGGGCAAGCTGCCGTTCAACACCGACGGCGGCGGACTTTGCTCCAACCATCCGGCGAACCGTGGCGGCATTACCAAGATCATCGAGGCAGTGCGGCAGTTGCGCGGCGAGGCGCATCCGGCGGTGCAGGTGAAGAACTGCGACCTCGCCATTGCGCATGGCACCGGCGGCTCGCTCGGCACCCGGCATTGCGGCAGCACGGTTATTCTGGAGCGGGAGTGATCCAACATGGCGTATGAGCAACGGAAAATCTCGTTCCTGGGTACGGTCGATGCCAATCCGGAGACCAAGCCGTTCTGGGATGCGTGTGCCGCGGGCAAGCTGGTGCTGCCACGCTGCAAGGACACCGGCAAGTTCATCTGGTATCCGCGGGCGATCTCGCCCTGGACGCTGGGGCCGGTGGAGTGGGTGGAAGTGTCGGGCAAGGGCACGGTCTACACGTTCAGCATGATGCGGGGCACGCCGCCCTATTGCATCGCCTATGTCGAACTCGCCGAAGGCCCGCGCATGATGACCAACATCGTCGATTGCGATCCCGCCTCGGTGAAGATCGGACAGGCGGTAAAGGTAAAGTTCGTTCCCAGCGAAGGCGGCCCGCCGCTGCCGTTCTTCGCCCCGGCGTAGACAGGCGCATGACGGTATGGCCTGGCATCGCTCGGCCATACCGTGCGCCTGCCTGAGGCATCATCACTCCTCGACGCGCCGCGCGCGGAACGTGCCGTTCGGCTGGTGGAACACGATGACGTCCACCGCGCCGTCACCGCCGCGCTGGAACCCCACGCGAAATCCGTCCAGAGACACGATGGTGAAGATCGCACCCTGGTAAGGCACCAGCTTGTAAGTCGGTTGCCCGGTCGGCGACAGCGTCAGTTGCCCGTCAGCATCCAGCGCCACGACGTGAAGCACCGAACCGCCGCGATACGTGCCGATGCAGGCGGCGCGGAATGCCGGGTCCGTTGCCTCGCCGGATGGCAGCCGGCGGAACACGATGTCGCTCACCATCGGTTCGAACGGCGCCGACAGCCGATCGATGTTACCTTCGCGGTCATAGCCGAAAGTGATCGCCAGCCAGTCCGGTGACAGCGTATCGAGGTTCTCCGGCACTTCGAACACGTCGTAGTGCCGGTGCCGCAGCGGCCCCTCGATGCCGCGAAAGTTCCAATGCAGGGCATCGTCCTTCACCTCGATCGCGATCTTGCCATAGCCGGGGTGATGGAACTCGCCGGCGTACTCCGCCAGCGCGTGGCTCGGCTGCGTGTCCGGCTTGCGGGTGATGTTGCGGGCCTCGCGATCATCCTGCTGCTGCGCCAGCGCCTGCTGCCGCCGCGGCACCATCCGTTCCAGCCAGGGCACCGGATCCTTGCCGCAGATACGATCGAACACCGCGTAGCACAGCATGCTGGGCACCGGACTCGGCGTGCGGTTGGTCAGC
>Ga0335072_10006009_pt1 | contig 17820 bp, 19 predicted proteins | sample Lox_Sample_21_FD_206725 | JGI IMG/M metagenome (GOLD analysis project Ga0335072, IMG submission 206725) | Soil microbial communities from Loxahatchee National Wildlife Refuge, Florida, United States - Lox_Sample_2.1 | ecosystem: Environmental > Terrestrial > Soil > Wetlands | place: USA... | reverse complement strand
GGCCGGAACATATCGCGATGCTGTCGCATTGGCTTACGGCGCAGCATCCTGTCGCGGTGGGCGAAATCGGCCTTGATTTTCATGCCAAAGAACTCAGCGCCGAGGATCAGCACCATTATTTTCTGCAACAGCTCCAGTTGGCGAAGGCGTTTGATCTCCCCGTCATCCTGCATGCGCGCGCAGCGATGGACGAAGTCACCTCCACCCTGCGACGCATCGGCGGCTTGCGTGGTGTCGTGCACAGCTTTGCCGGCAGCCAGCAGCAGGCCGAGCAATTGTGGAAGCTTGGCTTTCATATCGGCATCGGCGCCCCGGTGACTTACCAACGCGCCCAGCGCTTGCGGCGCATCGTCGCCAACATGCCGATCGAATACCTGTTGCTCGAGAGCGACGCACCCGACCAGCCGCTGTCGACCCACCGTGGCGAGCGCAACGAACCGGCACGCGTTGCGGAGGTTCTCCAATGCGTTGCCGCCTTGCGCGGCGAAGCGCCTGAAACGGTCGCTGCCGCCACGACAGCAAACGTAAAGCGGCTATTCGCCATCGCCTGACCGCGATAGCCACCACCAGAGATGGTGGCGCAGTGTGCAAAATGCGTACCCCTGGCACTTGCAATAACCCAGATTGCAACGCATCATTTTATTTCACCAGTGAAATATGCACCGATGAAATGTTTCTGAGCGACAAAATCAAGTGCATGGACGAGGGCATCGCCGGCGTGCGCAAAGCCATGCCCGAGGTACCGGCCGACGTCGGGCTGTGCCGGATCATGCTGCTGATCGCCGAACGCCTGCAGGCGGAACTCGAACACAAGCTGCGCCCGCACAAGCTCAACGACAGCGAATTCCGCACGCTTATTGCGATATTTGCGCACCCCGGCGGCGCTTCCACGCCCAGCGAGGTGTGCCAATTCACCTCGCTGGGCGTCACCAACATGACGCGTATTGCCAACGCGCTGGTCAAACGCGGACTCATCACGCGCGGCCCCAGCGTCGAGGACCGCCGCCGCGTCGTCATGCAGATCACGCCAGCTGGCAAGCGCTTCGTGCAGAAGATGCTGCCGGCCATGCTGCCGCGCCTGAAACTGCTCTTCGACGGCTTCACCCAGAGCGAGCGCAGCACCTTGAACCGACTGCTGCGCAAGCTGGCGCACAACCTCAGCAACCTCGAACACGTAGCGGGTGATTCGCCATGAACGCTTCATCCTTTCCGTATGCACGGCTCCGTCCACTTGTGCTGATGGCCGTACTGAGTCTTGCCGGCTGCCATATCCCGACCAAAGTGCAGCATCCTGTCCTGCGTGACGACGTGCCGTTAGCCGGCTTGCCGACCACCGCAGGCGCGGAGTGGCCCGCCGCCGAATGGTGGCGCGTGTACCACGATCCACAGCTCGACCGGGTGATGGCGCTGGTCATGCAGCAGTCGCCCGACCTGGAGCAGGCACGGACGCGCGTGAAAACCGCCGAACAATCGGTGCGCGTCGCCGCAGCGCAAGCTGGCCTTACCATCGACGCCAACGGCCAGCTTACGCGCCAGCGCATGAGCGACCATGGGTTGATCCCCCCATCCCTGCTCGGTTTCAACTGGTACAACCAGGCCGACCTGAGTGTGCAGCTCGAATACGATTTCGACTGGTGGGGCAAGAAGCGCGCCGCGATCGAGGCCGCGCTCGATCAGGCGCATGCCGCCGAAGCGGAACGCAGCGCCGCCATGCTCACCATTCAGAACGCTGTGGCGGACGCGTATTTCGGCCTGCTGGCCGATGAAAACCGTCTCGCACTCACGCGGCAGGCAGTCGGCGTGCAACAGCGCCTGCTGCACATTGCCGAACTGCGCGTACGACAAGGCGTGGACCTGCCCGATACCGTCCAACAGGCGCGCGCGCAGCTTGCCAGTACACAGCAAATGCAAGCCACGCTGGAAGGCTCGATCCAACTGCGCAAGGTGGTGCTCGCCGCCCTGGTGAACGTATCGCCGGCGCAATTGCCGCCACTGGAACCACGCGCACTGCCCGAACTCGAAGGCGCGATTCCCGATAACGCGCACCTGGACCTGATCGCCCGCCGCCCCGACATCGCCGCCAGCCGCTGGCGCGTGGAAGCCGCGCTCAAACAGACCGATGTAGCGCGCGCGGATTATTTCCCCGACTTCAGCATCAAGGCGATGGCAGGCCTTTCCAGCACGGACCAGGGCGCACCGAGCTTCGGGGGCCTTACCACCGGCAGCAAGGGCGATCTGGGCAATCTGTTCACCGCCGGTAGCCGCGTGTTCGGCATCACGCCCGCAGTACATCTGCCGATTTTCGAAGGCGGCCGGCTGAAGGCGAACTATGGCGCCAGCCGCGCCCAGCTCGATGCCGCCATCGCGGATTACAACGTAGCGGTGACGGACGCCGCGCGCGACGTCGCCACGCAAGCCGTCACCGCACAGCAGATTGCCGCGCGCCGCGAAAAGCAGGCCGCGCAGATAAAAGCCGACAAGGCACTGCTGGCCAACGCGCAGGCACGCACCGCACGCGGCACTCAGGATGCACGCCAAAGCCTCAACGCCCAGGCGCAGCTACTGCAACAGCGTGACCAGGCCATCAGCCTGCAGGCGCAGGCGATCAGTACCGATCTGGCGTTGATCAAGGCGCTGGGCGGCGGCTACCGCTCCGACATCGACAGCAAGGCCGTGCAATCCGCCGCCGCTTCCTCCCCCACTTCGAATCCCGCAGGAGCCCCCTGACCATGAGCGCCGCCGAGTCCACCCTCAAGGACGCCAACGACAGCGGCCTGGCCGCGAAGAATCCCGCCAAGCGCAGCCGCGCGCTGCTGATCGTGGCGCTTGTTTTCGTGCTCGCCGGATTGGCCTGGTTCCTGCTGTGGTTCTTCGTATTTTCGACCCGCGAGAGCACCGACAATGCGTACGTGGGCGGCAATCAGGTCGCGCTTTCCTCACAAGTTCCCGGCACTGTCATCGCCATCCTTACCGATGACACGCAACACGTCACCGCCGGACAAGTGCTCGTAAAACTTGACCCCACCGATGCCGACGTGCGCCTGCGCCAGACCAGCAGCGCGCTGGCGCAAGCAGTGCGCCAGGTTCGCCAGCAGAACGACTCGGTCAACGAAGCGGATGCCACCGTAGCGGCGCGTGAAGTCGATCTGCGCAAGGCAGAAGCCGATCTGAAGCGCCATCTGCCACTGGTGGCCGCCCAGGCCGAATCGCCGGAAATCGTGCAGCACATGCGCGACAGCGTGGCACAAGCGCAAGCCGCGCTGAATGCTGCGAAGGCGCAGGCGCAATCGGCACGCGCTGCTGTGGAAGGCACCGACGTCGCCAACAACCCGGCTGTAATGCAGGCACGTGCTAACTTCCGTGCTAGCTGGATTGCCGCGCAGCGCAATACGATTGTGGCACCGGTGAGCGGTTACGTTGCGCAGCGCAGCGTGCAACTCGGCGCCAGCATCTCTCCCGGCCAGCAACTGATGACCATCGTGCCGCTGCACGATCTGTGGATCGATGCGAACTTCAAGGAAAACCAGCTGCGCCATATCCGTATCGGCCAGCCGGTGAAGATCACCACAGACTTGTACGGCGGCAGCGTCGAATACCACGGCAAGGTGATCGGCCTTGGAGCAGGCACAGGCAGTGTGTTTTCGCTGTTGCCGGCGCAGAACGCCACCGGCAACTGGATCAAGGTGGTACAGCGCGTGCCGGTACGTATCGCGCTCAACAACGACGAGCTGGACAAGCATCCGCTGCGCGTCGGGCTCTCGACCGACGTGACGGTCGACATCAGCAACGACCAGGGCCCGGCGCTTGCTTCCGCACCCGCGCAACCGCCGGCAGAAACCTCGGTGTATGACCACGTCGCCGCTCAGGCCGATACCGAGGCGGAGAAGATCATTCGCGCCAATCTTGGGGAGTGATGCCAAGGCATCCGCTGCTACGTCCGTAACGCTGATTGCCCTCGTTCCCGCGCACGCGGGGATGCGGACCTGGAAAGCAAGACCGCGAGGCCATCATGGCTGCCACACCCGACAACGCCCCACCCCTGAAACCACTGCACGGAACGCCGCTGGTCCTGCTGACCATCGCCGTTGCGTTCAGCACCTTCATGGAGGTGCTGGACATGACCATCGTCAACGTCTCGGTGCCGCACATCGCCGGCAGCTTGGCGGTGAGCCCGAACGAAGGCACCTGGGCAATCAGCTCCTATTCGCTGGCCAGCGCCATCATGCAGCCGCTGACCGGGTGGGTGGCGCGCCGCTTCGGCGAAGTGCGCACCTTTGTCACATCGGTCACGCTGTTCGTGATCTTTTCCATGTTCTGCGGCCTGTCCACCAGCATGCCGATGCTAGTGTTCGGGCGCCTGATGCAGGGCGCCGGTTCCGGCCCGATGGTGGCGCTTTCGCTGACCTTGCTGCTATCGAGCTACCCGAAGGAAAAACAAGGCATCGCACTGGCCATGTGGGCGATGACGGTGGTGGTGGCGCCGATCTTCGGGCCGATCCTGGGCGGCTGGATTACCGACAATCTCTCCTGGCCGTGGATTTTCTACATCAACCTGCCGGTAGGCATCCTGGCCGGCATCATCACTTGGACGCTGCTGCACAAGCGCGAAACCAAAACGATGAAGGCGCCGATCGACATCGTGGGCCTGGTGTTGCTGGTGGCCGGCGTGGGCTGCCTGCAGTTCATGCTGGACAACGGCAACGATCATGACTGGTTCGCCTCGCCGCTGATCCTCACCCTGGGCCTGATCGCACTGGTGTGCCTCACCTTCCTGGTGGTGTGGGAAATCCACGCCAAACATCCGGTGATCGATCTGAGCCTGTTCAAGCAGCGCAATTTCACCGTGGGCGTGCTCAGCCTCTCGCTGGGCATGTTCGCCTTCTTCGGCATCAACGTGGTGTTTCCGCTGTGGCTGCAGACCACGCTGGGTTACACCGCCACCTGGGCCGGATTGGCCGCCGCGCCGGTGGGCGTATTGGCCTTCCTGCTCTCGCCGATCGTTGGTCGGAACATGAGCAAGGTCGACCTGCGTTTACTGGTGAGCTGGTCGTTCATCGTGTTCGCGGCGACCTCGTACTGGTTTTCCACCTTCGACAGCAGTGCTTCCTTCGCCACGCTGGTGGTGCCGCGCTTCGTGATGGGGCTGGCGATTCCCTGTTTCTTCATCCCGCTCAACCAGATCTATCTCTCGGGCTTGCCTGCCTCGGAAATCGCCAGCGCATCGGGACTGTCCAACTTCTTCCGTACGCTCGGTTCCAGCGTGTCCACGGCCGTGATGGTGACGCTGTGGCAGCACCGGGCTATTTCTCACCACGCCAGCCTCACCGAGTACGTTAATCCGGCCCAGCCCGGTGCTGCGCAGTATCTGCAGCAACTTTCGCAGATGGGTTTCGGGGCAACGCAACGCATCGCTTATATCGATCAAATCATCAACCGGGAGGGCTATACCCTGGCGGTTAACGACATTTTCTACGGCTGCGCCATTCTGTTCATCGTGCTGCTGCCGGTGCTCTGGTTCGCTCGGCCGCCGTTCGGCAGCACGGGTGGTGGTTCGGCGGGGCATTGATTGCTGCACTCGATCGTGCAGCATAAAAAGGTAAACCCTGACTGGTGCGACGCAATACCTTCTGCTAGTTTGTGTGCATGGCACAAACAATCCGCATCATCAAGAAGTACCCGAACCGTCGGCTCTACGATACGGAGATCTCCAGCTACATCACGCTGGAAGAGGTCCGCCAGCTGGTTCTGGATGGTGAAACCTTCGAGGTCCGCGACGCCAAAAGCGGCGAGGACCTGACCCGCTCCGTGCTGCTGCAAATCATTTCCGAGCACGAAGAGAAGGGCCAGCCGATGCTGTCGCCCCAGCTCCTGAGCCACATCATTCGTTTCTACGGCGATTCCCTGCAGGGATTCATGGGACCGTACCTGGAGCGCAGCCTGCAAGTGTTCCTCGACCAGCAGCAGCAGTTCCGCAACCAGCTCAACAGCATGATGGGGCAAACCCCGTGGGCGCTGTTGAACGAGCTGACGGAACGCAACATGGATGCGTGGAAGAACATGCAGCGGGGCTTCATGGATGCCGCCTCGCAGGCCGCCACGCCGGCCCCCGGCCAAGCCGGCCGCGGCGGCACCACCACCAAGAAACCCTGATCTTCTCGGGCACGCTGCCGCTGCAGCACAACACGTGCTGCCGCGCGGCATGTGCTGAAGGAAATCCGTCATGAGCTTGTCGAAGTCCGCCCCGCGTGTCGCCTTGGTCACCGGCGGGATCGGCGGCATCGGCACCGAGATCTGCCTGCAACTCGCACAAGTCGGACGCATGGTGGTCGCGGTGGACCTGGCCACCCGCAGCGATCGCATCGAAGCTTTTCGCGTGCATACCGCGGCCTTCAACGGCGCCATCCGTTTCGAACCCTGCGACGTCAGCGATTTCAAGGCGTGCGGTTCGCTCGTCGAACATGTGGAGCTCAACATCGGCCCTGTCGACATCCTGGTGAACGCCGCCGGCATCACGCGCGATACCAGCTTGCGCAAGATGGATCCGCAGCATTGGCACGAACTGATGCGCGTCAATCTCGATGGGGTATTCAACACCTGCCGCCAGGTGGTCGAGGGCATGACGACGCGCGGTTTCGGCCGCATCGTCAACCTCAGTTCCGTGAACGGCCAGACCGGCCAGTTCGGGCAAACCAACTACTCCGCCGCCAAGGCCGGCGTACATGGTTTCAGCATGGCGCTGGCGCGCGAGACGGCGCGCAAGGGCGTTACGGTCAACACGGTTTCGCCCGGCTATTGCGATACGCCGATGGTGGCTGCGGTGCCGCAGGAGATTCGGCAACGGATCATCTCCGACATTCCGGTAGGCCGGCTCGGCACACCAGGGGATATCGCCCGTGCCATCGTGTTTCTCACCGCCGATGATGCCGATTACATCACCGGCGCAAACCTGCCGGTGAATGGCGGGTACTTCATGAGCTTTTAAACGCCCTCTTTCCCGGATCACGCAGCAGAACCCATAACGGTTCTTAGCTACTCAGCCCGCTGCCCCACGACATCTTCCGCCGCTTCGACACTACCTTGGCTGTCGCCTGATACAGAAAATCCCGCGTTCCAGAAAACGCGGGGTTCGTCAGCAATCTGAAACTCGCCATCACCGCGAAACCAACTCTTAACCGCCCCCTGCCGAGGAGGGTGGACTATCCGTTTGATCCTCCCCCGCCTCACCCGCCCCTTCGAGCAACGCAATGAGCTTGTCGGTAGCATCCAGCGCCTCACTAGGGTCGGCACTCGCGATAGCTGCTATTAATCCCTGCACATCCCCACCTCGACCGCCTTGTGGGGGCTGAGCGCCTTGTGGAGGTTGAGCGCCTTGTGGCGGTTGACCACCTTGTGGGCTTTGGCCACCTTGCGCGCTCTTCCCACCTTGCATGCTCTGCTCACCAGCTTTCGGCGCATGATTGCTCAGCTGCTGCATAAGGTATTGGCGATACTCTTTGAGTATTTTTAGGGCACCGGTTTTGTCCTTGTCTTGCAGTGCTTGCCTGAGGGCTTGCTCTACTTTCTCGCCAACTTGATTTCCATTCGAAGCCCCCGCCTCCTCGCCCTCTTCCACGCCCGTCCCCGCTTGAGGCTGCGTTTCCTGATTCGGCATAGACGAGTATTTCTTCTGGCCATCATCAAACGAGCGCGGCTGAATCTGCGGCGGAGCAGGTGTTTGTGGTTGACTCCCGCCATTCGGTGCGGAAGGCCACGAACCACCAGTCATTACACCGCTATTTGCATCAACACTGCCGACGTGCATGGGAATACCTCCATTTATTGAATTAGCATCGACTCTAAAAGCTCCCTTCGTTTCCTGTGCGGTAGATATAGCTGCTCCTGCCAAAACGCCGGGCAATATGCATCGCTATCGGGTACTTGCCATAAACAGCCACTTACGGAACAGTGATGCGCTCCATTACACGGCACGCAGCATGACGCAGCAAACAATCACCCTGATCGGCGGCGGTTTGGTCGGCACGCTGCTCGCGCAGCTTCTGGCTCGACGCGGGTTCAAGGTCGAGGTGTTCGAAAAGCGGCCCGATCCGCGGCGTGCGGGTTTCACCGGCGGACGTTCGATCAACCTCGCCCTCGCCGAACGTGGCTTGCAGGCGCTGCGCGCCGCCGGCCTGGCGGAAGACGTGCTGCAACGTGCAGTGATGATGCGTGGCCGCATGGTGCATCCCATCAACGGCGCCTCCGGTCTGCAGCGCTATGGCGTGGACGACAGTGAAGTGATCTGGTCGGTGTCCCGCGGTGGCCTCAACATGCTGCTGCTGGATGCGGCGGAAGCGGCAGGCGTGACGTTCCATTTCGGCCAAGGCCTCGCGGCGGCCGATCTTGATGCGCAGCACATCACGCTGGTCGACGACTACGGCGTACAGCATCGGCATCATGCATCGATAGTGATCGGCGCCGATGGCGCCGGCTCCGCCTTACGGGCGGCGATGAACGATTACCAGCCGCTCGGCCAACGCGTGGAACCGCTCGGCCACGGCTACAAGGAGCTGGAGATTCCCCCGGCGTCCGGCGCCCAGCGCTTCGCCATCGAACCGCATGCGCTGCATATCTGGCCCCGTGGTGGCTACATGTGCATCGCGCTGCCGAATACCGAAGGCAGCTTCACGGTCACGCTGTTCCTGCCCGTGCACGGCGTCCATCCCAGCTTCGATACCTTGCCGGATGCAACCGCGGCCCGCGCATTTTTCCAGCAGGACTTCCCGGACCTGCTGCCGCTGATTCCCGACTTCGCCGAGGATTACGACAGTCACCCGGTCGGCACGCTTTCCACGCTCTACCTGGACCACTGGCATATCGACGGCCGCGCCGTGCTGATCGGCGATGCGGCGCATGCCATCGTGCCGTTCCACGGCCAGGGCATGAATTGCGGTTTCGAAGACACCGTCGCGCTCGCCGATCTGCTGGCCGAATCGGGCCGCGACACCGCCGACGCCTTCGCCGAATTCCAGCGCATCCGCAAACCCAATGCCGACGCGATCGCGGCGATGGCACTGGAGAACTACATCGAGATGCGCGATTCGGTCGCCGATCCACACTATCTCGCCAAGCGTGAACTCGGCGCGCGGCTGGCCGAACGCGCGCCGCAGCATTTCATGGCGCGCTACCGCATGGTCACCTTCACGCACCTGCCGTACGCCTATGCGTACGAACGCGGGCGCGCGCAGGACATGCTGCTGGAGCAGTTGCTGCGCGGCGCCACCGAGGTTGAAAACGTGCCATTGGATGCTGCGGTGAAAGCACTGCGCGCCACCCTGCCACCGCTGCCGCCGTTACACCATGGATAGCGCGCTGATCATCGCCTACCGCAGCACGGATTACCGTGTACGCCTGGCGCGGGGCGGCTTCGTGTCCATCCAGGTGGACACGCCGGTGCCCGAACCCCTGCGCGCTTGGATTGGTTCGCACAGCTGGGCCTTCATCACCGCATGGAACCCTTACTCACGGGTACAGCCGCGCACGCAAAACCGTGCTGCGCAACACAGCCTGCTCGACACCCTGCGCAAGCTGCCATCCACGGTAACCATCCGACCCGCCATCGGTGTGGGCGAGGATTGGCGCGAACCCAGCTTTTTCGTGGTCGGTCCGGCGCTGGCGGAAACCGATGCGCTGGCGCAGCAATTCCAGCAAAACGCCTACGTGCATGGCCTGGCTGCGGGCCATGCCCGGCTGCGGCTGACCAGCGGCGAGCCGCCGCGTGGACAAGCTGGATAAGTCCTCCGCACAATGCCGGCGATGACTTCCCATACCCCTTTGCTCGAAGCCCGCGCCCTCGCCTTCCAGCGCCAGGACGAACCCGTGTTCGGCCCGCTGGATTTCCACCTGCATGCCGGCGAGCTGATGCTGATCGAAGGCGACAATGGCAGCGGCAAGACCACCCTGATGCGCATCCTCACCGGCTTGCTGCGCGCAGAGGAAGGCGAGCTGCTGTGGCGCGGCGCGCCGCTCACCTGGGACCGCTGCAGCGGCGAAGTGGTGTTCCTTGGCCACCACCTTGGCTTGAAGGCGGAGCTGAGTGCGCGGGAAAACCTGGCGTTCACCATCGGCTTGCACGGCCATCGCAACCAGAGCGGCATCGATGGTGCACTCACCCAGGTTGGATTGACCGGATACGAGTATGAACCCGTACGCAAACTGTCCGCCGGCCAGAAGAAGCGCGTGGCGCTGGCGCGCTTGCTGCTGATTCCGGCCACGCTATGGCTGCTGGACGAACCCTACGCCAACCTGGATCGCACCGGCATCGAACTGGTGGATGCCTTGCTGGAAGCGCATATCGCGCACGGCGGCGCGGCCCTGGTGACCAGCCATGGCGCCGTGCAGTTCCACGGCGGCGAGCCGCAGCGGATTCGCTTGCATGCTTGATACGCGGCGCCCGGGTCTTGCCCACGCTTGCGCGGCGGTATTGCGCCGCGACCTCACGCTGGCCTGGCGCCAGCGCGGCGACATGGTATTGCCCGTGCTGTATGCGTTGATCGTCACCTCGCTGTTCCCCTTCGCGCTGGGACCGGAAAGCGCCTTGCTCAAACGCATCGCCGGTGGCGTCGTGCTGGTGACAGTGTTGCTGGCCATGCTGCTGGCCTTGGATGCGATGTTCCGCAGCGATATCGAAGACGGCTCGCTCGAACAGCTGATGCTGGCGCCGCAACCGCTGGCGCTGATGCTGGGCATGAAAATCCTCGCGCATTGGCTGGCCACCGCCCTGCCGCTGATCGTGGTGGCGCCGATGCTGGCCGGCATGCTGCATCTGCCGGCCGCGGTGATGCCCGTGCTGCTGGCGGCCCTGCTGCTCGCCACCCCGCTGCTGAGCCTGCTGGGTGGCATCCTGGTCGCCCTCACGGCCGGCACGCGGCGCTCTGGTATGCTGCTGGCCTTGATGCTGCTGCCGCTCTGCGTGCCGGTGGTGATCTTCGCCGCCGGGGCACTGGCAGCCGCCCAGGAAGGGCTGCCGTGGATCGCTCCCATTGCGTGGCTGGGCGCAGCGCTCGTCCTGGCCGTGGTGCTCGCCCCTCTGGCTTGCGCGGCTGCACTTCGAATTGCCCTGGATTCGTAGCATGGCCAACTGGATCCCCCTGTGGTTGCACAAACTCAGCTCGCCGCCGGTGTTCTATCGCTTTGCCGGCACGCTGCGGCCATGGGCGATTGCGTTGGCCCTGCTTCTGGGCCTCCTCGCGCTGTACGGCGGCCTGGTGCTGGCGCCACCGGATTACCAGCAGGGCGATGACTACCGCATCATCTTCATCCACGTGCCCTGTGCCTGGATGAGCCTGTTCATCTACGGGGTAATGGGTGTTGCCGCCTTCATCGCGCTGGTATGGCGCATCAAGCTGGCCGAAGTGGTGGCGATGGCGTCCGCGCCGATCGGCGCTGCGTTCACCTTCATCACCCTGGTGACCGGTTCGTTGTGGGGCGTGCGCATGTGGGGCACGTGGTGGACCTGGGATGCACGACTGACCTCCGAATTGGTGCTGCTGTTCCTGTACCTGGGCGTGATTGCGCTGTATCACTCGTTTGAGGATCGCCGCCAGGGCGCACGCACAGCGGCGTTTCTCGCCTTGATCGGCATCGTCAACGTGCCGATCGTGCATTTCTCGGTGAACTGGTGGAACACCTTGCACCAGGGTTCCACCATCAGGCTGCTCGGTCCGTCCACCATTGCGCCGTCGATGGTATGGCCGCTGCTCACCATGGTGGTTGCCACCAAGCTGTATTACATCGCCAGCCTGTGCGGCCGTGCGCGTGCCGATCTGCTGTCGCTGGAAGGCAGCAAGGATTGGGTGCGGCAGATTGCCGAGCACGAGGTGCGCGGATGAATGCTGCATCCTTGCAATCCTTCCTGGCCATGGGCGGCTATGCGGTATATGTGTGGCCGGCCTATAGCGTGTTCTTCATCGTGCTGTTGATCGACTGGCTCGCGCCGCTGCTTCGCCGCCGCCGGCTGTTGCGCGAATTGCGCGCACGCATGGCGCGGCAGGATGCGCGCAAAGAGCGCACGAACCGACCTTCTGCAGCTTCAACCTAAGCGTATCCATGAACCCCACGCGTCAACGCCGGCTAACCATCATCCTCGCTATTCTCGCTGCCGTGATCGTGGCGGCAGCCTTGGTGGTCTACGCGCTACAGCAAAACATGAATTACCTGTTTACGCCGAGCCAGGTGCAGGCAGGGGAAGCGGCGTCCTACAAGACCTTCCGCCTTGGCGGCATGGTCAAGGCCGGTTCGATCCAGCGCAGCAGCGATTCGCTGAAAGTCACCTTCACCGTGGTCGATGCAGGCGGCGCGATGCCAGTGGAATACAACGGCATCCTGCCGGACCTGTTTCGCGAGAACCAATCGGTGATCACCACCGGCCATATGGATGGCGCCCGCTTCATCGCTACCGAAGTGCTGGCCAAGCACGACGAAACCTACATGCCGAAAGAGCTGAAGGATGCAATGGCCAAGGCGCATGCCGGCAAGCATATCGATGAAACCGCCAATCAGGATAAGCCGCAGCCATGACCCCCGAACTCGGCCAGCTTGCACTCATTCTTGCGTTGTTTCTCGCGCTGGCGCAGAGCGTGCTGCCACTGATCGGAGCGTGGCGCGGCAACCGTGCTTTGATGGCGGTGGCGCGTCCGGCTGCGACCGGGCAAGCGGTGTTCGTGGCATTGGCGTTCGTGATTCTTGTATCGGCGTTTCTGCGCTTTGATTTTTCCGTGCAGTACGTGGCCGACAATTCGAATCTGCAACTGCCCTGGTATTACCGCATCGCCGCGGTGTGGGGTGCGCACGAAGGCTCGATGCTGTTGTGGGTGCTGATCCTCAATGTGTGGACCGTGGCGCTCACGCTGTTCAGCCGCCGCCTGCCGGATGCGTTTCTGGCGCGCGTGCTGGGCGTGCTCGGCATCATCTCGACCGGGTTTCTGTGCTTCATCCTGTTCACCTCCAACCCCTTCGCGCGCCTGCTGCCGATGCCGCCGGACGGCGCGGACCTCAATCCGGTCCTGCAAGACCCTGGCATGACCTTCCATCCACCCGTGCTGTACATGGGTTATGTGGGTTTCTCGGTGGCGTTCGCGTTTTCCATTGCCGCCTTGCTTGGTGGCTCCATGGAACAAAGCTGGGTGCGCTGGGCGCGGCCGTGGACCAACGCCGCGTGGGGATTTCTTTCCTGCGGCATCGTCGCCGGCAGCTGGTGGGCCTATGCAGAATTGGGCTGGGGCGGCTGGTGGTTCTGGGACCCGGTGGAGAACGCCAGCTTCATGCCGTGGCTGGTGGGTGTGGCGCTGATCCATGCACAGGCAGTCACGGAGAAACGCGGCTCGCTGCGTGCGTGGACCATCCTGCTGTCGCTGTTCGCCTTCTCGCTGTCGCTGCTGGGCACGTTTTTGGTGCGCTCGGGCATTCTCACCTCGGTGCACGCGTTTGCCTCCGATCCGCGCCGCGGCACCTTCATCCTCGGCTTTCTCGCCGTGGTGGTCGGCGGCTCCTTGCTGCTGTATGCGCTGCGCGCGCCGAAGGTGGCTGGCGGCAAGGCGTTTGCGCTGGTCTCGCGCGAAAGCGCGATCCTGATTGGCAACCTGATGTTCACCGTGGCCGCGGCCATGGTGATGCTAGGCACGCTATTCCCGCTGCTGGGTGATGCCTTGAACCTGGGCAAGATCTCGGTCGGACCGCCCTACTTCGGCCTGCTGTTTCCCTTGCTGATGCTCCCCGTGGTGCTGCTGCTGCCGTTCGGCCCTTACCTGCGCTGGGGCAACAGCGAAGCGCCCGTGCTCAAGCAAGTGCTGGTGCGCGCAGCCATCGCCGCGGCGGCCTGCGCGGTGATCGCGGCGTTCTTCGTACAAGGCCAGCTGAAGGCCATCGCCGGCGTGGCCGGCGCCGTGTGGGTGGGCGTCGGCGTGGTGCTGTACATCGTCAAGCGCTGGCGCGACATGTCGCGCGGGCGCCGCTATCCCGCCGAGATGGCCGGCATGCTGCTGGCGCACTTTGGCGTCGCGGTATTCCTGATCGGCGTGATGCTGTCCGAGTCGCTGAGCGTGACGCGCGACGTGCGCCTGTCGCCAGGACAAGTCGCCACCGTCGGCGGCTATGAATTTCGTTTCGACGGCGTAAGCCAAACCACCGGTCCGAATTGGACCGCGGAACAAGGCGTGGTGACGGTGACCCGCAACGGCGCGCCGGTAGCTGTCATGCATCCGCAGAAACGCACCTACGCACACGAACAGGTGCAGACCACCTCGGCCATCGATCCGGGCATTACCCGCGACATCTATGTGGCATTGGGCGAGCCCATGGACCCGAACCACGTGTCAGGCGCGTGGGCTTTGCGCCTGTATACCAAGCCGTTCGTGCGCTGGATTTGGGGCGGTGGCCTGTTCATGATGCTGGGCGGCTTCGTCAGCGCCGCAGACCGCCGCTTCCGCGTGAAGCGCGAGGTGGAAGCCACGCAGGCCGTCACCGCCACGCTGCAGGAATCGCAGGCATGAGCCGATTGCTGCCGTTCTTCGCGTTCATGCTGCTGGCGGCGTTGCTCGGCTTCGGCATCTGGTGGAACAGCGCGCACGATCCCACCGCCGTGCCTTCGCCGCTGATCAACAAGCCGGCGCCCGACTTTGCACTGCCCATGCTGGACACGCCGGCCAAGACGGTGAGCAAGCAATCGCTGCTGGGCAAGCCTTACCTGGTGAACGTGTTCGCCAGCTGGTGCTTCGCCTGCGGCGAAGAGCATCCGGTGCTGATGGCCGAATCCAAAGACCTCGGCGTTCCGCTGATCGGCTACGACTACAAGGACGATCCCCAGGACGCGAAAGCCTGGCTGGCGCAACACGGCAATCCCTACGACATGGTGATCGCCGACACCAGCGGCCATACCGCGATCGACTTCGGCGTGTACGGTGCACCGGAAACCTTTCTGATCGACGGCAAGGGCGTGATCCGCTACAAGCGCATCGGCCCGCTGACGCCGGAGGTGATTGCGCAGCAGCTCAAGCCGGCGATCGAGGCGTTGCAGAAGGAGGCGCCGTAATGGCGAAGCTTCTGCGCACTGCCGTTCTGCTGCTCGTCACTTTCGCCGGGATCGCAGCGGCGCAAGCCATCGATCCGCTGCCCTTCCGCGACCACGCCGAAGAACTGCGCTTCCAGCATCTCACCAGTGAACTGCGCTGCCTGGTCTGCCAGGACGAAAACCTGGCCGACTCCAACGCCGACTTCGCGCGCGACCTGCGCCACAAGGTGTTCGAGCTGATGCAGCAGGGCAAGAACGACGCGCAGATCAAGCAGTACCTGGTTGACCGCTATTCCGACTTCGTGCTGTACGACCCGCCGGTCAATCACCGCACCTGGCTGCTGTGGTTCGGCCCGCTATTGATCCTGATCGCCGGCGCCCTGGTGGTTGCCAACACTATCCGCAAACGCAGCCGGTCCGGCGCCCCCGCCGCCGCTGCACCCACCGAGAACGGGGACGATTGGTGAAACCGCTTTTCTACATGGCCGCCGCAGTGATGATCGCTGTGGCGCTGGCGTTGCTGTTGCTGCCGTTGTTGCGGCATGGGCGGCAAGCAGGCCGCCCGCGCAGCCTGTTCGTGCTGATGCTGTGCATCGCGCTGGTCGTTCCGATCGGGGCGGCGCTGCTGTATTGGCGCATCGGCACACCGGTTGCGCTCAATGGCGTACCCACCCAGACGCAGACGATTACCGACGTCAACAAGGCGCTGGACGAACTGCGCGCGCACTTGGCCGCACAACCGAACGACGTGCAAGGCTGGCTGCTGCTGGCGCAAGCTGATATGGACATGCAGCAGCCGGACCAGGCGCGTGACGCCTACGAACAGGTGCTGAAGCTCAAGCCGGACAACACCACTGCCATGGTCGGCTGGGCGCAGGCCGACTCCACCGCAAGCCCAGACCACCACATCAGCGATCGAGGACGCGCATTGCTGGAACGCGCCGTGCAGCTGGAACCGGATAACCAGCGCGGACTGTGGCTGCTGGGCATCAGCGATTTCCAGCAAGGCCGCTTTGCCGAAGCCGCATCCACCTGGCGCACCCTGCAGCCCATGCTGCAGGCGGGCTCCACCGTCGCCCAGGCGGTTGCGCAGCAGATCGCCATGGCGGACGCGCGCGCCGGCGCGCCGGTTGCTTCCTCAAGCATGGCGGCACCGCCGTCGTCCGGGCCTGCCTTGCAGGTAAACGTGAGCGTGGCGCCCGCGCTCAAGGCCAAACTTGCCGCCGGCGATACACTGTTCGTCTACGCCCGCGCGAAAAACGGCCCGCCCATGCCGCTGGCCGTGACCCGGCTCGATGCCAGGCAGTTGCCCGCCACCGTCACGCTGACCGATGCCATGAGCATGTTGCCGTCGATGAAACTCTCCTCGGTGCCGCGCGTGGTGATCGGCGCGCGCATCAGCCATAGCGGCAATGCCATGCCGCAGGCGGGGGACCTGGAAGGCGACGGCGGCACGGTCGATGTGGATAGCAGGACGCCGGTGAAAGTCGTCATCGACAAAGTGCATGATTGAAAATCGGTTAGCGTTTATGCCGTTTCGTGCTGTCTGATGTCCTGATCGTCATGCCGGCGCAGGCCCGAATCCAGTACAACACGCCGTTCGAACCACTCCGCAGGCCTACATGAGCGACGCACGCCAATACTTCAGCCTGCCCTCCCCGTTCGCCATGAAACGCGGCGGCAGCTTGCATCATGCACACATTGCCTACGAAACCTGGGGCAGTTTGAACGCCGCGCACGACAACGCCGTGCTGATCTTCACCGGCCTGTCGCCGAGTGCGCATGCCGCATCCAACGCACAGGACCCTTCGCATGGCTGGTGGGAAGACATGCTCGGCCCCGGCAAGGCGATCGATACCCACCGCTGGTTCGTGATCTGCGTGAATTCGCTGGGCAGCGACAAAGGTTCCACCTGCCCCGCGTCCATCGATCCGGCGACCGGCCAGCCATATCGGCTCAGCTTTCCCGACCTTTCGCTGGAAGATGTAGCCAATGCCGCCCACGCACTGATCAGCAGCCTGGGCATCGAGCAGCTCGCCTGCCTGATCGGCTGTTCGATGGGCGGCATGAGCGCGCTCGGCTACATGGTGCTGCACCCCGGTAGCGTGCGCGCGCACATCAGCGTGGACACTGCGCCGCAAGCGCAACCCTTTGCCATTGCCATCCGCTCGCTGCAACGCGAAGCCATCCGGCTCGATCCGAACTGGAATGGCGGCCATTACAACACCGAGCGCTATCCGGACATCGGCATGAGCATCGCGCGCAAACTTGGCGTGATCACCTACCGTTCCGCGATGGAATGGAACGGCCGCTTCGCGCGCATCCGGCTCGATCCCGAGCAGCGCGAAGAACAGCCCTTCGGTGTCGAATTCCAAGTGGAGTCCTATCTCGAAGGCCATGCGCGGCGCTTCGTGCGCACCTTCGATCCCAACAGTTATCTCTATCTTTCGCGCGCCAGCGACTGGTTCGACATCGCCGAGTACGGCAATGGCAGCGTGCTGGAAGGATTGAAGCGCATCCACATCGCGCAGGCGCTGGTGATCGGCGTCAGCACCGACATCCTGTTTCCGCTGGAGCAGCAGGAGCAGATTGCCGAAGGCCTGGAGGCCGCCGGCGCCAAAGTGGACTTCGTGGCGCTCGACTCGCCGCAAGGCCACGATGCCTTCCTGGTGGATATCGAGAATTACAGCCGCGCGATCGGCGGATTTCTCTCACGCCTGTAATGGCGTCGGGACGTGCGTCTCAAGCGGAAACTCCAGCGACCTGAACTCGGCGAA
>Ga0335072_10006008_pt1 | contig 17820 bp, 15 predicted proteins | sample Lox_Sample_21_FD_206725 | JGI IMG/M metagenome (GOLD analysis project Ga0335072, IMG submission 206725) | Soil microbial communities from Loxahatchee National Wildlife Refuge, Florida, United States - Lox_Sample_2.1 | ecosystem: Environmental > Terrestrial > Soil > Wetlands | place: USA... | reverse complement strand
CTGAACCGCACGTCGCCCTCGATCGTGTCCCTGATGTCGCTGACCCCGTGCCGGATCATCAGCGTGCGCTCGATGCCCAGCCCGAACGCGAACCCGCTGTAGCGGTCCGGGTCGATGCCGCAGGCGATCAGTACCCGGGGGTTGACCATGCCCGCCCCGGCGATCTCGATCCAGCCCTGGGACCGGCACACCCGGCACGGGTCGCCGCCCGCCCGCGTGGACGCGCCCCGGCACACGTGGCACTCCATCGACACGTCGGCCGACGGCTCGGTGAACGGGAAGAAGTCCGGGCGCAGCCGGGTCCGCAGCCCCTCGCCGAACATCGCCTCGACGAACGCCGTGATCGCGCCGCGCAGGTCGGCCATGGTCAGGCCCTCGTCCACGGCCAGGCCCTCGATCTGGTGGAACACCGGGCTGTGCGTGGCGTCCAGCGTGTCGGTGCGGTAGCACTTGCCCGGGCTGACCACGTACAGCGGCAGCGGGCGGCTGAGCATGGCCCGGACCTGCACCGGCGAGGTGTGGGCGCGCAGCATCACGTGCGAGTTGGGTGTCCCGCCCGGCCCGGCCACGAACATCGTGTCGTACTGCCCCCGGGCCGGGTGGTCGGGCGGGAAGTTGAGGGCGTCGAAGTTGTACCACTCGTCCTCGATCTCGGGTCCCTCGGCGACCTCGTAGCCCATGGCCACGAACACGTCGGTCAGCCGCTCGGCCACCGTGGTCGCCGGGTGCCGCGCCCCGGCCGGAAGCCGGTCCCAGGGCAGCGTGACGTCGGCCGCCTCGTCGACCAGGACGCGGGCGTCGCGCTCGGCCTCCAGAACGTCCTGCCGCTGGGCCAGCGCGGTCCGGATCGCGCCGCGCGCGGCGCCGACGCGCTTGCCGGCCTCGGCCCGCGCGGCCGGCGGCAGCGCGCCGATCTCCGCGTTGGCCAGCGTGACCGGGGCCCGGTCGCCGGCGTGCGCGATGCGCGCGGCCTTCAGCTCGTCGAGGGTGGTGGCGGCGGCGATGGCGGCCAGCGCGTCATCGAGCATGCGCTGCACCTCGTCGGCTGACAGCACCGCCACCTCCACGGGGTCATAGCTCTTATTAGGTGCGGACATAGCCTGCTGCTCTCCAAAGATCACAAAAGACTTAAAGGATTTACCGAACGCCCGGTCTCGTCACCGTCCTGGCCTCCCAGGCGTGAGTCATCGCCGGGGTAGCTCGCCGGACCGCGCGGTGTGCCGCTGCGGGCGGCCCGCCGGTCAGCCGAAGTCGGGTGTGCCGGCGGGCATGGTAAATCGGAACTCGGCCCCGCCGCCGGGCGCCTGCTGCACGGCGATCGTGCCGCCGTGCGCCTCAACCAGCCCCTTGACGATGAACAGGCCCAGGCCCGCGCCACCGCGCCGCTTGACCCGCCAGAACTGGCGGAACACCCGCGGGGCGAGCTCGGGCGCGATGCCCTGCCCCTGGTCGCGGACGGACACCGCGACACCGGGAGCTTCGTCGGTCCGGGCCGGCTCCACCATGATGGTTACCGTACCAGCACCGTGCCTGACGGCGTTCTCGATGAGGTTGCCCAGGATCTGGAAGATCTTGTCCGCGTCCAGCCAGGTCTCGGGCAGCCCGTCGGCCACCTCCAGCCGGAACCGGTCCTCCGGGTCCCCCGCGGCCACCCGCCCCGCGATGACCTTCTTGGCCTGCCCGGGGATGTTGACCAGCTCGCGGTGCACCTCGATCCGCCCGGACTCGATCCGGGACACGTCGAGCAGCTCGGTGATCAGCCGGGTGACCCGGTCCGCGTCGGCGTTGACCGTCTCCAGCATGACCAGCTTCTGGTCGTCGGTGAACTTCGGCCACTTGGCCAGCAGCGTGGCGGTGAAGCCCTTCACGCTGGTCAGCGGCGAGCGCAGCTCGTGTGCCACGGTGGAGACCAGATCGGCGCGGCCGCGCTCGGCGCGCATCCGCTGCCGGGTGCCGCGCAGCGTGAGGGTCAGCCGCCGGACCGGACCCGGGCGGCGGCGCCGGTCGCCGTCCTCGACCCAGTCCCGGACGTAGCCCATGCTGACCAAGAGCTCGGTCCCGTCCGGCAGGTACAGCGAGTGCTCCGGGTGCCGGGTCCGGGTGCACAGACCCTGGTACGGCTGGGTCTGCGTCCACCAGCAGCGGTCGTCGCCGTCTCGCAGCGCCAGCACCTGCCGGATGTCACGGCCGATGGCCGAGGCGGCCAGGATGCCGGTGAGCCGCGCCGCGGCCCGGTTGAAGACGATGACCTGGCCGGTGTGGTCGGCGATGACCAGGCCGTCGGGCAGCTCGTCGGCGCAGACCAGGCCGTGGGCGGCGGCGCCCGGCGCCTCGGGCGCGGCCGAGAGGGTGCCCGGCACCGCCTCGGCGGAGTGCCCCGCCATCATCCTGTCCACCTGACCGCTGCCTCCGCCTGACCCTGGCCCGTCGAAACCGCTGCTCCCCCGGGTGGCTCGCCCGCCCGCCGGCCCGGGCTGGGGGTAACCGCAGGTCGGCTGCACTAACGCAACGTGATCAGATCTGACTCTAGCGCGTCCGGAATGCAGTGCGGCACCCCGAGTTGCCCTAAGAATGCCAACGGTCGCAGGATTCAGCCCGCGGCCGCGGAATCGCCGGCCCGCGCGGCCCGCCGGGCGCCCTGGGCCCGGGCTGACGCGTACAGGCAGACCGCGGCCGCGGCCGACAGGTTGAGGCTTTCCGCCCGGCCGTAAATAGGCACCGCGATCGCCTCGTCGGCCAGCACCAGCAGGTCGGACGGCAGGCCCCAGGCCTCGTTGCCGAACAGCCACGCGGTGGGCCGGCGCAGCCCGCCCGCGGCGTCGAGTTCGTCGAGTTCCCGGCGGGCGCCGCCGTCGGCGGCCAGGACCCGGATCCCGGCCTCGCGCAGCGCGCTGGCCGCCTCGCCGAGCGGCGTGCCGACCACGACCGGCAGGTGGAACAGGCTGCCCGCCGATGCGCGCACGCACTTGCCGTTGTAGGGGTCGACCGACGCGTCCGAGAACACCACCGCGTCCGCCCCGGCCGCGTCCGCCGTGCGCAGCACGGTTCCGGCGTTGCCGGGGTCGCGGACGTTGGCCAGCAGGACCACGAGCCGGGGCGTTCCTTCAGAAAAGATCTTTTCCAGGGGAAGGTCCACGAACCGGCACACGGCCAGCAGGCCCTGGGGGGTGACCGTCTGGGCCAGTTCCGCCATGACCTCGCCGCTCACGGCGTGCACGGGCACGCCGTCGGCGGCGGCGTCCGCGGCGATCTCCTCGTACCGCGACCCGCCCGACGCGGTGACGAACAGCTCGGTGACCGCCCGGCCGGGCCGGGCCAGGGCCTCCCGCACCGCCTGCGGGCCCTCGGCCAGGAACAGCCGGCTACGCTGCCGCGCCGAGCGGCGGGCCAGCTGCCGGGCGGCCTTGACCCGCGCCGACCGGATGCTGGTGATCTCGCTCCCGACGATCAAGCCGGGTACGCGGCCCTCAGGCGGCTTCCGGCTCGTTGACGTTCGGCGGGAGCGCCTGCCGGGCCACCTCGACCAGCGCGGAGAACGCGGCCGGGTCGGAGACGGCCATCTCGGCCAGCATCCGGCGGTCGACGTCCACGCCCGCGATCTTCAGGCCCTGGATGAACCGGTTGTAGGTCATGCCGTCCGCCCGCGCCGCGGCGTTGATGCGCTGGATCCACAGCCGGCGGAACACGCCCTTGCGGTCCTTGCGGTCGCGGTAGGCGTAGGTCATCGAGTGGAGCGTCTGCTCCTTGGCCTTGCGGTACAAACGCGACCGCTGGCCGCGGTAGCCACTGGCCCGCTCGAGGACGACCCGGCGCTTCTTGTGGGCGTTGACCGCCCGCTTCACGCGTGCCATTGTGCTTCGACTCCTTAAGCGGGCCGGGTCACTTGCCCAGCAGCCTCTTCATCTTCTTGGTGTCCGCGGGCGAGAGCACGACCTCGTTCCGCAGGCGGCGGGTGCGCGTGCTCGGCTTGTGCTCGAGGTAGTGGGCGCGGTTGGCCCGGCGGCGCATGACCTTGCCGGTGCCGGTCAGCCGGAAGCGCTTGTTGGCACCGCTGTGCGTCTTCATCTTCGGCATGTCGCCGTCGTCTCCGTTCCGTGCGCGCCGCGGGCGCGGCGCGCGATTGTTAACGCTAACGTGCGCTGGGCACGCGCGTGTTGTTCCGGGCCGCTCGCGGCCCGGTCAGTCAGGTCCCCGTCGCCGCGTCCGCTCCGTTGCCCGCTGGCTTGGCCGCCACGACCGCGGGCCCGGGCCGGTTGGCCCTGGGCGGGCGCGGGGACGGCACCGGCCGTTCGGCGGGCGCCGCCGGGCGCGGGGCCGGACGATCAGCCGACGCTGCCGGGCGCGGACCCGGGCGGTCGGCCGGCGCTGCCGGGCGCGGACCCGGGCGGTCGGCGGGCACCGCCGGGCGCGGACCCTGACGGTCGGCGGGCGCTGCCGGGCGCGGACCCTGGCGGTCGGCGGGCACCGCCGGGCGCGGACCCTGGCGGTCGGCGGGCGCCGCCGGGCGCGGTGCCGGACGGGGTGCCGCCGGACGAGGCGCCGCCTCCGCCGCCGGTGCGGGCGTTGCGGGCGGTGCGGCCTCGGCCACCGTATCGGGCGCCGCGGCCCGCGAGCTCCGCGGGGCGGTGCGTTCGGCCTTGGCGTCAGGCTTGCGCTTGTGCGGGCCGATGACCATGATCATATTCCGGCCGTCCTGCTTCGGCTGCGACTCGACGAACCCGAGTTCCTCGACGTCGCCGGCCAGGCGCTGCAGCAGACGGTAGCCGAGATCCGGCCTGGACTGCTCGCGTCCCCTGAACATGATGGTCACCTTGACCTTGTCTCCCTGCCGCAGGAACCGCTCGACGTGGCCCTTCTTGGTGCCGTAGTCATGCGGGTCGATCTTCGGCCGGAGCTTGATCTCCTTGATGACCGTCTGCGCCTGGTGCTTGCGGGATTCCCGGGCCTTGAGCGCGGACTCGTACTTGAACTTTCCGTAGTCCATCAGCTTGGCGACCGGCGGCCGTGCCGTGGGCGCGACCTCGACGAGGTCCAGGTCAGACTCCTGGGCCAGGCGCAGCGCGTCGTTGATGGCGACTATGCCGACCTGTTCGCCGTTCGGCCCGACGAGCCGCACTTCTGGTACGCGGATTCGTTCGTTGATACGGGGTTCAGTGCTGATGTGACCTCCTGAGCCACTCTCGCCGCCGCGGGACCTCCCCGCGTGCGGGCGGCGACTGCGTACGGGGCCTCAAAAGCATAAAGGCCCCGCATCGCATGCATGCGGAGCCACCCTGACGCGGCGCTCCCGGCCCCGGGATTATGCCCGGAGCGGCGCCACGCAACGCCCGGCACCCGCCGCGACTGCTGCCGCGACGGCGACGGTGCGCCCGGCCGGTCCGGCGCGGCCCGTGGGCCCGCCGACGTTGTACCCGCCAGCGGTGAGCTGGCCAGGTGGGAGGTGGCCGAGGTGGTCCTCCGCTTGCATGTCCGGCACAGGTGCGCCGGACTACGTCGTCAAGAAAGAGTAACGCATTACTGGCCCGTTGTAATCCGCGGGCCCGGCGGCTTCGGGCCAGCCGACGGCCTACCCAGGGCTGCCCTCGGCCCGCCGCCGCAGTTCGGCCTGGCCTCCGCGGCGCATCGCCGCCACCGGCGCGGTCCGGGCCGTCATCAGCTCCACCTGCCGCGCCGCCTGGTGCAGCAGCAGCTCGAAGCCGCTGATGACGGCGGCGCCGGTCAGCTCGGCCGCGGCGGCCAGCTTGGTCGGCCACGGGTGGTACACCACGTCGAGCACCGCGGCCGGGACCAGATCCCCGCGCAGCATCCGTTCTGCGTAGCTATCGGCGGCATTGGCCGGAACCGTGGAGATCAGCAGGTGCCAGCTGTCGGTCGGCTCGGCCCGGCCGAAATCGGCCAGCCGGACGGTGACGCCGAGCCGCTCGGCCGCGGCCAGCAGCCCGCCGGCCCGGGCCGGGTCCCGCACCGCCGCCGTGACCTCGCTGGCGCCCAGGCCCGCCGCGGCGGCCAGCGCGGAGCAGGCCGTGGCCCCGCCGCCCAGGATCAGCACCGGCCCGGACCCGGAGATGCCCGCCGCGGTCAGGGCGGCGACCATGCCCGGAACGTCGGTATTGTGCCCGTGCCGGGCGCCGGCCGCGAAGATGACCGTGTTGGCGCCGCCCACGTCGGCGGCGAGCGGCTCGGTCGCGTCCAGCAGCGGGAGCACCGCCCGTTTCAGCGGCATGGTCAGCGATAGGCCGGCCCAGTCCGGGCCGCAGCCATCCAGCACGGCGGGCAGGCCGGACTCGTCGCACTCAATCGCGTCGTAGGTCCAGCCGGTCAGGCCCAAGGCCCGGTACGCGGCCCGGTGCAGCGCCGGCGACAGGGAATGCGCCACCGGCGAGCCGAGCACGGCCGCCTTCACCCAGGCCGCCTCAGCACGAATTGTTCTTCTGGCACAACGCGACGAGCTGGTTGAACGCGGCCTGATTGGTGGCAAACTCGGTCAGCCCGGTCTTGATGTTCACGGTCACGAAGTACAGCAGGTCGCCGTGAGCCGGGTGCAGCGCGGCCTGGATGGCCGCGTCCCCCGGGCTGTCGATCGGCCCCGGCGGCAGCCCGGCGTGGATGAACGTGTTGTAGGGCGAGTTCACCTTCAGCTGCGACTGGGTGAGGTGAATCCCGAACCGGTGCAGCGCGTAGTTCACGGTGCTGTCCACCTGCAGGTCCATGTGGTCGTTCAGCCGGTTGTAGATCACCTCGGCGACGTCGGCGTAATACTTCGGGTTCCCGGCCTCCGCCTCGATGATGCTGGCCACCGTGATGGCCTGGCCCTGAGTGATCTTGCCGGTCTTCGCCTCCGCCGGGAGGTTGATGCTGGCCGCCTCCTGCTTGAACCGCGTCACCATGGCCTGCAGCATGGCCAGCGCGCTGGTGTCCGGGTTGAAGTTGTAGGTGGCCGGGAACAGGTAGCCCTCGGGATTGCCGTTGGCGTACGCGGGCAGTCCCAGCGCCGCGGTCTCCTTGGCCGCCGCCGCGAACTGGCTGGCCGTGATCCTGCCCCCGGACTTCTTCTGCAGCGTCGCCAGGATCTGCGACATCCGCTGGCCCTCCGGGATCGTGACCACGGTCTGGACCCGCGAGCTCGGGTTGAGCAGCAGCTTCCAGGCCAGTGCCGAGTTCATGTGCTTGTGCAGGCTGAAGAAGCCCGGCTCCAGGCCGTCCGGGTTGCTGCTGTTCTTGGCCGCGGCGACGAACGAGCCGGTGCTGGCCACGACCCCGGCCTTCACCAGCCGCGGCGCCAGCGAGCCGGCGTTGTCGCCCTGCATCACCTGGACCGTGACGTGCCCGAAGCCCGGGCCGGTGTAGTCAGCGGAATGGAAGCTCTTGAAGATCTTGTACCCGCCGACCACCAGCCCGGCCAGGACCACGACGGCGAGGATCGGGGCCAGGATCGGGGCGATCACCCGGCCCGCGCGCCTGCGGGGCCGGCCGCCTCCGCTCCGGCGGCCGTCGCCGCCCCGGTCCCGGAAGCCGGGGATGAGGCCGCCCGAGGAGGGCGCCTCGTCGTCCCAGTCGAACGGCTGCTCGGGTTCGCCCGCTGCGCCCGGGCCCGCCGACCAGTCACCGCGGTCGATCGGTCCGGACACCGGCGCGCCGAAGCCCACGCCGCTATCCTCCCGGCCCAGCCCGCTGGGGGCGAAGCCACCGGTGTCGGGGCCCGCATCCCAGTCCGGCTCCGGGCCACGATCCCAGCCACCGGGCCGGGGCGGCTCGGCCTCGGCCGGGGCGGGAAAGTCCGGCAACGCGGCCAGGCCCTCCTGGCCGGCGGCGTCAGGCTCCGGCCGCCAACGGAACGGGCCGTCATCGCCGCCGCCCTGGCCGAGCCCGCCCTGGCCGGGGTCGAGCTGGCCGGGGTCGAGCTGGCCGGGGTCGAGCTGGCCGTAGGAACCCGGCCGGCCGTAGCCGTTCCGCTCGCGGGGCGCCGTCAGGGGATCGGCACCGGGGCCGGGGCGGCCGTAGCCGTTCTGCTCGGGGTACGCCGGCGGCCGGCCGTAGCCGCGCGCGTCCGGCTCGGGCGGCGCATAGCGCTCGGGCGCGGCGTAGGGGTCCGGCGCGTAACCATCGGACGCTGGATAACCGGAGGGCCGGTCAAGCTCCGAGGGTCGCTCGCGACGAGCGGGACCGGCCTGCGGGTACGAACCGTAGCCGGGGAAGGAGTCGGCCGGGCCGGGCCGGTAGAGCGGGTCGGACGGCGCGGCCGCTCCCGGCGCCGGATACTGCTCCGGCCGGGCGCGGCGGCCGGGCCGGCGATCGGCGCCCGGCCCGGTATCGGCGCCCGGCCCGGTATCGGCACCCGGCCCGGTATCGGCACCCGCCCGGCCGTATCGGTCGGCGGGCGCGCCGGCGGGCCGCGCGCCGAACGGATCCGTCCCCATCCGGGGATCGGTCGCGGCGCGGGGATCGGTCGCGGCGCGGGGATCCGGCTGGCCGTACCATCCGGGCGACGACCCAAGCCCCGGCGGAACGGAACGCCCTGGCGGAACGGAACGCCCGGGCGGAATTGACCGCCCCGGCGGGACGGACTGCCCGGGCGGGACGGACTGGCCCGGCGCGGCGGGCGGCCCCGGCGGAATCGACCAGCCCGGCGGAATCGAGCCCCCGGGCGGAATGGACTGCCCCGGCGCGGCGTACGGGTCCGGCGCATAGGGCTCGGCCGCCGCGTACGGGTCCGCCTGCGCGTACGGATCCGGGGTGGCGTAAGGGTCAGGCGTGGCGTACGGATCGGGGGCATCGTAGGGGTCCGGCACGTCGTACGCCTGCGGCGCGCGGCTATGCCGGCCGCGCGGCGTCGCGCGCTGATCCCACTCCTCCTGCCCGTCGCGACTCACCTGGCACCTCCCGAGCCCGAGCCGACCAGTTCGCCCGCAGGCTGGCCCGTGGAGCGCTCCGTGTCCAGCGCCCCCTGAAGCAGCAGCGCCGCCGCTGCCTTGTCCACTCTAGGGCGGCGGCCTCTCGAATCTCTGCCGCTCTGCCGGAGTGCGTCATGGGCGATGACGGTGGTGAACCGCTCGTCCACCAGGCGGACCGTGACCGATGTCACGCGGCGCGCCAGCGCGGCGGCGAACGTTCTGGCGTCCGCGGCCGCCTGGCCCTCCCGGCCGGACAGCCCAACCGGCAGGCCGACGATGATCTCGATGGCTTGCTCCTCGGTGGCCAGGCCGGCGAGGGCGGCCAGGTCCCCGGCGCCGCGCGGCACCGTGGTCAGGGGGCTGGCGAGCCGGCCATCAGGGTCGCAGCGTGCCACGCCGATGCGCGCGGAGCCGACGTCGACGGCGAGCCGGACACCCGACCTCAATCGACGCCCCCCGGGCGACCAGGTCTCGCCCATGCAACGATACGGCTGCAGCACGGTCTCACCGTACGCTACCCGACCCCATTATGTCCCTAATGGCCGCACCAACCGCGCCGAAAGCCGCCTCCATCGCCTGCGCCGCACCGTCCCCAAGCGGCGCACCACCCCCCTGGGCCACGTCATCCTTGCCGCCGCCCCGGCCGCCGAGCGCTCCGGCCGCGGACAGCACCAGCTGCCCGGCGGCCAGCCCGCGGGCGCGGCCGGCGTCGTTGACCGCGACGACCACGGTGGGCCGGTCGGCGGGCACCCCGGCCACGACCACCACTCCGGCGCGGTCCGGCGCGAGCCGCCCGCGGATGTCCAGGGCAAGCTTGCGGATGTTGTCGGCGCTCGTGCCGTCGGGCGCCCGGTGCGCCACGTACGCGGCCCCGGCCACGTCGGCCGCGCCGCGGGCCAGGTCGGCCGCGGCGTCCAGCAGGCGAGCCGAGTTCAGCCGCTGCAGGTCGCGCTGCGCGTCCCTGAGCCGGGTCACGATGCCAGCGATCCGCTCCGGCAGCTCCTCGCGGCGCGCCTTCAGCTGCTCGGAGAGCTGGCTGACCAGGACGCTCTCGCGGGCCAGGAACCGGAACGCGTCCATGCCCACCAGGGCCTCGACGCGACGGACGCCGGAGCCGATCGATGCCTCACCGAGGATCTTGACCAGGCCCAGCTGCCCGGACCTGGCGACGTGGGTGCCGCCGCACAGCTCCCGGGAGTAGTCACCGACCTCCACCACCCGGACCTGCTCGCCGTACTTCTCGCCGAACAGCGCCAGCGCGCCCATAGCCCGGGCGTCGTCGATCGTGGTGTGGAAGGCGCGGACGGCCAGGTCGTTGATCAGGACCTCGTTGACCTCGTCCTCCGCGTCGGCCAGCACCGACGGCGGCACGGCGCCCATCGCGGTGAAGTCGAACCGGAACCGGCCGGGCGAGTTCTCCGAGCCCGCCTGGGCCGCCGACTCACCTAGCGCGCCGCGGATCGCCCGGTGCACCAGGTGCGTGGCCGTGTGCGACCGGGAGATGGCCCGGCGGCGCTCCACGTCGATCTCGGCCTGCACCGGCGCCCCCACCACGATCTCGCCCGACGTCACCCGCCCGCGGTGCACGATGAGCCCGGGCACCGGCGTCTGCACGTCGAATATCTCGACCACCGCGCCCTCGGCGGCGCCGCTGCCGGTGGCCCGGATCAGCCCGGCGTCGGCCAGCTGGCCGCCGCCCTCGGCGTAGAACGGGGTCCGGTCGAGTACCACGTCGACCTCGGTGCCCTCGCCGGCGGCGGGCACCGACACCCCGCCGACCAGCAGGCCGGCCACCGTCGCCTCGTCGGTCACCTGGTCGTATCCGGTAAAGGCGACGCGCCCGGAGCGGTCCAGCAGTGTGGCCAGCACCGAGATGTCCGCGTTGCCGGTCTTCTTCCCGGCCGCGTCCTCCTTGGCCCGCTGCCGCTGCTCGGTCATGAGCCTGCGGAACTCCGCCTCGTCGACCGAGAGCCCCTGTTCCGCCGCCATCTCCAGGGTCAGGTCGATCGGGAAGCCGTAGGTGTCGTGCAGCTGGAAGGCCTGCTCGCCGCCCATGGTCTGGCCGCCGCCGCGCTTGACCTCCTCGACCGCGGCATCGAAGATCGCGCTGCCGGTGCGCAGCGTGCCGACGAACGCGGCCTCCTCGGCGTCGATGATCGTGTGGATATGCGGGGCGTCACGCCGCAGGTCCGGGTACTGGTCGCCGAGCGCGTCGATCGCGACCGTCGCGAGCTCGTGCAGGTAGCGCTCGTCCTCGCCGCCGTGACTGCCGCCGGACCCGCCGCGCTGCGAGCCGGCCAGCAGCCGCAGGTTGCGGACACTGCGGCGCAGGATCCGGCGGAGCACGTAGCCGCGCGCCTCGTTCGACGGCACCACGCCGTCGGCCACCATCATCACGGCGGTCCGCACGTGGTCGGTGACCACCCGCAGCGCGACGTCGGCCCGCTCGTCCCGGCCGTATCGCTGCTCGGTCAGCTCGGCCGCGCGGTCGAGCACCTTCCACATGGTGTCGATCTCATAGATGTTGTCCACGCCCTGCAGCAGGGCGGCCATCCGCTCCAGGCCCATGCCGGTGTCGATGTTCCTGGACGGCAGCTCGCCCGCGACGTCGAAGTCCGTCTTGGCCCGGACCGTGGCGAGCTGCTCCTGCATGAAGACCAGGTTCCAGACCTCGAGGTAGCGGTCCTCGTCCGCGACCGGCCCGCCCTCGCGGCCGTACTCGGGCCCGCGGTCGTAGTAGATCTCCGAGCAGGGCCCGCCCGGGCCGGGCACGCCCATGTGCCAGTAGTTGTCGGCCAGCCCGCGGCGCTGGATCCGCTCCTCGGGCACGCCGACGTGGTCGTGCCAGAGCTTGGCCGCCTCGTCGTCGTCCTGGTACACGGTCACCCAGAGCCGGTCCTCGGGGAAGCCGAACCCGCCCTCGGCCTCCGGGCCCGTCAGCAGCTCCCAGGCGAACGGGATCGCGAGTTCCTTGAAGTAGTCGCCGAACGAGAAGTTCCCCAGCATCTGGAAGAAGCTGGCGTGCCTGGTGGTCTTGCCGACTTCCTCGATGTCCGCGGTGCGCACGCACTTCTGCGCGCTGGTGGCCCGGTTGAACGGCGGGACCCGCTGGCCGAGGAAGTACGGCTTGAACGGGACCATCCCGGCGTTGACCAGCAACAGCGTCGGGTCATCGGCGATCAGGCTGGCCGATGGCACCACGGTGTGCCCGCGCTCCGAGAAGTAAGTAAGGAAACGGCGGACGATCTCTGCCGACTCCATCAACGACCATCCTTCGCATAATCGATGCCGGGATACGCGGGGCGCCGGCCTTGCTCGCCTGGGGCCGCCCCGTGCGGGCGCTGCCGCGTGCGGGCCCGCTGACCTTCGAGGGTACGGCCTGCCAGCCGGGGTTGACGATCCGCGTACAGCTCCATGCCCTCGCGCACGTCCCGGGCAAAGAGGGCGGCGTCGTGCGCCCAGCCCGCCCCGGCCCGGCTGCGGCGGCCGGCGCTGGACCGGCCGCCCAGCCCGGCCGCCCGGGCCAGGCGGCTGACCCGGCGGTAGCCGGTCACGCCGGCCAGCGCGCCCACGGTCACCCAGAACAGCCTGCGGATCATCGTCGCGCCTCCTCCTGGCCGGCCGGCAGGGACGCGCGACGCGAGGCCACCATGCCCCGGCCGCGCAGGCCGGCCGGGCCGGTGCTGGCCGTCCGCCGCAGCGCGACCGCCCGGCGGACGCCGAACGCGAACGCGGAGACCCGCAGCAGCGGGCGGCCCAGGCCGCCGGAGATCCCGCGGGCCAGGCCGGCCAGCGCCGAGACGTGCCCGGACAGTTCGGCCATGTTGGCGGTGACGTCGTCCATGCTGGCGGTGATCGCCTCGGTCCGCGCGAGCTGCTCGTTGGTCCGGTCCACCGCGGCCTGGGCCCGGTCGATCAGCGTGTTGGCGCGATCGCCGTAGTCGGCCAGCACCCGGTTCGCCGCCGAGATCAGCCGGGCCAGCCGCAGCAGCACGAACACGGCCGCGCAGACCCCGATCGCGAAGAATACGGCCGCGATGAGCTCGGCTATCTGCCCGGCGCTCATGTCGTGTTCCCGCCTCGGGCAGCATGCAGCCACGCCTGCTGGTCTGTCACCTGCCTGACCCTATCGCTTGGGCTGCGGCGCCTCGCGCCCGATTGTGCTAGCTACTCGCCCGGTTCTGGCCGGGATCCCGGACCGGGCCCGGAGCCGCCGTCGGCGACGTCCGCTTCGCCGTCCTCGCGGCCCAGGATCGCCCTGATCCGGTCGGAGCGCTCGGTGTACCTGGCCTCGGCGCCGTGCCGGGTCGGCTGGTAGTACCGTCGGCCGGCCACCTGATCCGGGGCGTAGTCCTGCGCCACCACGCCCTCGGGGTAGTCGTGCGGGTACCGGTAGCCGCGGCCGTGTCCGAGCCGGGCCGCACCTCGGTAGCTGGCGTCGCGCAGGTGCGCGGGGACCGAGCCCGCCAGCCCGGCCCTGACGTCCTCCTGGGCCGCGCCGATCGCCCGGACCACCGCGTTCGACTTCGGCGCGAGCGAGAGGTGGATGACCGCCTGGGCCAGGTTGATCCTGGCCTCGGGCAGCCCGACGAACTCGACCGCCTGGGCGGCGGCCACCGCGATCTGCAGCGCCGACGGATCGGCCATGCCGACGTCCTCGCTGGCGTGCACGATCAGCCGCCGGGCGATGAACCGCGGGTCCTCGCCGGCCTCGATCATCCGGGCCAGGTAGTGCAGCGCCGCGTCCGCGTCGCTCCCCCGGATGCTCTTGATGAACGCGCTGATCACGTCGTAGTGCTGGTCGCCCGCCCGGTCGTAGCGCACCGCCGCGCGGTCGACGGCGCGTTCCAGCGCGGCCAGGTCGATCTGGCCGCCGGACGGCACGCCGAGCGCGGCCGCCTCGAGGTAGGTGAGGGCCCGGCGGGCATCCCCGCCGGCCACCCGGATCAGCTGCTCGGCCACCCCGTCGCCGAGGGTCACCGCGCCGTCCAGGCCGCGCTCGTCGGCCAGCGCCCGGTCGATCACGACCTGCATGTCCTCGTCGGTCAGCGGCTGCAGTGTCAGCAGCAGCGAGCGGGACAGCAGCGGCCCGACGACCGAGAACGACGGGTTCTCGGTCGTCGCGCCGATGAACGACACCCACCGGTTCTCCACCGCCGGGAGCAGCGCGTCCTGCTGGGCCTTGTTGAACCGGTGCACCTCGTCGATGAACAGCAGGGTCTGGGTGCCGGTCAGGCCGAGCTCGGTGCGGGCCGTGTCTATGGCCGCGCGCACGTCCTTGACCCCGGCCGATACCGCGGATAGCTCCACGAACCGCCGCCGGGTCACCTGGCTGATCACGTAGGCCAGGGTCGTCTTCCCGGTCCCGGGCGGGCCCCACAGCAGCAGCGACATCGGGGCGTCGTGCTCGGCCAGCTTGCGCAGCGGCGACCCCGGGCCGGTGAGGTGCTGCTGCCCGATCACCTCGTCGAGGGTGCGCGGCCGCATCCGGACCGCCAGCGGCGCGGCGGCCTCCTCGGCCTCGGCCGCCGCGGCGTCGAACAGGCTGCCGGACTGGGCCGCCTCAACTCTGGGCACGCCTCGACATTACCTCGCTCTGCGTGACAATCCCGCGCCCGCGCGAGACCGCCGGGCTGTCGGCACCCGGCGGTACGTTGCGCCCAGACCGCGAGAGCGGCGGAGCGTACCTTTGGAGGTGAGCAGTGAGGTGGAGGCAATGGCGATGGCGATGCCCAGGACGGACCCGGCCACGGAGTTTGCCGAGCTCGAGCGGCTCTGGTACGAGCTGGAGGTGCCCGAAGGCGTCCGGCTCGAGCTTATCGACGACGAGCTCGTCGTGAGCCCGACCGGCAGCGTCTCGCACTCAGGCGCGATCAGCGCACTGATCTTCCAGGTCATCGATCATGTCCGGGATCAGGACTGGATTATCCACACGAACCTGACCGCGCATATCGCTGCGACCAGGGAACGGCTTATTCCGGACCTCATGGTGGCCCCGGGAGGCGCGTCACCGTTCGGTGAGTGCGAGTTGCTCGCTTCGGGCGCGCTGCTCGTCGCCGAGGTGGTCTCGCCCTGGAGCAAGCGGCGGGACCGGGAGGTCAAGCCACGCGCGTACGCCCAGGGCGGCGTGCCGCTATACCTGCTGATCGACCGGCTCGACAAGTCGCCGGCGGTCACCTTGTTCAGCCGACCGGGCGCCAATGGATACGGCAGGCATCAGGTCGCGACCGCGGGCCAGCCGCTGCGGCTGCCGAAGCCGTTCGGCATCGCGCTCGACACCGCGCAGCTGCTGGGCGAGGCCTGATCAGGCGGAGCCGGACGGCGGGATGACGTCGATCCCGGCCTCCTTGCGCTGCGCGGACGTGATCGGTGTCGGCGCGCCGGTCAGCGGGTCCAGCCCGGAGGCGGCCTTGGGGAACGCGATCACGTCACGGATCGTGTCCCGGCCGGTCAGCAGCATCAGCATGCGGTCCCAGCCGAACGCGATGCCGCCGTGCGGCGGCGGCCCGAACCGCAGCGCGTCCAGCAGGAAGCCGAACTGGGACTTTGCTTCCTCACGGGACAGCCCGATGACGTCGAACACCTTCTGCTGCATGTCCGGCCGGTGGATCCGGATCGACCCGCCGCCGATCTCGGTGCCGTTGCAGACGATGTCGTACGCGTCGGCCAGGGCCCCGGCCGGCTCGGAGGGGAACTTGTCCGCCCATTCGGGCAGCGGCGCGGTGAACGGGTGATGCACCGCGGTCCAGCCGCCTGACCCGTCGTCCTCGAACATCGGCGCGTCCACCACCCAGGTGAACGCCCAGGCCGACGGGTCGATCAAGCCGCAGCGGTGGCCGATCTCGAGCCGGGCCGCGCCCAGCAGCTCCCGGGCGGCGCCGGCCGCCCCGGCGGCGAAGAACACGCAGTCGGACGGTCCCGCGCCCGCCGCGGCGGCGAGCCCGGCCCGTTCGGCCTCGGACAGATGGCGGGCGACCGGGCCGGCGCCGGACACCTGGCCCTCGGCGTCGATCAGCACGTAGGCCAGGCCCTTGGCCCCGCGCGAGCGGGCCCACTCCTGCCAGCCGTCCAGCTCCTTGCGGGTCTGAGCCGCCCCGCCGGGCATCACCACCGCCCCGACGTGCGGCGCCTGGAACACCCGGAACTCGGTCTGGGCGAAATACCCGGTCATGTCGGTCAGCTCACAGCCGAACCTCAGGTCGGGCTTGTCCGACCCGAACCGCGCCATGGCGTCGGCGTAGGCCATCCTCGGGATGGGCGTCGGCACCTGGTACCCGGCGATCTCGGCCCACAGCCGCCGCACCAGGTCCTCGGCCACCGCGACGACGTCCTCGCGGGTGACGAACGACATCTCGATGTCGATCTGGGTGAACTCCGGCTGCCGGTCGGCGCGGAAGTCCTCGTCCCGGAAGCAGCGCACCAGCTGGTAGTAGCGTTCCAGGCCCGCGACCATCAGCAGCTGCTTAAACAACTGGGGCGACTGCGGCAGCGCGTACCAGTTGCCCGGGCGCAGCCGCACCGGCACCAGGAAGTCGCGGGCGCCCTCCGGCGTCGACCGGGTCAGGAACGGGGTCTCGACGTTCACGAACCCGCGCTCCCGCATCACGTCGCCGACCAGGTAGGCCGCCGCGGACCTGGCCCGCAGCGCGGCCGACATCTCCGCCCGCCGGATGTCGAGGTAGCGGTACTTCAGCCGCACCTCCTCGTTCAGCTCCGCCGCGCCCTCGACCGGGAACGGCAGCGGGTCCGACTCGGCCAGCACCTCGATGTCGGTCACGGCGACCTCGACGTCGCCGGTGGCCAGCTCGGGGTTCTCGTTCCCGGCCGGGCGGCGCCGCACCGTGCCGGTCACCAGCACGCAGAACTCGGCGCGCAGGTCGTGCGCGACGTCCTCCTGGCGGAACACCACCTGCACCACGCCGCTGGCGTCGCGCAGGTCGATGAACACCACGCCCCCGTGGTCGCGGCGCCGGGCGACCCAGCCCGCCAGCGTGACCTCCTGGCCTTCGTTGGTGAGACGTAGCGTGCCCGCGTCGTGGGTCCGGATCACGGCTACAGCCCCGTGGGCCGCGGGCCCGGGATCGTCGGGACCGCGGGTTCCTGGCCGCCGGGCGCCGTCAGCCCGGCCAGGAACGGGTTGGAGCGGCGCTCGGCCCCGATCGTCGTGGCCGGACCGTGCCCGCACAGCACCTCGGTGTCGTCGGACAGCGGCAGGCAGACCCGGGCCAGGCTGTCCAGGATCGTCGCGTGGTCCCCGCCGGGCAGGTCGGTTCGGCCGATCGAGCCCGCGAACAGCAGGTCGCCGCTGAACAGCGTGCCCGGCTCCGCCGCGGCGGGCAGCCGGAACGTCACCGAGCCCGGGGTGTGTCCCGGCGCGTGTTCCACGATCACCTGGACCCCGGCCAGGTCCAGCACGGCGCCGTCGGTCAGTTCCCTGACGTCGTCGGGCTCGCTGAAGGTGATCCCGCCGAACAGCTGTTGTCCTGGCCGCAGCGCGAGCCCGCGCGCCGGGTCGGTGAGCAGGCCACGGTCGGCCGGGTGGATAAAGGCCGGGATGTCCCTCGCCCCGCACACCGGCGCCACCGACCAGATGTGGTCCACGTGGCCGTGCGTGAGCAGTACCGCGGCGGGCTGCAGCCGGTACCGCTCGACGATCTCCTCGATGCCCTGCTCCGCATCCTGGCCCGGATCGATGATCAGGCACCGCTCGCCTGGCGCGGCCGCCACCAGGTAGCAGTTGGCGGCGAACGAGCCGGCCGGGAACCCGGCAACAAGCACGACTGGCCCTCCTTTAGGCGGGGCGCGGGGACTGTGCCTACAGGCTATCGACGACAGCCGTGACGCGCGGCGCTGGCCCGCCAGGACACGGAGAGGACACGGACAGGACGCGGTTGGTGCGGCGAACAGGTAACGGCCGCGCCAATTTGCC
>Ga0335072_10006007_pt1 | contig 17821 bp, 18 predicted proteins | sample Lox_Sample_21_FD_206725 | JGI IMG/M metagenome (GOLD analysis project Ga0335072, IMG submission 206725) | Soil microbial communities from Loxahatchee National Wildlife Refuge, Florida, United States - Lox_Sample_2.1 | ecosystem: Environmental > Terrestrial > Soil > Wetlands | place: USA... | reverse complement strand
TTCCAAAGATGATACGGCTTGGTTGACCTCTGACTTGATCCAGTCCAGATATACTGCAGGATTTCGAGAAGTGAGCTTGGCCTCTGCGTCCAATCCGGTCCGAAGTTCCTCGGTGATGTTAAATCGATCAGTAAAACTGCTCATGGTTGCGAGTTGGGAACTCAACCTATATGGAAAATTAGCAACTGCTGCAAGTACCATAGAGAGCATGGATCTAGCAGATATAACTGTGGCGGCGGGTGTACTTACACAGGTAGCAATGATTCTAGATTATAGCGCAACAAAGAAGTTCCTACTGATCGGAACATCGGGAGGGACACTTTGCCAGAACAGAGATGATATGCATCGATAAACATTACCTTACTATCAAGATTAACCGCCGTTGTGACAATCCGCATCAGAACTTCGTCTGAAAAGGGGGCAGGTTTCCGCTCCCATGACTGCGCTGGAGTGGGCAAGGCTTTCCAGGCCTTGGTTCCGCGAATTACCATCTTACAGATCTGTTCGAGGTCCTCTCGGGTTGAAGCGTCGTTGGGAGTGCGGGACAATTCCTCTGTTAGACGATCAAGCCAGGCAATGACTTTCGGATTTTCCTGTGTCTTTCCAGAGTACCAGGCTGCATACACATCCTTCTTAGTTGCGGTTGGACTGAGGAAGAACTCAATGCGATGACTTCTGGGTACTAAGATTGCCGCCTTTTGGTTCGGGTCAGCTGCAAGCAAGGACTGGATATTGAAAGTTTCGTACCGTTCTGTGATAGAAATGCGTGGCTGATACACCTTCATTACCAGTAAATCCAGAATAATCTTCATCGTCAGGCTCGACTCCCTTGAAAGGCTCATGTTGAATAAAAAGCTCTTCCTTAAACTCCAAGTCCTGAGCAACCTCTGAGCCATCCAACTCAACGATTCTTTTGAGGGATGTTTGCTTGTCATATTCCTCAATAAGGTCATGGAAGCCTGCACTATGACCACGACTATAACCATAGTATTCGTCACAGCCACCTGAAACAGATCTCTCAAGATTGGCAAGGTAGAAACAAAATCCGTATTCTATGCAAACGTTACGCAAATGGGCTGCAACTTGATGATCGTGACCTTTTAGGCCATTGTAACAAAGGCTAACATCAGTGTATTGATGTTCGAATAAAAAAGCCAAAGTTGTGGGTAATGATGGTTCCTTCTCAATGTTATTCTTCCACCGAGAGAATAGCGACCTAAGCTTGGCCATTCCCCTGTCCGAATTTGGTCCCAATTCCTTCAAGCCTAATGAAGTATGTACAAGATTGTATGTAAGGACTATTCGACGACCTGAAAGCACAGGTTTGACTTCGTGGGTAACATCGGCAAACCTGAAAGAAAAACACGTAAGCCACAGGTCAGGATTTTACCCTGATAAACTCACCATGCCAAGTACGAGAAATCAAATTCTGAGAACTTGGATGTCTCGAGTATCTCCGTCTTGCCAGCATGCGTAACGCGAACCTCTCCTCCCTCGTGCTTGGAAGGCAGAGCAACAACCAGCGTCGCGAACATACGAGGAGCCTTTTCGGAGCTGCATAGGGTGTTAGCAAATAATAATTGATTCAGAGATTCCGCCCCTAAACTCACTCTTGATGAGGCTTGAACATAGCTCCCTCCTCATAAAGCAATAACTTGTACAATTTTGCTGCAACCCCCTGGCCAGCGGCATCAACTCCAAGGCCCGCACTTACTTTTGCCACAATGGACTCAATGAATGGCTCCCAAGCGGGGTTCTTGAGTTCGAATTCGCCCGGCGAAACCTCCCACGTTTTTCTGACACCAGTGTCCACAATTGTCTCTTCTCCCTTCCCAAACGGCGCCTCGTGACTGGCTGAGACGATGGCCTGCGCATCATGATCTGACAGAGGGAGACCAATCATGCCAGAACTCTTAAAATAGAGACCCGGGTTTGGCGCGTTGTCTAAAGCTTCGAACAGTGCAAAAGAACCGTCCGATTGGATATTCGTAAGGCATTCATCGAGATCTGCTACCAAGGTATCGCGGGTCCGGTTTGGGGCAGGCATTGGATTCGGGGTTTGATGGGAGTGGAGAAGGTATTTCAATTCCCTTCATTTGGAGATACAATCTTCTTCTTGATTGAAGAAATATGTTTATCTCATCGAATGGCGAAAGTGGATGGATCAACCAAAAGAGAGACGCGTCGCGAGGCATATAGTTAGACGCGACGTTTCTTATCTCCACGTGATTTCTCAATTGATCTTAGAAAATCTTAAGCGAGGGCCCCGATTGGCTGGGCCATCATAGCCGAGCAGCGGCCGACCCTGGCAAAGTTTGTCAAAATTTCGACAGGAACAGTAGATCACCCACCGCGAGGAGCCATTTATTAGATGATTCATTGAAAATTCTGGATTATACAAGTGGTTAAGGATAATGGAAGAAGTTAATTCTGAATAGAAGTTGTTAGATTTAATGCGAAGGTGCACAGCTGAGATCGGGCGAGAAACAGGTAGTCTGCGAAGTTTCTTTCAATTCACTAACACCCATCCCGCAGGTGACACAAAAATACCACTCCTAACTAGAAAGAAAAGTCGACGCCCTTTTCATTTCTATTCTTTAGAGATTATATATAGCCATGTGATACGAAGTCCCAAGACATCATCGACTAATAAATTGTGTCACTAACTTCGGCACTAACACAGCACCCATCAGCACCCAAAATACCCGATACCGATGCAGATGATGAGCAACCAGGTGGTATGAATGCACAGAATGACGATTCTCTATAGTAAACGCTGCTAGCATCAACATAGATAGATCCCATCGTTGTATACAAGCCATTGACTACATTATTAACAAAGCCACCCCAGAGATTATCATCGGACCATGTATATGCTGCAAACCCTCCGCAATAATGGGTCTGAGTAGGATATGAAGAAATGTACCAGTAATCGAAAGCTCTTTTCTGAAGCGCTGTTGAGTTTCCATCAATCAAGCTCCGAATAGCTGTATTAAATTGTATTCGGGCGTTATCGTCTCCAGCATGTGCTTCATCCCGCAACTGACCGAGAGATGTTTCTGCAAAAACGAGGACTGCATTGTTCATTTCTTTGACTACGATCGGTTCATATTCCGAATTCCAGGTCGCCTTTCCTCCTATGATATACTGTTCCGCAGTATTCTAAGCCAAACTGTTGTTGGATTCAATTGCAGATAAGTGAGCATCATAGAAGGCGAAGGCCAATAAGTGAGAGAGGCTGCTAAAGAGCACAATCAAGGTAAAACGCATTATGATCTGATCCTATTGTCAGTATTTCCAGATATTCTTGAAGATTTAGATAAAGATAAGAGGTATTACAATGAGAGAGGGGAGAGATGTGAGCACTAGAGTGCACTCTTGAAGCGAAACACGCAAGGGGGTGTGGTAAATCGAGTTCTATGTGAGATAAATTCTACCAAGAGCCGAGAGTGAATTCAACAGACTCTACTTTGGTCCTTAGCTCCCCTTTTATATACCAAGCTGGAGCGCTCTTTCCTGCTTCCATCGTAGCGGTCTTACGACTACTAATCAACGAAAGCCTAGATCTAATGTAACGTTCCGCTCTGAGAAGAATAGCCTATTTGCCATGTGGCACGGGCCTCAGAGCATACCCTGAAATCAATGCTAGTACGCTCCTTGGAACACCCCTTTCGCACACTACCGAGCACAGCACTGGGAATAGAGTCTATTTCATGCCAAATAGCTACCTACCGCTGCGAATTGCGACAATTACTCTACTAAGCATGAGGTAAACTATAGACGATCTAGTTGATGAACCTTTGGAATATACATTAAACGAGGCCGGCCAAGACCCGGGGACGAATACCCTAAACTTTAATAGCTTATATGTAAGTTGGGAAAACATCAGGGTAGAATCAAATCAAGAAAACTAGGTCTGAAACGCAGCCTATCGTAATAGTTTGGTTTCTAATTATCGAACAAGAAGGTTGATATTCCAAAGGAGGCCAGAGAGCCTTATTACCATTCCAAATAACCCACGATTCGTCGCCTTGTATGCCGTATGCAGACCGGCTAGGAGTTTGAGTAGGCAATAGAGGAAATTGTCTTAGAGTAATAGACCCAAGGTCTATGACAAGATGCAACCCACCCAGGCTAAACGATAATTGATACACAATTTTTGCTAACCTTAATTGTTTTGCTATAGCGCTCCCACCTCGGCATCCCAGATCCGTGCGGTATTGTCGCGATAACCAGACGGCAGCGGGCTGCCTGCTCGGAAAGAACGTTACTGAGTTGACCCAATCTGTATAACCCTTGAGCGTCTGCTGATATAGACCCCAGTTATCTTCAACGATTGGCCAACCCTCAAACCACGCTGAACCTTGACCATGATCTTCAAACTATTTCCTGATTAGGCTCATCTTGAGGCCAATCACAAGAGCAGAGGTGTACACCTAGAGTGGTGTCTTTTCAATTATTGGTCTATCATAAGTCACGGGTTAGTCGCATAGATTTCAATCTAATCCGATACGCCCCTCTGCGGGTAATTCATTCTCTACTTCTTATACATATCATTCCTCGTCCATGGCTGACGTCTGTCATAGTCTAGTTCCGAATCGGAATTTCTAGATGCCTTTCATTCAGAATCAAAGCAAAGAATCATCACCCCTATCCCCATTATTCTTCGCCTTCATCGCCTCCGTCCCCGTCGGCCCAACGGTAGCAAGGTACTTCTTGAAATTATCACTCATCTCAACCACCTTCTCAAAATGATCTTGCCGAAGCTCAATCTCCAGCGCATTCGCCTCGCTCTCTGTAACCTCACCTAGCGCAACCAACTTCTTCCGCTTCTGAGTAGCCTCATACTCAGCCAGCGCCACTGCCGTCTGGAAGGCATTGCGGATCTCTCGCCCATTCCACTCAATATCCTTGAGCACATCGTCAGAGAGGATATATCTCTTCGAACCCGCCTTGATAGTAATCTCATCGCCACGTTCCGCCTCCAATTTCTGGAAGAACTGCAGCCAGATGCGCTTGCGCCCTTCGTGGTCAAGCGGCCGATAGCCAATGTAGACATGAATCCTGCTAAAGAACGCCGGATCGAAATGCCCCACGCGATTAGTCGTCAGGAAGAGGATTCCGCGGTAGTATTCCATGGCGCGCAAGAAGACGCTGACGAGCCCGTTGCGCTTCAACTCATTGACTTCGCGGCGCTCGAGGTAGACGTCTGCTTCGTCGATGAGCATTACGGCGCCCCAGATTTCGGCCAGCTTGAACCATTTGCTGAGAGATTCTTCGACGCGGTACTCGTCGGTGCCGATGTCGCCGCAGGTTAGGCTCAGGAGGGGTCTTTCGGTGAATTCGGCGACGCACTCGGCGGTGAAGGTCTTACCGGCGCCAGGGGGACCGTGCAAGAGGAAGATCTGGCCTTCGCCTTTGTTGGGGATGGGGTCAGCAGACCACGTGGTTTCGGATTTGTTGGCCTTCTTGGAGGAGGTAAACTTGTGGACCAGAGCTTTGATGAGCTCGAGTTTGTCGTTCGGGAGGACGAGATTCTCGATGGCTTCTCGTTTGATCTTGGGCTCTTGGCAGCAGTCGACGTCTAGAGCTTGCCACTTCTTGGATTTCAGATCAAAACCCATGATTCGGCGGGGACAGAGGAAGTAGCGGTGGCGCGAGACTACGCCGTCTTTGACGAGATCGAGACCCGGCGTTTCACGGGGGTCAATGTTCTCATATGGACCCCATTTAGTATTCCCCGAGGCAGCTCTGCGCTTTGCCATGCACTCTGAGCAGCTGCAGTCGTAATGCAAGTCCGCCAAGATGCCCGAGTTGTCGTCGTCAATTCCAAGGTTAGGAGCGGGATGCAGATCTGTCTCGCTCCAGTCCGCATACGTATAGAACGACCCCTGGTCAACAACGACGCGGCCTTCATGATACCGCTTAGGCTTCTGTTTCGCCACCATGCTGAAGCCCTTATAATCCATCTGCTTGCCCAGTAACATGCTATAAAACCTCTCACCACGAATCTCAAGCTTTTTCCTTGGTGACAGATCAGGGTCATTGTCGAGGAACGCGGCCGGGAAAACCTTCAAAGAAGTGATTTCTCGCTCGCCTTCAAATGGAACAATAGTCACCTCGTGTTGCCTACGGCCAAGCATACGTCCGTCATAGTCAAGGTACCACATCAGGACCTTGAGAGGCATGGGTCTGCCTGCCTTGGCATTGTCGGAAACTGGCTGGCAGGACTGGAGAACAAAGCCTCCGCGTTGGTCATCGATCTGAGCATACACATCCATACCAGGTTTGAACAGCATCCATAGCATCTCGAAGGTGGCTACGGGCGTAGGCTTCTTGTATCGCTGGTCCTCGGCGAGAATCTTCTCGCCCAAGTTGTCCTCGAGGTATTTTTGGAGAACGCCGATGTGGTGGTATGTTTCTGCATCGCCACATGACTCACGATATTCTTGGAGCTCCTTGCGGTAATGAACGAGAATGCTGAAGGGTTCCTTGATAGAGATTGTGTTGCCGAGGAGAGATTGGCCGGGATAGTAGTCCACAATGGCACGAAGGGCTTTGATGATTGGCTCGGAGTGAATAATGAGCTCCTTCTCTTCCATGGATCGCTCATCGAACTCAGCCTTATCATCTCCACCTACATTCTCCTTCTTTTCCATTCCTTTGCCCTTTTTGTAGATGGTTGGAAACCATACGGTGACGCTGTAGAGCACTTCAAGAATAGGAATGCCCAGATCTCCGTATCTAGAAGTCAAGTTTGTTAGTCCAAATTTCATGTTACTACTCTGAGATATTTTCTTACTCGGTTTTCTTCAGCTTGTATGGTGCAGTGAGTTCCTTTGTGCCTTTGATCTCACCGCTGTAATCCTTGTACTGAACTTTGTACAGGATTTCAGGGCATTGCGAGATCTCATCCTTAGCTTCGCTAGCGCTACTGGTGGCCCTGGGAGATGCATCGTCGTCAGCTTTGACGACGACGTACTGGCTTCCCTCATCGGCCGACACTTTGGTGGTCATGGCTGCACGCAATTCTAATTCTAGGAGCGATAAAACAGCAAGTCTAGATATAGAGAGAGGGAACGGTTGTTGAGGTCAATGTCGATGTCGAAGAATACAATCAGAAATAGAAAGATCACGACCTTTAAGTAGATCAGTGGTTATTGCGCAGGGCTGACAGCACAAGGCAGCCGTCAGCCTGCAGCATATTAGCGACTGCAGATGCCTGAAGTCGGACCCTGCCATCGCCAATCAGAATTCGCCTGTCGTTCACATTTTGAGTCATGCCGGTAAGCCTCCAATAGCGTGCATATCTTCCTCGCAAAGTCAGCCAATGACGAACCGTAATGTTTAGATTGTACGATATATTCCATCTCCATGCCGAACAGTCACGTTTAATCACAACGCACTGACGTGAATGCTACGGATGGGTCGTGAGCGTCTAGTCACAGATCGTGAATACTGCGCCACTCTCTTGTGTGCACCGCCTCATACACCCGTCTAACTCTGCATTATGTGGCTGTATTGCAATATTTCCCTGGACAAGGATGAAATATCTGCCTATCACCTAAAGGTCGTTGATGCCATGTGCGTGCTGCGGTGTGATGTATTCCACCATTTGCTGCGGAGATGGGGCTTGCCATCACAATTCAAGTTCTGTTGAGAATAAGTATATACGAGCTTAATATTAAAAGAGCTGTAAGAATAATATATAATCTATTTTACACATACTTTTATTAACGACATTGCGAGAAGTAGTTGATCTTCACAAATTTCTGACATTATGTAGCTCTCGCTTCTGAAAAACTCAAGTTACGGTCGTTTCGGAAATATCGAGTGCTCGCTTAGGCAGCAATACATATGATCACCGCCACTACGGGTCACAAACTTGCTCCAGATATTTTAAATCGCGTCACAGTATTCACTTTGAAACTGGTAAGACTGTGTCCTGAAGTTCATTCGAACGCTATTAAATTTTGGTGGGACGAGATATGTGCAGCTTGCTGGATAAGCGAGTACTCAATATTTCCGAAACGATTGTAGCACTTCGCTTTTTCATGCGCGATTTGCCTGAAGTCTGCCTTGCTTGTTCCCAGCCTCTATCGGGGATGTACAGTAAAGCACATACCAGAAATTAATTATTGACTTGTCTTTCCAGTTCACAGTCATGCCCTGTCCCACTCCCTATCAATATCTTCCTCTCGATGTCTCTCGAAATGAGATTCGTCTAGTCGTACTTGCGCCATCATACTCTTTCTCAGCACAAGTGTCTTGCAGCCTCGTCCCTAGGTCATTAGATAGTGACGTAGCCTTCGAAGCGCTATCTTATACCTGGGGCGATGCTGAGTGCAAGCGTCTTATATCCCTCAATGGACTTGAGTTCTCAGTTGCGAAGAACCTTGACATTGCTCTGCGCCACTTACGGTACAGCGAAGACGAACGTTCAATATGGGTAGATGCACTCTGTATCAACCAGGAGGATATAACGGAGCGGAATCAGCAAGTCACCAAGATGCGCAATATCTACAAAAGGGCTGCCAAAGTGGTTGTTTGGCTAGGTCAGGCATCCTCTAGCAGCGACATTGCCTTCTCATTCTTAGTAACAGCAGCTTCGAATAGGTGCGGGATTGAGGATTGGGTATCCAAAGCATGGAAAAGCCCAAACATCTCAGTACGTTGGAGTGCTATCCATGATATTGCAAATCGAGACTACTGGAGGCGTGTCTGGATTATTCAGGAAATCTTTTTTGCACAGTCCATTATAGTCCGTTGTGGATTTCGCACCATGCGATGGGCTGATTTCATATTGGTCTTTAACATGATCATTTATTCGCCTCATCTAATATCGCCATTATCCAGCATTACTGGAAATAGGGAAACTAATTTAATGCTTGGTGGAATTCTCACAAAGTGTCACCTCCCGACGTCTATTGATCATCTGAGAAAAAAGGCAGAAAATGGGGAAGATCTATCTCTAGAAATTCTCCTAATGACTTATCGGAGTTCATTTTGCACGGACCCTCGAGACAAAGTCTATGGTATTGTAGGTATAGCAGGACAATATGAGGACCAACGCGCGCTCAAGATCGACTACTCGATGTCTAAGCGAGAGACGTACATTGAGGCCATGCGATGTGTAATGGAGAGAGGAAAGAAATCCAAAGAAGGCCCTTTAAATATAATTTGCTGTGGCTTGCCTGACTTTTCAGATGGGAGCCTCCCTTCGTGGGTTCCAGATTGGGTTCCTCCGCCGGAGCATACCTGGAGACCTGAATTGGGATCACTTAGCTACTTTTTCAAGGCAAATGGAGCGTTCCCTCCCCCTCGGGCTTTTAGGATCAAAGATGGCGCACTCATAGTCCAAGGGCTCAGAATAGCAACATTAAATCACTTTGGGGCAGTCTCCGTGCCGTTCCAAGTACCAGCGCATGGAACCATAGATTCGAAGTTTCTAGATGAATATCCGTCACCCAAAGGAGCATTTTGTATCGCCGCCAAACTGGCTATGTCTGACTCCAAGCACATGCCGCATAGCTACAAATCCCAGAATGCGCGGAAGAAGGAATTCACTCGCACGATGCTTTGTAACCATGCCATGCCTACATTCGATGGACCTATGCCTTATACTACTCCATCAGCAAAAACATTGCAAGACTTCTGCGAGGAGATTATGAGCTTTGACGAGACTAACAACAATTGGGAGGCTGTCTTATGCGGGGGTAGAGGACCCTCAAACGGGAATCTTCTTGGCGTCGTTTGTAGAAATTTACGTTCATATAGATTCTGCGTGTCATCTACAGGTTTATTTCTAATGGCTCCATCTTCATCTAGGATCGGGGACGTAGTCTGTGTTATTTTCGGCTGTGACATGCCCGTTGTTCTTCGTAGGAATAAGGGAGGTCCTTATACCTTTGTTGGAGGGTGCTATGCAGATGGCATTATGTATGGTGAGGCTATGGAGGGTTTAGCAGACGGAAATAATAGGGTTGTGGAGCTTCGGATCCATTGAGCTTTTGACTTAGGGTTAAGCTTCTCTACTGTGGGGTCTGCATACTCTCGGTCTGTATCGATCGTTTTCTTAAGAGATCTGCAAAGCCTGCATTACCTAACAAATTTATGTTATTGGGTCGGTGCCGACCTTACCCATGCCGACAGCTGACCTCAGCGGTGCAGATCATGTGGAGATCAAGTACTTTGTTCTACTGTTGGGCCAGAGGAACGATGTGGACTACATCAACATACCATCTATATACACATTGTTGTTTCTCGTCGCTGTCAGATATCTTTTATCTTGCTTAAGTTCTCGGCGCTGGGATGAGTTCTGTTCTGCGTCGCAAAGAACCCCAATAGTCATGGCGAAACCATGGGCCGATGGTCCGCACCCACTTATAGCATCTCCCAAAGCCAAACTTGAGGTAAAATTCCCGAAAGGCTGTTTTCCTCAATACACAATATTAAACCTCACTAGGGTAAACCAGAATCAGCCGCCTCGGCTTTCGCGACAGAAATGGTCCATTCCCATAACATTTTCATTCGAGGACTGAACTCAATGATTCGACAAGCTGTGAATGTAACTAAAGCCAAGGACATTAAGGATTTCATGCTTTACGCAAAAACCTGGATTAAATGTCTACATGGCCACCATGCAACTGAGGAAGAAGTCGCGTTCCCACTCATCGAGGATGAAACTGGTGTATCAGGCATCATGGATGCCAACATCGCCCAACATGATACCTTCGGTCCGTGCGTGGACAGATTTTCAGAGTATGTTAGTGCAGTTTCTGAGAAGAAACTTGCCTACGACGCCGATAAGTTTGTCGAATTAATTGCTGGCTTCGCACATATTTTAACGACACACCTTAATGACGAGATCAACACTATTCTTAGCCTCAAAAAATACGACATTGATTGGGAGCATTGCAATAAAAGGATAACTCATCATGCTATACAATCATTAGACATGGTAAGTTGATGCCGCCAACTCGTAGCCGGGCTACTTGCTAATTCCTTAGGATTTTGACATCGGCTTTGTGATGACCCACTCAGACGCAACGTTTGAAGGAGGTATACATAGGGATACCTGGCCTCCATTTCCGTGGTATGCCAGCACACTATTCAGGTGGGTATATGTGCCAAGAAAACGTGGAGTTTGGCGATTCTCGCCCTGTGACTCATATTTTAAGCCGAAAGAATTACCTTTTGCTTGATGGATATCTGTTTGAAGGAGGTCTGTGTGACCAACAGTTTATCTATCCTTATATCAGACATTTAAACTATGAAACATCTCAACAAGTCACAATATTTTACAATATTTAAGCTGAATGCTTTCTAACCTTTCCCTGGTCGGTTTAAGGTAGCTGGTTATACTTAGCTTCGAGCCCCATTCTTATCTGAAGTTACTCTATCATGCTTAGCCAACTTGTAGCGCGGCATTATGATCCTTGAATCTTCTCGCTTCCCCTCCCTCCCGCTCTGCGTTATATTCGATGATGGTTGCTAAAACACCAGCTGTATCTATCAGCTGCTGAGTACGAGCTTTATTGGACAATTTCATATAAAGATAAGATAGATATATATTCCCTCTTGTGTTTCTTCTCTTCCATATTTTGCGTGGACTTCTTGTTCTTAACCAACTTCGCAACTTGTTTTGAGAGCTTTCCAGTCGTCCTTTTCCATCGACACATTCTCGAAACGGAATTAATGAGCATCAAAGGAGTCGGCGATGATTGGCAAGACTAGCTCAATTACCTGTCACAAGAGATCCGCTAGCAATCGAACGCGAAACATTCGCCTATAACGCAATGTATCTCCAAGCCCTCCCTTTCCTATCCGATATGCATAAATTGAGCAATGAGATGTGATTCTAGTCTCCGAAGTAGATCAGATCCCAACGTTGTCGGTCCTGACTGCACTCCGCAACTGCGATGTCTCACACACACTCGAGATAAATTGTCAAGTCTATGGATATTCTTACTTGGGTATGGGCCGAATGAAGATATCGCAGCGTCGCTACCTACTCTGATAGGAACAACACAGTCTTGCCGCAGACGCTGCGTGAGACTGATTATCCGGATCTACGATACAAACAGCTTGGATATTGTGCATATGTGGGATGTGACTCAATATTGTGGTCAGTGCTACGGCGCTTCACCATCTAAAAGGCAGAAGATTGGCTGTTGCAATACCTGCGAGGAAGTTAAGGACGTGCACGCTGCGCTGTCGTTGGTAGCTGGGAATGCGGATGAGCAGATAGTACAATGCGTTAGAGAGCGGGAGCTCTATAGCTAAAACATTGGTTACGACTAACTGATGTCATGGGATCGCTCACATTCTTTACATACTTTACACTGCTTGTTCGTCGGCGCTTCTGTAAATAGGAGACAAGATGAAGTATTGTTGGAATCACAGGAATAGAGTGGTGATTCAGTACGCAGTATAGTGATTAATTCTTGAATATGCTCAATTTCGATGAAGGAGAAGTCCCTATAACTAATATATATATATATTGTGGAAGGAATGAATGGATGTGCCGTCGAAATGCACGGTCGTTAGGGCAACTGGTAGGACAGCGCACAAGCTCGAGGCCACGGAATAGCTGGTGGCGGAGGCAACGCTCATCTCAATGCTCAAAACACGCAAAAGAAAAGACTACATTCCATGTCCTTAAAACTTCCTATTAAAACCCGTAAAACTCATCTGCGTCCGTAAATCTCCCGTAAAGTCAAACTGTCCAACCCGTAAATGATAACTATGAAGATGACGGTGCTTGAAGGTAGTCTACGAGCTAGCTAAATATATCAACACCCTAGTGCGGGCCCTGATCATGTGATTTTTATAGGGGACCGCGGAACCCCACCCCAATATATATATATATATATAGAGAGAGAGAGAGAGAGCTATGTGGCGACAGACATGTTAAGGGTCCGTTGCCACCTAGCTGGTTACCATCAACATGAAAGCTCGAAGCTCGGGTTAGGACTACCATCTTGCCACTTATTCAGCTGGCATAGTATTTACGGCCCACAGTAGCTGTAACTCTAGTATTGAAATGTTTCAAGGCAAGGTAAACTATAGCTGAGTAGAATTGATTTTGCTGTAGGTGAAACACCATATAACAAGACTCAGGCTTGGTTTAGTCACAATAAGCCAATTTAGAGGAATTTTGAGCCAATAAATTGTCTAAAAATGTTCAACTTGTGATTAAATAAGTTTCTATAGGAACTTGAGGTATATACAGTAATAAGCCTAGTAAAATTAGTGATGCATCTGCGCATTCCTAAACATATACCTTCTCTCTCGTGTTAAAGCGAATTTCGAAAGTGGTCATAGTAAGATCAATTGTTATTAGTTCCAGACTCCTAATTTCAGGCGTCTGAAGGGACAAGTTAGTTCATATTAGACTGATGCTGCTTATGCCAAGATGCTCCCAGATAAAACCAGCAAGATTAGATAGGCGCTAGTTGATCTGCGGCTGACTGAATATATTAACGTAAACGCTAAAGGGACGAATCATTTGCAAGAACAGATCCCGCCCATTGGCTGCCATAGCAGGAATGCCACAAACCGTTTCGGATTTGCACGATGCCATTTCATATTTCGGTTCGAAACTAATTTACTGATATATATACATTTTCTAATCTTCAGGCAGATCTCGTTGATACTAGGAGTATAGAAACGTGTGCAGACTGATATATCATAAGCTTCTGGCGCCGCGAGTAAAGCTACCTGGGAATAAAATGCCTCCTCTTCACTATCTTCAACGATTACCTGACTATCCGGCTAGGCTCATAATGCGAAAATATAGCTCTCCACGTCTGTGTCACCGTTGGGGTGTCCATGAGTTCTAGAGGTACAATTTACAAATAAAACATATTTGAGATAATAAAAGCCTGAAGCGAAGGGAATGTCCGCACGCCCTCTCAAAATAAATACCGATACCCTATCTGTCATGCAACTGTATATGAGCTACTAAAACCTTATACTATCGTAAGAAGAGGCATTGCTTGTACAAAATGTCGAGATATTTAAATCTACATGTCACGTGCCCCGTGATGTGTCCGCGTTTGGCCGACGCGTCCAAAAAACTCAATGACGTCGTGGCGTAAACATTAGCGACACGTCCGCCTGTCTTCACTAAATTCGTTGCTCGTCCTATTTACAATTATCTGGACACTTAAGAATTTCTTACCAGCAATGCCTCCAAAGAGAAAGGTTCTGGCCGATAAGGATGCCAACCAAGATGCCGTCGCCCCTCCTGCAAAGAGAGCTGCTAAAGCTTCTGCTGCCACGAAGAAAGCAACCACGGCTTCCGGTGCCACAAAGAAAGCTGCCACAGCTACTGCCGCCACGAAGAAAGTAGCCACTGCTTCTGCTGCCACAGCTTCTACTGCCACAAAAAAACCAGTTACAACTTCTGCTGCCACGAAGAAAGCTGCCAAGGCTTCTGCTGCTATAGAGAAAGCTGCCACAGCTTCTGCCGTCACGAAGAAAGTTGCCAAGGCTTCTGCTGCTACAGAGAAAGCTGCCACGGCTTCTGCTGCCACAGAAAAAGCTGCTACCACTTCTACTGCTACGAAGAAAGCTGCCAAAGCTTCTGAACCAAAGGCACCTAAAGCACGTAAATTCAAGTATTCCAATGCAGAAACAGTATAGTTACAATCTTCTCTAATCCCACTGTAATACATCTAACGCGGCATCCTAGGTTTCCGGAGCACCTCCGCTAGACTTCGTAAATGTCGCCTGGCCAGAAAGCGGTGAAGACAGCGAAAATGACGACGAAGAAGAAGAAGGCGACCCCAAAGTGGGCGATATACTGACGGAAGATATGATCAAGAGAGTCAGCAAGATGGGTTATCCTGTCACCACCGATGGGATTGAGAAGTTCGAGTGGATGATCAATGAGCAGGACAAGCGAGATCAGGATTGCCATAATATGTATATCTACAATGACTTTTCTGGATATGGGTGCACGGAGATGTTGGAGAATATGGTATGTTTTCGATCTGCCCAATTGCCAATAACTTCCCGTTTTGCTGTCTCGCTGACCCTTTTGATAATACAGCTTGCGGAGTTCAACAAAGCCCTCTTCAAGAAAGACGTCTCGCCGTTCAAGAAATGGGCTTTTGTCGAGGGCCTCGCAACTTTCCTTAAGCTGGCTAATTTGATGAACTTGATGAGTGCTTATTTCTCTCCCCTTTTCAAGCCTGGCCTAGCCTAACAGTTCGCAGTGTGTGATGACTCGGAGGCGGTCGAGGATGTGTTGGATATGTTCGGCACTATGTTGTTAACGACTTTCGATGTGCTTTCCGAACACGGTCTTTTGGCAGCGGACTCTCCACTTCCAAACATTGGCATCATATCCTTGCTAATGATCGAATTTGTGTATGACTCAGCCGGCGACTTTGCCCTCAACTGGGCCCATGAGGTTGTACGCGCTCTGGATAACGCTGGCGTTGAGCTGAAGCTGAGGAAAGAAGTGCGTGTGTCGCTGGAGAAGATTGATGAGCTCCGTGAACAGTACAAGGAAAAGGAAAGCGATGAGATTGAAGACGGGAAGAATATCTACAAAGTGCATGGCTCGATCAGGAGCTGGGAGCCAGATGATGATTGTGGGCTCGGTGGGAGAATCTGGGCGAAGTGGAATTGGAAGAAAGAGGTATGCTCTCTTGATGATTTGCTCTTGTGGTACGGATGGATCATGCTGACGGAAATAGTATGCGGAGTTCAAGCAAAATCATGCGGGGGGCAATCACTACAATCTAGAGAAGTGGAGCAAGCAGCGTAAAGCGGAGTACACTTTTGGGACCGAGGAGCATGATAGGAAGATGGGGTGGATGATGGCGGGAGAGGATTCGGATTGAGGTTTGTTTTTATATGATTCTGTACTTCAGATTTTCGCCTATTGTACTACTAGGTTTCATAATACGTTCCGCTGCTGGTGTGCTATTATAATTTATATATTATCTTTCGTTAAGTCAGTCACTGGGACTTTCCATCTTTAGACTATGATGTCTGCTTCCCAAACAACAAAGACATTGTCAGTGACACTACACCAGCTAGCCAAGATGTTTGACCACTCCCTGCTACATTTCAACAATGACAGGCAATGATCTGAGATCAGGCCTAGAGCGCTCCAAGAAGTACGGAATCGCCACTGCCTACATCAAACCATATGCAATCTCACTGGCCTTGGAAATCCTCAAAGACAGCGATATGGGAGCATACGCTCCCATTGGCTTCCCTCACGGGAACAGTGCTATGGAAATCAAGGTGTTAGAAGCGGAGCATGCAGTTACCTCAGGGTGTAACTGAAATCGACATGGTAGGTAATATCGGAAAGTCCTAGGCAGCAATTGGGATTACGTTTCCGACGAGATCCAACAAGTCAATGACGCTGTTATCAAGCATGGCGTGGTGCTGAAAGTAATCTTCGAGAATGATTACCTTTCAGATAAGGAGGTTGTGCGACTTTTGCGAGATTTGCAGTCGCGTGCAGGTTGCATTTATCAAGACTTCGACGGCTTACGGCTCCGTTAGGCAGCCGGATGGAGCATATTCTTATAAAGGTGCCATGATACCACATCTCAAATTGATGCTCGCCCATCGCGACTCAAATGTCCAAGTCAAAGCTGTCGGAGGGGTTCGAACTCTCTATGATTTGCTGAAGGTTATGGCTCCTGGGTTACTCGAGTAGGTGCAACTGCTACGGCTTCCATTCTGGAATGCCATAGCGCAGGGGTTTGGCGAACTTCCGAAAGAGGTTCGAGTAATCACCGCAGATTCATTTGGGGGTGGGTACTGTAGGAAATTTGACTTTTAGGGTCAATAATACATTGTACATGAATCGAATCCCAGTACAGGTTAAGGCTTTACCCGCAACGCAGTGGTCATATTGATTTCAAAAACAATGCGAGGAGCTTTATAGGAGGCATTATGTGTATAGATCTGGGACTAAGTGGTGGTTCAAGGGAATCGAGTACGATCAATGAATTTGCCTATACCAAATGGGAATGACGTCACCAATGCCCTATAATTAAGTACCTAGCGACCTTCGTCTTGTCCACTTCGACTCAGCTTAACGTTCACCATCCCCATTGCGGATTGCTAACAAGTTCCAACCTTGCCCCCTTAGTATTATCGCTTCATTGCCTGTGTTCCTGGAGCATTGGTTCAAGCATAGATTCTGCCACATCCAGACGCACGCTTGAATGGCATCTACCCACGCAAGCCACCAGAAAGTGTTGGAGTTTACGACTACCGTGGACCTAAGCTGAGCTTCTAGCCGTCACATTGGTGGTAACCCAGCCGGGCGGCGACGGATCCATAGCAGGTCTGTCGCCACATAACGATATATAAATTGGGACTTACGTTCCATGGAATTATTGAGCAATTAATAAATTCAAGCTGCACATAAAATTACCACTTTTAACCTCATGATTCCAACAGAGTGTTACCAGTGGAAGCAGGACAAGGTGTCCATTTGATCGCCATGTCTTTGTTGAACGCGCGAACTTCGCAAATAAGCATCGCTGAAATATACGAATGGCTTGCTCAAAAGTATCCGGAGTACCAATATACAAAGTGCATGATTCATAATATTCTAAAACATGATTCCGAGAGAAAGTGTCCTCGGATTGTGATAGCTAACACATACCGAGTGGCGGGAGCCCTACTTCGCTAGACTAGGACCTCAACTTTACCAGTGCTCTAGTGGCCCTTCCCCTGTTAAGCGTCCACTTCCTGGCCTCTCCCAACTCATTTACTACATCCTTTGCAACTAAGAGTTTAACTGCCACAAGAGTTTTGTGAGACACTGGTGAGATGC
>Ga0335072_10006005_pt1 | contig 17824 bp, 16 predicted proteins | sample Lox_Sample_21_FD_206725 | JGI IMG/M metagenome (GOLD analysis project Ga0335072, IMG submission 206725) | Soil microbial communities from Loxahatchee National Wildlife Refuge, Florida, United States - Lox_Sample_2.1 | ecosystem: Environmental > Terrestrial > Soil > Wetlands | place: USA... | reverse complement strand
ATCGCAAAGAGCCTCATTCAATATCTCACCGCTATCGGTCTCAAGACCAACGGCACGTTGAACGGTGTGGAAGAGACCTTTCGTGTATCTGAAAGCGGCAGCGTCGATACCGCTGTCAACACCCTCTGGCTCGAGCTTGTAGATCTCCTCTTCAATCTTTGGCGTCTCATCAAAATTGATGATATTACAGCCAAAACTTTTGGCAGCAGCAAGGCGCTCCTTCACGTGATCAATAACAATGACACGACGAGCCCCTGCCAATTTGACCACTTTGAACAGTACAAATCAATCGGTCCAGCATCCCAAATGGCAACACTCTTTCCCTTCTCGACTTCTGCACACACAGTGGCGTGGAACGAGGTGGGGATAATATCTGACAGATAGAGAGCCTTCTCATCCGGTACAGAGTCTGGGATCTTGAGAAGATTCGCATCTCCGAGTGTACAGCGGACATATTCAGCCTGGCCGCCAGCAAAACCACCTGCGAAATGAGAGTAGCCAAAGAGACCAGCAAGGGCTTGCCATAGAGCTTTTCTTGCACGGACGACGCGTTCGTCTTGTCGCACATGGAGGTCAGGCCCTCCTTACAGTACTTACAAGTACTGCATCTGAATTTACGCGTAAACGTGAGATTTTTTGCTTAAAGGTGCAATAACTTACGCAATCTGGAACGAGAAAACTACACGGTCACCTTTATTCACGGTCTTGATAGCAGGACCAACTTCGTCGACGACTCCCATATACTCGTGACCGAGGATGTCTCCGCGCTTAAGCTGCATGATCTCCTTGTGGTACAAGTGCAGATCGCTGCCACATACAGTGGTGCCTGTTACCTGGACGATGACGTCTGTGGGTTCGGTGATAACTGGAACAGGAGCTTCCATCACACAGTCATCTGACTCAGGGGTGTCAGCCCGGTCTTTCAAGAAATATCTAGAGATTCTATCGTATTATAACTGCTCTGGTACTTGCCATCGCCTCCAACACATGCTCCAAAGTTTGGAGCTATATTGAGATGAATATTTTGTCACTGGTCCAACTTTTGGGAAATGCGTCATGTGACACAGAATTGGAATAATCCTAGGTAGCAGATATTTTGAAGCCTGATCACTGCCCTTCTCTGTGCTACTTACCCTCATTACCGTACCACTGCAGTGAAAGCATTGACTCTCCTGAGCGGGCGTTAGGGAGATTGGTGGTGGCAGTATCTCTAGGCCCCATAACATCTTGCGCCATGTTGGCCACCGTGGTGGTCACGCCAGGAAGCGTGAACTTGTTGGAATGAGTGTCCATTTTTTTTAGTCTTTTTGAATTAACTGTAGAGATACCGTAATTGATACTTTTCAAGCATGATTCAGGAAAAACAGTAAAATTGCGAAAATATTATGAGAAAGCGCTTGTTCTTATAAAGGTCGTTCATGTCAACTTTTTTTTGACTCGATCAACGTTCTCCATTATCTACCGATCCACCAGTAATTGGTATTATAGGACTAAAGGTAATGGTTGTGATTCTGGCAAATAATCGGCCGCGTGTGAAGCTTTTCATGATCTTCTCTAGTACAAGATTAAGAACATGTCAAACGTCTCTCCCGCTTGTTCATGTCGAACCCGCGTTGTGTTACAACCATAATCAAATCTAAAGGATGGTGGTATAGGAAGAGGTTCTGGGTCATTCTAGACATTAAAGTATGACACGATTGATGGGAAGGCAATTGTTATTGCAGTCAATAGATTTCTTTCCAGATAGCGAATCGACGAAAGTTTCAATTTCTCGATACAAAGTCGCACCAGGTTTCTATGATAATCACTGACTTCATGACGGCGGGGATGCGTTTATCATGTGCTCATCCTAGTCTTATAAAGCTCATCTGAACCCTACAGCACAGGTTGAGCTATGTTTGGAAGAAAATACATATACACAACCCAAGGCCGACCACGGAATAATAGGTCCGATAGATATACCGTCCGGAAAGAAAGTAGCATTGTTCCATCCTAAATTGGAAGGCGAATGGAATACTCATAGGTGAGATTTTGTCTCATCAACAACTTTATATGTTTTATCATCATACACTTTGGTGATGGCTGGGTATGCTCGATTAAACTGCTCCAAGGCTGGAGATGCTGGCATTGATTCGTCAGTACCAATGGTACTTTCCGTGACAACCTCAGCTTGTGTCGTACTTGATATGCTCTCTGATTTTCTCTCACTCTCAGTTTCGCCCTCCCTAGATTCGCCAACCTGTTCATGGTTCTTCAGATCTTGGGTGGCTGAGATGGCTGATGGTCCTTCGGTTCCTGATTGATTCTCAGGACCTTGAGAAGTACTTTCGCCGAGCTCTTCTGAAGTCCGTTTGGCAATCTTTTGGCTAAGTTGATCCTCCAGGGACTGTTTGTGACCATTAGATATCTTCAAGGTACGATCCACTTCGCGAGTAAGATTCTCAATCTCATCTTCCAGTATTTCGTCCTTCGTTCCGGTTTCCAGTGGCGCTTCCGCGACATCTCCGTCAGCCTCCTTCCCAGAGACCTCCTTCCATAAAGTTTCTAGCTCTTCCCTCCACAAGAGAGCATCAGCCAAGTCTCTAACCCCTTTGTCACACTCCGATAGAATGCATACATCGTCTGCCCTAGTTCCCAATCCTCCCACTCTCTCTAAATTGATTAAAACTCGAGGAACACCATCCAAAGCATAGCCTGGCAAACTTGCGAATGGCTGAACTGTAAGACTTGTCCCCATGATGATTACCAAATTGGCTTGAGCAATCTTCGGCGTATTCTGGCGGAAACTGTCAGGCAATGATTCTCCGAAAAAGACGATGTCCGGCTTAACCAAACCATTGCATTGCGGTACAATGCAATGGGGAACATCTCCGCTTTGAATAGTTGACAACATTAGATCATCCGGAAAGGGAGTATGACAGTCGATACATCGCTGTGTCGCAAAGCTTCCATGCGCTTCTACAATCTTCTCGGCTGGCACTCCAGCTGCTCTTTCAAGGCAATCTATGTTCTGTGTAAAGAGCATGTGGAGAAGCCCTTTCTTGGCGAGCAGAGCAATGAAGGCGTGAGCCACAGTTGGCTTGTACTTTCCAGGATATAACTCACGAGCTAGAGCGTAAAATGGCTTGGGGTTGTATCGAAAGTAGGTTATATGAAAGACAGCCTCGGCGTAGGGTAAGTTAAGTCGTGCCAAGTTTGCGTACAGGCCAGTTTTAGGCGATCTAAAGTCCGGGATTCCAGCTGAGGTGGATACGCCGGCTCCCGTCAAAACAACGATACGAGGTGCTTTTCCATCTTTGATCAGCTGAGCCACTGATTCCACGCTTCGAGATTTCAAAGTTTTGGGGGGAACGTTGTAGTCGACCAACTCGTGGGAAGATCCTTGACCCATCCTGAAGCAATCCCGGGACTTCGGGGCTCTGGAGTGTCTAGGGCGGCGACTGCGACCTATTGTGGTCGTGGTTGAGATCGATGGAAGACAGTAAGTAGGGATTCAAGAGCGATAACCGAGAGGATGTAGGGAGCTATTTTAGGCAGCCAAATGTCCTATCAGTAGATTTTTATAGGAGTGAGACAATGTGGAAGGTCCTTCTCTCTTTCAGAATTGTCTTAATAGTTCTGGAATTAACAAAGAAATAGCCTCCATCAAACGATGATTATATCCATGTATCGCGAGGACATTCTAACGTCATGCCGTTGTCTTCCGCCCCGCTAAATTCGGTTAGTCATCAATCAGTGATTCACTAGAAATACATTTCAGTACCTAGAATATTCTCCTTGCGACCTGCTCCGTCAGCATCTGAAGGACATATAAATAATCTCTGCATCTAAGGCCCATTATTGGTGTTTATGCCGTGCGAAAGTTGTCAACTCTGTACGAAGGATCCAAAACTGGAGCTGGCTCTGCCAAAAAAGAGTATCACAGTCCCAGAGACAGGCTCTGAGTTGCAAGGCCAAGCGGGGGGGATGGAGATTGAAGTAGAGACTCAAGATCTGAATGCCACCTGGTCCAGCTAGGAAAATCATGTGTGAGCCATTGGCTTAATGAATTGTCAGCAGCAGGCCGGCTTAAGGTTATATGCTAAGACTAGCAAGTCATTCGTAGACGTTAAAGGCCCTTGATAATAGCCTGGAAAACTCTTCAGTACTCTAATTACACTTGAAGCAAAACTTTTTAGGTTGCAGTGGCTTGTACGGTAGCTTAATTCATCTTCTAACATCATTCGTCAGAGGTAGGCAGGCCATTATTCTCCAATTCTCCTTTGTGTTAGTCGGTATTACTAAGCAGGCACCGTGCCTACAGAAGAGTCACTGAGCGCTGACTCACTTAGGGTGTTGCCTGCTGTAAATAGGCAACGGTTAGGGGCATTTAGTGTATAAATACTGGGCCTTAAGCCCAGTATAGTGATCCAATTCAACAGTCTTTTAGGGAGCCACCAATGGTCGTTACATCTTACGTAATCCGCCTAACCTGCTAACACTTTGCTCTTTCATGAGCTAACTAACCAGTTGATTCGTGAACCAACTAGTTCGTTTGTTGGTCACTTAGAACTAATACACAAAATAACTAGTCGGTTTATGAATTAGGCCAGTTTATTAATGAATTGGCTGGTTGATCTATGAACAGACTAGTTGGCTCATGAGTCAACTGATCGAATATGAACCAACTAGTTGCTACGCTCCTTATATCTTTCCTTGAATCCTCGAATCCTTCTGTTCTTCAAGACTCTCTTGCCTGCGCTAGTCGCTCTACGCCGTAGCTGCCATGTGTTTCTTTGAAATGCTCGTTGAGCTCTTCCGAAGACTTACTCGGCCCAGCAGTGGGTACAGACCAATTCCGCTCAAATCATCCATACTTGGCGAACTTCCTGGGCCCAGTAGTGTCCATAGACCAATTCCGCTCGAATCATCCATACCTGGCGAACTTCCTGGGCCCAGTAGTGTGCATATACCAATTCCGCTTGAATCATCCATACCTGGCGAACTTCCTGGGCCCAGTAGTGTGCATATACCAATTCCGCTCGAATCATCCATACCTGGCGAACTTCCTGGGCCCAGTAGTGTGCATATACCAATTCCGCTCGAATCATCCATACTTGGCGAACTTCCTGGGCCCAGTAGTGTCCATATACCAATTCCGCTCGAATCATCCATACATGGCGAACTTCCTGGGCCCAGTAGTGTGCATATACCAATTCCGCTCGAATCATCCATACTTGGCGAACTTCCTGGGCCTAGTAGTGTCCATAGACCAATTCCGCTCGAATCATCTATGCTTGGCAAACTTTCTCCTGACATCATAATATACCTTGCTCGATTTCTGCCAAATGCCTCCGCTGCTTCTTTTGCTCTCTGTTGCGGTTCCATCAGCGAGATTCTTGGGACACGATATTGGGAAGCTCTGCAGGCAGAGGATCAGCAACTAGAACTGGAAGCCTTCCTATCACTGTTGGAGAGAGAGTTGCCGGACTATATTCTTTGCTATTACTGCACGATCCTCCATACAGGCAACAAAGCCCGCTACGAGGCCCGCACGCAGCCACCCACACGATGGCACTGTCCATATGGAGCGATGCCGTGTTATACCGAGGAATTGCTAGGTGGGGTGTTCCAGTACATTCACAGTGACTTTAGGTTCACTGTCTTTCAGAAAACTATGAAGCGTTATCGCTTGGGACTTGACTACAGCTACCATTTGAACCTTTTAGCCTGTAACAATACTTGTCATAGAAGCATAAAATATTTTCCGTTTCGGTGCACGGCGCAAGCCCGGATCATTGCTGGCTCCCTCTTACTTCGGGTGCAGGAGGTGGTTCTGATACCTTCCGGTCAAGCCCTCAAAAATGTTCAGTTCTGTTTAATAAATATCTGTCCTCATGTCGGCATCGTAGCCGAGGATCCCAGAGCGCAACTACCGGAAAATGTCCCATGCGAAATTGTTCACCAACACGATCTCAAACAGTGCATCAGATACTCTGGATTGAAGCAATGTAACGTCTGCCCAACCGAATACCGAATAGACCTTCAAGAGTGTGGGCAACATGGTGTTGCAGTCGTTACTACAAAGTGGCTAGATCTTGGTGAAGGGCGAACCATTTTAGATCCCAAATGGTGGAGTCATCTATCGCGTTGGTATACCGACCATGGCATATTCGCCAGGGCCGATGGGATTTACAAAGAGAAATTGATCAACAGGGCGCCTGTCCCTTTTGAAGCAGGTTCCATCCATGCTTCATTCGATTTACTTCTGACTCCGGAAAAATTGAATGAATTGTCCCAAATGTTGAATTGAGCTCTTGGCCAAGGCAACACTTCTTAATTATATTCTATAGCTCTGGGTATTTGCCTCTTGACCTCTTGTGACTGACTGCTCATTCCCTCGACTGAATGGTCCTGCTTGATCTCGGCATTGCCTGAACAAACAACCGCTCAAGCATTCATACTCACGGGACCCTGTTTGTCTATCTCATCAGTAGGAATTACCTATATACTCAACTCACCTTGGAGACCCTGAGACGGATCACATCTCTATACTACATGGCGCACATTTGGTATGCCATGAGGCCGGCGGAGCCTCGTTGGTTCAAAGACAAAAAATGGACGACGTAGAATCACAATGGGAGTTTGAGAGAAGAAGTGATATGGAACCCGAAAATCGATATGACCTCCTTAAAAGTAACAGAGAATTGGAATCAGGGTACACTTTTCCACTAGTTGATCCTATCTTCATGCTTCGACGTGCTCGAGCAATTTTGAGAGGCGGAAGAAGCCCAGGGAGCAATTGTTTTGTGCATTCTATGGGCTTAGTAGCTGCTCAATGGATTCATGTTTTTGTTCCCAATGGCTCATTCCGAGGGATTCGGGGAGTTTGTTGTCGCTTTTGATGAATCTATGAGGCAATATGCTAATATAAGTCGGAGAGATGAGTTATACTGCTGGGGCAGCTGGCAACCATGTCTCTGGGCCTGGAAACAATTTCTTCTACCAACAACAACAACCACAACAACCACGACGACAACAACAACGCCCTGTCCCTGGAAAGCCTTATCCTGCGGACGTAGCCAGCAATGTATAGATGTTATCCGTAAGGATAACATAGTCTTCCACTGCTGTCTTGATGGCCGCCAAGAGTTCGAACTCTAGAGAGCCAACGGCAAATGGAGTGGGAGGAGGAGAGAAGAATCTCCCAAGCCATGAATCCGGCCACTTCATTTCAGTCAACCGCTCCACCCCAAGTGAAAGCACCAATCCCGAAATATCTGCTCAAAGGGGCCTTAGGAAACTTCACGAGGGGGTCCACCAGCATCGCACTTCTACGCACTGCTGGTGACTGGTAGCCTTTCCAAGGGTGAAACAAAGTCGAGCTCAAACCTGTCCGTACTTGTGGCAAAATATGTGAGTCATTCCTACGTTTGTCGCTCTTGTATTTATTGCTGACTGAGAAATCCATCAAGACTAGATCATTAAATTATCGACAGTTGACGCCCGTTTTCTGAATTTGTCAATTGTTTGCTACAATAACAGCTTCAAAAAGAAGGAGGATCTGACTCTCACTTCATATCGTCGTAGCACTTTTGAATTCATCCTGCAGCCATACATGTCAACTACCTACCTACACTGCGATCTGGTTTGACCCTGTCCTATTTCAATTTATCCGTAGGTCTACAGATGAGGCAACCGAGATTGTGACTGTCCCCGTAAGCGCTCAAAAAGATGGAGTTGGAGTTGGTGACAAGCGCGTCTCGATGCACAGAATCACCAACATCACAACATATAACTGCTAAAAGCGGTAAGGTCGTTTCAAAGCTCAGCATCCCCAGCCAATTATGATATATAAAGTCTTCTATCATATTCCACCTAACATTGCGCGTGCTTGATTCCATCAAACGATGGGCGTGGCCATGTGGATAATGGCCATGCAAGCCTTGTCCAACTTTGGCTAATTGTGTAACCGATTCTGCCAACTTATGAGGCATGCCTAAGTTAGTATACTCTCTTACTCTGTTCACATGTCCTCAAAGATATTTATTCCATCGACTTTCAAATCATTACTCCTTTTAGAGAATACTGCCTCTTTCCAGGGGAGTCAGGACAAGGCAGACTTTGGATCATGGATTTAGATCCCGGTGCCGAGCTTGATAACACGTCTAGGCTAAGTTCAGGATGTTTCCGCTTGTTCTTGGCCGTCTGAAAAGTATTGTAGAATGATCGGTCGCACCAAATGTAGCGATGAATGTGACCAGCAACGACTTTCGGACCGAAGACTTCTCCTGATGGCTGCAGCTAAAATGGATCAAGGGCGATAGAGCATCATATCCCTCCTTTCCTTTGAATATTCGTCCAAAGTGCGAAGAAATTTCTCTTCATAGAGGCAGTTCACTCCAGTATCATGGCTTCAAACGCTGAACATGTTATGGCATCTACCAAGCTACCTTTTCTACGTCGTAATAAGTAAGGCTCACACATGATTGTATCTCCCCGCCGGCTTTCTCATCTCCAAACAGTCCCTTCGTACAGAACCTCCTAATAAGTGCTTGTCTATTCTGCAGCCCTGGGCTTTACCTCTCAATACAGGTATGCGGCATCCGTTTGATTCCGTATCGAAATGCTATTACCACCTGAAATCTAGGGTCTGGGTGCCGGAGGTGCCAGAACCTCATCGACGGCCATGGCCGACATTAGCAATGGTGCCCTTTACGGCACGTTCACATTCAGCGCTCTTGCGGGCGGTACAATGATCAATACTTTTGGACCGAGATGCACGACGTTAATTGGAATTTCAGGATACCCTATTTATGTCGGTAGGTCGTAAACCCAACAAAGCCTGCAAAGTGGAAAAGTATTTATTTCAGAGCAGGTGGCCTTTGGTATTTCGATAATTTCGGACAACTTTGGTATCCTGTTCTTGGTGGTGCATACCTCGGAACCTCTGCTGGCTTTCTTTGGAGTGTCGCTGGTATGTGATAAGTATGTCTCAATCAAGCCAAAACCCTTCGCTGAGATACCTTGGAAAGGTTTTATGGCTCTGGCATATCCAGAAGAAAGAGAAAAGGGGGTCTGGCGAGCGATACAATGGACTTGGTAAGTTCAATCCTCCTTGAATATCTCGACACACAGGTCCATATGATGATCTGACCTTCTGCAGTAACTCAGCGGGCGCTATAGTCGGAGGGTTGATAGCTCTCGGAATCAACACAATGACACCAAGTGATCTTGGTGTCCCGCATACCTTTTATGCCATCTTCATCGTCATCCAGAGTTGTTCAATCTTCTTTGCAGTTCTCATGGTTCCTCCCAGGTGTCTGATACGTTCAGATGGCTCTAAAGTCGCCGATTTTCCGATGATTCCTCTGAGAAAAAGCATTCGCGGGCTAGGCGCCCTCTTTGAGGACTGGAAAATCATGCTGGTGGTACCAGCCTGCTTCACAGCAGAAATATTCGTCGTTCTTCAAAGCTCCCTTAATGCTTATGCTTACAATCTTCGTACCAGGAGCCTAAATATTATCTTAACAAATATAGTCCAGATTACTTTTGCGAATGGAGTAGGCTATATCCTCGACCACGAGAAAGTCGGCTCTCGACGAAGACGAGGACTTTGGGTGATAACATTTGATGCAATCTGGGTGACAGGGACATACGTCGCACAGACCATATGGCTATCTAGCTGGAAATTCAATCGAGATATCCCTGGGCCAGCAATCGACTGGACAAATCCCACATACCCTGGTGCTGTAATCATCTACCTTGCCTACGGCGCTCAGAATGGCTTGTTTCAAAACACCATAATTTGGCTTCTTGGCGCCATGACCAATCAGCCTGAGCGACTTGTTCATATGGGTGGTCTATGTACCGCAGGCTAGTATCTCTAATAACACTTGGTATTGGGGCGGATGCTAACAAAAACCAGTATTTTCGGCTGGAACAGCTGTTGCATTTGGTATTGATGCCTCCTTCGTCCCTTATCAAACCGAGAATGTAGTCTACTTCGCAGTCACCACTCTCGCATGGCCAATAATGTTCTTCATTGCTGCTAAATGTACGACTAATACAAATTACTTCAGAGAGTCTGGTGTTGGTGTCCCAGTTCATGTCCAAGTTGAGCAAAGGCCCGGCCTCTCCTACTCAATTGAGATGACTTGATCTTACCATCGGGCAAGGTATGTTTATGGTTTGTGTGGTGGTGAAAGACATATTGGATATTTGGAGGACTTTTTACACAATTAATTCAGTAGGATCTTATGCTTCAGTCTCAAAAGTTTTCCCACGCACTTTAAAAGCATCTTTAGCTACTGTCTCTTCTACGAAATAGTCAATCTCCTTTAACAAGCTCATATCCATTTCACATATATCTCAGCGCACAGTGAGACCGTGCTATTATTATACTTCACCGGCAAATAGAGAATTCTTGTCTACAATAATCTACAGCCAACAGCACGCACTAGGATGTGTGCGCTCTGATTCCTGCGAGGACGGCAATAAAAGCAGCAATGATCAGTTACTCAACAGCGGTCCGTTATTTCAGTAACAGAACAATTCATCGTTCAAAAACGACCCATCATACAGGAGCAATGAAAATCCCAGATATATGAAGCGGAAATCAAGATAAACAGCTGGGCTGCGCCGCGTGATTTCGTAATCTATTCTCCAATAACGCAACAGTCTCCTTCTACGTTGATTGGTACTAGTCTCTAAATCGGAAAAGGGGACTCTATGCAAGCACTGAAGCACCGAGAAGCTATGGCTTCCAACATCAAACATGATTCTCTCACGGAGAAGAGATATAGCACTTCTGGTTGGTAACCTAGACCATAGATAGAGCGCGGAAAGAGGATGTTGATCTGTGAGAGAGCCTTTATTTACATTTATTGAGACATATATGCCGCCAGGTAACGCCAAAGTCCATCCAGACTCCCTATGCAACGCTGAACGTCAGATGCTTGTATTCCATACAGGTCGTTAGCGGATATGAGTCATTCCGGTCGGCTCTTCTATACCGTAGGCACCAGTAGGGTGCCTAGCTTACGATTTGTATATAAATACGCCCAGAACCTCCCATAGTCAATAATTAGGGCATTTGGCACCCTCATAACCTGTAACACACTGTTGCTTTGCACTTTCGCGACTATGATTCCTTTCGTACGGGCTGGATACGCGCTTTGGGCATGGGAGACTGAGAAAATTGTTGTTGTGACATGATGAATGGATGTCTGCGAGATCCGAGATAATTGGCATAGGCTTCGGGAGTAGAGTCCGTTCGGATCATGCTTCCAATCGACATGAAGAACCTAATAGCCAAACCCGGATTAGCATCAGCCTAGAGAACTTCCAGACTCTACTAACCCAAATGCAGCCCCAGAGCCAAGCATAGTGTTTCCTAATGTCCTCATAACACCATTTGGTCCAGCACCGTATCTCATGATGTTCACCGAGCCTTTTGCCGTCAGCTTATTCCACAATCTAGAGGAATCAGTAGATCTACCGAATATGAAGCCGATTATAACTCCAACAGCTGTAACACATTCGTTAAAACAGGCGTATATACATCTCTGCGTTCTTGTAACTTACTAGTGCCCATCATAGCTCCCATCTTGACTGTTTCCAGATCAGTACATCTCACTTCGAGCCCGTTACCAGGAAAGCTCATGAACTTACACTTGTCAAAAGTTGACGGGCCGCTCATGCCGGTGCCTACGGGGACGGGCATTTTGAATATGGAGGCAATTGATAACTCTGTGCAGGATTGCAAGTCGTTGGAGTCAAACGTAGAAGGCGTCCCTACGGAACCAAAACTTAGCACAGTCTATGAAACGGCATGTTCCGAAACATCGACGCACAGGCCATGTCACGTGATGTTAAGAAGGAGTTGATTGAGATCAACCTGAGCGGTTTCTAGAGTAAGAAATTATGATAGAAAATGATGAATAAGTTGGTTCGTTGTCCGAATCATAACATTTACACATTTCTATAAAGGCATCTGGTCGCGTGCCCCGTCATACACGAACTCGAAACTATCGCCCGGTCACGGCACGTTTCCCTCGCGCTAAGCCAGACGCCCAGGCGAAGCGAGAGATCTTTAGCTTTGGCCGCTCTAACATCCAGATGAGGAGGCTCTTCATCAACCGCAATCCCTACCAGCCGTCAGCGCGTTTCAAGCATATATTCCACCTGGATTTGGAATATTACCTCTCGAGTAAGTCATTACTGCCTGTTTGACGCTCATTGTTCGCCTTTTCTGGTCAATAAGCGCCTCAGAAACCTATGCGCTGACAATTCCCTGGAAGCCCCCGAGACCAGTTCACGACGCCTCCATTGCTGGAATATATCGTCTGGCAAGACATCTCGATAGAAACACAATCACAGAGGAGGGAAGCTTGGCCTGCGTGGTGACTAGGGTGCTGCAAAACCGTAGGAAATACCACATCTTCACTACAACTAACGGCCCTTTTTATCGAGGAATACGACATTGTCATAAAGCCCAAATTATCTTCCCCAGCCATCTTACAGATGACGGCCGTAGCAAATCCACCGAGCTTTCAACAGATCAACCGTGCGGCATGGGGTGCTAATGGTGCTCAAGGAGGTCTTAACTCTATGAACGCTGACGAAGTCGCTCGAATCTTCATGCCGCGGAAGAGCGCACAACGCGCCAACTCTTCATCTTCCATTTCCTCAAACGCCTCTGTTAGTTCATCTTCATCATCCTCGACTGCTACAATGACACAACCAACCCCGCAAACGAACGGTATATCAATACCTCCCAGTAACGACGGTGGAGGGTGGAATGCTACTACTGCGCGGAAGAAACCCCAAAGATCAGGACCATGGCCTTCAATCAAAGCAGAGCCAGTATCTGCAGTGAGTAATGCACGCCCTCAGTCGGTATTAGCTACAAACGGTGCATCTGCGGCCTCGTCCATATCCTCTATCCAGCAGCCATCTGCAGTCGTTCCATCACAACATGTCATGCAATCATCTTCACAACAACAAAGTGGTGCACGACAGGGAGCGCCACCCACTGGGGAGGGTAATCCAGTGCTCTACTTGCTGTCGATGAATGGGACTTTTGAGCGAAAAACCATCACAGTTCCCTACTATCCCGAAAGTTTAAGAATAGGACGCCAAACCAATGCCAAGACTGTACCAACGCCAACCAACGGCTTTTTCGACTCAAAGGTCTTATCTAGACAACACGCCGAGATCTGGGCCGAACGTAATGGAAAAATCTGGATACGAGATGTGAGATCTTCGAACGGGACATTTGTTAATGGTACTCGTCTTTCTGCCGAGAATAGAGATTCAGAACCCCATGAGTTGCAATCACAAGACCATCTAGAGCTAGGTATCGATATTGTTAGTGAAGATCAGAAGACTGTTGTGCATCACAAGGTCGCCGCGAAAGTCGAGCATGCCGGTTTCCTTGGAGCAAGTAACAATGTCCTTGATATGAACTTTGGCGACCTCGACCCGGCTAATGGAGCACTTATCCTACCTTCGCAGACACTACAGAACGGCATACCGATGAGGGGGAGAACAGCCAGTCAAGGATCTGTTGGGAGCAACGGACGTTTTGGGCCGCCTGCCAGTGTTGCTCCAACCAATATTAGTAATGGCCAACAACGTCCTATGAATTTTTGGTTGACTCCAGTGACGACAGAGCAGATTGTCAAGAGACTTACTGTACGTGCAGAAGAATTTATCAGTGGATTTAACTAATAATAGCACAGCATGAGATGAGAACGGCAAAATTACAAACGACTGATTTAGGGCGGACTGAGCAATTCTTTAATACACTACTCTCGAAGGATGACATCAAGGAGGCAGAGAAGAGTAACACGAATGAAGTACCAAAACACACTCAAGTAAACGGCGGGTCAATGTCATTCAAGTTAGACGGGAAGCCTCGTTTCTCGGACCCTCCAGCTCCTCCGCCTCAGCAGCCGCTACCAGAGAAACCAGATGTTATCCGCTCGCACGGATTTGATTCTGGAACGCCATCTCTAAAAAGATCCACGACTGAGCGACCTCGATCGGTTCCCAACGTCCCGCACGAACGGCCCGAGCCGACTAGTCAGATAATATTATTGGTGGAAGAATTAGCGACTGCCAAAAAAGAGATAGATGCACAAAACGCTCGAATGAGAGATCTAGAGGACATGCTTCAGAAAGAGCGAGAAGCTCGGGAAACGGCGGAAACACTTGCAAAACGACTTGAGATAGAGTCTTCTTCCAAGATGAATGGCTTCCCCAAGACTGGAATGGGGGGTAGCATCCTTGAGGAGGCTTTTGAACCACCGTCAGAGACTTTACCGGAAAAGATCGAGTCAAGTCCGAATGCCGCCGAGGAATTGCCCGCTACTGCCGTCTCTGTCGAAGCATCAACCACAAAACTCCAGGAGAGATTAGATTTAATGATGGCTGAAATGAGAGAAATGAAAGAACATATGGAATCGTATAGGAAACGTGCCGAGACAGCAGAAGCGGAACGCGACTCTGATCGCAAAACTTTGGCGGAGATGGTTGAAAAGATTCGTTCCGACGAGCAATCGAGGCGATCCAGTTCTACAGAGCGTGGTCGATCTTTGTCTAAGAAGGCACAGACTGCTGCGAAGCACCTAGTTACTGACGGCGACGAGGTCAATTCTGACACAATACCTCATTTCAAGAAAGAGGACACACAGAACGACAAGGCAGGAGGTGACTCTACCGGCACAGGCGTACTGGAAAATCCTTTGGCAGTTGCTTTATCACGGCCGCCGGGTAGTGATCATTTACTTTACAACTCTGCACCATACGCCTCAATGTTAGGCGTTGTACTTATTGGAATGGGTCTCATGGCTTACATGAACGGCTGGCAGAAAGTTGAACGATAAGGCCGGCAATTCACTCAGACTATATTTCTCCCCCTACCTTATACAACCTCTGATTAAGGTCACCTACTTAAGAAATGGCAATCTCATTTGTTATGTATTCCGTGGCGCGGGTACCAACATTCACAAGGCGTTGGTTTGGACTTGGCATGGGTTGCAGCAGTCCCATGAGAAATGTGAACATATTGAGGCTTGGCAGCATCTTTCCTTTTCTTTGTGCTTGGTTCGGGACGGGATGTGACATACGGGCCCAACGGCAGACTTTCGATCGCTCTTTTTCTAATTTTGGGAAATTGCGCGATGAAGCGTTCTTGTTTATATTGGTTTGGAGCGTTAAATGAAATATCATGTGATATTAAACTATGTATTGGCTTATATTGGAAAGTTCTTGTGACTTATGAATAAGAATTGTCCACATTGTAACTTTTAGTAGAAGTCCAAGCATGCTTGCAGAAGCCTTCCGTCCTACCAACTGTGTCGAACGGTCAGCTCGATATGCTCTGCTCTCCAATTAGTCCTTATTGAATCAGTAACAACTCGTTATAGAGTGCCTCAGGTTATTGAATCACGTGAGCCAGACACCACCCTTGTTGAACCCCTGTATGAATCCAAGAACGCTAAATAAATTTATCGAGATCTCTCCAAAAAAAGTTCGAATGTGCCCCGCGCAAGGCTTCGCAACACAAAGCGCCTTCTCACAGAGCGCATAAAAGCTACCAATTTTTTATGAGCATATTTGTCCGAACTGAAGATTCTATACGCGATGGCTGGAGAGGAGGTTAAAACGAACGGTACCACGCCAGCCGACAGACATGCTATCGGAATTGCTTTTGGCAACTCGAACAGTTCTATAGCATATACTACTATCGAGGATAAGGCCGAGGTCATTGCCAATGAGGAGGGAGGCAAGTTAACATTTTCTCTCCTCTGCGCCGACCTTTCTGCTAAATTTAATTTCAGACCGTCAGATTCCATCAGTTTTGTCATATGTTGATGGTGAAGAATTCCATGGCACTCAGGCAAAGGCGCAGCTGGTGCGGAACAGCAAGAATACTGTCGCATACTTCAGGGACTTCTTAGGACAAGAGTATCTACTCTTCTTGACCTTTAACTCGGAATAATTGCTAAATCTCATTGTCTAGGTTCAAGTCGATAGACCCCACCCACTGCCACGCATCCGCACATCCACAAGCTCATGACTCCACTGTTGCTTTCACAATCAAAGATAAGGAGGATGACACACCTTCAACTGTCACCATATCAGAAGTCTCAACGCGTCACATAAGGCGCCTGGCTTCTTCGGCTTCGGATTTCCTGGGCAAGACGGTGAATTCAGCTGTTATTACGATACCCACCAACTTTAGCGATAAGCAGAAAGAAGCATTGATCAAGGCCGCCAAAGGTGCAGATATTGAGGTTTTGCAGTTAATTCACGAGCCTATCGCTGCACTACTGGCCTATGATGCTCGTCCAGAATCAATCGTATCAGACAAGATTGTCGTAGTTGCTGATTTTGGAGGCACTAGGTCTGATGTGACTGTTGTTGCTTCAAGAGGAGGAATGTACACGATACTCGCGACCGCGCACGATTATGATTATGCTGGTTGTCATCTGGATCAAGTTCTCATGGACCACTTCGCAAAAGAATTCATCAAGTGGAACACAACTGATCCACGAAAAGAAGTTCGAAGTCTTGCAAAACTGAAACTCGAGGCTGAGGCTTGCAAGAAGGCGCTTAGTATTGGAACAAATGCTAGCTTTAGTGTGGAGAGCTTAGCGGAAGGAATTGACTTCGCATCTACAATTAACCGGTTACGGTACGAAACCATTGCCCGGAAGATCTTCGACGGGTTTACCAGACTTGTTGAGGGCGTGATAAAGAAGGCCGACTTGGATGTTCTTGATGTGGATGAAGTCATCCTTTCTGGCGGCACTTCGCATACCCCTAAGATAGCATCCAATTTCCGATCAATCTTCCCAGAAACGACAAGAATCCTGGCACCCTCCACCACTCCGACCGCCATCAATCCGTCAGAATTACAAGCTCGTGGAGCGGCCCTCCAAGCAAATCTCATACAAGAATATGAGTCAGAAGACATTGAACAGTCTACGCATCCTGCTGTCACAACGGTAAAGCACCTTACAAATGCCATTGGTGTTCTCGCCATTTCGGATGACGAATCGAAAGGCATCTTCACGCCCATCATCGCCGCGGAAACAGCCGCCCCAGCGCGGCGCACAATTCATATCGCCACTCCTAAAGAGGGCGGCGATGTCCTTGTCAAAGTCGTAGAGGGTGGCTCGCACATCAAAGTTACGAAGCCGGAGCCGAAAGCAAAATCTAATGGCGCTACTGTCGAGGATGCGAATTCTGACGATTCGGAAGAAGATAGTAGTGAAGAGGAGGAAGAGGAGAAGAGAGAAAAGGTCTGGAAAGTAGGCAAAGTTTTGGCCGAAGCCGCCGTCAAGGGGGTGAAGAAGGGTGGTAAAGTCGAGATCATGATCAACGTCGCAGGTGATTTGAGTGTCACAGTCACTGCGAGAGAAGTTGGTGGAAAGGGCGGAGTTAGAGGGAATTTAAGTGCGCCTGCATAACGTAGATTACGTGGATACTGTGCATGAAACATATCAGGGTATAGATGTGAGCGGGTGTTTTTCCTTCCGGAATTTTATGGTTCTTTTCTCTAGAAAGTCTTAAGGCTGGTATAGAGAAGCAAGCTTTTCACGAATACACGAGGCTTGTTGAGCGCCACACTCCCTTTGCCCTACCCTCAACCTCTCCCTCCTCTTCCGGCATGCAACACCCTGCTCCCCGGCAGTCTCGCACAGTTGAGATGAGGTGAGGTGCTAGTTGCAGGTGCTGTTGCTGTTGCTGTTGCTGTTGCTGTTGCTGTTGCTGTTGCTGTTGCTGTTGCTGTTGCTGTTGCTGTTGCTGTTGCTGTTGCTGTTGCTGTTGC
>Ga0335072_10006004_pt1 | contig 17824 bp, 10 predicted proteins | sample Lox_Sample_21_FD_206725 | JGI IMG/M metagenome (GOLD analysis project Ga0335072, IMG submission 206725) | Soil microbial communities from Loxahatchee National Wildlife Refuge, Florida, United States - Lox_Sample_2.1 | ecosystem: Environmental > Terrestrial > Soil > Wetlands | place: USA... | reverse complement strand
GGTCGAGTGGGAAGACGCCGGCATGGACCGGCTGCGCGGCGCGCCGGACGCGCTCGCCTTCGTCCGGCGCAACCTGCTCGAGCCGCCGGAGGCGGCGTTCGACGCCGCCTTTTCGACCGGGAGCGAGTGACCTGGAATCAGGCAAGCGACCGGCACCACCCGGCCCGCGTGCGTGGCGTTCCTTAGCTAGGGCTGCGATCGTAACCGGTACTGCCGCCGACGGTCTCGCCGGTGAAGCACGCTCGACCCAAGACGTGATGTGAGAGGCACAGCCGAGCCGCCGCCCGGGGCTTGCCGCGGGAGATCCCGCTACGCACCAGCCATTCTCATATCCTGCAAGCAAGCGCGCCAGCGCCCATAAAAATCTAGTGCCGCGAATCGGGCCGGGCCCCGTGAAATGCGGCCGCACTACGGTGAAAACGGACCTGTCACAGGCTCTGACGGCCTGTGGAACTACCGCCTGCAGGCCGCCGAACTTGCCGCCATGGCGCTGCCCGCCGCGTTGACCGGCCCGCGCGAGGCCGCCGCCGGGCCGGCGAGGTCCGCGGGTGCGTGTGCGGCCTTTACAAGTTGGCTGCGATCCGGCCGCGGCTACTTACAATGCCCACGAACTAAGGTAAAAAGGAATTCCCGGCGTGGTGTGCGGCTCGGGGTCGGACGGCTGGTCATCGGGCATCGCTGCGGGGTGGGAGCAGGGACGGGATGTCGGGTTCAGTGGTGGCGGTGCCAGGTGCCCGCGTGGCCGCGAGCGCGGTGCGCACGGTGCCGCGAATAGTGCCTCGGCAGAAGGGCACGGAGTCCCCGTGACGCCCGAGCAGCCCGTCGCCAAGCAGGCGGGCGCGGTCTTGGCGGAGCGGGATGCCATCCAGGCCAACCTCCTGGAGCTTGACGGAAGCTTCGTCAAGCAGGTGCTCGAGGGTGCGACCCTGACCGGAAAGACCCGGGAGCGCTGGCAGCGGGCGTCGGCGTCCCTGGCCGCCCTGTGGGAGACGTTCCTGGCGTACTCGGCGGTCGTCGACCGGATCGCGGCCCTCAGTAGCGAGGGTGGCCGAGCCTCGAAGAGGGACCTGCCCGAGCTTACTGAGCTGCTCAGCGGGGGCTGCGTCCAGCTGCCCGGCGCGCCCGTTTCGCTGGCGCGACGGGACCTGGCCGCGACCGGGCGCCCCTCGGTCACCCTGCGAACCGCCGTCGGCACCATGCGCCGGGCGTTCGCCGAGGTGACCGAGGTTACCTCGGCCGTCGAGGCGGTCTGGGCCGCCGTCGGCGCGCCGCTTGACGCCGCGACTTCGGAGCTGGCCCGCTGCCGTCCCCTGCTCGCCGAGGCTGGCGCGGACATTGAGGCCGAGTTCCGCGCCGCCGAGTCCGCACTTGAAGCGCTGCGCGCCGCCGCCAACGCCGACCCCCTGGCCCTATCGCTGGACGGGCGGGCCGACACCGCTGCCGCCGACCGGCTCAGCGCGCAGGTCGTGGCACTGGCCGACCGGATTTCCAAGCGCGACCAGGTGCGGCAGCAGGCACGGCACCGGATCGAAGACCTCGTGTCCGCGACCGCGGACGCCCGCGCGGACCTCCAGGCGGCCGACGCGGTATGGCAGGAGGCAGCCACGCGAATCAGCGGGCTGCCGCCGCTGCCACTCGGTCCACCGGAACCGCCGCTGACGAGCCTCGGCGCCCTGGCGTCCAGCGGTCAGTGGAGCCGGCTGGCGGCCGAGCTTGACCGATGCGAGGCGGAACTGGCTTCCTGCAGCGCGCAGACCGCGCAGGTGCGCCGGACGGCGATCGCCGCTATCGACAAGAGAAATGAGCTGCGCGGGCTGCTGCGCGCCTACCGGGCCAAGGCCGCCCGCCTCGGCGCCGCCGAGGACGCGGGCCTGAGCGCCAGCCATGACAGGGCGCAAGCCCTGCTGTGGACCGCACCGTGCGACCTCGCCGCGGCCGAGGCGGCCGTGGCGGCCTACCAGCGCGCCATCCTGGCAACGGAGGGACGACCATGACCGCTGCGGCATGCACTCAGCCGGGGTGCGGCGGAACGATAGAGGACGGGTACTGCAACGTCTGCGGCCTGGCGCCCGCGGGGCCGCGCGCACGCACCGCGGGGCCGGCCACCTGGGGAGTGGTGCCGAGCAGCGCCAGTATCCGCTACGCGGGCGCGCCTGCCGGGGCGGGCGCGTCCGGCAGGACGGGCTCTGGTGGTGCCGGATCGGGGAGTGCCGGATCCCGTGGGGGCTGGTCGGCGGCCTCGGGCAGCGGCTCGGGCAGCCGTCGGGGGTCGCGCGGCTCGCGGTCGGGCAGCGGCCGCCCGTCCCGGGGCCGGCTGGGCGCCGACCTGGTGGAGGTGCCGCCGGTCCCGGCGCTCGACCCCGCGACGGCGGTGCTCGCCGACCCGATGGTCCCGGAGCACCGGCGGTACTGCGGTAACTGCGGGAAGCTCGTCGGCCAGTCGCGCGACGGCAAGCCCGGCCTGAGCGAGGGGTTCTGCCCGAGCTGCGGCACCCCGTACTCCTTCAGCCCCAAGCTGGCCCCCGGCGACCTCGTGGCCGGGCAGTACGAGGTGCTCGGCTGCCTCGCACACGGCGGCCTCGGGTGGATCTACCTGGCGCGAGACCGCAACGTCAGCGACCGCTGGGTGGTACTCAAGGGCCTGCTCAACAGCGGCGACGCGGACGCGATTGCGGCCGCCCCTGCCGAAGGGCGGTTCCTCGCGCAGATCGAGCACCCCAACATCGTCCGGATCTACAACTTCGTGCAGCACGCGGGCCGCGACGGAGAAACCGCCGGGTACATCGTGATGGAATACGTGGGCGGCAAGTCGCTCAAGCAGATCCGGCTCGAAGCGCGCCAGCGCGGCGAGGCGGTGCCGCTCGCGCATGCGCTCGCCTACGCCCTGGAAATCCTGCCCGCCTTCGGCTACCTGCACGACCACGGCCTGGTGTACTGCGACTTCAAGCCGGACAACATCATCCAGACCGAGGAGCAGCTCAAGCTCATCGATGTGGGCGGCGTCCGGTACATCGACGACGACAACGCCCCGATCTACGGCACGGTCGGCTACCAGGCGCCGGAGATCGAGGACGAAGGCCCGTCGCCGAGCTCGGACCTCTACACCGTCGGCCGGACCCTTGCCGTGCTCACCTTCGACTTCGCGGCTTACCAGGGCGAGGACCGGTTCCAGTTGCCCGAGGACGAGCCGCTGCTCGCCCGGGAGGGGTCCTACGCCCGTCTGCTGCGCCGCGCCACGGACCGCGATCCCGCGCGCCGTTTCCAGTCGGCGGCCGAAATGGCCGAGCAGCTCACCGGCGTGCTTCGGGAGGTGCTGTCGGTCGACGACGGCCAGCAGCGGCCGGCCTTCTCCGGGCTGTTCAGCCCCGAGCTGCGGGCCATCGGCACCGACATGCAGCCCGTCCGGGCGCACGGGAGCGCCGCGCTCGCGGTCAGCCCGCCGCCCGCCGCCGAGGTGATCGCTGGGTTGCCCGCCCCGCTCGCGGACGGCGCCGACCCGGCTGCCGGCTACCTGGCCACGTTCGGCGGACTTGAGCCCGCCCAGCAGGCGCAGGCCCTGCTCCGCGCGGTTGCCGGAGACGCCGGCGTCCCGCCGGCCGTGGCCGGGTCGCGGGAGACCCGGCTGGCGCTTGTCCGCGCCCTGGTCGCGGTCGGAGACGTGCCCACGGCGCGGGCGCACCTTGGTGAACTGTCCACGGCTGATAACACCGACTGGCGGGTCACCTGGTACGGGGGGCTGTGCGAGCTCGCAGACGGCCGAGCAGACCAGGCACGGGACGCGTTCAGTGCCGTCTACGACGAGCTGCCCGGCGAGCTGGCGCCGAAGCTCGCCCTCGGCTTCGCCGCCGAGGCGGCTGGCGACCTGGCCGCCGCGCGGCATTACTTCCAGCTGGTGTGGATCGTTGACCGGTCGTACGTCAGCGCCCAGTTCGGCGCGGCCAGAGCTTGCCTGGCATGCGGCGACCGGAGCGGGGCCGTCGCCGCGGTCACCGCCGTCCCGGAGACCTCAAGCCATCACGCGGCCGCGCAGGTGGCCGCCGTCCGGCTGCTCGTGGCCAGCGGGGCGGGGCTGTCCCCGGCCCACCTGCACGAAGCCGACCTCCGCCTGGGCCGGCTCTCGCTCGGTGACAACGACCCGCGCCGGCATCAGCTCGCGGTGGAGATCCTGCGCGCCGCGCTCGACTGGGTGTCGACCGCTCCCGAGGTTCCCCCGCAGGACGTGGCGCGGCCGGCGGAGCTGCCGATCCTCGGCTGCGAGCCGAACGAGCGCGCGCTTCGCTTCGGGCTCGAGCGCGGCTACCGTGCGCTCGCGAACCTTGTTCCCGAGCGGCGCGTCGAGCTAGTGGACTTGGCGAACAGCCTTCGGCCGCGGACGCTGGTATGAGCGCACGCGATATGAATTCCGCGAGGAGAGACCGATGACAGGCCTGCCGGGATTCACCGTTGACATCGACCAGAACCCCTACCTGCCGGCCGGCGGGCGGGAAGTGAGCGCGATCGTCACCGTCAGCGCGGACACCACGGGGACCGGCCCGTCCGACCCGGCGCCTGGCGGCAGCGCGGAGATTATCATCGTCGACTGCTCCGGGTCGATGGATTACCCGTCGACCAAGCTCACCGAGGCGCGCGCGGCCACCGCGGCCGCCGTCGACGTGATCAGGGACGGCACGTGGTTCGCGATCGTCGCAGGCACCTCCACCTCCTGGCCGGTCTATCCTGCGGACGGGTCGATGGCCGTCGCAGGGGAGCTCACCAGGACTGAGGCCAAGGCGGCGCTGCGCAAGCTGCGGGCGAGCGGTGGCACCGCGATCGGCCAGTGGCTCCGGCTGGCGAACGGTATCTTCCGCACGTCCCCGGCGTCGCTCAGGCATGCCATCCTGCTGACGGACGGGAAGAACCAGCACGAGACCCCGGAAGAGCTGGCCGCGGCGATCAGCCTGTGCGAGGGTACGTTCCGCTGCGACTGCCGTGGCGTCGGCACGGACTGGGAGGTCGGCGAGCTGCGCAGGATCTCCACCGCATTGCTCGGCACCGTTGACATCGTGGTCGACCCAGCCGGGCTGGCCGCCGACTTCGAGGAGCTCATGCGCGCAGCGATGCGCAAGCGGCTCCCCGATGTCCTGCTGCGGGTCTGGACGCCGCAGACCGCCGCAGTCAAGTTCGTCAAGCAGGTCGCGCCGTCCATTGATGATCTGACGGGGCGCCGCCTGGCCTCCGGCGTGCAGGCCGGCGACTACCCGACCGGCGCATGGGCGCCGGCTGAGAGCCGCGACTACCACGTGGCCGTCACGGTACAGCCGGCGAACTTGGGCCAGGAGATGCTGGCCGCCCGGGTCAGCCTGGTGGCGAGCTCGGCCGAGGGCCAGCAGGTGCTCGGCCAGGGCCTGATCCGGGTGACCTGGACCGACGACGATGCGCTGTCCACCAGGATCAACGCACGGGTGGCGGGCTACACCGGGCAGGCCGAACTGGCCGCCGCGATCGCCGACGGCCTTGAGGCGAACAAGCGCGGCGACGAGGAGGTCGCCACCGCGCGGCTCGGCCGGGCCGTCGTGCTGGCGCACGATGCGGGCAATGAGGTGATGGCCCGGCTGCTCGCCAACGTCGTGGACGTGCTGGACGAGGCCACCGGTACCGTCCGGCTCAAGAAGAAGGTCGACACCGGCGCCGAGATGGCACTCGACACGCGCTCGACGAAGACGGTCCGAGTCAGGAAGGGCTAGCCCGATGGCGACCTGCCCGGCCGGTCACCCGTCGGCGGGCGATGACTTCTGCGACGTGTGCGGCGTGCTGATCGGCGCGGCACCCAGCCTCGGGCCCAACGGGGCGCTGGCCGACCGCGCGGCCGGAGCCAACCGCGGCGGGTCTGGCCGCGGGCAGGGTCCCGCCGCCGGGCCGGCCCCCGGGCGTGCGGCCGTGCCCGCCGAGCCGTGCCCGCGATGCGGCGTCACCCGGGTCGGCCAGTTCTGCGAGGCATGCGGCTACGATTTCACCTCCGCGGCCGCACTGGACCTGCCCCGGGAACCGGCCACCGTGCCTCCCATGACCCTCCCGCCGCTACCGGTACCGTCGCGTCCCGCCGTGCTGGACCGTCCCCCGTCGGGGTCCGCTGTGCCCGCTGTGCCCGCTCCCCCGGTAGCCGCACCGGCCGCACCGGCCGGGGCCGGATGGACAGCGGTGGTGACCGCGGACCGCGCCTACTACGACAGCGTCCGGGCGGACGGCGGCCGGGACGCCGCGGACATCGCGTTCCCCGTCTATTACCCGCAGCGGCGGTTCCGGCTGTCCGGAACCGAGGTGCGCATCGGGCGGCGCAGCACGCGCAGCGGCATCGACCCGGAGATCGATCTCACCGGCCCGCCGGCTGACCCTGGCGTGTCGCGGCTGCACGCGGTGCTGCTCCGGGCCGAGGACGGCACCTGGTCTGTCCTTGACCCAGGATCAGCCAACGGCACGCTGGTCAATGGAAACGAGATTCCCCGCGACCAGATGGTGCCGGTAAAGGCCGGCGATCGGATCTGCCTTGGCGCCTGGACCGCGATCAGCATCCTGCACGAGGACAGGGACCAATAGTGAACATTCGGTGGACAAAAGGTGAATATTCCCCTGAGCGCTTCCTCTCGCGGCCCAGAGGTTGGCCTGCGGCCGATAAAAATATCGTAGGGACTGGTGGGACCCGGCCATCCCGGGCCGGGACCGCCCCGCGAGCGAACCTCTTCCTCCCGATGACACGACGGCTCGTCGGTTCCCTTGGGGAAGGGCGAGAAAGAGTGTTCGGTGAGGAGCCGCTCATGGTGGCGGTGAGTGGACGTCGCGGCCTCCGGCCGCGGGGCGCCGCGCTGCGCATGGCGATCGCGGCGGGGTGCGTCCTGCTTGCCGCCGCCTGCGGCACCGCCGCGCATCCCGGACCCGCCGGCGGCGTCGCCGCGTCCGCGGCGCCGGGAAAGATCACCGAGACCGGCAGCAGCCTGCTCTATCCGCTTATGCACTCCTGGGGCGTGGCCTACCAGTCGCAGTCCGGCGTCAGCGTGACCACCGTTTCCACCAGTTCGGGGACGGGCATCTCGTCCGCCTCCGCGGGCACCGTGGACCTCGGCGCCTCCGACGCCTACCTGTCAAGCGGCGACGTGGTGAAGAATCGCACCCTGCTCAACATCCCCCTCGTCATCTCCGCGCAGATGGTCATGTACAACTTGCCGGGGGTAAGCACGTCGGCTCACGTCTCGCTCAACGGCACCGTGCTCGCCGAGATTTACGAGGGTGCCATCAGGATGTGGAACGACCCGCGGATCGCCGCGATCAACCCGCACGTGAAGCTCCCCGCGGTCAAGATCGTGCCGGTCCGCCGCAAAGATAGCTCGGGCGACACCTTCCTGTTCACCAGCTACCTGTCGACCCAGAACCTGCGCTGGAACAACAGCGTCGGGTACGGCACCATCGCCGCCTGGCCGCGGGTCCCGGGGGAACTTCCCGAGAAGGGCAGCACCGGCGTGCTGCAAGCCTGCGAGGCCGCCCCTGGCTGCATCGCCTACGAGGGCATTAGCTACCTGAGCAAGGCGCGGGCCGCCGGCCTCGGTGAGGCGGCGCTGGCCAACGCGGCCGGCCACTACATGGTGCCGAGCGCGGCCACGATCCAGGCGTCCGCCGCCAGCTTCGTGTCGCTCACCCCGCCCAACGAGACGATCTCGATGATCGACGGCCCGGCCGTCGGCGGCTACCCGATCGTGAACTACGAATACGCCGTCGTCAGCAGCAGGCAGCCGGACGCCCGCACCGCGGGCGAGCTGCGGGCCTTCCTGCGCTGGGTTGTTACCACCGGTAACGGTGCTTCGTACGTGGACGCGGTGGGCTTCGCGCCGCTGCCGGCCGCCCTGGTCGCCCTGGGCGAGCAGCAGATCGAGGAGATCGGCTCATGACCGCCACGCTGTTCAGGAACCGCCCGGTCGACCACCTGCCCGCGGGGCCCGCTGTGCGCCGCCCGGGCCGTCGCAGGAGCCTCGGCCTGGGCCTCAGCTCGCCGTCCGCGCTGCGGGCGCTGCTTGTTGGCCTCGTGCTGCTCTCGCTGTGCTGGGGCGCGTTCGGGGGCTGGGCGGCTGCCGAGCACTCCTCGGCCGCCAGCGCCCTGGTCACGGTGGACGAGCCGCTCAGCCTCGACGCCCAGCAGATGTACGAGGCAATCGCCGACGCCGACGCGACGATCACCGCGGCCTATCTCGCCAGCGCCCAGCCGTCCCTCCAACCGCTCAAGCGCTATCAGAATGACCTGGCTACGGCCTCCGCTGACCTGTCCAGGCTGGGCGCGGGCGACGGCAGCCGGGCGATGGCCGGCAGCCTCGCGGCGCTGAACCGCGGGCTGCCCGCCTACCAGGGCTACGTCGGCCAGGCACAGGCCGAGTTCGCCATGGGCTACCCGCTGACCGGCGGCTCGTTCCTCCAGGTCGCCTCCGAGGAGGCGCACCTAGTGCTGCTGCCCGCCGCGAACGCCGTCTTCACCAGGGAGAACGCCGCGCTCAGCGCGGCGAGCGGCGAGGCGACCGCGCTGCCGCTTGTGTTCGTCGCCCTCGCCCTCGCTCTGATCACCGCCTTCGTCCTGTACCGGGCGCAGCGCTGGCTGGCCAGACGCACCAACCGGATGCTGAGCCCGGGCCTCGTCCTCGCGTCGCTGCTGCTCGTGATCAGCGTGATCTGGCTCGCTGTCGGCTTCCTGTCGGCGCGCTCCGACCTCGACCGCGGCATCGGCCACGGCTCTGCCCCGGCGGAGAGCCTGGCGCTCGCCAGCATCGGCGTCCAGCAGATCAGGGGGGACGCGGTGCTGAACGTGATCTCCCGGAGCGGGAACACCTCCTTCTCCGACGACTTCCAGTCCGTCAGCAAGGATGTCGGCCCGGGGCCAGGCAGTTGGCTCAGCACCGCAGCGGGAGCCCAGCAGGACACGAGAAGCGGGGCGGCCCTGGTAGCTGACGCCGCGCGGGCTGCACCCGCGTGGTACGCGGCCAACGCGAAGGTGTACGCGCTCGGCGGGGTGGCCGATTTCAATTCCGAGCGGGAGGCGATCGTGGGAACGGGCTTCAGCTACCTCAACACGGTTGTCGGCTACGACACCCTTGAAACGGACCTCGACCAGGCAATCGCCGCCGACCAGGCGGTATTCGCCTCCGCCGCCACCCAGGGCGCGCATGCGCTTGACTCACTCGCTTGGGTAGCGATCGCGGCGTCGCTGCTGATGGCGGGGGGCTGCGGCTGGGCCTTCAGCCGTCGGCTGGCCGAGTACCGCTAAGCTCCCTAGCTACCGGACGCGCGGCCGCGCGCGGCCGCACAATTGGAACACGAGGAATGGCGGCACGGCTGCCCGAGGAGGGACGTGGCCAGGGAATCCCCTGCGCGGCTAGGCGGACCGCTGAGCGGGCTCGCTCCAGGCTTCCGCGTGGCCGGGTACCGGCTCGAGCGGCTAGTCGGCGTGGGCGGGATGGCGGCGGTCTACCAGGCGCGCGACGAGCGGCTCGGCCGGGTGGTGGCGCTGAAGTTGCTCGCAGGGGATGATGCGCTCAGGACACGATTCGTTCGCGAGGCCCGCGCCGTGGCCGCGGTCGACCACCCGCATATCATTCCCGTCTACGAGGCCGGTGAGGCCGACGGCATGCAGTACATCGCCATGCGCTTCGTGCCAGGCGAAACCCTCCAGGGCATCATGCGCAACAATGGCGCGCTGCCGCCACGACGCACGGGCGGATTCATCTCACCGGTGGGGTCCGCCCTGGACGCGGCGCACGCCGCCGGACTGGTGCACCGTGACGTCAAGCCGGGCAACATCCTGGTGGACACCCGTCGCGGCGGTCCTGAGCACCCCTACCTGACCGACTTCGGCATCGCGCGGGCGATGATGTCGGCGGGCACGGTGAGCGTGGCCGGGCAGTTCCTCGGCACCCCCGACTACGCCGCCCCTGAGCAGATCAACGGCCAGCGCGTCGACGGCCGCACCGACCAGTACTCGCTCGGCTGCGTCGCCTATGAGATGATCACCGGGATCGCCCCATTTAACCGGGACTCGGCGTGGTCGGTGCTCTACGCCCACCTGAACGAGCCGCCGCCGCGGATCCCTGAACAACTCGGCCTGGCCCCCGCCGTCTACCAGGTGCTGGCCACGGCCATGGCGAAGTCTCCTGGCGAGCGCTTTCCCACATGCGGCGACTTCGCCGACGCCCTCCGGGAGACCCTCGGCCTTGACCCCTACGCCCCCGTCACGCCGGACCCGGCAAGCACCCCCGGCCTGGTGAGCCCACGCGGCCCGGTGAGCGGGCCCGGTCAGCTAGGAACCTGGACGGCGGTGGTGACCGCGGACCGCGCCTACTACGACAGCATCCAGGCGGTGAACGCCTCCGACAATGAGTCGATCAGCTTCCCCGTCGACCTCCCGGAACGACGTATCGCGCTGACCGGCACCGAGGTCCGTATCGGCCGGCGCAGCGTCTCCAAGGGCATCGAGCCGGAGATCGACTTGATCGGGCCGCCCACGGACCCCGGAGTCTCCCGGCTGCACGCCAAGCTCGTCCCCGCAGCGGATGGCACCTGGAAAGTCGTCGATCTGGGCACCGAGAACGGCATCACGGTCAACGGCCGCGACGTTCCCCCCGGCGATTCCGTCCCCCTCCGCCCCGGCGACCACATTCACCTAGGCGCTTGGACCAGAATCAGCATCGCCCGCGGCTAACTCCTGCCCACCGCACCCACCCAGCAACCAGGCCCACCGGCCGCAACCACCCCGCCCGGCCAGGCTCACGGCCCGCGTGCTGGCGGGCCTCACGGCCATAAAGATTCCGAGCGGACACGAAACGCGGCCTGCCTCCTGATCCTTGCGAAACCAAAAGTAGCACATCCGGCATTTCGGCTGATTAACTTTGATGCCAGGCCATCCAGCGGGGGCATCGAGCTGTAGCTCAGCCCGCCCGGAGGAAGTTGGCGTCTGGAGCGCGCGTCCGCACCAGTCAGGACGTCTGGCCGACGACCTCGGCCGGGCCATACGCCCTGCTCAAGTGCCCCGAGTGGGATTCGAACCCACACTAAATGGTGTTTGAGACCATCTCCTCTGCCGTTGGGATATCGGGGCATCACCGCCCCGGCCGGCTAACCAGGGCGCCCACATGACAATCTACAGGTTCCCGGTAGGCTCTAAGACGTGAGCCAGAATGCGTTGCGTGTCGTTATTGCGGAGGATGAGGCGCTGATCCGCCTGGACCTCAAGGAAATGCTTGAAGAGGAAGGCTACTCGGTGATCGCCGAGGCGGCCGACGGAGAAGCGGCGGTGGAGAAGGTCACCGCGCTGCGGCCCGACCTCGCCATCCTCGACGTGAAGATGCCGATCCTTGACGGGATCTCCGCCGCGGAGCGCATCGCCGCGGACCGGATCACCCCGGTGGTCATCCTCACCGCCTTCTCGCAGCGGGAGCTGGTAGAGCGGGCGCGCGACGCCGGCGCTATGGCCTACCTTGTGAAGCCATTCACAAAAGCGGACCTCGTGCCCGCGATCGAGATGGCTGTCAGCAGGTACACCGAGATCAAAGCCCTGGACGAAGAGGTCAACAGCCTCAAGGACCGCCTCGAGGTCCGCAAGCTCCTGGACCGCGCGAAGGGCCTGCTGCAGTCCGAGCACGGCATGACCGAGCCGCAGGCGTTCCGCTGGATCCAGAAGACGTCCATGGACCGCCGCCTGACGATGCGCAAGGTCGCCGAGGCGGTGATCGAGGGAAGCCTCGGCGCGACCTCCGGCTCCACCGACAAGCCGGAGTAGGAGCCCGCTGAATCAGACCGTTTCTGGAGCACTACAGCCTGAGTAGTGCCTGGTCAGCCGGGAAACCGTCACGCCCGAGCGTCGCTAATTCAGCAAACTCCTAGCTGGGAGAGGCCCGAGCAGTTGCCGACATCGCAGGGTACGCGGCACCGTACCCAAGGAAGATGAAGAGAGGGGACCCGAGGACCCGTTGGTACCGTGTCCGCCTTCCCCGGGCTGGCACGTTCTCTACTTGGGCCCCCGGGTCCGCTGTCGTTACGTTAGCGACATCGGGTCTCGACGGCAAAGCCGAGTTTGGACGACGGACTCCCTGTCGTTGCCCCCTGATTCCAGTGCGTTCACCCAGGTACGTCACCTTTTGCCGTCAATCGAACCCGATGCGCCAACTCGACCAGCACATAGCGGCTGCGAACTGGGCAATTTTCCGCCCGTCGAACCGGGCGTGAGCGGCCTAGCTGGCGATTTGGCAGCGGACCGTGACCAGTCGGCCATAGATAACAATCTCATAGCATCGGCGTGTCGCGTGCCCTTGGTGCCGCTCCGCCCGGAGCGGCGGCCGCGGGCCGGTGCCGGACGCGCCCGGGTCCGCACCATTGTGCGCGTTCTCAACGACTCCGCCCTAATCATCATCAATCTAAAAGCTTTTGCCGATCCTTTGCACTGCCAGCGCGTGACTTTTTCGTTGTTGGCGTTCACAATCACTTCTTAGGCATGCGCATGCTGGCCGGCCCCTGGGGCCCCATCGAGGTCGGCCAACAGGAGCCCAACGAAGGGAAGCCTTCATGCGCACGAAGATCTTGAAGATCGGAAAGACGAAACGGCTGACCGCCAGGGCGGGGGTCGGCGCGCTGATCCTGGCCGCCGCGGCTGCACTGGCAGTGGCGGCTAGCGTGCCAGCCACCGCACAGCAGCAGGCACCGGCCGGCGGCGGTTCGCACGGCGGGCTGAGCATCTCCAAGGTGTACTTCGGCAGCACCACGGAGCCCTACACCGGCAAACTGACGCCGACGTACCAGTACACGATGACCAACGCCTCGGGCATGACAGTCAAGCTGCTGTCCTACGGCGGTATCACCCAGGCGATCGACGTAGCCGGCCGGAACGGCCAGACGGCAGACGTCGTGCTCGGCTTCGCGACACTGCAGGACTACGTGAACTACGTCAGCCCGCCGGTGACCGTGAACGGCGGCCCGTACTTCGGGGAGACGGTCGGCCGGTACGCCAACCGGATCGCCCTCGGCACGTTCAAGCTCAACGGCAAGACGTACACGCTGCCGATCAACAACGGGGTGAACTCGCTGCACGGCGGCCTGGTCGGCTTCGGGAACCACATCTGGTCCCAGGTCGGCGGCCTCATCCAGACCAAGAACGAGGTCGGCGTCACCCTGCAGCTGGTCAGCCCGAACAACGACTCGTCGGGCGCCGTGGGCAGCCCCGGCTGCCCGAACGGCTGCACCGGCTACCCCGCCGAGCTCACCGTGGACGTCACCTACACGCTGAACAACCAGGGCCAGTACGGCATCCACTACTCGGCACACAATGACTCGAGCAGTCTCAGCACGGTGCTGAACCTGACCAACCACAGCTACTTCAACCTGGCGGGCGAGAACTCGGTCGCCGGCTCGGCCTACGGCCAGTACGTGCAGATCAACGCCGACAACTACTCGCCCACCGACACCACGCAGATCCCGCTGCCGATCGCTGACGGTGTCCCGGTCGCCGGCACGCCGTTCGACTTCACGACCCCGCACACCATCGGGTCGCGGATCAACGACGTGAGCGCGCCGGACAACGTCCCGGCGAGCTTCGACTCGCTGACCAAGGGCGAGTCCCAGCTGCTTATCGCTCAGGGTTACGACCACAACTGGATCCTGAACGCGCAGACGGCGGCCACCACCGGCCCGGACGGCCTCAACCTGGCGGCCAAGGCCTATGACCCGGGCAGCGGCCGTCAGCTGACCGTCTGGACCGACCAGCCGGGCGTCCAGTTCTACAGCGGCAACTTCCTGACCGGCACACTGGTCGGCATCAGCGGTAACACCTACCGCCAGGGTGCCGGCTACACCTTCGAGACCCAGCACTACCCGAACTCGCCGAACGAGCCGGCCTTCCCGTCGACCACCCTCGGCCCGGACAACACCTTCACTTCGACGACGGTCTTCGCCTTCTCGTCGAACGGTTCCCTGTAACCAGGCACACCCGGTGCCCGGCGGTTCCCCACGGGGCCGCCGGGCACCGGCGCGCGGTCATAGGATGCGAAGGGTGAACGACAGGCTGCTGCTGCTCGACGGCCACTCGCTGGCCTACCGCGCGTGGTTCGCGCTCCCCGTGGAGAACTTCGCCACCACGACCGGACAGCCGACCAACGCCGTGTACGGCTTCACCGCGATGCTCATCAACGTCCTGCGGGACGAGAAGCCGACCCGCGTCGCGGTCGCGTTCGACCGCGGCGAGCCCACGTTCAGGCACGAGAAGTACGTGGAGTACAAGGCGGGCAGGACCAAGGCGCCGGATGAGTTCCGCAGCCAGATCAGCCTGATCTTCGAGGTGCTTGACGCCCTCGGCATCCGGCACCTGTCCGCGCCGGGCTACGAGGCCGACGACATAATCGCCACCCTCGCCACGCAGGCCGAGCAAGAGGGCGACGACGTGCTCATCGTCACCGGCGACCGCGACACGTTCCAGCTGATCTCCGACAAGACCACCGTGCTCTACAACAGCCGCGGCGTGTCCGAGATGAAGCGCTACGACCCGGCGAGCCTGCTCGAGAAGTACGGGCTCACCCCGGCCCAGTACCCGGACTTCGCGGCGCTGCGCGGCGACCCGAGCGACAACCTGCCGAGCATCCCCGGCGTGGGGGAGAAGACCGCGACGAAGTGGATCACCGAGTTCGGCTCGCTTGAGAACCTGGTGAACCGGGTCGGCGAGGTCAAGGGCAAAGCCGGTGACGCTCTCCGCGAGCACCTGGGCAACGTGCTGAACAACCGCGAGCTCACCACGCTCATCCGCGACCTGCCCGAGCAGGTCGTCGGCGCGACCCCGGCGGGTCTCGCCCCCGACCCGTGGGACCGGGAGAAGATCCACCAGCTGTTCGACACCCTGCAGTTCCGAGTCCTGCGTGACCGCCTCTACTCGACCTTCCCCGACGGCCTGCCCGGCGCGGCCAAACCGCCCGCGGCGACCGCGGCCGCGGGCAGCGCCGGCGTGTTCGATGTCGACGCGTCCGTCCTCGGCCCCGACGAGGCCCCCGGCTGGCTGGAAGAGCACCAGTCACCGCAGCGGGCGGGGCTCGCCGTGGACGGCTCGTGGGGCCGCGGCCGGGGCACGATAACGGGCATCGCGATCGCCGCACCCGACGGCGCGGGCGCTTACCTTGACCCGACCGCGCTCACTCCCGACGACGAGCGCGCCCTGGGGGAGTGGCTGGCGTCCACGGATCACCCGAAGGCGCTGCACGACGCCAAGGGACCCATGCACGCGCTGGCAGCGCACGGATTCGACCTCCGCGGACTGACCTCTGACACCGCCCTCGCCGCGTACCTCGCCCTGCCCGGCCAGCGGACCTTTGATCTTTCCGATCTCGCGCTGCGCTACCTCGGCAAGGAACTCGGTGCCACCCCGGGGGATAACGTGCAGCTCACCCTTGACGGGTCGGGGGAGGAGGAGTCCGCGATCGCCCTGGTCCAGCGGGCCAGCGCGACCCTCGACCTGGCCGCCGCCCTGGACGAGGACCTGGACCGGCGCGGCGCGACCCGGCTGCTGCACGAGATCGAGCTGCCCCTGGTCACCGTCCTGGCGGAGATGGAGCGGACCGGCATCGCGGCCGACACCGATCACTTCGCGGAGATGTCCGCCACGCTGTACGGCGAGGTGAAGGCGGCCGAGCAGGCGGCCTACGCCGTCGTCGGCCACGAGTTCAACCTCGGCTCGCCGAAGCAGCTGCAGGAGGTCCTGTTCACCGAACTTGGCCTGCCCAAGACCAAGAGGATCAAGACCGGCTACACCACGGACTCCGAGGCGCTGACCAACCTGCTCGCGTCCACCGGCCACCCGGTGCTCGAGCACCTGCTGCACCACCGCGACGTGGCCAAGCTCAAGTCGATCGTGGACTCGCTGATCCCGATGGCGGACGACGACGGCCGGATCCACACGACGTTCAACCAGATGATCGCAGCAACCGGGCGGTTGTCATCGACCGACCCGAACCTGCAGAACATCCCGATCCGCACTGAGACCGGCCGCCGGATCCGCGAGGGCTTCGTCGTCGGTGCCGGCTACGAGACACTGCTGACCGCGGACTACTCCCAGATCGAGCTGCGCATCATGGCCGACCTGTCCGGCGACGCCGCGCTGATGGCCGCGTTCGAGTCCGGGCACGACTTCCACGCGGCGACCGCATCCCGGGTGTTCGGCGTTGACCCGGCGACCGTGACGCCTGAGCAGCGCGCCAAGATCAAGGCGATGAACTACGGCCTGGCCTACGGCCTGTCCGCCTTCGGCCTGTCGAACCAGCTGCGCATCTCGGTCGATGAGGCCCGCGGCCTGATGGACGACTACTTCAAGGAGTTCGGCGGGGTCCGCGACTACCTGCAGTCCATCGTCGCCCAGGCGCGCGTCGACGGCTACACGTCCACGATCATGGGCCGCCGCCGCTACCTGCCCGATCTCACCTCCGATAACCGGCAGCGCCGCGAGATGGCCGAGCGGATGGCGCTCAACGCGCCGATCCAGGGCTCAGCCGCCGACGTGATCAAGGTGGCCATGCTCCGGGTCTCGGTGGCGCTGAAGGCGGCGGGCCTGAAGTCGAGGATGCTGCTCCAGGTTCACGACGAGCTGATCTTCGAGGCCGCCCCCGGCGAGCTTGACGCCCTGACGTCCCTGGTGAAGACAGAAATGGGCGGCGCCGCCGCCCTGCGCGTGCCGCTAGAGGTCTCCACCGGTACCGGCCGCAGCTGGGCGCAGGCGGCCCACTGATACGGCTGGTACGGGCGTTGTTCGCCGCCTGCGGCCGCAGGAACAGCACGTAAACCCTCGGCGTTCGCTAAGGTAGGTTCAAGGTTCTTGTAGGAGCTGTTGCTGAGTTGTAGCCATGTTCAATTGACCAGCCAGCGAGAACTACATAACCTGAACTCTGCGCTGTGTCCTCGTGCGGTCTCGTCGCCGTCACCCGGCCCTCACATAAGGGGCCGCCTGGCTGTGAGACCGCCGGGCGTGTCCTGGTCCGCGACCCGGTCAGGCAAGTCCGCGCGTTCACTGCATCTGTTCGCGGCGCGCACTATTCAACCCTGTCCGCATCCGGAGCCAACCCACTCATGACGAGCAGCACGCAAGCCACCCAGACCCCTAAGGTAGCGGTCAACGACATCGGGTCTGAGGAGGAATTCCTCGCCGCGATCGATCAGACCATCAAGTACTTCAACGACGGTGACATCGTCGAGGGCACCGTCGTCAAGGTCGATCGAGACGAGGTTTTGCTCGATATCGGCTACAAGACCGAGGGCGTCATCCCGTCCCGCGAGCTGTCGATCAAGCACGACGTCGACCCGCACGAGGTCGTTAAGACCGGCGAGCAGATCGAGGCGCTTGTCCTCCAGAAGGAGGACAAGGAAGGCCGCCTCATCCTGTCCAAGAAGCGGGCGCAGTACGAGCGCGCGTGGGGCACCATCGAGCGGATCAAGGAAGAGGACGGCGTCGTCACCGGCACCGTCATCGAGGTTGTCAAGGGCGGCCTTATCCTCGACATCGGGCTGCGCGGCTTCCTGCCCGCCTCGCTTGTGGAGATGCGCCGGGTCCGTGACCTCCAGCCGTACGTCGGCAAGGAGATTGAAGCCAAGATCATCGAGCTGGACAAGAACCGCAACAACGTGGTCCTGTCCCGTCGTGCCTGGCTTGAGCAGACCCAGTCCGAGGTCCGCCACACGTTCCTCAACACCCTGCGCAAGGGCCAGATCCGCAAGGGCGTCGTCTCGTCGATCGTCAACTTCGGCGCGTTCGTCGACCTCGGCGGCGTGGACGGCCTGGTGCACGTGTCCGAGCTGT
>Ga0335072_10006003_pt1 | contig 17824 bp, 15 predicted proteins | sample Lox_Sample_21_FD_206725 | JGI IMG/M metagenome (GOLD analysis project Ga0335072, IMG submission 206725) | Soil microbial communities from Loxahatchee National Wildlife Refuge, Florida, United States - Lox_Sample_2.1 | ecosystem: Environmental > Terrestrial > Soil > Wetlands | place: USA... | reverse complement strand
CGATGCCGCACAGATCGAGAATCTGATCTCCGCTTACGGCTATTACCTCGACAAGCAGGTGTGGGACGCGCTCGCGCAGCTGTTCGCCGCGGATGCGACGATGGAGATCTCGCAGCGCGGCGTCTATCTGGGCCGGGCGAGCATTCGCCGCGCGCTCGAGCTGTTCGGTCCCCCCGGCGTCGAGCGCAATCACCTGCACAATCATCAGCAGCTGCAGCCGGTCATTCACGTCGCGCCCGATGGCCGGCGCGCCTGGGCGCGCAGCCGTGCCTTCGGCCAGTTGGGCGCCTTCGAGGGCGCGGGCATCTGGCACGGCGGGGTGTACGAGAATGAGTTCGTCAAGGAGGACGGAATCTGGAAGTTCGCCCGCGACCACGTCTACACGACCTACTTCGCACACTACGATTCCGGCTGGATGAGTGGGCCGCGCCCGACGGCGAAGGCAAGCGAGAAAATCCCACCCGATCGCCCGCCCAGCGTGAGGTACGAGTCGTTCCCGGAGGTCTACATCCCGCCGTTCCACTATCCCCATCCGGTGACGGGCGCAGCACCGGGCGAGCCGCATCCCACGGATCCGGCGACAGCGCCGCTCGAGCGGCGGGTGGTGAGGCTCGAGGATGAGCGCGCGCTCGAGAACCTGCAGCGCAGCTACGGCTACTACGTCGACAAGGCGCTCTGGGCGGAGGCTGCGGACCTCTTCAGCGAGGACGGCACACTCGAGATCGGCGGCCGCGGCGTGTTCGTCGGCAAGCGGCGCGTCCTCGAGTATCTGCGATGGCTCGCCCCCGAGGGGCTCACGCGCGGCAGGCTCTTCGATCACATGCAGCTGCAGCCGGTGATTTCGCTCGCCGACGATGGCAAGAGCGCGCACGGGCGCTGGCGCTTCTTCGCCCAGGTGGGCGAGCACTTGAAATCGGGCCTGTGGGGCTTGGGCACGTACGAGAACACCTACGCGAAGGAGCACGGTGTGTGGAGGATCCGCACGCTCCACGCCACTTTCCGCATGTACACACCCTATGCGGAGGGCTGGGGAAGGGCCGCGCTTCCCAATACGCACCCGGAGCGCGACCTCCCGCCCGATCGGCCGCCGAGCGTCGTGTACGAGACGTATCCCGGCACCTACATCCCGCCACCGCATTACCGCCACCCGGTGACCGGCGCCTAGCCCCATGCCGGGGCTCGGGGTTACTCCTCCGGCCGCGTGCGCCGCTCGCGCAGCGACCGTATCAGCTCGGGATTGACCTCCTGCGGCATCGCGCGCTCGATCGCGGCCATGCGCTCGCGGAAGGCATCGCGCCACTCCCCGTGCGTGATCACGTAGAGCTCGTCCTTGCGGATCGCGTTGAGCACCTTCTGACCGACCACTTCAGGGTCCATCCACAGCGGCGAGGCGATGCGGCGGGCGAGCTGCGCCTCGGCCTCACCGAAGCCGCTCGTGCCACGGAACCGCGTGGGGCGGTTGCGGCCGGACTCGTGGATGTTGCTCCTCACCGGTCCCGGACAGAGCACCGAGACGCCGATCCCATCGGGCGCAAGATCGTCCCGCAGGCATTCGGAGAGCGTGATGACCGCGGACTTGCTCGCGGCGTAGATCGCCATGAACGACGGCATCCACACGAGGCCCGCGAGCGATGCGGTGTTGACGACGTGGCCGCCCTCCCGGTGCTGGCGGATCCGCGGGAGAAACGTCTGCAGCCCGTTCACCACCCCGCCGAGATTCACGCCGAGCCCGAAGTCCCAATCGTCGAAGGTTGCATTGCGCAGCGGCCCTTCGATGCCGACGCCGGCGTTGTTCACGAGCACGTGAACCTTGCCGTAGCGCCGCTCCACCTCGTCTGCCGCGCTCAGCATGGCCTTGCGGTCGGAGACGTCGACGACGACGCCGTGGGCGCGATCGCGGTCACCGCGCGCGGTGAGCTCCCCGAGCGCGGTATCGAGGTGATCGGCACGCAGGTCGCCGATCGCCACGTTCATGCCGGTGCCGAGCAAGGCCTTGACGATTCCGAGGCCGATGCCGCTCGCGCCACCGGTCACGAACGCCACCTTGCCGTTGAAGTCCTTCATACGTCTCTCCCCCCACGTGCGAGCTGCTCGTCCTGCGAGCGCAGGACTCGCGTTGCCCGCGGGCTATCCCCATAGCATGCCACGCTAGGCATCGAAGAAGGCGACGCCCCGGATCTCCAGGCTCACGCGCGGTGGCGCTCCGGGCGGCGCGCTGGGATCGAGGAACGCCGTGTGCGGCACGCGCCAGGCACGCGTCTCGTCGGAGTCGTAGAGCTTGATCATGACAAGCTCGTGCCGCCGCAGATCGCGGAAGTAATACCAGCGGTGTCGCGGGCTGTGACGGAAATTCGCGCCTTCGAAGACGATCTGCCGGCCCGGCGGACCGATCACCACGTCAGAGAGCACTACGTCCTCGGGCGCGACCGATTGCGCATCACAGAGCGCGAGTGGAACATCCTGCGGGGGCGGTGAGAAGGCGCGCCAGAGGCTGTAGATCGCGAAACGCTTGCCGCGCCGCTCGCGCGCCTCCTGCGGCGACAACAGCCCTTGCGCGAGCGCCGGTCCGGAGGTGCGCGTGTAGTCGCTGTGCACCTGCCGCGCCGGATAGGTCGTGCCTGCAGCGCCAAAGTCGGGGGCACGCTCGGCGAGCCGCACGACGCCGTTCGGCGTGGTGAGCACCTTGGCGGCACCCGTCACCGCGCGCAGCACCTGCTCGAGCTCCGCTCGGTAGGGCCCTTGTGCGGCTGCCGCAGCGCGCGGATCCGAGAGCGCGGTCGCGTGATCAAAGAGCTGGAAGCCATTGCGATCGAGCGTGAGCTCATGCCGCAGCGGGCGCGCGTCGTGGATGGTGATCCGCACCCGCTGCATGACGTTGCGATCGAGCGCTTCGTTCCCCATGTGAAAGCGCGGCCGCCCGCTCATCGCTCCAACGTACTCGACGAGCGCCTCGACCGTGGGCGGACGCGGATCGCCGCGCGCCGGCGAAGCCCGTGGATCACTCGCGCTGGGTCCGGCACCGCTCATCGCGCCGCCCGCGGACCTAACCCCACCTCGGGGGCTCGGGACCCGGGGCAAACATCCGCTCCGGTGCCGGCGTGCGGGCGAGCGCGAGCGTCTCCTTCACCGCGCGGCGCTCCTCGAGCCTGGCGAGCCACTCGAGCGTACGCGGCGTGCGCTCACGATTGACCATCTGCGGGGTGACCACACGCATGGCGCGCGCGAGGAACACGAGGGTGATGTCGGCGAGCGAGTACGTCGGGCCGGCGAGCCAGCGATCGCGCTCGAGCGCGCGCTCGAGCGCGGCCGTCGCGCAGCCGAGCGCATCGCGCGCAAGCGTGAGCGTCTCCGGTGAATAGTCGTCCTCGATCGCCTGCTCCCAGATGCGGCGCCGCTCGATCGGCAGCGCGGCGAGACCTCTGCGCGCGCAGTCCAAGCGCTCGCGGCCGAGTCCGGGTCGGACGAGCTCGTGCCAGCCGAGCTGTGCGACGTAGGGCGCGATCCGCTCCTCGGCGTACTTCACCCAGAACCCCGATTCGTACCGCTCCGGGAGCGCGCTCGGCGCGAGCGGCGGGTCCGGGAATGTCTCATCCAGATACTCGAGCAAGAGACCCGTCTCGCTCAGTACGCGGCCGTCATGGACCAGCACCGGAACCTGACCGCTCGGATTGAGCGCGAGGAACTCCGGCAGGTGCTGCTCCAGGGCGAGCAGATCGACGTAGCGGCTCTCGAACTCGAGCGCCTTCTCCTTCAGGCACACGAGCGGCTCGCCCGAGTCGAGAGTGGGTTCCCAGTGATACAGCGTGAGCACGCCCTAGAGTAACGCCTCCTCGCGGTGCGAGACAACGCACAGGCGTTGCACAGTCAACGGCCGAGGAGCGAGGGGCTCTCCAAGCGCTTGGTGAAGAAGACCCGCTCGATCAGGAAATCCCGGTCGGTGGCGAGCCGCCGCAGCCCGGCCAAGTCTTGATCGAGCCGCGCCGGGTCGCTCGAGTGGTAGATGAGGCGCTTGTTCTCGCACGCCTGAGGAGAGGCGCGCTCCCAGAAGATCCGCCGCCGCTCCTCGGCGTAACGATCGAGAACGCCCTCGACGGCGGCGCCCTCGATGACCGCGGCGAGCGCCTCGTGGAGGACGAAGCAGTCGAACATCCCGGAGGTCAGGCCGAGACCGCCGGTGGGATTGGTCACGTGCGCCGCATCGCCGGCGAGCACGACGCGCCCGAGGCGGAAGCGCTCCGCCGCACGCTGGTGCATGCGATACGGGGAATGCTGCACGAGCTCGTAGCGCGCTCCGGCCGGCAGGATCGCGGCGAAGTACGCAGGCATGCGGGCGAGAACACCCTCCTCCGCAAGGCCTGCATCCTCACAATACGTGCAGCGCCACAGGCCCTCATTGTCGATCTTGACAATGATGGCTCCGTACTGCGGGTCTACCTGGAGCGTGGCGCGCGCGAGCCCGAGCCCCTCGAAGTCGTAGATCACGTTGGTCGCGACGAAGCGCTCGGGCCAGGTCATCCCGGGAAATTCGAGCCCGAGCGCCTGGCGCACACCGCTGCGCGCGCCATCGGCGCCGACGACCCATCCGGCGCGCAGCTCGCGCGGACCTGCGGGTGTCGCGGCCTGCACCGTGACGCCCACCGCATCCTGCGCGATGCCGTGCACCCGCGTATTCCACAGCACCTCGGTGCCCGGCAGCCGCTCGAGGTGCTCGAGGGCGATCTGCGCGAGCCGGTTCTGGCCGAGGTGAATGTTGTAGGGGTGGGCGGTGAGGCCACTCAGCGCATCGAGACTCCAGCGAATCGTCTCCCCGGTGCGGAAGATGCGGTACATGTAGTCCTGCTTGGGGATGCCGATCCGCAGTGCATCCCCGAGAATGCCGAGCCGCTCGAGCCCGTCGAGGACGGACCAGTGATAGACGACCGCTCGCGGCGAGTCGACGATCGCCGGTTCGCACTCCACCACCGTCACCCGGATCCCGGCGCGAGCGAGCCCGAGCGCGGTGAGCAGCCCGACCGGACCGGCGCCGACCACGAGCACGCTCTTGTCGCTCATCGGGAGAATTCTCTTGGCTCGATCTCGCGCGGTCAACGCATAATACGTGCCGGATCGCGACCAACCGGTCCGCAGGAGATCCGCATGGCCGGAAGAACCGCACGCATTCTCACCACCCACGTGGGCAGTCTCCCGCGGCCGCAGGAGGTGGTCGATGTGCTCTTCGCCCAGGACCGCGATGAGGCCTACGACCCTGCACGCTTCGATCGGGTCATCCGCGCGGCGGTCGAGGATGTCGTGCGCAAGCAGGCCGGAATCGGGATCGACGCCGCGAGCGACGGCGAGATGAGCAAGATCAGCTACGCGACCTATATTCGCCACCGGCTCACGGGATTCGACGGAGACTCCGCCCGGCCGACCCCGCAGGATCTTGACGAATACCCCGAGTACCGCGACCGGCTGGTCAAGGCGGGCCATTCGGCAACCTATCGGCGCCCCGTGTGCAAGGGACCGATCGCGGTGCGGGACTTGAGCGGACTCGAGCGCGACATCGCGAACTTGAAGTCCGCGCTCGCTGCCGCAAAGGTGGGCGTGGGCTTCATGAACGCGGCCTCGCCCGGCACCATCGCCGTATTCCAGCCGAACGAGTACTACCGCACGTACGAGGACTACCTCGCCGCCCTCGCCGAGGCGATGCGCACGGAGTACGAGCTCATCGCCCGCTCCGGGCTCGACCTGCAGCTCGATTGTCCCGATCTCGCGATGGGGCGCCATTCGCGCTTCAAGAACCTGACGGACGCCGAGTTCCTGCGCAACGCGGAGCTCCAGGTCGAAGCGCTCAACCACGCGCTCGCCGGCGTGCCGGCGGAGCGCGTGCGCCTGCACGTGTGCTGGGGCAATTACGAGGGCTCGCACGTGCACGACATGGATTGCCGCAAGATCTTTCCGATCGTGATCAAGGCGAAGGCACGCGCGCTCCTCATCGAGGGTGCCAATCCACGGCACGAGCACGAGTGGCAGGCCTGGGAGTCGATCAGGCTCCCCGAGGACAAGATCCTCGTGCCCGGAGTGATCGGCTCGAACACCAACTACGTCGAGCACCCCGAGGTGGTCGCGCAGCGCATCGAGCGCTACGCGCGCGTCGTCGGCCCCGAGCGAGTCGTCGCCGGCACCGACTGTGGCTTCGGGACCTTCGCGGGGTTCGGCGCCGTGTTTCCCCCCTTCTGCTGGATGAAGCTCGAGTCCCTCGTAGAGGGCGCGAGGCTCGCCTCCGGGCGACTTTTCTGAAGGCGCGCGATCGATCTCTTAAATCAGCCGGAGCCACAGACCGATGGACAAGAATCTTTTCGACCGCGGCCTCGCTGCACGCAAGGCCGTTCTCGGCAGTGATTACGTGGAGAAATCCCTCGCGCAGGCGGACGATTTCTCGCGCCCGCTGCAGGAGCTCGTGACCGAGTACTGCTGGGGCGCGATTTGGACGCGCGAGGGATTGCCGCGCAAGACGCGCAGCCTCCTCAATCTCGCGATGCTGGCCGCGCTCAACCGCCAGCACGAGTTGAAGCTGCACGTCATGGGAGCGCTACGCAACGGCTGCACGCAGACCGAGATTCAGGAAGTGCTGCTGCAGGCGACGATCTATGCCGGAGTGCCCGCCGGCGTCGAGGCCTTTCGCACAGCACGGGCCGCCATCGCGGAGTTCGGCGCCGCGGGCGGCTGAGCGCACGGCGCGCGCGAACGGGAGGCACCGACTTGAGTGAGACCATCGGTTTCGTCGGTCTTGGCAACATGGGCGCTCCGATGGCGGGCCGGCTCATCGATGCCGGGCATGCGCTCGTCGTCTTCGACGTGAACGCGAAGCCGCTCGCGGCCCTCGCCGCGCGTGGCGCACGCGCGGCCGCCTCGGCGGCCGAGGTGGCCTCGCTCACCGAGACCGTGCTCACGAGCCTCCCCACGCCCGATGTCGTCGAGGCGGTCGCGCTCGGCGCAGCCGGAATCGCCGCGGGCACGCGCGTGAAGCGCCTCATCGAGCTCTCCACCTGCGGTCCGCGCGTGGCCGTGCGCATCGGGGCGGAGCTTGCGGGCAAGTCGATCGCGCTCATCGACTCTCCGGTGAGCGGCGGAGTGGCGGGCGCGCGCGCGGGAACCCTCGCGGTGATGGCGGCATGCGAGCGCGTGGAGTTCGATCTCGTGCGACCGATCCTCGAGCTCATCGGGCGCCCGTTCCATGTTGGCACGCGGCCCGGGCTCGGGCAGATGATGAAGCTCGTGAACAATCTGCTCTCCGGCGCGGCGCTCGCGATCACCAGCGAGGCGATGTTGCTCGGGGTCAAGGCGGGCCTCGACCCCGACACGATGGTGGCGGTGATCAACGCAGGGAGCGGCCGCAACAGCGCGAGCCAAGACAAGTTCCCGAAGTCGATTCTGCCGCGGCGGTTCGATGCCGGGTTCGCCACGCGGCTCATGTACAAGGACCTGAAGCTGTGCCTCGAGGAGGCCGAGGCGCTCGGTCTCACGCTGTGGGTGGCGAGCGCCGTGCGACAGCTATGGCTCAAGAGCCTCAACGAGATCGGGCCGGATCAGGACTTCACGACGATCATGCGCTGCGTGGAGGGCACCACCGGCGTCGAGGTCCGCGGCCGCGGCGCCGCCGGAGAGAGCGGTGGCTGAGGGCGAGGCCCTCACGCGCTATCGCATGTTCATCGGCGGGCGCTGGGTCGAGTCCGCCTCGGGGGACTGGCTCGAATCGCTCAATCCGTTTACGGGACGTGCCTGGGCCCTGATCCCGCGCGGTCGCGGCGCGGATGTGGACGCAGCGGTCGAGGCCGCCGCGGCCGCCTTCGCCGGCGGACCCTGGCCGGCCCTCACGGCCACGCAGCGCGGTGCGCTCCTGCGCCGCATCGGCGATCTGGTGGCGCGCGAGGCCGTGCGCCTCGCCGCGGTCGAGGTCCGCGACAACGGCAAGCTCATCGCAGAGATGAGTGCGCAGCTCACCTACCTGCCGCAGTGGTTCTATTATTTCGGCGGGCTTGCCGACAAGATCGAAGGCGCGGTGCCGCCCGCGGACAAGCCCGGAGTCTTCAACTTCACGCAACGTGAGCCCATCGGGGTCGTCGCGGCGATCACTCCGTGGAACTCTCCGCTGCTGCTCGCGACCTGGAAGCTCGCACCGGCACTCGCAGCCGGGTGCACCGTGGTCGTGAAGCCCTCGGAGCATACCTCGGCCTCGGTCCTCGAGCTCTGCAAGCTGCTCGAGGAGGCCGGGCTCCCGCCCGGTGTGGTCAACGTGGTGACCGGTCTCGGGCCGGAAGCCGGCCTGCCGCTCGCGGCGCATCCCAAGGTGGCAAAGGTGGCATTCACCGGCGGGGAGACCGGCGGCCTCAGCGTCTATGAGACCGCGGCGAAGGGCCTGAAGCCGGTGATCCTGGAGCTCGGCGGCAAGTCCGCAAACATCGTCTTCGAGGACGCCGAGCTCGAGAGTGCCGTCAACGGCGCCATCGCCGGCATCTTCGCCGCGACCGGCCAGACGTGCATCGCGGGCTCGCGGCTGCTCGCGCATCGCTCGGTGCACGATGAGCTGATCGGGCGATTGCTTGCGCGCGCGCGCCACGCGCGCATGGGCGACCCGATGCGCCTCGAGACGCAGGTCGGGCCCGTGACCACGCGATCCCAGTACGAGAAGATACTGAGCTACATCGCGATCGCCCGCGGCGAAGGAGCGACCTGCGTGCTCGGGGGCGGCCCGGCGGATCGACCGGAGTGCGGCGCGGGCTGGTTCGTCGAGCCGACCGTGTTCACCGGGGTGCGCAACGACATGCGGATCGCGCGCGAGGAGGTCTTCGGGCCGGTACTCGCGGTCATCCCCTTCTCCGACGACGAGGAGGCCGTGCGCATCGCGAACGACAGTCCCTATGGGCTCGCGGCGGGCCTGTGGACGCAGAGCATCCGCCGCGCGCTCACGGTCTCGAAGCGCTTGCAGGCGGGCACCGTCTGGGTGAACACCTACCGCGCGGTGAGCTTTCTCTCGCCTTTCGGCGGCTACAAGCGCTCGGGCCTCGGGCGCGAGAACGGGCAGGAGGCGATCGCGGAGTACCTGCAGACCAAGAGCGTGTGGATATCGACGGCGGAGGAGACTGCGAATCCCTTCGTCATGCGCTGAGGCGCTACGGTACCCTGCCGCTAAAGCTCCAACGAGGTACCACGCTTGGGAACGAGGATCGTGCGCTCGAAGCGCATGAACTCCGTGCCGTCGTGCTTCACGCCGCGCGTGCGCACCGTGACGATGCCCTGCGTGGGGCGCGAGGCGGACTCGCGCTTGGCGATCACCTCCGACTCCGCATAGATGGTGTCACCGATGAAGACGGGCGCGGTGAGCTCGATGCTCGTCCAGCCGAGATTCGCGATTGCCTTCTGGCTTACGTCGCTCACGCTCATGCCGACGACCATCGAGAGCGTGAGACAGCTGTTGACGAGCGGGCGACCGAACTCGGTCCGCGCCGCGTACTCGGCGTCGAAGTGCAGCGGATGGGTGTTCATCGTGATGAGCGTGAACCAGGTGTTGTCGCTCTCGCTGATCGTTCGGCCGGGGCGGTGCTCGTAAGTCTCGCCCACATTGAAGTCCTCGTAGCAGCGGCCGTAGCTCTCGCGCCAGCGTGAGGGGCCCACCTGAACCGCCGTGGCAACCATGAACGTGTGCACTCCCCGCGCGCGCGCGGCAATCTCAAGAGCTCGACCCGCCCGCGGCGGGGCCTGCTGAGTCCCCCAGAAGCTTATCCCGGTCCGCATCGAGCGGCGAGCACGCGCGCTGCTCGAGCCGCACACCGTCCAGCCGAATGGGATTGGCGAGCAGTCGCAAGTCCTCCCGGTGCGCATGCGCCACGCGCGCGACCGCTCCGGTGCGCCGCACGAATTCGCTGTCGAGCGCGCCCGCCAGGTCGTTGACCGGTGCGATCGGCAGGCGCTCGGAAAGCCGCCCGATCCAGTGCCGCGTCGGATGCGCGCGAAACACCGTATCGAGGCAGGCCGTGAGCGCAACCCTATTGCGCTCACGCAGCTCCGCGGTCGCGAAGCGAGCGTCGGTCTCGAGGTCGCGCCGGCCGAGACCCTCGAGAAGTGCCTTCCAGAACTTCTCCGTCATGCACATCACATACACCCAGCCGTCCGCGGTCGGATAGGTCTGCACCGGTCCCAGCGAGAAGTGCGCGCTGCGCGCCGCGCGGCTCGTCACGTGATGCTCGTTGAGGTACCAGGTTGCAACGTAGTTGAGCTGGTGCAGCGCGACCTCGAACAGCGAGACATCGACGTCGCGACCCTTGCCCGTGCGACGCGCTTCCATCAGACAGGCGAGCAGCCCCACGACACCGGTCATGCCGGTCATATAGTCGATCGTGGAGGTGGCGTAGCGGGTCGGCGGGCCTTCCGGCTCGCCCGTGAGGCTCATCAGGCCCGCCTCCGCCTGCATGAGGTAGTCGTAGCCCGGCCGCGCCGCCCGCTCGTTGTCGCGTCCGTACGCAGAGATGTGCAGACAGACGATCGCGGGATTCAAGTGCGCGAGGCTCGCATGATCGAGCCCGAGCTTGCCCGGCACATCGCCGCGCAGGTTGTCGATGAGCGCATCGGCACTGCGCACCAAGCGCTCGAAGTCACCTCGCCCGCGCTCGGTTGCAAGGTCGAGCGCGACGCTCAGCTTGTTGGTGTTCCAGCCCTGGAAGTACTCGCTGTCGTGCGCACCGAGCGCATAGGGGCCCGCATGGCGCGCGGGGTCCCCGCCGGTCGCAGGGTTCTCGATCTTGATCACCTCGGCGCCCAGATCGGCGAGGAACATCGAGCCGTAGGGGGCGGAGGCGAACTGCTCGAGCGCGAGGATGCGGATCCCGCTGAGCGGCTTCGGGGCCGCTGCCGGGCCGCCGGCGCGCGCACATTCGCTCACTCGGCCGGGTTCCGTTTGATCCACTGGCGCGAGATCACGATCCGCTGCATCTCGTTCGTGCCCTCGCCGATGCAGGTGAGCGGCGCATCGCGGTACAGCCGCTCGATGTCGTACTCCTTCGAGTACCCATAGGCACCGTGGATGCGCATCGCCTCGATGCTGTTCTCGAGCGCCGCCTCGGACGCGAAGTATTTCGCCATGCCGGCCTCGAGGTCGCAGCGCCCGCCGCGATCGAAGGTGGTCGCAGCATCGAGGGTCAGGAGCCGCGCCGCGCGCGCCCGCGTCACCATTTCGGCAAGCTTGAGCTGAATGGCCTGATGATCGCAGATCGGCTTGCCAAAAGTGCTGCGCAACTGGGCGTAACGCGTTGCGAGCGCGAGCGCCCCCTCGGCGATGCCGACCCCGCGGGCTGCCACGTTGATGCGTCCGAGCTCGAGCCCGCTGGTCGCCTGCTGGAAGCCGCGGCCCTCGACGCCCCCGATGAGCTGATCCGCCCCGACGCGGTAATTCTCGAACGACAGCTCCGCCGAATCGATCGACTTGTAGCCGAGCTTCTCGAGGCGCTTGCTCACCCGCATCCCCGCGCCCTTCGGCGCGATCAGCAGGCTCATGCCCCGGTGGCGCGGCTCCGCGGCGGGATCGGTCTTCACGAGCAGCGCGAAGCAGGTCCCCTCGATCGCGTTCGTGATCCAGGTCTTCGTGCCGTTGACGACGTACCCATCGCCGCTGCGTGCGGCGGTCGTGCGGATCGCCTGCAAGTCGGTCCCCGCATCCGGCTCGGTGAGCGCGACGCCGCCACGGATCTCGCCCGAGGCGAGCCGCGGGAGCCAATGGGATCGCTGCTCCGGTGTCCCGAACCGCTCGATGGCGAGCGCCAGCATCAGATGCGAATTGAAGATCCCGGTGATCGACATCCACACCGCGGAGATGCGCATGACGATCTCCGCGTACACGCGCGCCGGCAGCGCGAGCCCGCCGTAGGCCTCACCGATCGTCGCGCCGAAGAGTCCGAGCTCGCGCATCTGCTCGACGAGATGGCTCGGATAGCGATCGGCGTGATCGTACTCGCGCACGATCGGTCGAACGTCACGCTCGATCCAGCGGTCGATGGCCTCGAGAAGCTGTGCCTCGTCCGCGGCGTCGAGACTCATGCCATCTCGGGTGCGGCCGCCGTCGGCTGCCGCGCTATTGACCGAGCGCAGAACCGCCGGAGGGCGGCGGGGCGGGCGGCGGCGCGCCCGGCACGTGGAAGGCGACCTCGCGTCCGGCTGCCGTGACGAATCCGTTCACGAACCCGCCCTCGAGCCCATCCTTCCGCGGGTTATAGCGCACCTTGATCTTGTCGCCGACCCGCACCATGTTCGGCCGCCAGCCCGCCCGATAGAAGTTGTTGACGCTGTGGCCCTCGAAGGCGATGTCGTGCGCCTTGCCCGAGCGCTCCGAGACGGTGAGTGTCAGGCTCATGTGGGGGTTGATCACACGGATGTCCTTCACCACGCCCTGCACCCAGACGTTCTTGGTGAAGTCGTACATGGCGGCGGAGTGGTGCGCCCAGGCCGTCGCGACCACGCCGTTCAGCGTGAGTGCGACCGCGGCCAGCATTGCACTTGACTTCTTCATGGCGTTCGAGCTCCGTCAAAACGTGTTCGGCGATGCGTGGGGAAGCCGTGAGCCGCGGCTCACCGTCGAGCCTACTTGTGCGCGGCGGAATTCTCCTTTTTCGCCTCCGCGTGGCCCTGCTGCGTGCTGGGGAGGTTCTGATTCAGGTTCGGCAGGCATTCGTTCTCCGGGATGTCGCTGTGGTCCTCGCGGATCCAGCGCTTGGTGCTCTTCCACTCGCCCTGCCACATGTCGGGGTCGGTCATGGTGAACTCATCGACGAGCGTGTGACCGTGATCCGCAAGCGTGATGCGCTCGATGATGTGCAGCTGGTCCGAGATCGGAATTCCCATGTCGATGTAATGATGGTCGGTCGCAAAGTACTTCGTATCGACGATGAGCGCGTCTTTCGTCCAGTGCCCGATCGACTCGCCGTTGTAGGTGTCGATCGAGATATCGAACGGCGTGTGCGCGCGTCCGTCGGTATAGATGACCCGCAGGCTGTCGAAGAAGCTGTCGACCAAGTACACCGCGGTTGGCAGCTGGATGATCGCGATCGGCCAGACACGCGTCAGGATCATGGGCATGCCGATCGGCCAGCACTGGCCGCTCGCGTCGCGGTACGGCTTGTGCGCCGCCCGTGCGGCAGCCGCCTCCTTCATAGCCTCCTGCCCGGCCGCGTAGAAGTGCGGATAGGGCGGTCCGAACATGAAATCCGCAAACGAGTGTCGCAGGTTGATGAACCACGTTCCGGTCAGATTGAACGGTGGCTTTGGCCGCGGCTTGGCGAGGTTCTCGGGAGCGAGCGCGCCGTAGTACGCGTCGTGCTTCTGCGCGAGCTCGTCCTCGCGCTCCTGGTTGAGCCCCTGGTTGGGCCTCTCTTGCGCGAACGCGACCGAAGCCGCGAGCACGAGCGCCGCGGCAACGAGCCGGCACGCAGCACGGCTGGCGACCCATCGAGTCATGCTACCCCCTTGATGCTGGACCCCAGTGCCAGACGGTCCGCGCCCGTTGGGCTGCGGAGGCCGCGCACACCGCTCAGCGCTTTTGCTCGCCGCCGAGCCGTTCGCCGTTCGGCAGCACGATCGACACGTACTGCCCGCCCGGCGTACCGTCGCGCAGCGGCCGCACGGTCACGGTGACCTTGTCCCCCGGCTTGATCGTCGTGCGCTTCCAGCCGGCGCGCACCAGGTTGTTGGGGCTGTTCATCTCAACGCCCCAGACCGAATAGGTGCCGTTCGGATTCGGCACGCTCACCTTGAAGTTCGAGTGCGGGTTCGTCCAATGGAACTCCATCACGGTGCCCGTGATCTGCACGGTCTTGTTGAGGTCGAACATGGCGCCCGAATGGTGCACCCACGCCGGGGTGGAAAAGGCGAGCAGGACGACCGCTGCGCCGAGCCGCACGCCCCAACGCCCGGCGCGGCGATCGCGCCGCGCCTGCAAACCCCGCGCGTGCGCGACACTCGGCTGCCGCGCTCCCGAAAAGTCGACAATCATCGCATACCACTCCTTGACATCGCGTGCACGCACGCGCGCCCAGTCCGGGCGCCGGGACGCGTATCCAAGGTGCGCCCGCCATCCCGCGAGGCATGGCGGCCGCGCATCGGTTGACAGATCAATGATACTCCCGCGCCGGCGCGCTCGTCACGCCTAGCTCGGCGCCGCGCCGCGCGGTAGCCAATCGGTCGCGGGCCTCAGAACCGGGCGCGGACTCCCAACCGCCACGTCATCCCATAGGTGTCGAAGTACACCGGATTCGTCGGATACCCGTTGCCGCCCGGTGCGATGGGTGGGGCCTTGTTGAGCAGATTGTCGATGCGCGCGAACACCGAGAAGTGGTCGCCGAAGTCGTACGATGCCGACCAGTTCAAGTAAGTGGCGGAGGCGACCGAATTGGTGTTGATGCTGTTCGGGTTGGTCGTCGCATAGCCCGGCTCACCCGGGGCGATCGGTGCACCACCGTACGCAGTGATGGCCTCATAGCTGCCTCGACCGATGAACCTCACCTGCAACGTTGTCGACAGAGGTCCGTAGTTGTACGTCGTGAAGAAGTTCGACTGCCAGCGCGGTGAGGTGTTGAAGCCACCGAATGCCGCGGTCGGCCCCGTCTGACCGGCATAGTCGGTCGGCGCGGCACCAAGTCCCGCGTTGACCGTCATGTTGTAGAGCAACGAGGTGAGCATCCGGAAGCTGAGATTGCCGGCCAGACTCTTACTCAGGTCCGGTAGCGGCAGGCTGTAGTCCGCCTCGAAATCCACGCCGCGCGTTTGGAAGCTTCCGAGATTCACCGCAGTGTTGTTGACCGTCTCGATGGTCCCGAAGTTACCGGGGGTTCCGAAGGTGATGCGATCGCAGAACGCCTGCTCGCCCGCGTAGCAGAGGTTCACGATGTTCTGCACGCCGAGTCCAAAGGGCGGGCCCGTGATCGGATCGTTGATGACGATGCGGTACCAGTCGGCGGAGAACTGGAACCGATCGAGGGGGCCGGATTTCGGTGCAAATACGACGCCCGATGTCTCGGTATCGGCCGTTTCGGGCTCGAGATGGATATTGCCGCCAGTGAGGGCCGTGATCACCTCACTCTCCTGGTTCACGGGATTGACGACGGTGCCGAACGGTCCACCAGCCGTCACCGCGTAGGATTCGTACAGCTCACGGAAGCCGGCCGCTCGTACGTCGCGCGAGCGCGTACCACGCACTCGAAACCAGTCGTTCAGATCCCAGATGCCGCTGAATTTCCAGCTGGCGATGGTATGGCTTACCGACTCACCCTCGTCCGCGGCACCGGCCGTCTGATCGTCGTTCGTGTTGCTGGTCTCGCGGGCCGCGGCGTCGAACTCGAGGGACTTGGCGAACGGGAGATTGGCGAGTACCGGCACGTCGAACTCGCCGTAGCCCTCGAGCACGGAAATCTTGCCCGCGTAGTCGAGACCGTAGCTCAAGAAATATTCGTCGTACCAGGGCTGGTTCTGGAGATCATGGGTCACATCGGCGGTATCCCGGCGCGCCTCCAATCCAAACGAGGCCTTCACTGGCCCTGCACCGATGCCGCCGAACAGGTCACCATGGACGTTGCCGGAGAGAACCTCCTCCCCGAGCGTCGAGAACTCGTAGAGCGTGCGGAACGCGTACGCGAGTGCAGCGGGGTTGGCGTTGTTGCTGCCGAAAAGATCGAGCGGCACGCAACCTGCAGCTTGCGCGTTGAAATTGGGCCCGGGCAAGGTCGCAGCGCAGACGATTTTGCCCGTGGCCGGATCGGTGACGGCATCCAGCGCGAATTGCAGGAAGGTGCCGACGACGTTGTTGTACAAGGCTTGGTCGTTTCTGTTTTGACCCCATTCGAAATACGAATCCCAGCCCCAGGTAGAGGAAATGGTGCCGCTCAGACCCCCGGTGACACGCACCACGTAGTTGGTTGTCTCGTTACGGGCCGGATCGATCGCATTCATGTCGTAGCCCAGCAGTGCTCCGCCCGAGGGAAGCGCGTTTGGGCCTCCGGGCTGGAATTGTGGGGGCAGGTAAGCGTTATTGGGCTCGATCTGGCTGCTCAAGGGAACGTAAACACCGTCTGCGACCTCGAGCGCAATGGGCCCGATTGCACCATTCGCGACGGGATTGACCGCCTCGCTTCGCGCGTAATCCACCTGCAGGAACGATTTCAGATTATCGTTGATCTTGAATTCGAGGTCCGCAAGCCCCGTGTAGCGCTTGTCGGACGGTCGCAGCGTCGTACCGTCGTAGGCGCCGATGCCCGTCGCACCGGCACCTTCACTGTATCCAAAGGTACTCGCGCCGGCGGCGTACTCGCCCTGATTGAACGGGGTGGCAGAGGTGCCTGCGGAATTAAAATTCCATTGCGGCCCGAACGGGATGCAGACCGGCACGGATACATTGCAAGGCGTCAGAACGCCGGTCTCGCTCTGATTGGCGAGCGTCCCATTCGGCCCGATGATGTAGTGAGGCTGCCCGTTGGTTGCATAATCGGGGTTCGTGAACATGGCCTCGTTCGACTTGCACCACGGGCGCACCTCGCCGCAGATGCCGATGGAAGCCTGATCCTCGTACTCGGTGCCGACGATGATGTGGGCGCGCTCACCGAGGTCGGTGCCGTAAGCCAGAGAGAAGTGCGGGTCTCCGCCATCGCCATAGTAGGTCTGGCCATAATCGGCCTGGCCTTTGAACCCGTTGAGTTTCTTGTCGAGGATGATGTTGACGACTCCGGCGACGGCGTCGGAGCCGTAGACCGCGGACGCGCCGCCCGTGACCACTTCGGTTCTCGCAACGAGCATGGAAGGAATCAGCGTCAGGTCAACGCCGCCGCCGGTTGCCTGCGAGACGACGCGTTCCGTGTCGACGAGGGTCAGGGTGCGAGTTCCGAAGAACGGATTCAAGCCGCGCAGGTTCGCGAGCTGCGCGCCGACGTTGAAGTTACCCAGGCCAACATTGTTCGCGGCAAAGAAGTTGGAATTCTGCGGGAGCTGCGCAAGCACGTCGCCGGTGTTGACGATGCCCAGTTCGCTGATGGTCTGGGCGTCTATGACAGTCACGGGATTTGCCGTGTTGAACGTCGAGCGCTGGATGCGCGAACCCGTTACGACAACCTCGGTCAGGGCGGCGGCGTTTTCCTTCTCCTTCTCCTTCGAAATGGTCCCCGGCACCGGGGGCTGCGTGGCGTCCTGCGCAACGGCCGTGTGGCCGATTCCGCCCAAAACGATGATTGTCATCGCAAGCTCGAGCATGGTGGCGCGCGCGCGACGTGTCGCGCGGTTGCGCTGCAATCGCTGGTTCATGGACCCCCCCTTCCCAGCGGGCGCTGTGGCGCCCGTTCGCCTTTTGAAGCTGGCGTCTATGCGCCAGTGCTTCGGTCGCGAGCCCGTTGATCTCTCAACCGGCCCCCTCGACAGCTTGTGTGGATTTTTAGCGCAAGTCAAATGGCTTGTCCACTCAACGGAACTCCTGAATCGAACGGAGCGCGTCGGGGGGAAAGCGCACGGACTCGAGGTTAAGCGGGCGCGGCTGCTCGATTTCCTGAGCCGCGCAGGTCAATCGCCAGGGTACATCCGGCGAGCTCATCGAGGATCACTGGCAGTTGACGACGTGCTGCAGCACGTTCTCCCACTCGCACTCGCGGTGCGTGATCGGCCAGTGAAACGTGAGCGGCGCGTAGTAGAGGAAACCCACCCACACGAGCACGAGCATCGTGACCCCGAGCGCGCCGCGCCGGGCACGCAACCCCGGCCAGCGGTCCTCGGCCTCGCTGATCACGAGTGGAACGAGCGCGAGCGCGAGGACGAGCGCGATAAA
>Ga0335072_10006002_pt1 | contig 17825 bp, 12 predicted proteins | sample Lox_Sample_21_FD_206725 | JGI IMG/M metagenome (GOLD analysis project Ga0335072, IMG submission 206725) | Soil microbial communities from Loxahatchee National Wildlife Refuge, Florida, United States - Lox_Sample_2.1 | ecosystem: Environmental > Terrestrial > Soil > Wetlands | place: USA... | reverse complement strand
TTGGGCGATATAAAAACCCTCGCCGCCCTCACCCTCCACCTCACGCGAGCCGGGTGAGCCATCACCCATGCTCACCTACCCTCCCTTACCCACCGCCGTCCGCTCGACCAATCGACTCCGGCTGCGCGGGTCCATTTCTGGCCCCTGGTCAGCGCGGCGGAAATGGGCTCCCACGCGGCGTCGTTTCTGGTTGCAACGCATAGGATGGTAGATTGACTCTAATTATAACCTCTGAGCGCTCTCTTTCTTCCCCGGAACGCTGACCAGATCCACGAAGTTTTATGTCAAGTAAGGGCGTTCCTGCCTCGGAGTGCCTGCGGAAGAACTGCTCGGTTCCTAGCAACGTGCTCGTTAAAGACTTCGCTCGATGGTACTGCAAGTCCCGTTCTGGCCGGCTCGCACCAAAGCCTAACCTCAAGTCGGTCAAAAACATACTGAAGAAATTCTTCGCCGGCTTCCAGCGGATCGCCGAGACGGAGATCAGCGATGAATTGAGAAATGATGTCTATGTTGTGAGTTTTTCTGAAGAAGCTATATTTTAGAACACTGACGGAGCCGAGATGCCTACAAAAGCGCGTCAGCCGCAAACCCTAGGATCAAGACCCGTCCCGACCTGCAGCCAATCGCTACCGTCGAGCCGGCCACAGCCAAGCGCTCCGACCGATACTCCTGCGGTAGCCAGAGTATATTCGTCCCGTTCCATGTAATCCATGTTCCGTCGGGGCCAATACTGCAGCTCGGCTGGCGGGCCTGGCTATGAGGCACTTGCCCTGTTCCTGTGGCTGTCTGTTCTGTTTCTGGAGAGGAATCGAGAGCAATGCTACCGATACTGGTAACGAGATAGGAGCCGGTACGATCAAAAGATAGATGATAAAGTGATGTCCTGATATCAAGTGTCTGTGTGCAGGCCCCTGTAGCCGGATCCCAGAGCCTGATGGTGCGATCCAAGGATGCCGATGCTATCGATCGGCCGTCCGGAGAGAACGCCACTGAGTGGACTCCAGCACTATGGCCCTTGAACGTTTGTGCGCAGGCCCCTGTAGCTAGATCCCAAAGCTTTATGGTGCGATCCCTCAATGCCGACCTCGAAGGTAGCGGCCGGCCCTTCCTGAAGGAGTAATAATCCGCTGGTGCTGATACTAGCGACCGGCCATCCGGCGAGAATGCTACCGACGTAACTGCCTGAGTATGGCCCTCGAGCATCTGTATGCAGGCCCCTGTGGCCGGATCCCAAAGCCGGACTGTGCCATCCTCCCATGCCGATGCTAGTAACTGGCCATCCGGCGAGAACGTTACTGAGTTGACTCCAGCACTATGGCCCTTGAGTGTCTGTGTGCAGGCCCCTGTAGCCGGATCCCAAAGTCGGACTGTGCCATCCCCCGATGCCGATGCTAGCAACCGGCTGTCCGGCGAGAATGCCACGGAGAAGACTCCAGCACTATGGCCCTTGAGCGTTTGTGTGCAGGCCCCTGTAGCTGGATCCCAAAGCATGATGGTGCAATCTGACGATGTTGACGCTAGCAACCGGCTGTCAGGCGAGAACACCACGGAGAAGACTATAGCACTATGGCCCTTGAGCGCCTGTGTGTAGGCCCTTGTAGCTGGATCCCAAAGCCTAATGGTGCAATCTGACGATGCTGATGCTAGTGACTGGCCGTCCGGCGAGAACGCCACTGAGCGTACTGCGTCATCATGGCCCTTGAGCGTCTGTGTGCAGGCCCCGGCAGCTGGATCCCAAAGCCTAATGGCGCAATCTACCGATGCCGATGCTAGTGACTGGCTGTCTGGCGAGAACGCCACGGAGAAGACTATAGCACTATGGCCCTTGAGCGTTTGTGTGCAGGCTCCTGTAGCTGGATCCCAAAGCCGGATTGTGTAATCCACTGATGCCGACGCCAGTGACCGGCCGTCCGGCGAGAACGCTACTGAGTTGACTCCAGCACTATGGCCCTTGAGCGTCTGTGTGCAGGCCCCTGTGGCTGGATCCCAAAGCCGGACTGTGCAATCCCATGATGCCGATGCTAGCGACCGGCCGTCGGGCGAGAATGCCACCGAGAGGACGCTATTAGCATGACCCGTAAGCGTCTGTGTGCAGGCCCCTGTAGCTGGATTCCAGAGCTGGACTGTGCCATCCCAAATGTAAGACCCCAATGCTGATGCTAGCAACCGGCCGTCCGGCGAGAATACTACTGAGTTGATACTAGCACTACAGCCCTTGAGCGTCTGTGTGCAGGCCCCTGTAGCTGGATCCCAGAGCCTGATGGTGTGATCTGATGATGCCGATGCCAGTGACCGGCCGTCCGGCGAGAACGCCACTGAGTTGACCATAGAACTATGGCCCTTGAGCGTCTTTGTGCAGGCCCCTGTAGCTGGATCCCATAGCCGGACTGTGCCATCCCAGGTGCCGTCCCACGATGCCGATGCTAGCGACTGGCCATCCGGCGAGAATACCACCGATTGGACTCCATTACTGTGGCCCTCGAGCGTCTGTGTGCACGCATTCCAGTCGTCTTCCATGGCTGGCTTCGTGATAATCCAATGTGGCTCTTCCTGTTTGAATAAATTCCTAATAATGCTACAGGCTGGACTAAACACAAGTGCTGAAGCGTACACCTGAAGAGGGCTGTTCTCGATCGCCCATTTATTGTATTGAATGAATCGGCGTCCATCTCGAACAAGTTTGGGAAGCTGAGATGTATGCACCTAGTGATGTTAATACGGCCCCACGTGTGGATGCATCGCTCTTACCTGAAATAAACGCTCTAGCTTCGTCATCGAGAGCATCCCTGCTGAGATGCTCCTGAGAAGGCTGAGAGCCTCAAGCCAGTGAAGATAGCTCCGGCGTAGAAACGTGTCAACGGAATCACCATCTTGGAGGTCGTCCGCGTTCCCGCTGGGATTGCAGTCTTGTAAATGGTCAACCCAATAAATACATGAGTATCGTACTTTGGCTAGTGGGTCTTGCTCAGGCTGTTTGACTTTGTCGATGGGAGATCCGGGATGTTCGAGTTCATAAATATCTCTTCGCAGGGTCTGCGATAAAGCACTAAGCGACCGCGAGAATATATTGTGATGGACTTGCCTGATTTCGAATGGAAAGAACGAGCCGAATGCTTTATTCGATAAGAAGTCCTTGGCTGACTGGTGGATGATGTAGACGTCTTTATCCTGTATGGTGAGGAAGGAGCCGCACATGCGTATAATCTTTTCAACAGACTGAGGCTTGTCCAAGATCCGTTTGGGCAGTCCAGATAGAATGCCTAGCTCGTCAAGGCAAAGTGGGCGATATGCGGTGGTGATTGCCGAAAGCACGAGCTGACATAGCCTAGGGTTTCCTCGCTCTAGCTGTTGGATCTGCTGGAGCATTCGATCATACACATTCTCTAAGTCTGACGGCATTTCGTCGACGATTTCTTCCGCCTCCCATCTCTCGGCTTTTCGGAGTTCCTTAACGACGAGCGACACCCAGAGAAACGTGCCATTCGCTTTTCGTCGCATCGCGTCTTTAACTTGACGTTGTAGGTTTTCATCATCTTGTAGATTTGGCAGCTCGGAAACGCAATATTCGATGTACGAATCCACCGCTTGAGAAACTTGCTTTGCATTCTCCTTTATTTCCAGACTCAGCCTCGCCTGAGACCGATCTAGCCTTAGCTTCTGCTCGATGTCAGGTATGTTCCGACTGGAGACGATCCACTTCACGCGCGTTGATGCTGAATTCTGGATAATGAAATCCAGAAGTCTTGGTAAGTCCTTGTCGCACTCGTCGAGCGCATCGATGATCAGATATGTGCTCTGCAGGTTTGGATCCGCCAGTATGTTGGTGAAAATCTCCGAGACGGCTACCCAGGCGTTTGCGTCCTCAAAGATCCGGCTTCCCGCATGATCATACTTCGTCCGTACGTATGAGATGAGAGATGGCTGCTGGTCAACAAGGATGTAGATGAGGCCGCGCAGCACAGCCGTGGCACTGTTAATGCGCGAGTCGGTAGCTTGGCAGAAAAAGAAAGACAGCAGCGAGCCACCCTCGTGATCAGCTAGTTTCGTCGAGGGCCTCAGCTCGTTGATAATGCCGCAAAGCAGCATCGTCTTGCCCTTGCCAGGGTCGCCCTTGATCCAGAGCAGCCGGCTGTCTTTGTCGTCGCGCCATCGCTGGAACTCGGCGTTATCAAGCACCCAGCGGTACGAGTCTCGTAGCAGGCCGCCCTTTGTGTCTTCGATGCGGGACTTGTCATGGCGCGGGTCAGTAGAGCGCAGGTCAGCCAGACAGCGGTCTTCTGACTGATCGTAGGTCTGTTCGCTCTTTGAAGCCTTGTTGATCTCCCCTCGCAGCCGCCTGAATGCGTTCTCTTCCCCTTCGCCGTAGATAAGCGGCATGTGAATGTCGAAGATGCCCAGTAGCGAGTACGCCTTGTCTTCTTTGCGTGACGTCTCACGATTTTCTATCCATGCCATTCGCTCGGAGACTCTGAAGTCAGACAGAGGACTGCCTCGAAGGGCTTTGAGAGGAATTCCGGTTATGTCCTGGATATGCGGTTCTAGCGACTTCTTGGTCCCTAGGCGCGCCCCTTCTTTAGAAAAGAATTCTACGGACGCCGGAGCAATGAGCTCTTGGAGGGTCCACCCACGAGTGAACCATCTGCTCTTCCGAAAAGCCGATTCCCAGAGGAGCTGGTTAGACTTGTCGTCAGCTTCGAAAGTAGAGGTCGAGACATCCCTAAGATAGACGTAGCATTTAGCCGCATCACGGTACCAGCGAAACATGGAGTTGATAGCCTCTTGAAGCTCAGCGCTGCTTGACTTGTCGATGCAGCAGGTATCTATCCAGATATATTGCAATCCATCGATGAGCGCTTGTGCTGCACAGAATAGGATCTTGTCGTATCCACGCTTCGTCTTCCCGGAATCTTCCGTCAAGTCTTTGAAAGTAACTTCATCATCGTCGTTTCCCCAAGTATGCGAGAGTATAGCATAAGGCGGGATGTTGTTGATCAGGTCTTTCGTCAGGCTGACATTGCCATTGCTTTTGAGCTCCAGAAGCCGCATGTTCAGGGCCAATAGAAGGCATCTGACAAGGGACCTTGATAGATTGCAGGCATGGGAGAGAAAGTAAATCAACTTCGAGCGCAAACCACTGTTCGTCGCCAGAGCAAAAAGGCTGCTGGCGAAGGTGAAAGGTCGCGATATAGCACAATGCGCCGCGCAACAAGCGACTCGCTAGTGCGGGGTGAGCAGGACCGTGATTGTGGCTTAGGGTGGACCAGTTCTAGAACGTTTTTAAGGATTAACCATATACATACTAGCTGCGGCGGCTATTGTCTTGGCAACAAGCTGAAACAAAGTTGCGGGCTGTGCTTGAGCGGAAGGCAATTTCGCTAGTGACTGGAGTCGGAGAAGATCATAAGCTGAGTGAAATAGACGCCGCTTTCTGCTCCCTTCGCACCCCGCGCTAAACAGGGGTCTAATTCTGAATCCCTGCCCGACTCTTAGGGCCAAATTTGGCCCTGAACTTTGAGCGGGGGAGCCCTTTTTGGCTCCCTCTCTCTCTCTCACACGCCCACAGCCCCGTCTCCAGAGCAAGATGGCCTCTCACTCATTACCTTTCTGGATTTCCTTCAGAGGACCATGTGACCCAATCTCGAACGCCCAGCCATGGCAATCCTACGCTCCAGTCATAAGGCGGGCCAGACAAAACCGCAAGATAAACCGTTCAACGAGCTGACCAGCGGACTCGGTCAACGCTCTAAGCTGGCGGCGCCTAAGCACGCAGACAGCACCAAGCGGGTGAACGCACAAGTCTGGGGACGTTGGACTGAGTACGTCTATCCTTCCATACATCGCCATCTGGAGAAATGTGCCGAGGGTGAGTCGTACATACGACTCCCTGTACATATTTCTGTCTACTTGTTATCATATTGAAATAGCGTTCTCCCCACTTACGTAGTCAAATTTCAAGCGGATTTTGATCACGGTAGAGCTAAGCTGGAACATAGCCAGTACTTATCCCAACTTGCAGTACTCACTACCGAAAGACAATCCAAAAATGGCGCCTTTCAATTCACGCCTTTCTGGGCGCAGGATCCACTAAATTGCAGGCCCATTAACGGCCAATTTTGTGGCCAAGATTTTCTGAAGCACGCCCGCCCAGCGAGAGCCAAGAGTTTGTTGCCTTGCCTGTCCTGCGGTATCAGCAGTCCTCCGACGCCAGCAGTCCTCCGATATCAGTAGCCCTCTGGTATCAGTAGTCCTCTGGTATCAGCAGTCCCCCGACGTCAGCAGTCCCCCGACGTCAGCAGTTCCGTCAAGAAGACTCCTTCTAAGAACAAGGCTATCAAGAAGGACTTTCGGTCGAGTACCTGTCTCGTGCGATATAGCTGGTCCCTGTCCAGTTGTGCCTTTCTCCGGCTGGTCCATACCAGCTGTGGTGTACGAGCCTGCGAATCGCCACCGAAATGCGGCCTGTACGCAAAAATGCGCAGGTGTGCATCTCATGGGCATGTGTCTTATGGGCGTGCATCTCACGGGGGTGCATCTCATGGGGATACACGTCATGGGCATGCATCTCATAGGCGTGTATCTCACGGGCATGTGTCTCATGGGCGTGTACCTCACAGGCGTGCATGTCATGGGTGTGTACCCCATAAACGTGCATCTCACAGGCGTGCATCTCATGGGCGTGCACCTCATGGGCGTGTACTTCATGGGCGTACACCTCATAAGTGTACCTCATGGCGTGTACCTCATAGGCGTTCATCTCATGGGTGTGTACCTCATAAACGTGCATCTCACAGGCGTGCATCTCACGGGCGTGCACCTTATAGTCGCGTACCTCATGGCGTATACCTCATAGGCGTGTACCTCATAGGCGTGTACCCCACAGGCGTGCATCTAATAGATATGTATCTCATAAACGTGCATCTCACAGGCGTGCACCTCATGGGCGTGTACCTCATGAGTGTGTACCTCATGAGCGTGCATCTCACGGGAGTACACCTCATGGGCGTGCACCTCATAGGCGTGTATCTCATGGGCGTACACTACGGGGTAGTCCCTATTACGCGCCGCAAAGGTGCAGCTTGCCTGTGAATATGTATGAGGTATATGGGAATTTTGATTTTCGAAAATGGTTTTGTGGTTTTGGAGATTTTCGATTTTGACCGTTGCGAGCCTATTACCCACCGTACTCCGTAGAGGCTCACGATCTCAGTACCACTAGGCTCAAAGTACTCTAACGATGCGATGTTAGTCTTGCCTGCCTTGCGATCGAGCGATCAGACGACATTACCATTTCAGGCGGTCTATTAGCCACTCATTTTGCCCGTAGAGGTGAGGACGCTGACAGTTCCATCTTCGAACATGGTCGGATTCGTACGAGCATGTTCCTCGTGCCAGAGTAATCAATCCTGCAGTCAGCAAAGCCGAAGGAGGCGGTTGTTGAACAGGAGTCTTTGGAATTCATGAGCTGCGAAGCCACCGAGAGGAGGTTGCCATGTCAAACACGATCTGGATGAGGTCACCCTGGCTCACCTCGGCTCACCTCTGCGGCACCCGACCGGGGGTGAGCGTCGCCGCCCTATGCTCACCCGCCAGAACGGGAAGGGCAATGTCGAGTCGCCGTGCCCCAAGTTCTGCCCCCCCCTTAAAAACCGCAACGTCTACCAGGCGCCCGGCGCCCGGATATAAGCTCCTCTCGCGCATATGTATGCTCAGCCTCGCTTCAGGCCTAATCACCCTCATCTCAAATTAAAGCGGCCGCCGCTCAGGTTGGTCACCTTACAGCGCTCCCAATAGGCCTGTCAGGCCGGCCTGTGTGGCGTACGCCTAGGCCAAATGTAGTGTAGATGTTGCCGTAAATGGCACAGATCGTGGTTTCTTCGCTCCTTAATGGAAATTCTTCCCTCATGCCTTACCTACGCTTCGAAAAGTCAGAAATGGCGCCATTATTCGATGCGATAGATTGGCAGATCTTCGGCCATGGATACCGGTGATGGAAGGGCACTGCAGAGATCTCTGGCAACGCGAGTACTCCCATCTTGCTAGCAAGGAAGATGAACTAAGCCAAAGGACGCATTCGAGGTCTGGCGGAGCCGCATACATACCCAAGACCAACCAGGTGACGAATTCAACCTTTATTGTCCTCGCGAAGCTGGTATTACTACAATAGGTTCAAACCCTATTTCCTGGTGGGACATCTTAGAGCAGCAATTCCGTAGTATCCGTCAGTGGGCCTTTGACACTCTAGCTTGCCCAGCAACTTCTTACGAATGCGAGAGCCTTTAGCAGTGCAAAACGACTCTCACCAGATCAGAATACCCTTAGAGACGATATCATCGAGGGTCTAGAGCGCCTAAAGGCGTGGTAGGATAACGGGCTCGTTCAACAGCACTGAAAGAAGGCAACTGTGAATAGTAACCAAAAAGCGGCCTATTCGCAGTAAAGCGGTACAGGCTCCGATTCTGGGAAGCCAAGTTTTTCTTGCAAAGAACGCACCGACTACTTCTGACTTCATCGGAAACCCGTGAGCGACTCAAATGGAATGAAAGCACACTCGATTAAGCTGGCCCAATCTGTTCATGCAGTTTCAGGTTTGGCTGACACTCGTCCCCTCGCTACATTAGCCTGCGGCTTTCGACCACTTGATCTTGATTCGAGAAGACAGAAAGCAAAACTCTGCTATCGTACATCAATTTCATCTATGGAAATGATGCCGAAAATCCGCAATGTTGCTCTGCTCCACCCCATCACATCATCAACAAAAGTGCCCAGTGTCGGCACTCCGCGGATGTATCAGGGGACACAATTAGACGGCTTATCGGCCGGGGACACAATTCGGGTACGTGCCTGCGAAAGATGCCTACCTGTAACATGCATGCCTGTGAGATGCAAGCCAGTGAGATGCAAACCTGTGAAATGCAAGCATGTGAGATATAAGCCTGTGAGATGCCAACCTGTGAAATAAGCCTGTAAGCCTGCAGCATGTAGTGGCGTATATTTCATAGAATGCATCCTAGATGCGTTGTATCTCATAGGCATAGCTCTCTCGCGGGCGTGCATCGCCGTGCCTAAGCCGCTGTACCCGAATTGTCTCCCCTGGCCTATAAGCCGTCCAATAGTGTCCCCGATACATCCCGGGCGCTGCGGCCACATCCTGCATTCACAAGAATGATAGATTTAGAGGCCGTAAATGCTATTACTTGTTGAGGATGACCTGCGGATGTCGTGGAAACTATCCCAAGTGAGACCTGATATCGCGAGTGATGATCGCTAGACAGTCTGCTAATCTTCCGATTCCGAGGCCTAGCAAATCGCAGCAACAGGAAGAGCGTGGATCGCATGTGCGGGGATGAGGCCTAATTGGAGGAGAATACAAAGCCACAGGCCGCGTCAGTCAAAGATGAGTCGTCAAAGGATCCTTGTGACTTGACGCGTAACTAACTCAATGACCCTAGCCGTGTGGAGTGCCCCAGACCCAAGATATGTAAACGAGATTGGGAATCAAACAAGACCAATGTGAGAATATCAAGAGATATAAATGTGAAGTCTTCAGCGCTTGGAATGAAGGAAATTCTTTGGATGAGAAACCACATCGAAACTACGGAACAGAAATCATTCCAATCGCTCACTACCTTTAGTATACTTACTATATCCTGTCGACAAAGATGCCTTCAATCAATATCCGCACCCAATGCCTTTGCACAATAGAGAGTTTGATGGAGAAATTCGAGTGGAAGCCCAAGCAGCAGATGGCAGCTCGAACAGTATCGCTTGAAGAGTCGAAACTTCGCCCTCCTCTTTTGGCGATTGGGGACGGTGTTGGACGAGCCTGCCCCTGAAGCCCCGAAACCGCGCCAAAAATTTTAGCGGCACGATAGACGAGCGGCGCTGTCAGATTTCGTGAAGCCATACCTCAGTTCGCTCCTCTTGACTTCGTTTGAGACTTTCGCGCCCGTGTTTCCGGATTCTTCCAGTTCCTCAGGCTTATATGCTACGTCGGAGTCCCTCTGCCAAATGTGACGACGATGAATCACGTTCCGCAAACGCGATGTTATGGTGTCAATGCCAATTGGCGAAGAGATGTTGGCTGAGGTCCAGCTCTCACCTAATCGAAGGAAACGCAAGCTGGGCCATCAGCGACCCAGCAGGATTGCATCCTTTCAAACGAAGAAACAGTTACCTATATCTCCAGCCAATTCATACCAAGATCCTGCCGGAACAGATCCCGAAATGCCTCTGCCTCTAGAGAGCCTCTCCTATCTCACGCCATGAATCGAAGACGACCAGACCTTGGCGTAAGGACGAGGAATCTCCGAAGCCTATCGCCCCACTATTCCTACGCCCATATCACGTCTGCTGGCGCCGACCCACAACTCGAGCTGTCTTAGATAGCTATGTCGACTGAAGACTGTGGTTCGATAACCTACCATATATGCTTAAGAGAATGCGAAGATGCACGCTGCAAATTCGTGACCACTAATGCTCGCGAAGGGGACGCTTGCGGCATTTCGAAACCAAGCTGTGCGGCCTACAAATTAACCACAAGGAAGAGGAGTTTGTGAAGCTGGAGTACAGTGGAATACATTGACAAAGATGGTGAAGTTGTGGCTTTGTACGGAATGTATAGGTGTAGTAGACAAATGCCGTGATTGGGACTTTATTAGCGAGGTACAGTCTAGAGGGCAGTCTCAATTTTGATTTCTCTCAAATGGGTTTCCCAGATTCTCCCCGTGGCCTGGCGTGCCAAACTAAAATGCGTCAAGAATGAAGATATGTGCCAACAAAAGCCATACGAAGGAAGTGGTGGCTTCCATTCAAGTTCACTAACCTCCATTCAGCTCCGTCGACTCAATCGTCACTGTCCCACCTCCTCCACTCATGTCCAACGCCCGTCTCATGGCTTCACAAACCATCAACGCTCTTAATCCCTCCTCCCCCGTACAACTTGGCTTCGCCTCTCCTCTACAAACCTTGACAAAATGGTCCAACTGACTATCGAACGGTGCAACGTGCATATCCTCCACCTTGACCTTCCTTACATTCATACTCTGATCCCAACCTGCCTTTCCACTCTCATAGGTCGAGAGGACCATGTCGGGCACACTTAACGTCCCCTCCGTCCCAAAAATCCTATAAACATCTGCTCCTGTCTTCGGCAACATCGGATTCTCCCCAGTCCCCCCCTCAAAGCTATGAGGACTCGCCACATTATCCGACAACAAAAAGGTCCCCACAATGCCGGATGCGAAGCGCATCGTAATTACAGCCCCTTCTTCCGCCGAGTCATCATCCTGCCGCCGCCGGGAGATCATCTTCTCAGCGTGGATTCGCGTCACAGGGCCGAAGAGATAGTGCATGAGGTCAATCTCGTGGATGAAATTGAGCAGGATGGGGCCGCCGCCAGAGGACTTCCGGCTGCGCCATACCTGTGATCCGGCGAAGTAGGGGTCTGGTTTGAGGAGAGCCCAGAGGCCGCTGACAGCAGTTATGGCACCGATGGCTCCAGTGGTAAGGAGGTGTTTGGTGGTAAGCATATAGGGGTTGAAACGGCGGTGATGACCAATCAGAAGTTTGACATTGTGTCTTTGAGCAGTGGCAATCAAGCCGGCGCCGGTCTCGACATCGGTGCTGATCGGTTTCTCGCAGAGGATATGAATACCAGCTTCTGCAAGCTGAGAAGAGAGGGGAACATGGGTATGGTTAGGAGTACAGACGATGGCAGCGTCAGGCCTGTCAGGGCTAGCTAGGAGGGCAGTGATAGAGGGGTAGAGGACTATGGAATGGACGTTTGCGGTCTCGAGAGCGGAAGGGCTGGGATCTACGATTGCGACGAGGATGGTGGAGGGATTGGAGGAGACATGTTGGCAATGTCGCTTTCCTATAAGGCCACTACCGCCGATGACTGCTATTCTTAGGGGGGTTTGAGGACTTAGTGACATGATTTGGAAATTAATGCGATGTTCAAAATCTATGTAACAGAATAAAAGCCGTGAAATGCCCTGATCTTGCACATCGTCAACGAGGCCGCTGAGTAGTTCTCTACACAACTCCACAGTTAATTGCGAAAGGATCCGACTGAGCAATACCTCAATAATTTCATTACTTAACGTAGAAGCCCCTAACTTCTTCTAGCAGAGTATCATCCGGTGGAGAACGTCCCTCTTCCGTAGATTATCGCCTGTTTCGTTCGGATGTGGCCACCAAGGGAGGAAAAGCGTTCCGGCAAAGTCCATATCCGGAGATTCCCTACTCCGGCAATATTCATCCGCCTATGGTTCATTTTCTGTTAGGCGTGAACTTCAACAGCTGGCTCTCACACCTTTGGCGTATTGCAATCCCGCGGAACAATTTATACGCGCTGCGAATATAGGATTTCGAATCACAAATTAGCCAAGATGATGTTCCACGCCTCTTCACACAAGCCAACGCAAAATATGCTCTGTTAACAAGCTTTCCCGTCCAACACGCAAGGTGCTGATCCTGTTCCGCGGTGTGTCCTTCGGTCAATCTATCCGTACGAGATTCGTTGGGATATTGCCTGAATGCTACTGTCGAAGGAAGATAGGTACTTCGGTACTTGTGGATCTTAGTGCAATAAAACAGGTTCAAAAATCTAGTGCTTTCAACCCAGTTCCTTCCCCGGTTTAACTGACATTATATCGCTTTCTATCAACTTTCCCATCATTACAACAGTAACCACAATGACTTATAGGCCAAGCACAAAGCCTCAATACTTCCCCGTCATCTCCTCCATGTCCCTCGGCCGTGCTGCCCATCACACTCTCGAATCTAAGCTCGCTGCCGCTTCTGCCCATGGCTTCCGTGCTGTCGAACTCTTCTATGAAGACCTTGAATACGTCGCACGATCTCTTCCATCTTCATACCCAGCGTCACCAGCAGGAACATCCTTTCCGAATGCGTCAAGTTGGGATGAAGCACAAATCGCCGCTGCGTCCTACATTGGCTCTCTATGCAAGCAACATGGTTTGAAGGTTCTTTGTTTGCAACCATTTATGCACTATGATGGCCTTCTTTGTGCACGTGAACATGAAAAGAGGATAGAGAATGTGAAGCTTTGGTTCTTGATTGCGAAGAGATTGAACACAGACCTGATCCAGATCCCGTCAAATTTCCTACCAGAGTCACAATGCACAGGCGATAGGGCGAGGATCGTTGCTGACTTGCAAGAAGTCTCCGACCTAGGACTGCAGCAGGAACCGGTCATCCGATTCGCGTATGAGGCACTGTGCTGGGGCACACACGTCGAGTTCTGGGAGCAGGCTTGGGAAGTGGTGAATGCCGTCGATAGGTTGAATTTCGGGACATGCTTGGATACGTTTAACATTGCGGGAAGAGTATGGGGGGATCCGGAGGCCGAGGATGGGAAAAGAGTAGGAGCAGATGAGGCATTGAGACTTAGTCTAGAGAGGTTGAGGAAGGTGGATGTAACAAAGGTGTTCTATGTGGAGGTTGTAGACGCGGAGAGGATGAGAAAGCCGCTCAGAGAGGGGCATGAGTGGAGGGTAGAAGGGCAGAAGCCGAGGATGAGTTGGTCGAGGAATGCGAGATTGTTCCCTTTTGAGACCGAAAGCAGGGGCGGGTATTTACCGGTACTGGAGATCTTCAAGGTGATTACGGAAGAGGTGGGGTATACAGGCTATGTGAGCTTTGAATTGTTCTCACGGACAATGAATGAAACAGGAGACCATGTGCCGGAGGAGCATGCACGGCGGGGAGAGGAGAGTTGGGGGAAGTTGGTGGAATATATGGGTTGGAATGAACAAGAGATTGAGAAGATGGAGGAGAAAAAAAGTACAGTAGTGGTGGAGGAAGTGAGACCAGATGGCTGGGCAAGGGGGGTTGAGCTTGAAGGCACGAGGTGAGCATGCATATAGCTGGGACTGCTTGACGATGGCACTGATGATAGTATGAGCAGTTTGACTAGCCCACTAGCAAATAGCGAGTGGCAGCACACACCGGCTTTTGCGAGATTATGACTTGCCATGCCGTTGTTCAATACTGGCTCTTGAGCGTTGACATTTGCGCCGTGGAATTTGCACGGCCTCCGCAAGCATATTGGATAGCATTTAACAAGAATGCTATGGCGCGGGAATGGTATGGTCGCATCGCAGCTATGTACGTGAGGTCTATCTGCGGGAAATCGAGGACATTGGCATTAATCCTATCTGAAAGCAATAAATCGGCTCAACATTGTGTAGCAAGAGGATGAGTCGAGCAAAGAGCATAAGGTCAACGCCTGGGGACTTGTGGCTCAACAGCCAACTGTGAGACCTCGGTTAAACGACTTCATACCCTGAGAATTGGAAAGCGTTACTCCATTGTCGCCAACCTGAGCGCCATGCCATCATCTCAAGTCGTGCCATGACTTTTTTGATGCACGCCACTAAAACCCAGCCCACTTTTGTCTGCGCAGGTTGAGAACGCTCCAAAAATCAAATCTTCCTTTATTTCACCATGTACTCCGGATCTTGATTTTGGTTCATGATTCACGAGAACTTCCACCTCGTCCCGCAGTTCATGCACTCACAAAATGTCGTCATTGGTTCATCAGCACTCCTTGTCTGAGCTTGGGTATATTTGACGTTAAACTGCTTGCATTTGCCACACTGTATGGTCTTGCTCACACTGTACTCTTCCTGTGCCACCATCGCGTTATTCATATTCTCCTTTTGGATCGCCTTCTCAACTTCTCGCTGCTCTTTACTCTTCAGTTCCTCATGAGTCATGCGGACAAACCTTGACGGGGAAATCTCCCCAGAGAGAACGCGGGTGCGGAGTTGAGGGTTTGATTTGTTCTTGAGGTTCTGGTAAAGGGAGCGAATTTTGTCACGGTAGATTGTGGAAGCTGGTGATGAATTGACGTTGGGAAGAGAGAGGGCAGCGGATTCGACCTGTTTCGCAAGATCAAGGATATGACTTGAAGGCATTTCAGAGCCTAGGCATAACCCGTCATACATCAAACCGATACAGTTGTTCCGAGAAGCATCGCTGGTAAGGGAGTCGCGTGAGATCTTGTCTGCTTTCCAATTACGCTTGTCTGGTGGAACGCCTGCCGGTGATTTGGGCGGTGCAGGCTTCGATGCTGGCATAGGCGAAAGAGTGCCGTTACGGTTGGAGGTAGTCGGAGTGGCTGTTCCACTTGACCCCCCATTTGCAAGCTTCTGCTGATTGACTGTATGACGCCACTTGGTCACTATGTCTGCTGCAAGCTGGCCGACATCTCTATCCGAGTATATTTTGAGTTTGTTGACAATTTTGCCTATGCCAGTGGCACGCAGGAGTTCTTCTGTTGGCTTGACATTCTTTTGTAGGTCCTTGAGGAGAGTCTTGAGATCCGTAGCTGCGTCAGCATCGGTGGAGCCGGCGAGTTTCTGTAGATCTTTTCCACGTTGTTCGATCTCGCGTCTATCCATCTTGGTAATGAGAGTCGTAAAGGCAGAGTAGGTATGATGCCGATCGAGGGGAGGTGATTTTCTGGGAGCTTTCGATAGGATGGTAAGTGTGAGGTAGTGTCGGATTTGAAGGTCGGCTGCGAAGTGAAGTTGTCAGCCATTGTTTCTCATCCAATCTTGTCTAGAAATGTGGTGAAAGCAAAAAAAGGCAAGATAGACTCGATGGGATGGTGCAGCAGGCAAAGGTTGCCGGGAATGCTCTTGAACTTCGCATAGGGGGCGAGAAATTCGGATTAATGGTGCTTGTCTGCCATTCACAGCTCCATCCATAGGTGTATGTTTCTTTTCGAGCTTCCAATTCGCCGTCCTCCAGCTCATGACACCGACCTTCCCGCAGCTCTCCCTTCACAAGCCTCGTCACATCACACATCTAAATGCGCCTCGTGTACGCAGATAGCTGGGAAAATAAAGGAGCTCTGTGACTGGTACCTAAGCTAGGGGCATGGCGAAAACACAGTCGCGAAAATCGAGGTGATCCTTGCTCTAGGACTTTGTGCTATTCAAAGTGAAGTGAACATGAAGATGCCTTACCAAGTGGATCGGCAGTAACGAGGCTGTCAGAAGATATTCCCAATAATGTCGTGACCAATAGATAGCCAAGTTGGACCCGGTCCGTGGCCTGTGGATAGATGATGGAGCGCAAAGTCGAAAGGTGCAAGATTGTTGCTGGCGCAAATTGAAGTTGTCTACGCTGTCATGATTTCCCCACGTACTTTTTGGAAACGGAGGAGTTTAGCGTGAGTTAATGACAAGGCTGCGTCATGCAAAGTCACAACCCTCTACCTAATCAATTAATCCCCCGTCCATTCAAAGAGGCCTACAACTTGAGGATTATGTGAGGACAAAATTGGCACGTATACTACATCTAGGGAATATTGATTTTAGAATTGCTCCAAGACAATGAAACCAGAAGACAATTCCAGTAGCAACCGTGCCGAGATCGATGTTAAGTACAAGAGGTGAACTTGACGCCCAAGGAGCCGTGAAAAACCCGGCCAGCTTCATCTCTAGTCCGGAATTGGGCCAATCCTTGTCCGCCTTTAATACTCAAGAGTTACCTTTTGGCCCTTCACCCTGCCGATCACGATATTAGGGGCATATTTTGGAATGACCTCGTCATCGTGTAGCATTGCAAATTCTAAAGTCCAATGTCAGCAACAGAAAACAAATAACCAAATCGGAGAACGCGAACTTACCTTCTGTAGCATCTTTGCCCATATGGCTGAAAAGAGCTTGGGGCCCACCTGGGTGCTCATCCAACCAATTTGTGACATCCAAAACGATACCTTTAACAGCGATCCACAAGTCATCCTTCTTGTTGTGCTTTGCAACCTCTTCTAGGGAGAATTCTTTTTCCGGGATCTTGAAGTTGCTGACGTCGTTGACATCTTTGGCTTTGCTAGCATCCTCGTTCTTTCCATTCTTGACAGAACCAGCACTCTGAGTCGGTGATGATGTCGTGCTGTTACCCACAGCTGTACTGGTACCACTACCCCACTCAACAGAAATCTTTCCTGGAGTTGAAGGATCGATGTGTAGAGAAATCTGTCCAAGACGTTGCTGTGCTCCTGAGACCGCACTGGTGGTCAATTGGTTGAAGAGGTACTGCGACGCTGAAGCACCTGCAACTCGTCCATATACAACACATCCCAGCAGTGATGAACCGCCAAGTCTGTTCGCACCATGAACACCACCAGCAAGCTCACCACAAGCATAGAGACCATCGAATGGCTTGTGCTCGTGATTAAGCACCTGCGCCTTGTCATTGATCTCCATTCCACCCATGGTGAAGTGGAGAACGGGCTCCATTACGGCCACGTAGAAAGTATCATTGATATCCATTGGCCCATTATGGAAATATTTCTTGGGATGCTCGGGATCTGCCGTGTCTTTCTGCTTGCCCTCTGCGATGGCGTTATAGGTCTTGAAGGATTTGTCCAAAGCCCATTCACCGCAGCCAATCTCCTTGGCGAGCTCTTTTCCGGTCATTTTCTTCATGAGACCACGGCCTGAGTAGTGCCTAGTGTGAAAGTCAAGAACGTTTGATGATTTCGAATTCAGAACGAGTCGGATGGGCCAGCGGCCTTCCTTCTTTTCTCTCCACATCCTATCAGAGACGTAGTCGCGGTGTCCGAGTTCGTCTGCGAATCGCTCACCCTTGTTGTTCAGCAAAAGACCGCCTTCACCTCGAAGAGCTTCAGCGGCCAAAAATTTCCATTTTGATTCAGGGTCCTTCGGGTCAACAAGACCAGTAGGGTGAACTTGGACCTTATCCATGTCAATGTCATTCGCGCCAATAGCCATCAGCATCTTATGGCCGTCACCGGTAGCATGAGTACCATTTGTTGACGAGAGGTG
>Ga0335072_10006001_pt1 | contig 17825 bp, 20 predicted proteins | sample Lox_Sample_21_FD_206725 | JGI IMG/M metagenome (GOLD analysis project Ga0335072, IMG submission 206725) | Soil microbial communities from Loxahatchee National Wildlife Refuge, Florida, United States - Lox_Sample_2.1 | ecosystem: Environmental > Terrestrial > Soil > Wetlands | place: USA... | reverse complement strand
GCTATCGCCCTCCAATCCCAGCTCGCGCACGGTGCTGCGAGCGCCTTCCAAGGCGCGTTCTGGTGCGCGATCGGCATCACCATCGCCGCAGTCCTTCCCGCCATCGCCCTACCCGCCAGCCATGGCGAAAAAGAAGAGGCAGACACCCCCGCCCGAGACCCAGCAAGCTCCGCCGCGCCCGCGTGACCGTCAAGACACGACCGGGGCCAACCAGAAGGCTGATCTCCGTCTGGGTCACAAGCCGTCCTGTGAGGCGAGGAGTTGCGCTTTCTTGTCACCATCTACGTCGTAGGGCATTTGATGTCAGCTCAGGCGACTCGCGATCACCTGAATGATTCCCGCTGAGACGATGCACACCAGCCCGCATGTCACCCACAGCAACGTTGAGCTGATCGACAGGAGCTTGGTGCCGCCCAGCGCTGCGGTGAGCCAGCCCGACGAGAGCGCTAATCCGTAGAGCCCGGAGTAGCGGCCCCTTAGATGCTGCGGTGCGAGGCGAGCGACGATCGCGCCACTGACTGTCGCCGGGAAGATTTCGCCGGTACTCCAGGTTGCGACGCTTCCGAGGTAGCTGAGAGTGGAGGCGGCAACCGCGGTTATTGCGAACCCGACGCCGACCAGCAGGACGCCGCTCGCCCATACGCGACCTGGGTCGCGACGTGCCAGATGCGGAGCAAGGAGTGGCTGCACGAAGCAGATGAGCGCGCCGTTGAGGGCCATGCACAGGCCGTATGTGGACGGTGGAAGCCCCGATCGATGAATTGCAAGGGAGAGTGTCGCGTCTGACTGGAGGTAGACGAAGTAGTACAGAGCCACGGCGACGACAAACACGAGCATTGTGCGATCTCGCAGAACTCGTCGATACCCATCCTCCCGATTGACGGAGGCGGTCGGGTGGTGTCCCGTCTCCGGGAACGCGAACCAGACGAGAACGGCGTAGAGCACGCCGGTGAGCCCGTCAATAAGGAACAGTGACGCGAATCCTGCCTCGGCGATGAAGCCTGCACTCGCCATTGCGGCCGCGAATCCGAGATTGGTGACCCAGAACAGGACGGCGTATGCCCGCGTCCGATCTCCCTCGTCGACAACGTCGGCAACGAGTGCCTGCGAGACCGGTCGGGGTGCTTCCAGTGCCATGCCGAGAGACGCCACCAGTACGACAACGATCGCGATCTCTCGCACAGTCGCGAGCGCGACCATTATGCCCGCGCTTACCAGCGTTGCGCCCAGTAATGTGGCGCGACGACCGACTCGATCGGCGAGCGCCCCGCCGACCAGTGGCGCGATCAGAGCTCCGGCTCCGAAACCACCCACCACCTCGCCGGCATTTGCCGTCGACAGCCCTCTGCCCGAGACAAGGTACAAGGTCATGAAGGGCACGACCATGGTTCCAAGTCGGTTGATGAACGTGCCCACGCAAAGGACCCAAAACGGTCCTCCCAGACCGCCAAGGCCAATGCCCGCGACCGAACGCCTCAGTCTCACTTTCCCGGTTACAGCTGAGCTGGTCATTCGCGTGCCGCGGTGTCGCAGGCAGGTGCACTGGCCTTAGCGCGCACGAGGGACCCGGACGTGCTGCGGATCGAGAGCGATTGCATGCGGCTGCCGCGCCCGCGGGTGGAGCTCGCCGATCACCGCAGCGCGAGGTGAGCGGCAATTGCCAGGATGAGGAGCCGCCCACCGATCGCGAGACCGCGCCGTATGCGGGGGCTGATCCATCGCCCGGCTTGACCCGCGGCGAGCGTGAGCATCAGGTGCCAGCCAGCGGAGGCAGCGCCTGCGCCGGCGGCAAACGCCGCGGCTGCGCCGGGGCCGTCGAGCGACAACGCCGCTGCGACCGCCGCGAACGATGCGATCGTCAACGGGTTCACCGCTGTAATCACCACGAAACGCGCATACAGCAGTCGCGGCCCCCCGGCGGCCGCGACTGCGGGTGGTGGGCCGCCGTCGCGTGACAAGGTGGCTAGGCCGTACAGCGCGACGACGGCCAACACGAGCGCGCCCGCGACTCGAATCTCAGGCGCGTACCGTGCGAGCGCGGGCCCGGCGACGCCGCTGGCAGCGGCCGCGACAGCCGCAAAGCCGAAGTCGACGGTCGCGACACCCATCCCTGCCGCAACCCCCGCGCGGCGTCCCGACACCACCGCGGCTTCGATCAACAGGAGGCTGACCGCACCGACCTGCATCGCGACCGCGAGGCCTGCGATCAATCCGGCCCCCAGAGCGGGAGTAGGGCTCATTCCGCAATATTTGGCTCTTCGCACCTACGGAACTCAAGCTGCTCCCGGTCACAACTGCGATAATCGCGGTAGTGGACGGCGTTGACAGTGAGATCCTCAGGCTGCTCCGAGAAGACGCCCGGTTGTCATGGCGCGACCTTGGCGCCGCCGTCGGCCTGAGCGCCAACGCCGCCGCCGACCGCGTCCGGCGGCTACGGCGCGCGGGTGTCATCACAGGCTTCGCGGCCCTCGTCGACCCAGCCGCCGGCGGCCGCACGCTGCAGGCGCTCGTGGGCGTCCACCTCGCCGTCGGCATTGACTCAGACCAGTTCGCCGAGAACGTTGCCCGCCTCGAGCAGGTCACCGAGGTCCTGCATCTGACCGGCGCACCCGACTACCAGCTCCGGGTGGCCTGCGTCGACACGGCCGAGCTCGACGCACTGCTGCGAACACTGCGCATACATCACGGCGTCGCCGACACCGACACCACGATCATCCTGCGCTCCGGCCCCCCGCAGGCATAGGTCCGCAGACCATCCGCATCGACCCACGTGCCCGAGGCTCGAAACTCGATCGCCGGCACGCTCAACTAGGTCTGGACCCCGGCCACCAAGAACCGCCGACCGCCGCTCACCCGCCGCTGCCTGGCGACAGTTGCTTCCGCAGAGCTTCCCTGAGGGGAAGAGTCCGGGCCTGTCGTTCTCGGCGACCTCGGCATGTACGTATCGCACACAAATGGCGAACCTAGTTCTCACCCGGGTCCTGCCTCCGATGCACACTGCCGCAGATTCATCCCGCGCCCACGCGACCCGCGGGACGGCAGTGGCCTAACGAGGGCGGCGCTCGCTGTGCGGCACCGACTTCCAGGTCGCGGTCGTGAACGCACACCGATCGTCCGACCGTGTCCCGTTACCGCGCTCGTGACTCGTCGCCGCTCATGCGCAGGAGGAGACAGCCAGCCGATGCGCGTGTCACGGTCTCGCCAGAACGGCTCACCCAGTTCTCGTTCGAGGATTTTGCCGGCTGCCGATTTCGGTAGCGGCTCGGCTCTTAGCTCGATCGCCTTTGAGCCGCTGTCACCAGTGATGTGCCGGCCGCATCCGAGCGCACCGTCGGTCTCGGTGGACTCGCGCCAAGGCAGTTCGGGGCCATCAGTCAAACCGGACGTCTACCGGTAGGGTTGTGGCTTCGACGACGCTCCGTAGGATTTGGGAGGATGTCCACCGAACCCGACGCCCCAGCCCTGGACGACACCGAGCGCTCGCGGCGGCGCGCGTTCGTGGCCGAGCACCGCACCGCCGTGTTCGGCTATCCGCGCCGGGACGACGGGCCGTCGATGTCGGTCGTCTACTACGTCATGGACCGCCACGATCGTATCTTGGTATCGACGATGCGCGACCGCGGCAAGGCGAAGGCGGTCGCCCGCGACCCCAAGGTGTCGCTGTGCGTGCTCGACGAGCAGTGGCCGCTGACTTATCTGCTCGTGTACGCCACCGTCGAGGTCGATCCCGACCTGGATCGGGCCACAGATCTGATGATGCGGATCTCGGAGGTGATGGCCGGTCACCCGATGCCGCCCGAGGCTCGGGCCGACGCCGAGGAGATGTGCCGCAGAGAGCACCGCGTGGTGCTGACGTTGTCGCCGTACGCGACCTTCCAAACACCCCCGCGACATGTCCGGGAGGCAACGGACCTGAAGGGGCTCACGCACTGGACGAGCACGAGTCTGCCCTGGTGAGGCCCTGGCCCGAGACGCCGACGACCCGGAGGCCTGGCCAGACGCTTCCTTTTTGCTCCGGCTCCGGCGAGGCGCGCTATCGCTTCGGGACCAGGCACTCGCCCTGTCGGATTTCGGGCACTCGTTGATAGAGGCTGCTGCTCGGGCGCGGAGCGATGCTTCGCCAACCTCGCCGACGGGATGTTTCGGCCGGCGACTGACCGCATATGCCTGCCGGGGTCAGCTCGAAGCGGAAGCTGACGCAGCCGCACGTTCGCGCGCCTGCGCGATCAGCAGCTCGAGGATCTCGGCGAGCCGCCGACGGGTCGCGGCGCGCTTGATCCGGCCGTCGTCGTGGAAGGCCTCGTCCGCGCCGGGAACGGCGAGCTCCTCGTCGAGCACGCGCGCGCCGGCGAGCCCGAGCGACTTGCGCAGGTCGGCCTGGGCCCACGCGGCGCCGAACATCCCGGTGCTTGCGCCGATCGCGGCGACCGGTTTGCCCGCCAGGGGCGAAGTCGTGGGGGTCGGGCGCGAGGCCCAGTCGATTGCGTTCTTCAGCACGCCCGGGATCGAGCCGTTGTATTCCGGGGTTACGAACAGGATCGCGTCCGCCTCCCGGATCGCTGCGTTGAAGGCGTCCGCGCCGGGCAGGCCGCCGCCGTTCTCATGCTCGTCGGTCTCGTCGAACGGCTCGACGGCCTTGAGCCCGTCGAAGATGACGAGCTCGGTGCCGTCGGGCATGTGTTCGGCGGCCGCCTGAAGCAGGCGGCGGTTATGCGAGTCGCTGCGCAACGAGCCGACGACACCAAGCACGCGCATCGCTCTAGTCCTCGTCGTCGAGCGCGAGTTCGAGCGTGACCGTAATCGTCACGGTCTCGCCGAGCACGACGCCGCCCTTCGGCAGCGGAGCGTTGTACGAGAGCCCGACGGCCTCGGTCTGGACCGTTGTCTCGAGATCGATCCCGATCTTCTCGACGTCGCCGAGCGTGATGACCGGTCCGGCGATGCGGCCGGTCCCGACGACGGGCACGGCGTTGCCCTTGACCGTCAGCGTGCCCTGCGCCGTCAGCGTGTCGCCGTCGATCGTCAGCGCGCTGGACTCGAACACGATCTCCGGGAACTTCTCGGCATCGAAGAAATCCGGCGAGAGCAGATGCCCCTTGAGGCGCTCCTGCTTGATCACCAGCGATGGGACCTTGACCTTGCCGACGAGCTTGCCGTCGGTCAGCGACGCGTCGATGTCCGCGAACTCGCCGCGGAACGTCCCCACCATCATGTGCCGGACGGAGAATGATGCGGATGAGTGGACCGGATCAACGGTCCAGGTGCCGGACGGAACCTCGGTTGCGTTCAGGGATTGGGTCTCGGTGGCCATTTCAACTCCTATCGGTCGATCCGGACCGCAGTCCGGTTGTGTACTCAACCAATTTATCATGAAAAACCGGACCATGGTCCGGATGGATATTGAGAACGCGTGATATGAACCCCGAGAACCGCCCGATCGAACTGCCGGTAGTCGGCGCGCCCTCCGTGCGGTCCGATGCAGCGCGCAACCGGATGCTGATCCTGGCGGCGGCCGAGCGGCTGTTCGCCAAGAACGGCGTCACGTGTACATCGATGGACGCGATCGCGGCCGAGGCGGGTGTCGGCAAGGGCACGTTGTTCCGCCGCTTCGGCGACCGCGGCTCGCTGGTGTTCGCCGTGCTCGACTCGACGGCGCGCGAGTTCCAAGACCGCTTCATCAGCGGGCCGCCCCCGCTCGGGCCGGGTGCGCCCCCCCTCGAGCGTCTGACCGCGTTCGGCGAGGCCCTGCTCGCACACACCACCGAGCACGGCAACCTCCTACTCGGCGCCGCCAGCGCCGGCGCGCCGATCTCCCGCTTCGACGCCGGACCATACGCTTCCTACCGCACCCACATCGCGATGCTGGTCCGCGAGGCCGCGCCCGAGCTCGACGCCGAGTACACCGCCGACGCGCTCCTCGCGCCACTTCGCCCAGAGGCCGTCTTCTACCAGCTGAGGGTGCGCGAGATGCCCCTCGAACGTCTCGCCGCCGGCTGGTCGCAACTCGCCCGCCGCGTCGTCGAGCGCTGAGCGAACGCCAGGACACCGACCGGCAGGCCCGAACGATCTCAGGCCGATGCGGCCGCACCCCTTCGCCGTTCCCCGGCGGCCATGCGCGGGACGATTGCCTTGGCTCTATCGGCCTTCAGCGCTCAGGGCATGGCGAGGATCGTTAGCGCCACCCGGGCTTCTGAGTTGTCGGAGGCAATCAGGAGCCTCGCCACCGTCGCACAGGCGCTTGGTTCTCGTGCGCTGCACAAGCCAGGCGCCGGCTGCGCGGCGCGCCCGCGTTGCTGGCGGAGCAGAAGAACCGCTGTTAGCTCGTGGTGTGCGGCGAGCAAACGCCGACGTCACGATGCGTATGCAGCTCCACGCCGCCGCTGCGGATCGTTCTCGATAGCTCGTTGACGTCGCTGCCGCTCGGATACGATGCGCCGACCGGGCATGCGGTGATCGGCCGCAGGCAGTGCAGATACAAGGAGTGGGCATGAGTGGGCAACGGGGCGGACGCCTTCTGGCGTTGGTGATATCGATCGTCGGCGTGCTGATCGCGCCGGGCCCTGCAAGCGCGAGCGGTGGGCAGGTTCTCCTGTCGGACAGCTTCAATGGGGCGACCACGGACGCGCCGCTCGTGTCGCTCAACGCCGACACACCCGGGTTTCCGTGCCTGACGGCCGGCACGGCCGTGGCCTCGCCCGTGACCGGATGCGACTTGGCCAGTCCCGATCCCGTCGGCGGCGGCGTGCTACGTCTCACGGATTCCAACACGAGCGAAGCCTCGGCCGTGCTGTACGACACGAGCTTCCCGACGAGTGCCGGACTGGTGATCACATTCGATCAGTATCAGTACGACTCCGGTGGCGCGGGCGCCGACGGAATCTCGTTCGACCTCGCTGTCGCGCCGCCGCAGCCGACCGCGATCGGTCCGAACGGTGGTGCGCTCGGCTACGCCACCAACGAAGGCACGTCGGATCCTGACGGTCTCCCCGGGGGCTACCTCGGAGTCGGCCTGGATACGTTCGGCAACTTCACCAACACGTTCTTCGACGGGTCCGGATGTACGGACCCCAGCTGGGCGGGATCCAGTCAGTTCCCGAACGAGGTGACCGTCCGCGGGCCCGGCGACGGGACCGTCGGCTACTGCCTCCTGTCCAGCTCATTGGAGGATGATCCCAATCCGCTCGGTGCCACCGGCATTCAGCTGAGCAGCTCGTCGGTGAATCGGCCCGCGCCGCAGGCGATCAAGATCGTGATCGACCCTTCCAGCGGCACGTACACCGTCGGAATCGACCCGACCGGCGGCATGAACTACCAGACGGTCACGAGTGGGACGCTGCCGGACTCTTATTACGACCCCACGACCGGACAGCTCGTCGACGGCGTCCCGCCGCGACTGACGTTCGCGCTCGCGGCATCGACGGGCGCAGATACCGACATTCATGAGATCAGCAACTTGAACGCGACGACCCTGAACGCGTCGGTGCCGGTCCTGACCCTTTCGAGCACGGACAGCGGTGGCGGGTTCGCGAACGCCAATAAGTCGCTCACCTACTCGCTCGTCGCCGGCGTCTCGCCGAGCAGCCCGGCGAGCGAGAACGAGCCCAACACGATGGTGGTGACCGACTCGGTTCCCTCCGACGAGTCGATTGTCGGGACGCCGTCAGGCAGTGGCTGGAACTGCTCGACCTCGACCTCGACTATGGCGACGTGTCTGAACACGACGACGCCGCCGTTGGCTCCCGGCGCGACGCTTCCGCCGATCTCGGTGGACGTGCAGCTCGGCGCCGCTGCCACGGGCTCCACGATCATCAACAACGCGCATCTGATCTCAGATGATGCCGCGGCCCCGGTGACGGGTTCCGACACCGTCAGCGTCGTCGTTCAGGCGCCGGCGAGCGTCAGACTGACCGGTCCCGGAAGCCTCACGAACGGCGCCTCCGGAAAGCTCAGCGGCATGCTGATCTCGAACGGTGCTGCGGTCGCCGCAGAGACGTTGATGTTCACGGTCGGAACCGGCGCGTCAGCGCAGAGTTGCATGAGCATCACCGGCTCGGGCGGCACGGCCTCTTGCGAGATCGCGCGTGTGTCCCAGCCCGCAACGTCCTCGCACGTCCAGGTCGCGGTGTCGTGGGCCGGCAACCCGCGGTGGGCCGCCGCGAACGCGAGCGCGCCGGTTGCGCTGGAATCGTCGGCGAGTTGCACGCTCGAGCCGGCGGGCGCCAAGGTCCGGCTCAGGGGCCGCGGCGTGGGTAGGCTCACGGTCGATATCCGCTGCCAGCACACGGCGTCGGTGACGCTTGCGGGCACGGTGACCGTCAAGCTCGGCAAGCGGTCGAAGACGTTCAAGATCCGCGCAGTCAAAAGCACGGCCGAGACCGGCCACAAGCTGGCTCTTGTATTCAGGCTGCCGGCGGCGGCGCTCAAGGGCCTCAAGCATCACGCGCGCGAGTCGGTCACTCTGCGCGTGACCGAGTCGCGATCCGGGAGCGTCGGACTCCAGACCGTGGCGCTGAAGCGCCTGAGAGCCGTGCTCTGATGTGTATGTCCACTGCCCGACTCCGGCCGCGACCGTCGGCCCGAACGCGCCCGTTCTTGCAGAAAAGGGGAAATCTCGCCGTCGACCCTCAACGAGCGAGCCGAGACTGCCGCACCTCGACGAGGCTGTTTCTCACAGGCCTTGGGCTTGGCAGCCGGACGTCGGTGGTCGGAGAAGCGGACGGTCGCCCAAGCAGTCACAGTGCCGCGCGTCGGCGGAGGTCATAGTAATCGTGGGGCACAACTGCACCGCGGCCCTCGGCACCCACCCAGGCCGCGGCGTCGCCGGGATGGGCGGTCCGGTCTACCCGGTACTCGACACGATGGTGCACCACTACACACCCGCCAGCGGCGACTACGTTCCGATACCAGTTCACGTTCTCGCCGTAGGTGAGCTCGGCGATGAACCCCTCGGGAACCTCAGCCAGGATCACCGGCGTTTCGAACGTGCGCCCGGACTTGCGTCCGACGTGCCGGATAAGCGAGAACGGCCCGTGTCCAGAGCGAGCTATCTGGCTCGTAACTCGATTCAGCGAGTTGTTCAGAAGCCAGAGGAAACGACTATGAGTCGTGCGCAGGGCCATCTTGAGATCGCGGCCGGCGGCTCCAGCCGATCAGCATAGGAGCCGTGGGCACCAGACGGCGAAGACCGGCGCTCCTCCCCGCAAATCGTGGGCGTTTCCAACGGTCCGGCGGAGACCGCACGCGTTGTTGTGCGGAAGGCGAGCGCGGAGCTTGCGCGCGGGTGACCCACGAGTGCCCCCTTCCGTATGCGCTCACCCTCGCGTCTTAAGTTCCTGAGCAAGCTTCATCACGGCGGCTGAGCGTCTAGTCTGGACGCGAGCTCTGGCGGGTTGACCTCACATCATGGCCCGGATTGGGTCATGGCAGGTCAACCGACAACATCCAAGCAAGAGGACAGGAGGGTGCGTCATGGCCTATGCGGTGGATTTCAATGATGTCTCGACGGTAGGTCTGGAGTCCTCGTCCGTCGCGCCCGCGCTTGCTGGACTGCGGGCGCACGAGGCTCGCTATTTCAAGAACAAGTACGACCACGTCTTTACGGTGGAGCCCGCGAGCAACGCCAAAACGACCATTGACTGGGTCCACCGGATCCTGAAGGAAGAACGCGACATCGTCATCTCCGCTCGGCCGCTCGAGGCCACGGCCTTCCAAGTCGAGAACATCCGAATGGCCTACGTCTTCTACGAGAGCGGTCTTTCGATCAACGTGATGTACACGGTGGAGGCGGGCAAGAAGCGGGCGGTCGGGTTCAAGCTCTCCGAAGGCATGGAAGTCCCAGAGGAACTCGCCTCGCGGTTCAAATTCGCAAGGCAGAAGTCAAAGCTGGCCGGCACGATTCGCGGTTCTTACTTCGCGTTCGTAAACGACTACTGACCCGGGCGCGCAATGTTGTGCGCCTAGCGGAGCAGTCGCACAGGTCAATGACGGTCAGCTCGCGCTGGCCGCGGCGACCTGAGGCTGCGGATCCTTGCCCGGCCGGTCGCTCTCGTCGGCAAGGATGCGGCGGGCGATCCGTCGCAGCGCTTCGGTCAGCTTCTGCTCGTCCGGGTCCTGGCCCCAGTCCGCGAGCTGTTCGTGCAGCCAGGCGCGGAGCGTGGCGGCCAGTCCTTCGGCTTCGCCCTGCCCGGCGGCGGTGAGGGTGAGCGTGCCGTTGGCGCGGGTGATCATCCCGTCGGCGGCTAGCTGGTCGAAGGTGGGCTCGAGCACGGCGGCGGGGAGGCGGTGGTAACGGGCGATCCGATCCATCTCGGCGTGACCGATCACCGCCTGATAGCGCGCGACCTGAAGCACCGGCGGCGCCCCCCATCCCGGCCCCCGCCGGCCTCGCCGGGTTCCGGATCGAAGCGCTCGGCGACCGCGACTAAGGCCGATGGCACAGTGCGGTGGCTGGCGCGCTCTCGCAGACGAGTACGAGGTTGAGCGGCAGCACGCCCAGACGCAGCTCGCCGGCGAGATCCCGGGCCGCCGCGATCGTGAAGCTGCCGCTGATGTCGCCGCCGTTGTCGCCGCTGATCCCGTCCGGGTACTGCTTGTAGCTGATGAACGGGACCGTGATCAGCTGGTCGTCCGGCGCCACCGCGAAGTGCTGGTTGAGCGTCTCGCCCAGTCCGCTGACCAGCGAACCGCGCCGCGCAATCTGGGCGGTCACCGTCCTACCCCACAGCGCGACGTCGTCCTTTGAGCACGAAGAGCTGAGCGCTGGGATCGCCGACCGGGACGGGATGCGCGAAGCTCGCGGGAATGGCCTGGAGCAACACGGTGCCGCGCGGGACCCGGAGGATCTGTCCCTCGGAGGCGGTCACGCCGACCGGTAGACCTACCTTTAGATCATTCACGTTGGGGTCGGGCCCGGACAGCAGGCAATGCTGGCCGGCGGTCGCCACGGTGCCTTGAGCGCGGGCAGCCGCCGCGCAGGCTGCGCTCCCCGGAGCCCCGAACATCCAGTACTGAGAGTCGATTCGCGAGTTGAACGGGCTGGCCTCGTGAGGCCGGGGGCGCGTGGCACTGGACGCCGCTAGGAAGGCGCCAACAGCGTCTTGCCGATCGTGGCGCGAGCCTCGATCGCGCGATGGGCATCAGACGCATGCGCCAACGGAACCTGTTGTCCGATCACCGGGCGAAGCGCTCCCACGGCGGCGCTGGCGAGTGCACGGGCCGTCAGTCCGCGCGATTCGACGGGGCCGGGACGTGCGCCGACAACTCGCCGGACGCCGCGATCAGCGAGTTCTTGCTCGCCGACAGCGGTGAAGCTCCCCGACGCCATACCGAACGAGCACAGACGCCCACCGGGCCGGAGCAGCTCGAAGGCATCGCGGCCGATCGAGCCGCCGACGCCGTCAAAGACGACATCGACGCTCGCGCCTTTCACCGCAGCCGCCACTTGATCCGTCCACGCACTCTGGGCGTAGTCGACGACGACATCCGCGCCCAGCGAGCGCGCGACGTCGAGCTTGTGCTCACCGCCGGCCGCGGCGACGACCACCGCGCCGGCGCGCTTGGCGAGTTGCACCAACAGGGATCCGACGCCGCCCGCCGCAGCCTCGACCAGCACCGTCGCTCCCGGTTCGATCGCCGCCCGGTCTAACAGGCCGACCGCGGTCCTGCCGTCGGCAAGCAGCGCTGCGGCGTCCGCGAGCGCGACCTCGTCGGGAATCGGGATGAGGCCGTCGGCCGGGACAGACACGAACCCGGCGTAGCCTCCGGTCCCGCCGGTCGTCGAGACGACCCGCGTCCGAACCACGTCGTCGCCGACCCCGGGGCCCAGGGCCACGACGGCCCCGGCCACGCCGTTGCCGGGAATCGCGGGCAACCGCGGCAGCATCGAAGGATTGGGCGCGCGACCCCAGCGGACCTGCGTCTCGACGAAGGTCACGCTCGAAAACGAAACCTCGATCAGCACTTCGTCCGGACCGCACACGGGGTCCGCCACCTCGCGCAGCACGAGCACCTCGGGCGGCCCGAACTCCTCCATCACTATCGCGTGCACGCGCGGCGCTCCGATCCGAACAGGCGGGCAATCGTGCTGGAGCACCCGCCCGAGCGCAATCCGCAATTAGCCCTAAGACCCAGCCGACTCGCTGTGCTAGGTCCCAAGCAGCGCGAAGTAGAGCACCGAGGCGCTCAGGGCGGTAATCGGCGCGAGCGCCGAGTCCAGCGCCCACGAGACAAAGGCACGGCCCACGGTTCCGAGGGACCCGGCGAGCACGGCCGCCGCGATGCTGATCACGAGGACCGAGAGAAATACCAGCACGATGACCGCGAATACGTTCCAACCGTTGCCGCGGACCAGGTCGCGACTGCGTCCGAAGGCGGCGAATACGCCCGGACGCTCCAGCACCGTGACCGGGGCGACGACGGACCAGATGACCGTCAGGATCAACCCGGGGATGATCAGCAACAAGAAGCCGATCGCGGTGGCTATTCCGAACAGGATCGAGACCCCGGCCAGCGGCCAGAACACCGGCTCGACGCTGCGTATCAGGTCGCTGATCGAGTGGTCGCGGCGACCGTCCTGGACGTCCTTGACCAACTCCACCACCATGCCCTGGTAGAGGACGCTCAGCGCCCAGAACACGATTACGAGGGCGAAAGCGGCCGCCGTCGAGAGCACCAGAGTCAGCACGAACTGAACGGCGTAAATAGCAACCGCCGTGCTGACCAACACCGAGAACTGATCGCGGTAAATCGCCCAGATCCGCGAGATGATCCAGCCGGGGCTGATGGATTGGACGGACATTGCTCTCACGACCGTCCGGCGCTGAGAGTTCGAGCTCCCGAGGGTCAGCGAGATCGTAGTTCATGAAATCGACGCGAGCTGAGAGGGGCGCCGTTCATGCGCCCCCCTCGCTGCGTGGTCCTGTCAGCCGGCCGCGATGGCCAATTCGCCAACCGTCGCCTGTCCGACCTCGAGCTCATGGCGAACGCGCTCGGTCGAGAGCTCGTGCACGATCGATGCCAATAGCGACGCGCCGACGAGGCCCGCGCCCAGCCCGAACATCCACCACCGGAGATTTCCGATGCCGTGAGCTGCGGTCAGGACGATCAGAGCACCCGCCAACGCCACCGTGGCGGCGGCGAGCAGGGCCTCGATCGTCCGCGCGACCGTCATGTTCGTGCGCCGGACGTCCGCGAGGCCGTCCAGAAGCAGGCCGAGCCCGATGGCGCCGGCGACCGCGGCTACGCCGAAGGCAAGCCAGCGGGGCGAGAGCTCCGGGGTGGCATGCGGCCAGATGAACGTGCTGGCCACGACGAACGCGCCGGCGAGGCCGATGCCGGTGTGACCGAGCCAGTGCAGCCACGAGCGCATGGTGCCGCTGATCTCTATGCCGCGGCGGCGAATCGAGGCAAAGGTCTCACCGGACCCGTTGAGATCGAGCTGGTGCACGACCTGCTCCACCGTCGTTTCGTGCAACGCCAGCGCGCGTAGCGACAGCGCCAGCAAGGCTATGCCGCCGGCGAAAACAAGCCACAGCGCGGTGGGCGCCGTGAACGCCCGGGTCGCGATGACGGTCCAGGCGGCGACGAGAGCGCTCACCGCGCTCACGCCGGAGAACGTCTGGTTGTCGCGCAGAAGCGCGACGAGGGCCGCGGCGAGCGACAACACGATCGCCGCAGCGGCGACGCCGAATCCGATCCATACGGCGTTCGACGGAGCAAAGGCAAACCGCTCAATGGCCAGGAAAGCGCCGCCGATCGCGACGGCGAAGGTCATTGCCCAGTAGCGCATGTGAGTCATGGTTACCTCCTATGGGAAAGTGATACTGGACAGTCTTATCCGGATACTACACCTCGGACAATGCTGTCCAGTAAGCTCTCCCGGCGCGACCGTCAGCAACCGGGCTTCGGCCGCACGACGCCCGCGGACCCACGCGTGTCAGGTGGCTCGGGCGGGGGTAATGCCGTCGAGCAAGAGCGCGAGCGCGCGCCCCGCGGCGGCGGAACGCCCGGATGGGCCCTCGCCGGAGTCGATCGCGCCCCGGACCATCAGCACCATCAGGAAGACGTCATCGATCGTCAGGTCGCAGCGCACCGTTCCGGCAGCCTTGGCCGCTCGGAGCGGCTCCTTGAGCAGTTCGCGGAGCCGGCGTCTGCGCGTGTCGAGCGCCGATCCGAGGCACGCATCCTCCTTGGCCAGCTCGCCCACTGGGTGAAAGCGAGCGATCGTCTCAACGACGCTGCGGACCAGCACGAAGAATGCATCGGGGTCGCCGGCGTGCTCGGCGGCCAGTTGCTCGGTGTGCTCCATCTCGTCGAGCAGGAGCGCGGCGGCCAGGTCTCGACGGTCAGGGAAGTTCCGATACAGCGTGGCCTGCCCGACTCCGGCGCGGCGCGCGACCTCGTACATCGGCACATCCGCAGAGTCCGCGAACAGCTCACGCGCGGCGGCCAGGATCGCCTCCCGGTTGCGGCGGGCGTCCTTGCGCTTCGGTGCGGTACTGGTCGTCGCCATGCCTCCAGTCTAGGTGCGGAAATGCGTGTCCGCAAGGGCAAGCGACGATCACCTAAGCGCCTGCATTCCCTGATAACTGGACAGTACTCTCCGATTGCGCTATAAGTTGATCTTGCAATAGTCGGAAGTCCAACCAGACGGGTGGCGTTGCGATGGTCGACATCAACCAACTGGCCGTCTTAGTACGGAGCGCCGCCGGCGGGGTGTGACGGGATGTCGGCACTCTCCCCCACCGCTCCGCCGCTCGGCCCCGGCCCTGCCCGGCCCCGCGCGAGCGCGCCCGGGTCAACGGAACGGAACGACGGTGGGACACCCGCTCGGCGGCCCGGGCTGCCGCGAGTAGGGCGGCGCCTGGCCACGATGGGATTGCTGGTCGCGCTCGGCGTGACACTGCTCGCCGCCGTCCCGAGCCTGCGCGGCGTCCTGCGGGAGATCGGCGACATCGGTCCCGGCTGGATCGTGGCGGCGGTCGCGCTCGAACTGGCCTCCGCGATCAGCTTCGTGGTTGTGTTCCGGCTGTTCTTCGACGGCCTCGACGCCCGCGACGCGCGGATCCTGGCCTGGACGGCGCAAGGATCCGGAGCGCTACTCCCTGGCGGCGGCGCCGGCGGTCTGGTGATCGGCGGCTGGCTGGCCACCCTGACCGGTGCTCCCGGCCAGTGGATCGTTCGCCGATCCGCGGGCCTCTTCTTCCTGAGCGCGGCCGTATCGGGTGCGGCGATGGTCGGGGCGGGGCTGGCACTCATGCTCGGGGCTGCTGGGTCTGACGACCGACCGACAGTCGTGCTGCCGACGGTTCTTGCCGGCGTCGGGTTGATCCTGGTCGCGGCGTTGCCGGCGATACTGCGCTCACGCGCGCGTACGCCTCGCTGGCTGGCAGCGATCGCAACCGGCGTGCGCGAGGCCGAGCAGACCACGTTCACGAGGCGCCCAAGCTGGCGCGTCCTCGGCGCGGTGGGCTACCTCGCATTCGACGTCGCCGTGCTGTGGCTGATTCTCAGGGCGCTTGGATCGACGCCGAGCGTCGCAGCGCTGACCCTCGGTTACTCGATCGGCTACATCGCCAACTCGCTGCCGATCCCCGGCGGCATCGGAGTTCTCGACGCCGGCCTGACCGGCGCGCTCGTGCTCTACGGGGTCTCGCCCGTGCACGCCGCAGCCGCGGTGATCGTCTACCACGCGATCGCGTTCTGGGTCCCAGGTCTGGGCGGCCTGCTCGCGTATCTGCGCCTGCGTCCCCGGTTGCTGCGAGCCGGTCCCGCACAAGCCGCGGACATGGTCTGACGGGCGGGCGCGCTGGCCGGACAGGCGCGCCGACCTGGCCGGGCACGCCGGTCAGACGGGCGCGGCGACCTCGCCGGGCACCAGATCGGCGATCGCCTCCCGGACGAGCGCGGCGAGCTGGTCGGGCGGGTCGTCACCAAAGGCGGCACCGCTCTCGACGAACACCTCGGTGATCACGCCGAGGATCGCGGCCATCCGCACGCGTTCCCGCAGCGGGATCGCCGGTGAAGCGAGGATCCGGGCGAACCGGGCCTCGAGGTCCTCGTTCTCCTGTCGGTTGCGCTCACTCCTGGAAAGGGCCTCGAACGCGCTGCGGTTGCGGCTGTGCAGCAGCACAAGCTCGCGGTTCTCGACCATGAAGTCGATCATCCCGTCGGCCAGCCGCGGCCATATCGCTACGCGCGCGGGTCCGTCGGGCGCGGCTTCGAGCTCGTCAAGCAGCGTCGTGCCCATCGCGTGAAGCCGGAGATGCAGCTCCAGCAGGATGTCTTCCTTGCGCTCGAAGTAGTAGTAGAGCGCAGCCTTGGTGATGCCCAGGCGATCGGCGATGTCGCGCAGGGAGGTCTTGTCGTAGCCGTGCTGGGTGAACAGCTCCTGGGCTACGTCGAGGATCCGCTCGCGGGTCTCCGCGCCCTGGCTGCGTGGTGGACGAGGCATCGTTCCCGGGAGTTTACTTGACGACCGGCTAATTAGTGCTAACTTACCGGCCGACAAGCAATTACTTTACGACCGGTAAGGAGAACCGACATGAGGAAAGGCGGCGCCGCGTGTCGAGCGAAGCGATGATCGAGGCGCGGGGGCTCCACAAGCGCTTCGGCGACACCGTCGCGCTCGACGGGCTCGACCTGGAGGCGAAGGCGGGAACGGTGCTGAGCGTGCTCGGGCCCAACGGCGCCGGCAAGACGACGGCGGTTCGCATCCTCACCACCCTGTCGCGGCCCGATGCTGGTGAGGCTCGGATCGCCGGGCACGACGTGGTCCGGGAGCCGACCGCCGTGCAGCGAATGATCGGTGTCGCGGCGCAGGACGCCACGGTCGACGAGGTGCTGACCGGCCGGCAGAACCTGGTGATGATCGCCCGCCTCAGCGGCCTCTCGCGCGCCGCCGCGCGGTCCCGCGCCACCGAGCTCTTGGGCGAGTTCGGACTGACCGACGCCGGTGACCGGGTTGTCAAGGGCTACTCCGGCGGGATGCGCCGGCGGCTGGATCTGGCGGCGGCGCTGGTCACGCGCCCGCCGGTGCTGTTCCTCGACGAGCCGACAACCGGCCTTGACCCGAGCAGCCGGTTGCGGATGTGGGAGGTGATCCGCGCGCTGGTCGCCGACGGCACGACGTTGCTGCTCACCACCCAATACCTCGACGAGGCCGACGAACTCGCAGATCGGGTCGTGGTCGTCGACCACGGCCGCGCGATCGCCGAGGGCACGACGGCCGAGCTGAAGCGGCAGGTTGGCGGTGCGCGGCTGGAGGTCACGCTCACCGAGCCGCACCCCGAGGCGGCGAGGGCGCTGACGCGGTTCGCCGCGGGGCCGGTAGCCACCAGCGCCGACTCGCGTCGCCTGGCGACGCCGGTCAATGGCCACCGCGGGCTCGCCACGACCGTCGTGCGGGCGCTCGATGACGCGGCGATCACCGTCGAAGACGTACAGGTCCGGCCGCCGTCACTCGACGACGTGTTCCTCGCGCTTACCGGAGGTGAACGATGACTGGCCTCCGCGCCGCGGTCCGCGATGTCGTCGTGATGACCACGCGCAATCTGACCCACATCGCTCGAGAGCCGCTGCGACTGTCCGACGTGACCGTCCAGCCCGTGCTGTTCACGCTGCTGTTTATCTACGTGCTGGGTGCGGGGCTGGTGCTGCCTGACCACGGCAGCTACACGGAGTTCGCGATCGCCGGGCTGTTGGCGATGAACCTCGTGACGTCGGCGATCGGAACCGCGGTCGGACTCAGCGATGATCTCGGCACGGGCGTCATCGACCGCTTCCGCACGCTGCCGATGTGGAAGCCGGCGGTGCTGGTCGGCCGCTCG
>Ga0335072_10006000_pt1 | contig 17825 bp, 18 predicted proteins | sample Lox_Sample_21_FD_206725 | JGI IMG/M metagenome (GOLD analysis project Ga0335072, IMG submission 206725) | Soil microbial communities from Loxahatchee National Wildlife Refuge, Florida, United States - Lox_Sample_2.1 | ecosystem: Environmental > Terrestrial > Soil > Wetlands | place: USA... | reverse complement strand
GGCGGCCGCGGATGATGTCGGCCGCGAGGCGCAGGTCCTCGATCCGGCCGTTGGTGCAGGAGCCGACGAACACGGTGTCCACCGCGATCTCCCGCAGCGGGGTGCCCGCGGTCAGCCCCATGTAGGTCAGCGCCCGCTCGGTCGCGTTGGGGTCCTTGGTCTCCCCTGGGGCCGGCACCGACGCGCCCAGCGGCAGCGCCTGGCCCGGGTTGGTGCCCCAGGTGACGTAGGGGGTCAGCGTGGTTGCGTCGATCGTGACCTCCTGGTCGAACACCGCGCCCTCGTCGGTCGACAGCGTCTTCCAGTACTCGACGGCCGCGTCCCAGTCGGCGCCCTGGGGCGCGCTCGGGCGGCCCTTGAGGTACTCGAACGTGGTCTCGTCCGGCGCGACCAGGCCGGCCCGGGCGCCCGCCTCGATCGACATGTTGCACACGGTCATCCGGCCTTCCATGGACAGCGACCGGACCGCCTCGCCCCGGTACTCCACGATGTAGCCCTGGCCGCCGCCGGTGCCGATCTGGCCGATGATCGCCAGTATCAGGTCCTTGGCGGTCACGCCGTCGGGCAGTGCGCCCTCGACGTTGATCGCCATCGTCTTCGGCTTGATCTGCGGCAGCGTCTGGGTCGCGAGCACGTGCTCGACCTCGCTGGTGCCGATGCCGAAGGCGATCGCGCCGAACGCGCCGTGGGTCGAGGTGTGCGAGTCGCCGCAGACGATCGTCATGCCCGGCTGGGTCAGGCCGAGCTGCGGACCGATCACGTGCACGATGCCCTGGCCCGGGTCGCCCATCGGGTGCAGCCGGACGCCGAACTCGGCCGCGTTCTTGCGCAGCGCCTCGAGCTGGGCCCGCGAGACCGGGTCCGTGACCGGGCTGTCCGGGCCGGTCAGCGGCAAGTTGGGCCCGGTCACGCCGAGGGTCGGCACGTTGTGGTCCTCGGTGGCGATCGTCAGGTCGGGACGGCGCACCTTGCGGCCGGCCGCCCGGAGGCCGTCGAAGGCCTGCGGGCTGGTGACCTCGTGGATGATGTGCAGGTCAATGTAGAGCAAGTCGGGCTCGCCCTCGGCCTGGCGCACCACGTGGGCGTCCCAGATCTTCTCCGCGAGCGTGCGAGGTTCGCTGCTCATGCGGTCCATCTCCTTCTGTCGCGCTGTCGCCAACCGGACGGTACCGCCGTACCGCGCCGGTGCTGGGATTTTATCGCGCCGCCTCGACTTGCATCTCACAATTTGAGACGGCAATATCATTACATGAACGATACTAGCGGTGTGGGCGTGCTCGACAAAGCCGTGTCGGTGCTGGCGGCGGCCGAGAGCGGCCCGGCCACCCTCGCCCAGCTGGTCGAGGCGACCGGGCTGGCGCGCCCTACCGCGCACCGTATCGCGGTCGCCCTCGAGCGGCACCGGCTGCTCGCCCGGGACGTGCAGGGCAGGTTCGTGCTCGGCCCCCGGATCGCCGAGCTTGCCTCGGCCGCGGGCGAGGACCGGCTGCTCGCGGTCGCCCAGCCGGTGCTGATCCAGCTCAGGGACGCGACCGGGGAGAGCGCCCAGCTCTACCGGCGGCAGGCCGACGTCCGGGTCTGCGTGGCCGCCGCCGAGCGCGCGAGCGGGCTGCGTGACACCGTCCCGGTCGGGGCGGCGCTGCCGATGACCGCGGGCTCCGCCGCTCAGGTGCTGCTCGCCTGGGAAGAGGGCGAGCGGATGCACCGGGGGCTGCGCGGCGCCAAGTTCACCGCCACCACGCTGGCCGGCGTCCGCCGTCGGGGCTGGGCGGCGAGCGCGGCCGAGCGCGAGGCGGGGGTGGCGTCCGTCTCCGCGCCGGTCCGCGGGCCGCAGGGGACGGGCGGGCCCGGCGGGCGGGTGCTCGCCGCCGTCTCGGTGTCGGGGCCGATCGAACGGCTCACCAGGTCCCCCGGCCGGCTGCACGCGGCCGCGGTGGTGGCGGCGGGCGAGAAGATCACCGAGCTGCTCCGGGCCGAGGCCGGCGGCGGCCGGGCCGGAGGCGGCGGCTAGACCCGCCGGGCGCCGCCGGGCGGCGCGGCGCATGCAACTCGCGCCCCGGCCAGCTCCCGTCTACCACCAGCAAATCTGGTCTAGACCAGGTGCAAATACGCACAAACTTCACGTATCACGCAAAAAGTCTCGTGATCATGGCCGTCTGGTTCTACCGCTTCCGAATAACGCGGCTTAGCCTCGAATAGTTGGCGGCGCGGCCGCGCGGGAAGTGATGAGGGGTGCGTAGATGACGGGTTCACGCCCATGAAGGTGGCTGTCGTTAAGGAGAGCGCGCCGGGGGAACGGCGCGTCGCCCTAGTCCCGGAGACCGTGCCCCGGCTCACCGCGGCCGGCCTCGAGGTGCTGGTCGAGCGGGGGGCGGGAGACGCCGCCTGGTTCCCCGACAGCGCATACGCGGAGGCCGGGGCGACCATCGCCGCGACGGCCGACCTCTACGCGGCGGCGGACGTCATCCTCACCGTGACCCGCCCGGACGAGGCCGCCATCGGCCGGCTGCGGGCCGGGCAGACGGTCGTCGGGATGCTCGCGCCGCTGGTCACCCCCGAGCATGCCCGCCAGCTGGCCGATAAGGGGGTCACCGCGGTCTCGCTCGACCTGCTGCCGCGCACGCTGTCCCGCGCGCAGGGCATGGACGCGCTGAGCTCGCAGGCCAACGTGGCCGGCTACAAGGCCGCGCTGGTCGCGGCCGAGGCCTACGGCCGGTTCTTCCCGCTGCTGATCACGGCGGCGGGCACCGCCCGGCCGGCCAAGCTGCTGGTGCTCGGGGCCGGCGTGGCCGGCCTGCAGGCGATCGGCACCGCCCGCCGGCTCGGCGCCCAGGTCAGCGGGTACGACGTGCGGCCCGCGTCCAAGGGCGAGGTCGAGTCGCTCGGCGCCGCCTTCCTGGAGCTGACCTCGGTCGTCAGCGCGGCGGGCGAGGGCGGCTACGCCCGCGAGCTGACGGCCGGGGAGCGGGACGCGCAGCAGGCCGAGCTGGCCGCCCACATCGCCCGCCACGACGTGGTGATCACCACCGCCCAGGTTCCCGGGCGGCGGCCGCCGCTGCTGGTAACCGAGGACGCGGTCGCGGCGATGGCCGCGGGCTCGGTGATCGTGGACATGGGCGCCAGCGCCCTCGGCGGCAACGTGGCGGGCTCGGCCCCCGGCGAGACCGTGGTCACCCCCAACGGCGTCACGATCATCGGGGCGACGAATCTCCCCGCGACCGTTCCGACCGCCGCCTCCAACGCCTTCTCCCGCAATATCAGCGCGCTGCTGCTGCACATGACCGCGGACGGCGAGCTCCAGATCGACACGACCGATGAGATCCAGGCCGGGGTCGTCATCACCCGCGACGGCGAGGTCGTCCAGCCCGCCGTGGCCAAACTGCTTGACCAGGACCTGCAAACCGAGGGAGCCAGCCTTGTCGACCGCCCTGGTCACTGACCTCACGATCTTCGTACTCGCGCTGCTGATCGGCATCGAGGTCATCGGCAAGGTGCCCGCCACCCTGCACACGCCGCTGATGTCGGCCGCCAACTCGATCCACGGGATCGTGCTGGTCGGCGCGCTGCTGATCGGCGTCACGTCGCACACCGTGGTCGGGTACGTGCTCGCGTTCGTGGCGTCGTTCTTCGCCGCCGCCAACGTGGTCGGCGGCTACGCGGTGACCGGCCGGATGCTGAAGATGTTCAGGCGGAAGACCCAGCCGCCCGAGCCCGCGGCGGTCGCCGCCAATGGCGCCGCCGCCAGCGCCGCGCCGTCGCAGGCGGCAGCCAGGCCGCAGGCCGCGGCCGAGCCCAACCACCGGTCATAGGGGCGCGAGGCATGGACACCTTCACCACCAACATCCAGCTGGTCTACGTGCTCGCGGCGGCCTGCTTCGTCGTCGGCCTGCACCTGATGAACTCGCCCGCGACCGCGCGCCGCGGCAACCAGGTCTCCACCGCCGGCATGGCCATCGCCGTGATCATCACGCTCGTCCTGCTGATCCACGACGGCACCGTCACCGCGGTCGGCTGGACCGTCATCATCGTCGGCGCCCTGCTGGGCTCCGCGGTCGGCCTGTGGGCGGCCAGAACCGTCCAGATGACCGCGATGCCGCAGCTGGTGTCGATGTTCAACGCGGTCGGCGGCGGGGCGGCGGCGCTGGTCGCGGTCTACGGGTACATCCACGACGAGTCCGCGCCCGGCGGCGTGCTCGGCAGCACGACGGTCTTCACCGTGCTCGACGTGATCATCGGCTCGGTGACGTTCACCGGCTCGCTGATCGCGGCGGGCAAGCTGCAGGGGGTCATCACCGGCCAGCCGGTGATCTTCCGGGGCAGCCGGGCGCTCAACGCCGCCCTGGCGGTGATCGCGGTCGGCGCGGCGGCGTTCATGCTCACCACCGCGTCGCTGCCCGCCCTGCTCATCGTCGTGCTCGCCTCGCTCGCGTTCGGCGTGCTGATGGTGCTGCCGATCGGCGGGGCCGACATGCCGGTGGTGATCTCGCTGCTGAACGCGTTCACCGGCACCGCCGTGGCGATGGCCGGGTTCGTGATCGGGAACTGGGCCCTGATCGTGGCCGGGGCCCTGGTCGGCGCGTCCGGCGGCATCCTCACCAAGCTGATGGCGGACGCGATGAACCGGTCGCTCGCCAACATCATCATCGGCGGCTTCGGCACCGGCGACACGGCCGTCGCGGCCGCGGTGGCGGGCGACGCGCAGATCCGGGCGATCGCCGCCGACGACGCGGCGATCCAGCTCGCGTACGCGTCGAAGGTGATCGTGGTCCCCGGCTACGGGCTGGCGGCGGCGCAGGCGCAGCACGGCGTGGCCGAGCTCGCGTCGGTCCTGGAGAGCCACGGCATCGAGGTGACCTACGCCATCCACCCGGTCGCGGGGCGGATGCCCGGTCACATGAACGTGCTGCTGGCCGAGGCCAACGTGCCCTACCCGCAGCTGCGGGAGATGGACGAGATCAACCCCGAGTTCGCCCGGGCCGACGTAGCGCTGGTCATCGGGGCCAACGACGTGACCAACCCGGCCGCCCGCCGGCCGGGTTCCGCGATCTCGGGGATGCCCATCCTCGACGTCGACCAGGCGAAGTCGATCATCGTCGTGAAGCGCTCGATGGGCACCGGCTACGCGGGGATCGACAACGAGCTCTACGCCAACCCCAAGACCAGCATGTACTTCGCCGACGCGAAGCGGGCGGTGGCCGAGCTGACCGCCGCCGTCAAGACCCTGGTCGGCTAGAAAATTCAAACCCGTCATCTCGAACGGACCGTGAGCGTCTCTCCCGCGGTCCGTTCGACCTGATCGGCGATGATCACGCAGGCGGGGGCGGGGGCGGGGGCCGAGGAGGGCGACCACGCAGGGTGGTCCTACGGGACGGGTTTGTTAGAGGGGGCGCGGGCGGGGTAGGGCAGGGTATTCGGACGAACGGAGGCGAAGGCCCATGGAGCACCCGAGCGGCGTGCGGGTACCCGCGCAGGCATCCGCAGACCACCAGCAGCCCTCGACCGGGGAGCTCGTCAAGCGGCTTTCTGAGCAAGTTTCTGTGCTGGTGCGGGACGAGCTGAAGCTCGCCCAGCTGGAGATGACCAGGAAGGGAAAGCAGGCCGGGATCGGCGCGGGAATGCTCGGCGGCAGCGGCCTCATCGCCCTCTACGGCGTGGGGTGCCTGCTCGCGTGCGCGATCCTCGGCATCAGCCGGGTGCTTGAACCCTGGCTGGCCGCGCTGATCGTCGGCGCGGCCCTGCTGCTCGTCAGCGGCGTCGCCGCGCTGCTGGGGAAGGCACGGCTGAAGAGGGCCGCGCCCCTGGTCCCGGCGCAGGCCACGGACAGCGTGAAGGCCGATGTCAACGAGATCAGGGAAAGGGCGCATCGATGAGCATCGAAGGGAAGGTCGTCGGCGCTGCCCCCGGGTCGCCGGATGACCCGCAGGGGCTGCAGCAGGAGATCGAGCGGACCCGCGAGCACCTCGGCGAGACGGTCGAGGCGCTCATGGCCAAGGTCGACGTCAAGGCGCGAGCGCAGGACGAGGCAGGCCGGCTGATCGGACGCCTGAAAACCCGGGTCCTCGAGGCCAGGCAGCAGGCGACCGCCCGGGCCTATCAGGCCCGGCATCAGGTGGCCGACAAGACCGAGGGCCCGCGGGGGCAGGTCGCCGGAGCGGCGGCGGGCATCGCCAAGGTCACCCCCGAACCGGTCAAGCAGGCGGCGGGAAACGCCGCCGCCACCGCCCGGCAGCGTCGCACGCCGCTGCTCGCGGTGGCCGGCGCGGTTGGCGCGGGCCTGGTCGGCTGGCTGCTCTTCCGGCGCTGGAGGCGGCGCGGATGAAGCTGCTGAATAAGGCGATCGGGCTGCTGGTCGGCATCCTCGGCGGGATGCTGGCCCGATCGGCGTTCAAGCGGATCTGGCAGGCCGTCACCGGGGAGGACGAGGCGCCCACGGCGACGGACGCCCGCCGGGGCTGGCGGGAGATCCTGCTCGCGGCGGCTCTGCAGGGCGCGATCTTCGCGGTCGTCCAGGCCGCCCTCGACCGCGCCACCGCCGAGGGCACCGCCAAGCTGACCGGCGAGTGGCCGGGCGAAGGCGCCGACGAGCAGGACGGCCGGCCGCCAGACGAGGCCGCCAGCAGAAGCGATCACCGGCAATAGCACTAACAGGCAGGTCGACCGGCGCAGCATGACCGCCGGGAGCCTGGCCGCCCAGGCCGGGCGCCCGCGGGCCCGGGCCAGCGCGGGGCGATTGAACGAGAACGGATAGAGCGGCCGCCGGGAAGCGGGGTGCCGACGGGCGTTTCCCCGGCAGGTCATGGGGAAGCACGTACGCTAGCCAATACGGCTACCTCCTGCCCCTACGACACCATTCCTCACCGCGCTGCTTGCCTGGCCCACCCACAGGCACCCATCGGTCTTACCCGGCGGCGAAGCACCGATGTTCTCTCGCCACCCCTACTGAGGCCATGACCTTCGTCTACACCACCAATTTGTCGGAGGTCCGCGTCCTGGCGGAAACGCAGGCCAGGCGGGCGGGCCTGGCCGAGGATCGCATCGTCGACTTCGTGATCGCGGTCAGCGAGATCGCCGCCAACACGGTCAGGCACGCCCGCACGCAGGGGTCGATGGAGATCTGGACCGAGGCCGGGGAGGTCATCTGCGAGATGCGCGACGGCGGGGTGATCGCCGATCCGGCGTCGGCCGGGCGGCAGCCGCCCGCGGCCGACGCGAGCGGGGGGCACGGGCTCTGGCTTGCCCGCCAGATCTGCGACAAGGTGGAACTGCACTCCGACTCCGACGGCACCACGATCCGACTGCACATGGCGTTGCCGCCGCAGGGACGCCAGGCGCGTGATTCGCCAGGTCCGAACAGCGGCGCGGCGGCCACGCCGGATGTAGCCTTGTAACAAACCCTGTCTTTACCAGACATTTACCTCATACATAGGATGACATAAATGGAAGTTGGCGCTTCTCAGCAGCGCATGGCGGCCTTCCTGCGCGACAACCACGACAAGGTCGTCGGCAGCTGGAGCGAGCTCGTGGCGGCGGGCCTGCGCGGCCGGACGTCGCCGCAGGAAGTGCGGCGCGAGCTTGAGGACCTCTACTCGCTGATTATCCGGGACCTGTCGGGAACGGACGAGAACGCGGCGGGCGAACTACGGGCGGTGCTCGACGAGCTGTCCCGCAACCGGGCCAGGGACGGGTTCACTCCCAGCGAGACCGCGCTGTCGGTCTTCTCGCTCAAGGAGGCCGTGTACGAGCTGGTCGCGGAGGCGGCCGACCTGGTGCCCGAGTACCTCGCGTTCTCCCGGGTGGTGGACGACCTCGGCCTGCGCACGTTCGAGGCGTTCTCGGCCGCCCGCGAGCAGATCATCACCGACCAGGCCACCTCCATGATGGAGCTGTCCACGCCCGTCGTGCGGCTGTGGGATGGCATCATCGCGGTCCCGCTGGTGGGCACGCTCGACTCGGCCAGGACCCAGCTGGTGATGGAGAAGCTGCTCGAGACCCTGGTGGCGAGCGGGGCGGACCACGCCGTGATCGACATCACCGGCGTTCCCACGGTGGACACCGAGGTCGCCCAGCACCTGCTCAAGACCGTGAGCGCGGCCCGGCTGCTCGGGGCGGAGTGCACCATCTCCGGCATCCGGCCGCAGGTCGCGCAGACCATCGTGTCGCTCGGCATCGAGTTCGGCGACATCGCCACCAAGGCCACCCTGGCCGACGCGCTCGCGCTCGCGCTGAAGCACGCCGGCCTGAAGGTCGTGCCCGCCTAATGGACCAGGTGCCGATTCTCAAGATCGGGCAGACGCTGTTCGTGTCCATCCAGATCGACCTGCAGGACGAGAGCGTCATGCTCCTGCAGGAGGACCTGGCGGCCGAGCTCGCCGCCACCGCCGCCACCGGGGTGATCATCGACATCACGGCGGTGGAGATCGTCGACTCTTTCATCGGCCGGATGCTGGCCACCATCGGGTCGATATCGCGGCTGTTCGACGCCGAGACGGTCATCGTCGGCATGCGCCCGGCGGTCGCGATCACGCTGACGGAGCTCGGCCTGTCGCTGAACGGGGTCCGCACCGCCCTGAACGCCGAGAAAGGCCTGGCGCTGCTGAACGGGCGCGATTGATGGACGAGCTCCCCATCCAGTCGGGAGACGATGTGGTCCGGGTCCGCCAGCACGTGCGGAACGCGGCCGCCTCCAACGGGCTTTCCCTGGTGGACCAGACCAAGCTGGTGACCGCCGCGAGCGAGCTCGCGCGCAACACCCTGATCCACGGCGGGGGCGGCGTGGCCCGGGTAGAGGTGGTCAAGTCGGCCAACGGGCGGACCGGGGTCAAGCTGCACTTCGCCGACGACGGGCCCGGCATCGCCGACGTCGACCTGGCGCTGACCGACGGCTGGACGTCGGGCACCGGGCTCGGGCTCGGCCTGTCCGGCTCGCGGCGGCTGGTCGACGAGTTCGAGCTGAAATCCGAGCCGGGCGCCGGGACCAGCGTCGTCGTCGTCAAGTGGTCGCGGTGAAACGGACGCTGATCTCCCCCGCGCCGGGGGACCAGCGCTGGCTCCGGGTGGAGGATCCGAGCGCCGCCGCGGGCTGCCGCGCGGCCGCCACGGCGCTGGCCGGCCGCCTGGGGTTCCCGGCTGACCGCACCGACCAACTGGTCCTCGCGGTCACCGAGGCGGCCTCCAACCTGCACAAGCACGCCAGCCGGGGCTCCATGCTGCTGCGCATCACCCGGGCCGGCGACGGCCCGGGGATCGAGATGGTGACGATCGACGCCGGGCCCGGCCTGCGCGACGCGGGCGCGGCGATGCGCGACGGCCACTCCACCAGCGGCACCCTCGGCATCGGGCTCGGCGCGATCCAGCGGCTGGCCGACTTCTGTGACCTGTACTCGGTCCCCGGGCGCGGCACCGTGCTCGCGGCCCGGTTCTGGCCCGAGCCCCGCTCCGGCACGGGCTCCTGCGCCGGGCTGGCCCGGCCGATCGAGGGGGAAGCCGAGTGCGGCGACGTCTTCGCGGTGGAGGAGTCGGACGGGACGCTGACCGGCGTCCTGTGCGACGGCCTGGGCCACGGCCCGCTGGCCGCGATCGCCGCCAATGAGGCGATCCACGCGGTGCTCGACGGCCCGGTCGGCGAGCCGGCCACCGCGGTCGCGCGGGCGCACGCCCGGATGAGCCACACCCGCGGCGGCGCCCTCGCGGTGGTGCAGGTGACGGGGCGGATGGTCCGGTTCTGCGGCCTTGGCAACATCGCGGCGGTGATCCTGGCCGACGGCACCCGCAAGAGCATGCTCTCGGTGCCGGGGATCGCCGGGCACCAGGCCCGCGCGATCCGGCAGTTCGAGTACGACGCGCCGCCGGGCTCGGCCGTCATCCTGCACTCCGACGGCCTCAGCAGCCGGTGGAGCCCCGACAGCCTGCCCGGCGTCGCCGGCCGGGACCCGCTGGTCGCCGCGGCGGCGCTGCTGGCCGAGGCCGGGACGCACCGCGACGATGCGAGCGTGCTGGTGCTCAAGCCATGACCGAGGAGTTCGCGAGCCTTACCGTCCGAGACCTGTCCGGCGTCTTCGCCGCCCGCCAGCTCGGCCGCGAGCTGGCGGCCGGGCTGGCGCTCGAACGCCAGGATCAGGTGCGGGTCGCCACCGCCCTCAGCGAGGTGTGCAGAAGCGCGGTCACCGCCGGGGAGACCGCGGTCATCGGGTTCGCGGCCGACCGGGCTCACCTGGTGCTGACCGTCACGGTCGACGGCGAGGTGCCCGAGGACGGCGTGGACGGCGCGGCTCGCCTGATGGATGCTGTCGTCACCGAAGGGCGGGTCGTCCGCATGCTGAAACGCCGCCCGCCTCTTTCCCAGTCAGACCTGCGCGCGGTGAAGGAACAGCTTTCTGCCATGCTTCCGGGTTCCACGCTGGAAGAACTGCGACGCAACAACGACGACCTGATCGCCGCGCTCGAGGATCTCAAGGGGCAGAAGGAGCAGCTCCTGCTGCTCAACGCGGAGCTCCAGGACACCAACCGCGGCGTGATGGCGCTCTACGGCGAGCTCTCGGAGGAACTCGAGCAGACCAACCGGGGCGTCGTCGCGCTGTACAGGGAACTGGACGAGAAATCCGAGCAGCTGCGGCTGGCGTCGGAGTCCAAGGACCGGTTCTGGGCCAACGTCAGCCACGAGCTGCGGACCCCGCTGAACTCGATCACCGGGCTGACCCGGCTGCTGGCCGACCCGGCGGGCGGCCTCGACGCCGAGCAGCTGTACCAGGTGGAGCTGATCAGGAACACCACCGGCTCGCTGCTCACGCTGGTCAACGACCTCCTCGACGTCGCCAAGGCGGAATCGGGGCAGCTCGTCATCGAGCCGACCGAGGTCAGCCTGCCCACGCTGCTTGCCTCGCTGCGCGGGCTCACCCGGCCGATCGCCGAGGGCAAACCGGTCGAGGTGGTGGTAGCCACCGACGGGGTCCCCGCCACCATGCTGACGGACGAGGTCGCGCTGACCGCGATATTGCGCAACCTGCTGTCCAATGCCCTCAAGTACACCGACCGAGGCGAGGTCCGGCTGACTGTGCGGACCGACGGGGGCGGGATCGAGTTCCTGGTCTCCGATACCGGGACCGGCATCCCGGTCGATCAGCTTGACCGCGTGTTCGAGGAGTTCTACCAGGTGCCCGGGGTCAAGCGCGGCGGCACCGGGCTGGGGCTGCCCTACGCCCGCCGGCTGGCCGGGCTGCTCGGCGGCGAGCTGACGCTCACCAGCAAGCCGGGCACCGGGACGACCGCCGTGCTGTGCCTGCCGCACGGGATGCCGTCCGTCGCCGCGGTCGTGGTGACCGACGACGACCCCGGCTTCCGCACGGTGCTGACGTCGATGCTGGCCGGCATCGCCGACCGCGTCATCGAGGCGGAGGACGGCGCCCAGGCGCTCGCGGCGGTCGCCGCCGGCGGCGTCGACCTGGTGCTGACGGACTTGATCATGCCGGGCGTGGACGGGAGCGCGCTGCTCGAGCGGCTGCCGGCCGAGCTGCCCGCCATCGTCATCACCGGCCTCGACGTGGCCACCCCGCCGCGGGCGGCGGCGCTACTGCCGAAGGGCGGGCTCACCAGGGAACGGCTGGCCTTCGCGATCCGCCACGCGGTCGGGGTGCCGCGATGACCGAGGCTCCGGGCACGCTCCTGCTGGTCGATGACGACGAGGCCAAGCGCTATCTGCTCGGGACCTGGCTGCGGCGGGCGGGTCATCTGGTGACCGAGTCCGAGACCGGGCGGGACGCGCTTGACCGGCTCGACGGGATCGAACTGGTCCTGCTCGACGTGAACCTGCCCGACATGAGCGGCTACGAGGTCTGCCGGCTGATCAAGGGCGACCCGCGGACGGCCGCGATCCCGGTGATCCAGGTGTCGGCCACCGCCGTCGAGGTAGCCGACCGCGCCCACGGCCTCACCCAGGGAGCCGACGCCTACCTGATCGAGCCGACCGAGCCGGCCGAGCTGCTGGCCACGGTGACCGCCGCGCTGCGCTACTACCGGGCCAGGCAGCGGGCCGAGCGGACCGCGTCCAGGCTGGCCGCGCTGGCCAGCGCGACCCTCGACATCAACGCGGCCGAGACCTTTGACGGGCTCGGCTCGGCGGCGGCGGCCGGCGCGGCCCGGATCTTCTCCGCGCAGGCCATCCTGATCGTGGAGACGCCCGACGGCCAGGACCGCCGGGTGGCGGCCACGCCGGGCAGCCAGGGAACCGTACGGCGGGGCGGGAAGCCGGGCCTGGCGAGCCGGGTCGCCGACCGGGTGCTCGGCCAGGGCCAGGTCAGCGGGATCGCGAGCCTCAGCGCGGAGGAATGGCTGCGCCTGGTGCCCGACAGCACGCTCCGGGTGGACGTCTGCGTGGCCGCGGCCAGGATCAAGCCCGGCAAGCCGGCGGCGGCGCTGGTGGTCGACTACGCGGGGATCGCGGGCGAGGAGGACATGCAGATCCTCAGCCAGCTGACTCAGTCGGTCGCGCTCGGCCTTGAGGCCCTGCGCTCGTTCGCGGCCGAGCACCTGGTCGCGCTCACCCTGCAGCGGAGCTTCCTGCCGGCCACGCTGCCGGCCATCCCCGGCGTCTCGATGGCGTTCCGCTACCTGCCCGCGAGCGACCAGGCCGAGGTCGGCGGCGACTTCTACGAGGCGCTGCCGTGGCGTGACGGGGTGCTTGTGGTCATCGGCGACGTGCAGGGGCACTCGCTGCACGCGGCGACGGTGATGGGCGAGCTTCGGCACGCGCTGCGCGCGTTCGTCAGCGAGGGTCACTCCCCGGTGGCGATCACCGGCCTGGTCAACGAGGTCCTGCGGCGCTACCACCCGGGGCTCATCGCCACCCTGTGCCTGGTGCTGCTCGAGCCGGCCAGCGGCGAGCTCACGATCGTGAACTGCGGGCACATGCCGCCGCTGCTGGTGACTGGGCCGGACGGGCCGGACGGGCCCGGGGCGGCCTTTGTCGGCGAGGGCGGGCTGATGCTCGGCCTGACTCGCCATGACCCGCACGTGGAGACGGCCTCGCTGCCTGAGGGCGGCACCCTGCTGCTGTTCACCGACGGCCTGGTCGAGGATCGCGCGGTCAACCTCGACGACAACCTGGAGAAGCTGCGCGTCGTGGCGGTGCGGGCCGCCGACGCCGACGCCGAGGCGTTCGCCAACCAGCTGATGTCAGCCCTCGGCTCGAGCGAGGACGACGTCGCGATGATCGTCGCGCGCCGGACGGGCTGACGCAGCGGGCTAGACCCCGTCCATCGCCTCGGCCAGGCTGGAGTAGACCGGCACCACGCTGCCGACGCCGATCAGCTGGAGCACCCGGCGGACCGAGCCGTCGGGCGAAACCGCCAGCCGCAGCTCGATGCCGCGCGTGACCGCGACCTCGTGGGCGAAGATCACCGCGTGCACCCCCGACGAATCGCAGAAGGTCGTCCCGGTCATGTCCGCGACCACCACGTCCACGCCGGGGGTCAGGGCCGCGATTATGCGCTCGTGGACGAATTCGGAGTTGGTGACGTCGATCTCGGCCGGCAGCACCACGACGACTGGCATAGTCTGCTCCGCCTGATCACTCATTAGTCAGCCACTCCCGCCTCTCCCCCTACACGACCAAGGTTAGCGCGTTTTCGCCGGTTGGCGCGTGGCTTCCTGTCCGCTTTCGAGCGACGAGTCCCCTGGTCACAGGCCGGTAACAGCGATCTGGGCCGGGTGCTCGACGGTGAACCGGTGCTTGATGGCGGCCGACTCGCGCGCGGCGAGGGCCAGCTTCCAGATGAGCTCGCCGAGGTCGTCGGTCTCGGCCGGAGGCGGGGCGGCCTCGCGGGCGCGGACCTTGATGTCGCCGTCGGTGGAGACCGGGATGTGGTCGTGCACGCTCACGGCGACCTGCCGGTCGCGATGGTTCTCGACCGTGATCTCGTAGCCGATGTCGATCGTCCTGGTCCCGCCGATCAGCGCCTTGCCGGCGGTGCGGCGGCGCAGCTTCCGCTCGACCTTGATCTGGTCGTCCACGCCGAGCTGGACCTCGAACTCCTCGCCGGGGGCGACCGTGTCCAGGTGGGTCTCGCCGACGAACTGGGCGCCGTGGAAGATCCGCGCCCGGCCGGGGAGCAGCAGCAGCGTGCCGTTGACGACGGTGGCCCGCAGGTACGCCTCGGGCGCGATCACCGGCACCGTCAGGTAGTCGAGAACCGCCTCGGCCTCAAAGCTGGCGACCAGCGTCTTGTGCGGGCCGCCGTCGCCGGGCACCGCCAGCGGGCGGGCGACCGTGTAGGTCAGGCCGGCCCCGGACTCGCTCTCGGCCTGCTCGGCGGCGAGCATGCTCGCCTGCGGTGGCGTCCTCTGGGCGCGGGCGGCAAAGACCCTGCGTTCCGGCGAGCCGGCCTCGGCCACGTCATCGGCCGAGGCCGGCTCGCGGGCCATGCTCCCGCCCCTGAGCACGGCAGCCGCCGCCACCGGCCGCGGTTGCTGACGGCCGATGTACCAGGGGCTCAGCTCGGGCAGGGTCTGGCTCTGGCCCTGGCCGGCGGTTGAGAGCACGAGCGCGACCTCGGGCCAGTTCTCGCCGGTCTGCTGGGTGACCTCCGCCAGGTAGGACACGTTCAGCCGCTCGCCGTCGAGCACCAGGTCGTAGAGCGAACGCCAGGACGCGCCGGACACGTGATAGGTGAGGTCGATCTCGGCTTCGGTCGCCGCCTCGGCCTCCAGATCCACCGCGACCTCGACGAACGTGACCTTCCTGGGCTTGGCGCCGCCCAGCTCGGCGGCGTTCAGGCGCGCCTCGGCGGCGGCGAGCTCCTGGTCGGCGGCGCGCTTGCGGACGGCGATCTCGCGTCTTCTCGCGAGCGTGCCTGCGGTAGCGGCGGAGAGATGGCCGGCCATCCCCGACAGCTCGTCGTAGCCGGCCCGGCCGGAACCGACCGCCCGGGCGAGCGCGGTGGCGGCGGCCTCGGACAGGTGCTTGAGGAACCCGAGCCCGGCCTGCTCGGCGGCGTCCTCGTCGGCCAGCCCCTGCACGGCGTCGCGCCACCGCTCGACCTCGGCCCGCAGCCGCGCGGTCTGCTCGCGCAGCGGCTCGGTCCCGACCCGGCGTCGGACCTCGACGTTGAGCAGGGCGAGGCCGTGGCCGCGGGCGGCGACGCGGACGCTGGCGGTGTCCATCGCGACCGGGAGGTTCCCGATGGTAACCGATCCCGGCCCGGCCGCCAGCCGGGTCAGGCCGGTGCGCACCACCCGGGCGCCGTCCCTGAACACGGTCACGCCGGTGATCGGCGCGTCCGTCAACCGGCCCGCGGCCCCTGGCTCTGCGGCACCTGGCTCTGCGGCCCCTGGCTCTGCGGTCGTCTCGGTCATGGCTGGGTCTCCCCGCTGACGGGTCGGGCTGCTTGTCACTACTCTTTCATGTCACGGCATTCCAGCTCACCGAGCAGATCGAGAAGCACCTCGCCGACGACGACATCGTCTGGCTGACCACCGTGACGTCGGGCGGCCGGCCCGCGCGCCGGCCGGTCTGGTTCAGCTGGGATGGCGCCCTGATCACGATCTACACGCAGCCGGGCGGGGCCAAGGTGCGGCACACCTGGCCGGGTCACGCCGGAACGGGCCTGGACCATCTGACGCCTGCCCGGCGACCCTCGGGGCTCTTCGGCCGGTCAGGCGTCGCCGACCCCGGCTGCGAGGGCGGCCCAGGCGGTCGCGATCTCGGCCGCCAGGGCGATGTTGCCGCGGGCGACGTCCAGGTTGACCTCGACGCTCTTGCCCTCGGTAGCGCGCTGCATGTACGCCAGCGGGAACGGGGTGACGGCCTTGCCGCGCACGTTCTCCTCGTCGGCGGCGGCCAGCGCCTCGTTGAGGACCTGATCATGCAGGGCGGGATCGAGCTGCTTGTCGAGCGGCAGCGGGTTGGCGGTCATGGCCAGCCCGAGATCGCGGACGCTGACCTTGATGACCGACTCGTCGAGGGCGATCCGCTCGAGATCGCGGCCGTCCAGGCCGACCTTGGGCACGCCGTCGATCACCGCGATCGTGGCCGGGGTCACCCCCGCCTCGGCCAGCGTCTGCTCGAACGAGCGGGCCGCCGCCAGGTTGGCCGGATACCTCCGGGACCGTTGACATGAACCCGACCATACCGGTCCGCATCCGCGCGGCCGTGAAGGCTGGTGGCAGTCGCAGCCTGCGGCGTATGGTGCGGAAGAGCACTCGCGGCACCGCCGGCGAAGCCGCGCTCTGCCCCTGAAACGCCGTGCCGACAGCGATCGGAGTAGCCGTGACCGAGCGGACCAAGTACATCCTTGACGAGTCGCAGATCCCGTCCCAGTGGTACAACATCGTTCCCGACCTGCCCGCTCCCCCGCCGCCGCCGCTGCACCCCGGTACCCATCAGCCAGTGGGGCCCGACGACCTGGCGCCGCTGTTCCCGATGGAGCTGATCCGCCAGGAGGTGACCGGCGCGAGCTACGTCGACATCCCGGGTGAGGTCATCGACGTCTACAAGCTCTGGCGGCCGACGCCGCTTTTCCGGGCCCGCCGGCTGGAGAAGCTGCTGAACACCCCGGCCAGGATCTACTACAAGTACGAGGGCGGCTCCCCGGCCGGGTCGCACAAGCCGAACACGGCGGTGCCGCAGGCCTACTACAACTCGGTCGAGGGCACCAAGCGGCTCACCACCGAGACCGGGGCCGGGCAGTGGGGCAGCGCGCTTGCGTTCGCGGCGGCGCAGTACGCCCTGGACTGCGAGATCTGGATGGTCCGGGCCTCCTACGACCAGAAGCCGCATCGCCGCACGCTCATGGAGACCTACGGCGCGACCGTGCACCCGTCCCCGTCGCGGGCGACCAAGGCGGGCCTGGACGTGCTCGCGTCCGACCCCGACTCGCCGGGCTCGCTCGGCATCGCGATCAGCGAGGCGGTCGAGGCGGCGGGCGGGTCGGCCGAGACCAGGTACGCGCTCGGCTCGGTCCTCAACCACGTGCTGCTGCACCAGACCGTGATCGGCCAGGAGGCGCTGGCTCAGTTCGACCTCGCGGGCGAGGCCGGGCCCGACCTGATCGTCGGCTGCACCGGCGGCGGGTCCAACTTCGCCGGGCTGGTCTTCCCCTTCCTGCGGGAGAAGCTGGCCGGCCGGATGAGCCCGGTGATCAGGGCGGTCGAGCCGTCCGCGTGCCCGTCGTTCACCCGCGGGCGTTACGCGTACGACTTCGGCGACACGGCCGGGTTCACGCCGCTGATGAAGATGCACACGCTCGGCCACGGGTTCGTCCCCGACCCGGTGCACGCGGGCGGGCTGCGCTACCACGGCATGTCGCCGCTGCTCTCGCACATGTACGAGCTCGGCCTGTTCGAGGCGGTGGCGAAGCCGCAGCGGGAGTGCTTCGCGGCGGCGGTCACCTTCGCGCGGGCCGAGGGCATCCTCCCGGCGCCGGAGCCGTCGCACGCGATCGCCGCGGTCGTCGAGGAGGCGAAGCGGTGCGCCGAGTCCGGTGAGGAGAAGGTGATCCTGACCGCCCTGTGCGGTCACGGGCACTTCGACATGGTCGCCTACGAGCGGTACCTGTCGGGCGAGATGACCGACTACGACCTCCCGCAGGACCGCATCGACGCGGCCCTGAACAACCTGCCCGCGGTCCCCGGCGCCTGAGCCCGCCCGGTCGCCGACCGCCGGGGCCGGCCCAGCCGATATTGGCCTCTGCGTGATGGGCCCGGGGCACCCAGGTCCATCACCGTGATGGGCCCGGGGCCCCCAGGTCCAGCTCTAGTGGACCAGGGTGCCCCAGGGCCGTATCCGTTGTGGGCCTAGGGCACCCAGGTCCAGAACGGCGTGGCGGCGTGGCGGG
>Ga0335072_10005999_pt1 | contig 17828 bp, 15 predicted proteins | sample Lox_Sample_21_FD_206725 | JGI IMG/M metagenome (GOLD analysis project Ga0335072, IMG submission 206725) | Soil microbial communities from Loxahatchee National Wildlife Refuge, Florida, United States - Lox_Sample_2.1 | ecosystem: Environmental > Terrestrial > Soil > Wetlands | place: USA... | reverse complement strand
TCGAGTTGAGAAAGTGCCGACCAGCGCCAAAGTCCGAATGCCGCGATGATCGATTAGGGATAGTCTCGGCAGCGCAATCACCGCGCCGCCTCAAGACGCGCGCTGTCCGTCGAGGCTGTCGCGCAAGTCTGGCGCACCGGAAATTGCTTGTGATCCGGTCACAACAGTGCTCGAGCGGTGGCACGCCGTCGCACGGACTTTGGCGATTAGGTCACGTATTTGGTAGCCGCATCGCCATAGATCGCCCGTTGCACTTCACCCGGTTGTGAGCTGGCCCCAACCCCGATCGTTTGTGCGACAGCCTCCGTCCGGAGGGGCAGCGAGGTGAGCGACGCCTGCATTGCCCCGGACAAGTAGAAACCTTGGAGGGCGTCGACGGCATGGTCCTGACTGTCGCCGTCGCCGGGAAGCGGCTGTCGCGGTGGGGAGCCCGGCTGGACGCGGCGGGAGCGTTCCGGGAGCTCTTCGACCGCCGGAACGCGCGCGCCCTAGCGTTCCTCATGCTCATGTACGGGATCCGGAATCTCGTCGCCGACACGTACGGGTTCTTCTTCCCGTACATCCTTCAGGCCGTCGTGACCACCTCCGCGCGCGCCAGCTACGCGCTTCAGGCGATCTGGTTCGCCACCGCCGTCGCGGTCGGTGCCTTCTGCATGCCGCTCGTCGACCACGTGAGCCGGCAAGAGCTGTTGCCCTGGAGCAGCGTCCTCCAGATCGTCGCCTTCAGCCCGTTCGTCTTCCTCCACGCGACGTTCGTCGTCGCCCGTTCAACGTCCTCCTGTTCGGCGTCGGGGCGGGGGATCGGCCAGCAGTCGCTGTTCCGGCTCTGGAGCGGGGAGCTGTTCCCCACGCTGCTTCGCTCGAGCCAGGGCTTCGTGTTCGGCGAGGTGCGGATCGGTCTGGGTGGGTGGATTCTGCTCCTCTCCACCATCGAGAAGGCCGGGTTCAGCACGCTCGCGTTCGTCTTGGCCGCGCTGTTGCTCATCTCCGGCGCGATCGGAATCGCGTTCGCCCCGAACACGCGCGGACGCGACCTGCAGGAAACCGCAACCGCGAAGTTCAACGGTCGCCGGCGCCGATCGCCACGCCCCCAACCGCGAGTCGTCGACCGCGCGTCCTGCACGCCTCGCCGCCCCAAAAATCAGTCGAGGTGGAAGACCTCCTCGAGCCTCTCACCGCCTGTATCCGGCGCCTCGCCTGCCGGCAGCTCAAAAAATGGCGCCATCTCGGCCTGCCAGCGGGCGTTGACCTCGTAGTCCTGCATCGCGCGCTGCGCGGCCGCGAAGTCCTCGCACTCGACGTAGCCGATTAGCAGCCCGTCGGGGCGGAGAAACAGGGAGTAGTTGCGCCAGCCCGTATCGCGCAGAGCGGCCAGCATCGGCTCCCACACCGCTCGGTGCCGGTCGCGATACTCGTCGAGCCGGTCGGGCCTCACGCGCAGTAAGAAACAGACGCGCTCCATCGTCGTCTACCGAGCCGCTGCGATGGTGGGCTGGCTCACACCTTCGTCACATCGACGCCGGCCGATTCCAGGCGGCGGACGCCCGCGCTCGGCGGGTCGGCGAGAAACGCCTCATTGACCGAGGACGCTGGAACGATCACGTTGAGACCATGCTCTTCGAACTTGCGCGTGTCGGCGACCAACGACACAGCTCGAGAATGACTGATCATCGCGCGCTTGACCTCGGCTTCGAGTGAGTCAGGGTCGGTCAGGAAGCCCTCCCGCTCGATGCCCTTGCAGGAGAAGATCACGCGATCGGCAAAAAAACTTTCGATCGCCCGAAGCGCCTGAGCGCCGACGAAAGACTGCGTGAGCTTTCGGTAGCTGCCGCCGAGCCCGATGAGCTCGACCTGCGGTGCGTCGGCCCCCCCGACCAGCGCCATGAGGGGTAGGGAGTTCGTGAGCAGCGTGGCACGCAGTCCGCTGTCCAGGATCTCGCGAACCACGTAGTAGGAAGACGAGGAGCAGTCAACGAAGATCGTCTCGCCTGGTTCGATCGTCTCGACGACCGCCTGTCCGAGTCGCCGCTTGGCTTCGACGTCCTGCCCGACACGGCTCTGAAACGAATCCTCGTGTGCCGCAAGCTCGGGCAATACGGCACCACCGTGGGTGCGGCGCGCGTGTCCGCCCTCGGCGAGGAGCGCGAGGTCGCGGCGTGCGGTCATCGGCGAGATGTCGAACGCGTCTTCCACCGCGCCGACGCTGACGCTTCCCTCGTCGCGAAGCATCTCCAGAATGAGACGCCGACGCTCGGCCGGGACCAGTGTCCGCTTTCCGTTTGGGCCTCTCGTCACGGAACCAGTTTCGCACACAAGCGACCGTCGCTAAAGGCCGCTTGCCGGACGGGAAAGGCCGCGGGTGGCCTGGACGGAGATACGAACGCGCCGAGGCCTCTATTCCCTTAAGTGTTTGTTTTTGTGCCCTTGACATCCATAGCATGGTCTGCTTTGATCGTTCTTGTTCGTTTGCTCTGAGGGAGTGAATGGTGCCAGAGGCCCGTGGAGGAGGGACGCCCCTCTCCGACGGCGTTGCGTCGTCACGACGCGACGGCACCTGTGACAACCCCCGGATTGGATGAACGGTCACATCCACCGGTCTTCTCATCACAGGAGAGTGTCGTCATGCAGGATGTCGTGGAAGGCGCTGCGCGTTCTCGCCGCGCCCGTTGGTCGTTCGCCGCCGTGGCAGTGATCGCGGCATTCGGTCTCGCCGCGTGCGGGTCCTCGAACAGCTCATCCTCGACGACGAGCGCGTCGTCGGCGGGCAGTTCAACCTCATCCACTGCTGCATCTACCTCGGGGTCCGCGTCGAGCTCGGGTAGCGGCGGACTCAAGACGGGGCTGAACGTTTACGTGATCCCGAAGAACCTCGGCAACAATTACTTCACCGTCGCGGACAGCGTGGGCAGCGGGGGTGCACTTGCCGCCCTGCAAGCGCTCGGCGAAAAGGGAACTGAGACCAGTGGCTCCACGGCAACGGCGGCGTCGCAGCTGCCGGCGATCCAGTCAGCGATCGCGAAAGGGGCGAATGCCTTGATCGTCTCGGCAACCGACCCGACGGCGCTTTGCCCGACGTTGAAGTCGGCGATGGCGCGCGGCATCACGGTCGTTACCTACGACTCGGACGCTCCTACGTGCCGCAGTCTGTTCGTGAACCAGGCATCTACCGCTGCGATCGGCACGAGCGAGGTCGATCTGATGGCCAAGCAGCTCAATGACACGGGCGACATCGCAGTTGTCTCGGCGGCCGCGTCGGCGACGAATCAGAACGCGTGGATCGGCTACATGAAGCAGGAGTTGAAGAAGTACCCGAACATGCATCTGGTTTCGGTTGTGTACGGGAACGACGATCCGACCACGGCCAGTCAGGTGACGACCGGCCTCCTGCAGAAGTACCCCAATCTGAAGGGGATCATCTCGCCGACGACGGTTGGCATTCTCGCCGCTGCGGGCGTGCTCGACACTCCGCAGTACCGCGGCAAGGTTGCTCTGACCGGTCTTGGCACTCCGCTGTCGATGAAGAAGTTCGTGGACGACGGAACGGTCAAGGAGTTCGAGCTCTGGAATCCGGCGAAGCTTGGTTATCTCGCGGCCTATGCAGCGGTGAACCTCGCCTCGAAGAAGATTACCGCCGCCAGCGGTCAGTCGTTCACCGCGGGCAAGCTCGGGACGTACACGGTCGGCTCCGATTCGTCGATCCTGCTCGGGCCGCCGCAGGTGTTTGACAAGTCGAACATCAACCAGTTCAACTTCTAAACAACCTCCTCACCGGTCATAGATGGGCTGCTGCGTGAGCAGCAGCCCATCTTGGCCACCCGTCAAAACCATGCCACCTTCCTCTCCAGACACAACAAACGGCGCGAACGATCCGACTCCGCGGAAACAACCGCCGGGCGCACCACGGAGCGAGGCGACACCCGTCCTGTCGCTCCAGGGCGCCGCGAAGGCGTTTGCCGGCGTGCACGCGCTCGAGGGTGTCTCGCTTGACCTTTACGCTGGCGAGGCTCACGCCCTCGTGGGCGAGAACGGCGCCGGTAAGTCAACCCTCGTAAAGATCCTCGGCGGCGTCCACCAGCCGGACGAGGGCGCGTTGCTCATGGACGGGCGCGAGATCGTTCTCGGTGGGACCGCGGATGCTCGCGCGGCAGGCATCGCGGTGATCTACCAGGAGCCGACGTTGTTCCCGGACCTTTCGGTGGCGGAGAACGTTTTCATCGGGCGGCAGCCGCTGCGGAGCGGCCGACGGATCGACTACCGGGCGATGGATGCCGAGGTGAACCGAATCTTTGAACGACTCGGTGTGCAGATGGATCCCGATCGCATCGCCCGCGGCCTCTCGATCGCAGAGCAGCAGCTCGTCGAGATCGCAAAGGCGTTATCGAGCGAGGCCAAGGTCCTGATCATGGATGAGCCGACCGCCGCGCTCTCGCCGGTCGAGGTCGAGCGACTGTTCCGGATTACGGAGACGCTCCGTGCTGAAGGTTCCGCCATCCTGTTCATCTCGCACCGCCTCGAGGAGGTATTCGCTCTCTGTCAGCGGGTCACGATCCTGCGCGACGGAAAGCTCGTGCTGTCCCAGAAGCTTGAGGGACTCACGGCCGATGATCTCATCCGCGGCATGGTCGGACGCGACCTGCTGTTGCGCGAGCACGAGCAGCACACTCCGGGCGACGCTGTGCTCGAGGTGGACGGTCTCACACGCGAGGGCGTGTTCGCGGACATCTCGCTCGAGGTTCGCGCCGGAGAGGTGGTCGCACTGGCTGGATTGGTCGGAGCCGGCCGCAGCGAGGTCGCCCGAGCCATCTTCGGGATCGATCGCTACGACGCCGGCTCGGTGCGCGTCGGCGGCGAAACCCTGCGCCGGGGCTCGCCGATCACCGCGATGACCGCGGGAATCGGATTCGTGCCAGAGGATCGCCGCCAACACGGCCTCGTAATGGACTTCTCAACCGAAGACAACATCGCGCTTGCCTCACTCGGGCGGCTGAAGCGTTACGGCCTGCTGTTCTCATCCGACGAACGAGAGTTCTCCCTGGATTGGGCCAAGCGGCTCCAGGTCAAGTACGGGCGCATTTCAAATCCGGTCTCTTCGCTTTCCGGGGGTAACCAGCAGAAGGTGGTGCTCGCAAAATGGCTGTCGCGCGAACCACGTCTCCTGATCGTCGATGAGCCAACGCGAGGCATCGACATCGGCACGAAGGCCGAGGTCCACCGCCTCCTGTCATCGCTCGCGGGCGAAGGCGTGGCCGTGCTCATGATCTCATCCGAGCTCCCAGAGGTGCTGTCGGTCGCAGACCGGATTCTCGTGATGCGCGAGGGTCGGCTGGTCGCCAGGCTCACTCGGGAGGAGGCCTCCGAAGAACGCATCATCGCCGCGGCCACGGGAGCGGCCGTTACCCGCAACCCTGTGGAGGGCAACCACTGATGAGCGCCACAACGACAGAAGCCCCGCCGACCATCGCGCCGGAGAGCCCCCGCCGCCTGGTTGACCTCGTGCTCCGTGCCCGGACCTTCGGGATCCTCGGTGTGCTGCTGCTGTTCGTCCTGATCACGACGGCGATCCAGCCACGGTTCCTGCACGCTGCGAACATCCAGTTCATCCTGGCCACCACCGCGCTGTACGCGCTCGTGGCGGTCGGCGAGACGTTCGTGGTCATCACCCGCAACGTCGACCTTTCGGTCGGCTCGGTGGTTGGGCTGTCCGCGTACGTCTCGGCGAACATGTTCCAAGCTCATCACGGCATCCCGATCCCTGTCGTGTTCCTCGTCGGCCTCGGCGTCGGGGTGGCGTGCGGACTCGTGACCGGAATCATCACCGCCGTCGGGCGCGTACCGAGTCTCGTCGTGACACTCGCGATGCTGTACATCATCCGCGGGTTCGACACCATCATCGTTGGGTCGGGGCAGGTGGTAGCGAACTCGCTGCCCAACTCGTTCATCAACATCTTCCATGCGACGATCCTCGGTATCCCCGATGTAGCGATCGCCGTAGCGGTGGTGGTGGCTATCGCCGCCTTTTACCTGCGCACGTACCGCTCGGGGAGGGAGCTGTACGCGATCGGATCCGATCCTGACGCCGCCCGCCTGGGGGGCATCCCGATCGCGCGACGCATCTTCGGTGCATTCGTGCTCAGTGGCGCGCTCGCCGGCCTCGGCGGCGTGCTCTGGGCCACCCAGTACAACACGATCGACGCGACCGCCGCCACCGGGCTCGAGCTCCAGATCATCGCTGCGGTCGTAGTCGGCGGCGTCGCAATCTTCGGCGGGAGCGGCAGCGTAGTCGGTGCGGCACTCGGAGCGCTCCTCCTTCAGACGATCAACTCCGCGTTGAACGTGCTCGGAGTGGCGTCGCTGTGGACGGAGGCAATTTCCGGGTTCCTGCTCCTAGTCGCGATCACACTCGACCGCGGCATCCAACTTAGGCTAGCGGCCGCACTACGCCGCAGGAGGGTTCACCTTGGCGCCTGAAAGCCGCACGCTTAAGGAGCGCCTCGCTCCGCTCATGCACTGGGACACCGGCCTCGCGGTTGCGCTCGTCGCTGTCGCGATTTTCGGGAGCTCCGTTTCGTCGCAGTTCTTCAGCAGCTACAACATCTTCACGCTGTGCACGAACATCGGCGACCTGGCAATCATGGCCCTGCCGATGACGCTGATCATCATCACCGGGGAGATCGATCTGTCGGTCGCGTCGATCCTGGCGGTATCGGCGGAGACGCTCGGCGCGCTCTGGACGCACCACTGGCCGCTCGCTCTGATCTTCGTTGTCTGCTTGGCCATCGGAGCACTCGCCGGCTTCATCAACGGAGTGCTGATCACGCGCGTGGGCCTACCGTCGCTGGCAGTGACGATCGGGACCCTGACTCTGTATCGGGGGCTCGCGAACGTGATCCTCGGGGCCTCGACGGTGTCGAATTTCCCATCGCCGTTCAACAACCTTGGAGTGACCGGGTTCCTGGGGATCTCCTGGCTTTCGTGGTCGGTTGCGATCTTTCTCGTGCTAGCGGTGATAACTGGGGTCGTGTTGCGAAGGACACCCTTCGGTAGGTCCCTGTTCGCGATCGGGCTAAGCCAGGAGGCAGCCTTCCACGCCGGCATGCGGGTCAAGCGCACCAAGCTCCTGCTGTTCGTCCTTTCGGGCGTCGTGGCCGCCGCAGTCGGCCTGCTCTACGCCTTTGAGCTGTCCTCGGCGGGCGAGAACATCGGAATCGGGTTCGAGCTGCAGGTCATCACGATCGTCCTCCTTGGCGGCGTGTCGATCTTCGGGGGCAAGGGCACGATCCTGGGCGTTGCCCTGGCGGCGTTCGTCTACGCGGGCCTGCGGAGCGCGCTGTTGTTGACCTCGTCGTTCAACGAAAACGATTTCGAGGTGGTGTCGGGCGGTCTGCTGATCCTCAGCGTGCTCATCCCCAATGCCGCGTCGTTCGTCCAGCGCGCGCGGGCGCTGATGCGGCGTGGTCAGATGCGCGACCGGCGCAAGCTTCTGGCGCTGGCGGACGCCGAGGTGTTGGACCGTGAGTAGCAGCCGGGCATTCGCTGCGGTCGACCTCGGTGCCGAGAGCGGCCGGGTTGCGCTGGGCCGGCTCGATGGTGAGCGGATCCGCTTGGAAATCGTTCATCGGTTTGCCAACCGCCCGGTGTGGCTAAACGATGGCCTGCACTGGAATCTGATGAAGCTATTCGCCGACTCGCTCGACGGCCTCGGCCGCGCTGCCGAGACGGCCCGGCTCGACGGCATCGGTGTGGACGCCTGGGGAGTCGATTACGCACTGCTTGACAGTTCTCACCGCGTCCTCGGACCGCCGTTTCACTACCGCGACCGTCGCACCGAGGGAATGATCGCGGCCACCCACGCCAAGGTGAGCCGAGACAGGCTATACGCGCGCACCGGCATCCAAACGATGCCGATCAACACGATTTACCAACTCATGGCCGAGGCCTACGGCGCGGCCGCCCAGGTGACCGAGCGTCTGGCCTTCGTGCCGGACCTTTTCGGCTTATGGATGACCGGACAGCTGCTAAACGAGGCGACAGTCTCGTCCACGAGCGGACTCCTTGGCGCCGCCGACGGCCGCTGGGCGCGCGACCTTATAGCGCAACTCGAGCTGCCGCAAGCTCCGTTCGCTCGTGATCCAGTCGAGCCCGGCACACCCGTAGGCAAGCTGCTAAGCGACCATGACGAGACCTCCGGGCGCGCTGCCCGGGCTCCCGTATGGACCGTCGCTTCACACGACACGGCTAGCGCGTTCGTCGCTGCGCCGTTACGGGGGCCGCGTGACGCGGTGCTCTCCTCCGGCACCTGGTCGCTGCTCGGCGCCGAGACCGACACGCCGTTCCTCGACGCCCGCGCGCTTGAGTACAACCTGACTAACGAGCGCGGCCTCGACGGACGGATCCGGCTGCTGCGCAACGTGATGGGTCTGTGGCTTCTGCAGGAGTGCCGGCGAGCCTGGGAGCGCGCAGGAGCGACCTCAGACTACGACCAGCTGTTAGCGCTGGCCGAGTCGGCCGATCCAAACGTACCCGTGTTCGACCCCGATGACGAGGCGCTGCTGGCCCCCGGCGAGATGCCCGTCCGGCTGAGGGCTGCCTGCAGCGGTGGGGCTCAGTCTCCGCCAAGTGAACCGGGAGACATCGTCCGCTCGATCCTCACGTCCCTGGCCTGTAAGTACCGCTTCGTGCTCGAGCGGCTCCAGCTCGTTACTGGGCACAAGTTTGAGGTCATCCACGTCGTCGGCGGCGGAGCGCGCAACCGGTTGCTGTGCCAGCTCACTGCCGACCTCACCGGACGGCCGGTGTCCGCGGGACCGATCGAGGCGACCGCGCTTGGGAACGTCCTAGTGCAGGCCATCGCGACGAGCGAGGTTGCGGACCTGGCGCAGGCGCGCGAGCTCTCGGCAGCCTCTTCGGAGCGGCTGCTCTACGAGCCGCGCGCCGGACAGCAATCGGCGGAGCTGTACGACCGGTTTCTGACCGTCACCGGTCTTCGAGTGGACGACCACGACCATGCCGTCGCGTAACGGAGAGAGGTGCGAGTGACCAGCCCCAACCATGAGAACGACCATCTGTCTGGTCCCGCGGCCCGCGGCCGCGGCGTGGACGCGATTCGCGAGGCTCTGAGCGCGTTTGAGCTCGAGACGCCCTCGTGGGGCTACGGTGATTCGGGGACTCGCTTCGCCACCTTCAGGCAGCCCGGCAGGCCACGGGACGTGTTCGAGCGCCTGCAGGACGCAGCCGAGGTCCACCGCCTGACTGGCACTGCGCCCGCGGTTGCGCTGCATTTCCCGTGGGATCACGTGGACGATCTGGGTGCGCTGCGGACGTACGCCGAGTCGCTCGGGTTGCGGATCGGCGCGGTCAACCCCAATCTCTTCCAAGATCCCGACTACAAGCTGGGATCGGTCACCCACCCAGACGAACGGGTGCGCGAGAAGGCGGTCGAGCACCTGCTGGATTGCGTGGGGATCGCCACGGAGCTGGGATCAACGGCGCAGTCGTTGTGGTTCGCCGACGGAACCAACTACGCCGGTCAGGACGATTTGATCGCGCGCCGGCACCGCATGGTCGACTGTCTTGCCCTCGTCTACGAGCGGTTGCCTTCCGAGCAGGAGATGCTCGTCGAGTACAAGCTGTTCGAGCCGGCGTTCTACGCAACCGACCTCGCCGATTGGGGGTCGTCGCTGCTGGTCTGCCAGAAGCTCGGCGACCGCGCCAAGGTTCTCGTCGACCTCGGGCACCACGCCCAGGGCGTCAATATCGAGCAGCTCGTCGCGATCCTCGACGACGAGACACGTCTCGGCGGCTTCCACTTCAACAACCGCAAGTACGCCGATGACGACCTCATCGTCGGCTCAGTCAACCCGTTCGAACTGTTCCTGATCTTCGTTGAGCTCACCGCCCCGGGGCGCACGATGCCGCGGCTCACGATCGATCAGGCGCACAACGTCGAGGCAAAGGTGGAGGCCATGGTGTTGTCCGTCGTCAATCTCCAAGAGTCCTACGCCAAGGCGTTGCTCGTCGATCGCGCCGCCCTCGCCGCGGCGCAACGAGCCGGCGACGTCCTCGGCGGCCACGAGCTGCTGTTGGATGCCTACAACACCGACGTCCGGAAGGAGCTGGCGGCTGCGCGCGCCGGCCTCGGCGCAGCCGAGGACCCCATCGCCGAGCTGCGAGCGTCCGGCTACGTTGAACGTGTCAGCGCTGAACGAGGGAGCACCGAGGCCGTGGCCGGGGGGTGGGGCCGATGAGCGTCGTCGCCCAGATGATCGCTCGAGCCGAGGACCGTTGGCCCACAGACCCCTCACAGGTGCCCGGCGACGCGCTCGGCCAGGTCCTCCTGGCCTCGCATCTGCTGGGCTCCGATCGCGCGGTCGCGAACTTTGGTGGTGGCAACACGTCCGCGAAGGGCACCACAACCGACCACGTCGGCCGCACGATCAACGCGATGTGGGTTAAGGGCTCAGGCTCAGACCTGGCGACGATGGAGGCGAAACACTTCACCCCGCTTCGCCTCGAGGAAACCTTGCCCTTGCTCGAGCGCGAGGAAATGTCGGACGACGAGATGGTCGCCCACTTGGCACGCTGCCAAATCGACCCCGCGGCGCCGCGGTCATCCATTGAGACACTGCTGCACGCTTTTATCCCCGCGCCCCACGTTCATCACACCCATCCCGACGGGATCAACGTGCTGGCCGGCACCAAGGACGGCGAACGGCTGGTCGCAGAGTGCTTCGGCGAGTCAGCAGCGTGGATTCCCTACATCCGACCCGGGTTCAGGCTCGCCAAGCAGGTCGGGCTCGCCGTTCGCGAGAACCCGCAACTGAAACTCGTGGTGCTGGCCAAGCACGGTCTGGTCGTTTGGGGCGACACCGCCGAGGGGGCATACAAGCGGACGATCGAGGTGATCAACCAGGCCGTCGACTTCGTCAATACGACAACCGCGGGCGAAGAACGGTTCGACGGGCCGCTCGACCCGCAGGCGATCGACCGCGACGCCGTGCTGCTCGACGTTCTGCCGACACTGCGGGGTGCCGTGTCGAGCGAGCGCCACAAGGTACTGGTTGTCGACACGTCGCCGGCGGCGCTCGAGTTCGTGTCATCCCACGCAGCGCCGCAGCTGACCAACATCGGCGCGGCCTGCCCGGACCACCTCGTGCACACCAAGCGGCTGCCGATGTGGGTGCCGTTCGACCCGGCATCGGAGGATGCGACGACGCTCCGCGAGCGCGTGCGCGAACTTGCCTCGCGCTACCGCGAGGACTATCGCGCCTATGTCGATGAGCACGCCGATGAAACGACTGTTCCGGGCGACCCCGACGCTCGTGTTGTGCTGATCCAGCATGTCGGCCTCGTTGGCGTCGGGACCACGGTGAAGAACGCGTCGCTGTCGCGCGATCTCTACCACCGAGCCATCGAGGTCATGGCCGGAGCACACGCGCTCGGCGGCTTCACTTCGCTGACCGCCGCGGAAAGCTTCGCGGTTGAGTACTGGCCGCTCGAGCTGTACAAGCTGTCCCTCGCTCCGCCCCCGGACGAGCTCCAGGGCCAGGTCGCGTTCATCACCGGCGCTGCGGGCGGTATCGGACGCGCGATTGTCGACGCCCTCGCCGCGGCCGGCGCGAACGTCGCGGGTTTCGACCTCGACGGCGAAGGCGCCCTGGATGCCACCGAGAAATACGACGGGATCGGGTTCGCCGGCGACGTCACATCCGAGGACGCCGTCCGCGCCGCCTTCGACGACACGGTTCGGAAGTTCGGCGGCGTGGACATCCTCGTGTCGAACGCCGGCGTTGCGTCGAGCGCCCCCATCGAGGATACGTCGCTGGCCGAGTGGAACCGTAATCAGTCGATCCTCGTGACCGGGTATTTCCTAGTGTCCCGGGCGGCGTTCGGCGTTCTCCGCGAGCAGGGCATCGGTGGGTCGATCGTGTTCGTCGCGTCGAAGAATGCCTTGGTCGCGGGCAAGAACGCGGCCGCGTACTCCGCGGCGAAAGCAGCCGAGCTGCACTTGGGGCGCTGCCTCGCCGAGGAGGGCGGCGGCGACGGCATCCGTGTCAACACCGTCAACCCTGACGCCGTGCTCCAGGGGTCGCGGATCTGGGGGTCCTCGTGGCGAGAAGAACGAGCAGCCGCTTACGGTATTGAGCCCGAGCAACTGGAGGAGCACTACCGGCAGCGGAACACGCTGAAGGTGAACATCTTCGCCGAGGACATCGCTCAGGCCGTGCTGCACTTCGCCTCTCCGACACGATCGGGCAAGAGCACCGGCAACATACTGAACGTCGACGGCGGCGTACCGGCCGCATATACCCGCTAGGCCACCAAACACCAGGAGGGCCCGTGCGCATCGCGCTGTTCGTCACCTGTGTCACCGACACCCTGTTCCCCGACACCGGCCGGGCCGTGGTCGGGCTCCTCGAGCGCCTCGGTCACGAGGTCACCTTTCCCACCGGCCAGACGTGCTGCGGCCAGATGCACGTGAATGCCGGCTACGCCCGGGAAGCACTCCCCCTGGTGCGCCGATTCCTACGGGATTTTGGCGACGCCGACACCGTGGTATCGCCGTCGGCGTCCTGCACGGCCCTCGTGCGCGCACACTATCCGCAGCTTGCCGAGGAGGCCGGAGACAACGGTCTCGCGCGTGAGTCCCGAGACCTAGCCAGCCGCCTGTTCGAGCTCTCCGAGCTGCTCATCGACGTACTGGCAGTCGAAGACGTCGGGGCCTTCTACCCGCACCGAGTTACCTACCACTCGAGCTGCCACGGACTCCGGACGCTGAACCTAGGTGATCGCCCGCTCCGGCTCCTTCGCGCGGTACGGGGTATCGAGGTGATCGAACTGCCAGAAGCCTCTGAATGCTGCGGGTTCGGCGGAACATTCGCGGTCAAGAACGCCGATGTATCGATGGCGATGCTTTCCGACAAGGTACGCCACGTTGTCAATACGGGGGCAGAGGCGTGCGTCGCCACGGATAACTCCTGCCTCATGCAGATCGGAGGCGCACTACGCCGCCAGCGCGCAGGTGTGCGCGCGATCCACCTGGCCGAGATCCTTGCGCAGACGCCATGACCACCACCGGATTCCCCCAGGCCGCGAGGCAAGCGCTGCAAGACCCCACCCTACGACGCAACCTCGACCAGGCGACGAGCACGATCCGAGCCAAGCGCGACTCGGCCGTACGTGAGCTTCCGGACTGGCCGGAGCTACGCGACTCCGGGGCCGCCATCAAGGCCCGCGCGCTCGCGACACTTCCCGAGCAGCTCGTCCGACTCGAGCAGATGGTCACCGCAGCCGGCGGGACAGTGCACTGGGCCCGTGACGCAGCCGAGGCGAACGCCCTGGTTGCCGGTATAGCGCATCGACACCGCGCAACTGAGGTCGTAAAGGTCAAATCGATGGCGACGGATGAGATCCGCCTGAACGATGCGCTTGCCGCGACCGGCATTGACGTCGTAGAGACTGACCTTGCGGAGTTGATCGTCCAGCTCGCCGGCGACCGGCCCTCGCACATCCTCGTTCCGGCCATCCATTACGGCCGCACGGAGATCCGTAGCCTGTTCGAGCGAACCATCGCGTCCGGGGACGCACTACCCGACGACCCGGAAGCGCTTGCCGAGGTAGCGCGACTCTATTTGCGCAGGCGGTTCCTGTCCGCCCGTGTCGCGGTTAGCGGCGCCAACTTCGCCGTCGCGGATAGCGGAACCGTTTGCGTAGTCGAATCCGAAGGCAACGGTCGCTTCTGCATCACGCTGCCCGATGTACTCATCACCGTGATGGGCATCGAAAAGGTGCTGCCCGAATGGCGCGACCTCGAGGTGATGCTCCAGCTCCTGCCACGTTCGGCAACCGGCGAGCGCATGAGCCCGTACACCTCGCTCTGGACCGGAACGCGACCCAACGACGGACCGACCCAGTTTCATCTCGTCCTGCTCGACAACGGACGGACCCGAGCACTCGCTGACGAGGTCGGTCGTGATGCCCTGCGGTGCATCCGCTGCTCTGCCTGCCTCAACGTGTGCCCCGTGTACTCCAGGACGGGAGGCCACGCGTACGAATCCGTCTATCCAGGGCCTGTCGGAGCGGTGCTCAGCCCGCAGATCTTTGGACTCGAGGCCGCGGCCACCCTGCCATGGGCGTCGTCCCTGTGCGGTGCTTGCTATGAGGCGTGCCCGGTCAAGATCGACATTCCCAGCCTCCTCGTCCATCTTCGCGGCCAGATCGTTCACGAGCTCCCCGGGCACGCCCCGGAGCGAATCGTGATGCGCTCGCTCGCTCGAGTGTTTGCCTCCGAGCGACTGTTTGCACGCGCGCAACGCCTCGCCCGGGTCGGCCGAGGGCCACTTGCGAAATTTCCCCCTCCGCTGGTTTCGCGCTGGACGGCCATGCGCGATCTGCCGCTCGTTGCCCAACAAACGTTTCGAGAATGGTGGCGGGAGCGGGAGAACGAGGCGGGGCACCTTTGAGCGCGCGCGATGAGATCCTCGCCCTCGCCACGGCGGCGCTCGGAGAGTCCGTTGTCGTCCCCGAAGTTCCGCGCAACTACCGCGCGCCAGGCGCGATTGCGCTGGGCCAGGACGAGCTCGTCGAACTTTTCACGGAACGCGTCGCTGATTACGGCGCCACTATTCACCGCTCATCCAAGGGCCACCTTCACGACGCTGTGTCGGCGATCGCCGACACAGCCGGCGCTACGCGGCTTGCCGCACCGCCCGGGCTGGGCGTGACGGCGAACGGTATCGATCTCGTTCTCGACGACCCGCCGCTCGCCGCTGACGCACTCGAGCTGCTCGACGGCGCGCTCACCGGGTCCGCGGTCGCCGTCGCCGAGACGGGCACCGTGATCCTCGACGGAGGGGGTCGCAGCGGCCGAAGGATCATCTCTCTGATCCCCGACCTACACATCTGCCTCGTCGAGGCCGCCACGATCGTCGCCAATCTGCCCGATGCCATCGCCCGCCTCGTCGCCGAAGGGCGACACACCAGCCCGTTGACGTTCGTCTCGGGTCCCTCCGCGACTGTGGACATCGGCTTCGAACGAGTCCAAGGCGTCCACGGACCACGCCGCGTGCACGTTGTGATCGTGCAATGACAACCACCGCGCTCTCGGATTTCAGCCCGTCAGTCCTCAGGCCAACTTCTCACCAAATGTCTAAGCGACCCGCCATGCCGGCACAACGCCGACGCATGATCCTCGAGATCCTCCGTCAGCAGGGAAGCGTGACCGTCGATGAGGTCCAGGAGCAATTTGGAGTGTCGCCGATGACCGCCCGCCGCGACCTAGCTCTTCTCGCCCGACGCGGACAGGCACGCCGCACTCACGGTGGAGCAGTACTCCCAGAACTAGCGGCCCACGAGGACTCCTTCGACTCGCGTGTCGGTCAGGATGTCGAGGCAAAGCAACGCTTGGCCAGGGCGGTTGCGAACACCATCATGCCGGGCGAGACGATCTTCGTCGACTCCTCCAGCTCCGGCTACTACGCCGCGCGCGAGCTCGTGACGGCCGGATTAGCCATCACGCTAATCACGAACGCACTGCCGGTGATGGCCTTGTTGTGCGACGCCCAGGATACGCCCGTCGAACTGATCGGCCTGAGCGGACGCTTCCGCCGAGCAAATCAGTCGTTCGTGGATCCTCAAACCGTCCGCGCCATCGAACGCTTCTCCGCGGATCGAGTCATCTTTTCCGTCAAGGGGATCGCACCCGATGGTTCCCTGACAGAACCAGATCCGCAGGAAGCCACCGTTAAGCGAGCGATGATCCACCGAGCGCGCAAGGCGATTCTCGTCGCCGCCGGCGAGAAGTTCAGCGAGCGCGGAGCGAACGTGATCGCGCCGGCAGCGACCGTCGACACCGCGTATCTCGTCGATCCCCCCCAGGCCGGCGTCGAGAGGCTCGAGGCGGCGGGCGTCACGATCACACGAGTCTGAGCCCGCCATCTTCTGGGCAACGGGCGCGGTTACGGAGATTGAACGAGTTGGAATAGGAGCGCATATGTCACACGCAATGACCGTGTTTGATCGTCTCGTCGAGGACATAGGCGAGGCGGGGCAACAGTTGACAAGCATGGCGGCGTGCGAGGGGTCCGCCGGAACATCTCAGTGTTCGTCCGGTTCCTTCCTGTCCACTGGACCCAGTCGGGGAACTCGAGCTCCCTGGCTCTCGTCCCGTCCCTAGCCGACGGCTGGCTCGTTATCACCGCAGGCGGTAGACGCCTGAGAGACGTCAGCCGCCGTCCTGCGCCCACGGTCGTAGCGCTGCACGTCGACGGTTCCGAAAAGCCCGCGACTCTCCGCGGCGCGCCGGGTACCCATCCGTCGAGTGAGCTCAACAGCCATCTCGCGATCCACGACGATCACCGTTGTCGACGTGGCGTCGATCATCACATCGTTGTGCACGCGCAGCCCCTCCGACTCGTCTTCCTCAGCCACCTCGCTGATATCTCAACGAGGAGTTCGATCCCGTTGGGCGCGACCACCGCGGTCTCGGGCTCCCATGGCGGCATTTCAAATACCGGGACCCCCAGACAGATGGATGCCACCGCCGGCGCGCTGGCACGCACTCATGCGGTGGTGTGGGCAAAGCACGGGATCGTGACCCGATCGGACGTGTCGGCGACGCAGGCGGCGGACCTGATCGAATATTTGGAGGCAGCCGCAGCCTACGAGGTTATGAACCTCAGCATGGGAGAACCCGCCGTGGGGCTTGCCCCCGCGAGCGCGATGCCGTCGCACGTGCCTTCGGTCTTGGCGTATGAGTGACAGAGGATGACCGCCTCCGCGGGCAGTCATCGCTCCACATTGAGTCTACCTGATCGAATCTGAGCGTTTCGACTGATTTAGCGCCCGCATACACTCAAATGCGCTTGACTCCGCGCATCCGGACAGATAGCGTGCCCGTGTCATTACGAGGGCAATCCAGGCTCCTGACGCCGCCGGCGGACGGACGCTGATTCCAGACAGGAGAGGTTCGATGGGGCAACAGAGATCGGTGTCATATTGGCGCGGAGGTCGTCACACCACGCCAGCGCTGCTTGACACGGAGTCCCGTGTAACTCGTGCGACGCTAACTCGCGGCCGGCCGCACCCGCTGAGCTCGAGGCGACTGCTTGGGATTGCGTGCGCAGCGCTCGCGTTTGCGATCGCCGTTCCAGCGGTCGCGCAGGCACGCTCTCAGCAGCGTGCCCAAGCCGCGGACCTCGTGCCTCAGCTTACTGCCAGCCAGTTTGCGAACCCCGGCCCCGAGACCAGTCCTTGGGTGCGGTGGACGATCGCGCCCAACTCGTCGACGACGGAACTTCAGAGTGAACTCCAGCAGATGGCGGCTGCGGGCATCTCCGGTGCTGAGCTCGGGCAGGGGTACTTCCCACCGACAGACCAGCTCGCGGCGTTGTATCAGACCGCGAACGCGCTGGGGATCAAGCTCAGCCTGGCGCACGGACCGGTCGGTGAGCCGGCCGGCTTCTCGATCAACGACGACAACGCCCGCAAGCAGCTGATGTACGGTCAGAGTGTGGTGGCTGGTGGGCAGAGCTTCTCAGGCGCGCTTCCCGCGCCGGCGACCACGAACCGAGCGACCCTCGTTGCCGTGAGCGCATACCGATGCGCCGGCACGTGCCCGACGTCAGGCACGAGCACTCTCGATCCCAGCTCATATGTGGATCTCACCAGCCTTGTTACCGGGAAGAACACAGCGGGCATCGGCGGGGGAACCACCTCGGGCAACATCAACTGGGCGGCTCCGAGCGGCGGAGATTGGGAGCTCCTGACCTTCTGGAATGTGGGCTACATCGCCCAGCCCGACCTCCTCTCCAAGGCTGGATTCGATGTCGAGA
>Ga0335072_10005998_pt1 | contig 17828 bp, 13 predicted proteins | sample Lox_Sample_21_FD_206725 | JGI IMG/M metagenome (GOLD analysis project Ga0335072, IMG submission 206725) | Soil microbial communities from Loxahatchee National Wildlife Refuge, Florida, United States - Lox_Sample_2.1 | ecosystem: Environmental > Terrestrial > Soil > Wetlands | place: USA... | reverse complement strand
AAACACCTTGAAGTCATCGATACGACGTTAAAAGAGCATACCGCTAAATTTGATTTGGCCAATAAGAAATTTGACTCCTTTCCCTTTTTACTGTGATCTGCAAATCGGGCCAGTTAGCACTTCAAGATTGAGAAATTGTCTCTAGAATTTGTCCATGGACTCTTGGTCTGACCGCCTCAAACAAGCCGGCGTCCATCTCGTGCGCAGCGGCAAGGTGCGCGATATTTACCGCTGGCGGGAGGAAATTTGGCTCGTTGCCTCCGACCGCATTTCCGCTTACGACGTGATCATGCCGACGCCTATTCCTGATAAGGGTAAAATCCTCACGGCGCTTTCGCGGCATTGGTTCACGGTCACCGGAAAAATTTGCCCCAATCACGTCCTCAGCTACGACTTGCCTCCCGGCATTGCGCTGCCCGAATTTGAAGGCCGCCTGACTCGCGCCCGCCCTTGTGAAATATTTCCCGTCGAATGCGTTGCCCGCGGTTATCTCGCCGGGTCCGGCTGGGAGGAATACCAGTGCCACGGAACCGTGGGGGGCCATCGCGTCCCTGCCAATTTGCGTGAATCGGACAAACTACCCGAGCCGCTTTTCACCCCGGCCCGCAAAAACGATCAGGGCCACGACGAAAACCTCACGCCCGCCGAAGCCCGCAACGTCTTGGGTGACATTTATTACGAGGAACTGCGCGATCTTACGCTGCGCCTCTACACTTGGGCCGCCGGTTACGCGGCGCAACGCGGCATTCTCATTGCCGACACCAAACTCGAATTTGGCCGCGAAATGGGAGCCGGTCCCATTCTTCTCGCCGATGAAATCTTCACTCCCGATAGCTCCCGTTTCTGGCCTGCCGATGCCTACGCGCCGGGTGGAACGCAACCCAGTTTCGATAAGCAATACCTGCGCGATTATCTCAAAACCCTGGCGTCATGGAATAAAACCGCTCCCGGGCCGGAGCTGCCGCCCGATGTTGTGCAAAATACCAAGTCGAAATACCTCGAAGCTCTCCGGCGTTTAAGCACTGATGGATAAAATTGTACCGCTTCTGAATACATATGACATCTGGCACAAAGCCGGCCTGTTTCAGAATCTTAGTGCTTGGCATGGCGTTGGGGGTTTCTCTTGTCTTGACCCTTGCTCCTGTCACCGCAGCGCCGGTGGATGCCAGTTCAGAAATGGCGGCGAAGTATAGATTGAGACAGAAGATTCCGGTGTAGCCCTTCATTGATGGCTCGATTGCCGTGCCCATGCCTCCGCTTTGGCCAAATTTTTTTGAGCATCGGCATAATCGGGCTTCAATCGCAAGGCCTCCTGAAATTGCGCCATGGCCTCGTTCACCCGCTTTTTTTGTAAAAGAGCGATGCCAAGATTATTATGGGCTTCGAAATTGCGGGGATCGATTTCCAGCGCTTTTTGGAAATGGACAATGGCCTCGTCTAGTTGCCCCTTATTAGCAAAGGCAACACCAAGATTGCCCTCGGCGCCGGCAAGGTCAGGGTTGACCTTCAGGGCCTTTTCATACCCGGCTATCGCTTCATCCACCCGGCCTTCCTGAAAAAGATCGTTGGCGAGATTGTAATAGCCGGAAGCAAAATGAGGATCGATCTCCAAAGCTTTCTGCCATTGGCCAATGGCTTCATTCACCTCTCCTTTTTGGAAGAGAGCATTGCCAAGGTTGGCATGCGCTTCGGTGTAGTTCGGATTGATTCCCAGAGCCGTTTGGTACGCCGCAATCGCTTGGTCCAGTTGCCCATTTCGCAAAAAAATATTGCCCAAACCGTTATAGGCGCTGGCAAAATGAGGATCGATCTTCAGTACCTGCTGGTATTGGTCTCTTGCCTCATCCACTTGCCCCTTTTGGAAGAGAGCGTTGCCAAGGCCATAGCGAGCCAGAGTAAAATTGGGATCGATTTCCAGGGCCTTTTGAAATTCGCTAACCGCTTCGTCCAGCTCTCCTTTTTGCACAAGCGCATTGCCGAGATTAGTGTGAGCATCGGCATATTTCGGATTAATTCGCAAAGCGGTCCTGTATTCAGTTATGGCTCGATCCGCTTGTCCCTTTTCTAGGAGAACATCACCAAGGCCATTGTATGCCGCCCAGCAGTTGAGATTCTTGGTGAGCGCATCGCTCCAAAGCGTCTCCTGGCTTTGGTAAATCCAGGCTCGCTTCCCACTCGCTAGGGCGACCATCAGCAAGATCCCCGCGCCCAGAGCCAAGCGCAGCCACCTCTTTTCCGGAATGAACCGATCCACGAGCCGGACTAACCCCGCTCCCGCAAGCGCCAACGGCCCCATGCTCGCCAAATATTGAAAATGATCGAAGACCAACGAATAGCGAAAGATCGGATTGCTGAAAAAGCCCAGCACCGGAAGCAACGCCACCAGAAAATAGCCCAACCCAAAAAGCCAGGGCCGGGCCCACGACCCGGCTTTGTGACCCAAAATCAACAGGACGATGATCACCAACACCAGCCCCCCAAAGGCGACCCACCGCCCGGCATCCATTTCCCAGCGCGGATAAATCGTCATCAGCGGATCAGGCCACGCCAGCTTGCCCAGGTAGAACCACACCGCGTCCCCCGACAGGGCCAGCCGTTCCGGCCATGTCCCGGCCCACCAGGCTTGGGGATCGACCGCCAAGCGCACCTCCTGCGTCCAGATCGCCAAGGCGCTGGCCGCGACCGAGAGCGGAACCACGGGCGCAACCCGAACCAGGTTGGGCCACCGCCACCGGCCCTCCATCCACCAGGCGCACAAACAAAGCACTGCCGGCAGCACCACCGCCGAGGATTTGCTGGCCATGGCCAGAGCGGCAAAAAGCAACGTCAACGCGTAGTTCCAGTTCAAACCTGTAGGTGCGGCGGCATTCTGATCTTTAAGCCATCGGATAAAGAAAAAGATCGAGAGCAGAAAGAACAAACCCGACTGCACATTCTTCAGTTCGGTCACCCAGGCGACCGATTCCACCTCCACCGGGTGGAGCGCCCAGAGCGCCGCCCCCAGCCAGGCCCCCGGAACCTGCAAGCTCCGCAAAACCCGCCAAAGGCACAGCGCGCAAGCCGCGTGCATCAGGACGTTGACCAGGTGATAAGGCAACGGGGTTAGTCCCCACAAGGCGTGTTCCACCCAAAAGGTGGTGAAGGTCAACGGACTGATATCGGCCGCGCTCGTCGTCCAGATTTCCGCCAACCCGCGCAGCCCATGCATGGAGGGACTGGAGGTGATATAGACGTCGTCATCCCAGATAAACCCCGCCCACCAGACCGGCGTGTAGGTCAAAATCACCGCCAGAACCAAAACCACCCCCCAAAGCCAATCGCGGTTGAATCGGAATAGCGATAACGAGACCCCCACGGTTTTCCCGGCAGAGGGCGTGGAGAAATCATCATCTTTCGCGTTTTTTTTAGTGAACCGTTTCGCCATGAAAATCTGATCACTTAGGATGAACTCTTTACAGAACCTATCTCAAGATGAGCCCAGGGCGCGTTTTGAGATAGGTTCTAGTTTCATAGAAGCAGATTTTAATTTCTGTGTCAGGCAACCTGCCAAATGGCTCGACACTTGTTCCGAGCTTCTTGACATGGTTTCATCAAAAAGACATACCTGCCGGGGCTTGAATCTTGGCTAATGCCCCGTCCTGAAAAGGCGAAAGTTCATAAAGACCATGGCCTCGGCCGCCGGTGCTTTGATCTTTTCTCCCTCCCACGCGGGTAACCGTCGTCGGCAAGAACGAAGATGTCCCTTTACAGCCTATGCCACCTAGGGCCTATTAACACTAAAAGGTGGTTGGCGTTGCCAGGGATTTGGCTGCTGAGCGAGGCGCAGAAACCGGGCAATACCCTCTGCGGTCTTGGCCGGTTTCGACAACGAAGCTCAGCGGCCAAAGGTCAGCAACCCCAAGGGCGAGGGCCAGCTCGCATTATCGGATCACCTGCGCTTGACAGTAAAAGCTATACGCCTCGTTGTCTCTTCGTGCGCCACGTTATGGAAAAACGGCGTGACCCACGCCTATTTTTCGGACAGCCTTAGACACATTTCCACGCGAACAAAAAACATGAGTGACCGCCTTAAAGCCTATGCCCGCGCCGGCGTCGACGTCGACCTCGGCAACAAGGTCAAAGCCGGCCTGCCCATTCTGCTTAAGGCCACTCGCCGCCCTGAAGTCCTGGGCCGAATCGGCAGCTTCGGCGGGCTTTTCCGCGCCGCCTTCCCGAAAATGCGCGATCCGGTTCTCGTGGCTAGTATCGACGGTGTCGGCACCAAGATCAAAATCGCCGTTCTGCTTAATCGCCATGACACCATCGGAGAAGACCTCGTCAACCACTGCGTCAACGACATCGCCGTCTTCGGCGCCGAACCTCTCTTTTTCCTCGATTACATGGCCTCCGAGAGGCTTGACCCCGAACGCTTCCGCCAAATCATCAAAGGCATGAGCCGGGGTTGCGCCCGGGCCGGCTGCGCTCTGATCGGCGGCGAAACCGCCCAAATGCCCGGCATTTATCACGGAGCCGATTACGATCTGGTCGGAACCATTGTCGGAGTCGTCGACCGCTCCAAAATGATTGATGGCCAATCGATCCGTCCCGGCGATGCCATTGTCGGCCTGCCTTCCTCCGGCCTGCATACGAACGGCTATTCCCTGGCCCGCGAAATTCTTTTCAACCAGCTCGGGTGCCGCCTCGATGCCAGCGTCAGTCCGAATCATCACTCCAGCATCGGCGACGAGCTTCTCCGCGTTCATACTCTCTACCTGCCCCATATCCGCAAAGTCCGGGCCAAGGTGAAAATCAAAGGCATCGCTCATATCACCGGCGGCGGACTAATCGACAACATTCCCCGCGTGTTGCCCGAAAATGTTGACGCTGAAATCAATCTCGGCTCCTGGCCCATCCCGCCCATCTTTCGCCTCCTGGCCACGACGTCCCAGATCGACAATGAAGAACTTTACCAAGTCTTTAATATGGGCGTCGGGATGGTCTGCATCGTCGCCGCCAAGGACGCCGCCCAAACCGCCGCCATGGCCAAAGGCAAAATCATCGGCCAGATCGTCAAGGGCTCCCGCAAAGTCGTGCTCAAGAATACCGGTAAAAAGAAACCGTGACGACCGCAGGCGTTGCTTGGTGGTCGCTTCCACGTTGTCGTCCTCGACCCAAACGGTCCACCCGCAAGATATGTTCCGTGGTCGTATCCACCATAGCCATATATCCTGTGGCTCCTATGCCTCGTTCTTCCAGTGGCGCTAGACGGGACGCTTACCGTCATGGAGACCATAGTCGAAAATCTACGTTCTCTATGACACCTCCAATTTACGGTGCTCCACGCACCGCTTACCTTGCATTCGCTGTTCTGCCTCCTTAATTTTATGGCATGGATAAGGAGACATTGCGTAAGTACGAGAGTAGGAGGTCCGGTTCCGGTGCTTTTGTTGTGTGGCAACAGGTAAAAGAGGAGCCATTAGAACAACGCTCTTTTAGGCGTTCCGCTTATCTTAAAACCGTTCTGCTAATAATAACTGGACTCGTAATCTTGATCTTGATTGGGATTTATTCACATTAGGATGCTACTGTTGCCCTTTACTCCGTTGCTTCCTTTTCATTATGTCTAAACGCGCTCTTCTTTCTGTCTCCGACAAAACCGGCCTCGTCGATTTTGCCCAGGCTCTCGCCCGAGCGGGCTATGAACTCATCTCCACCGGCGGCACCGCCAAGGCCCTGCGCGACGCCGGCCTTACCGTCGCCGACATCTCCGACGTCACCGGCTTTCCGGAAATGCTCGATGGCCGCGTCAAGACTCTCCACCCCAAGGTCCATGGCGGGCTTCTCTTTCTCCGCAACAACGAAGAGCACCGCAAGCAGGCCGCCGCCCATGACATTGCCCCTATCGACCTTGTTGTCGTGAACCTCTATCCTTTCGAACAGACCATCGCCAAGCCGGATGTCTCCCTCGAACATGCCATCGAGAACATCGACATCGGCGGCCCGTCCATGCTCCGCAGCGCGGCCAAAAATTACCGCAGCGTCACCGTCATCACCGATCCCGCCGATTATGCCGCGGCCGCATCCGAAATCACCGCTTCCGGCGAGACCACCCTGGCCACCCGCGAACGGCTTGCCGCCAAGGTATTCCGCACCACCGGATATTACGATGCTCTCATTGCCAATTACCTCGGCGCCCGTCTGCCCGAGCCCGAATCATTCCCCGAAACGTTTGCCTTGCCGCTGCGCCGGGCACAGACGCTCCGCTACGGTGAAAATCCCCACCAAATGGCCGCTCTCTACGGGCCATTTCCATGCCACTTCCAGCAACTGCATGGCAAGGAACTCTCCTATAACAATTTGATCGACATCAACGCCGCAGTCCGGCTCATTCGCGAATTCATCGGCTCCGACCCGACCGTCGCCATCCTCAAACATACCAACCCGTGCGGCGTCGGCAGCGCCGCAACCTTGGCCGAGGCCTGGGCTCTTGCCTACGCCACTGACCGGCAGGCGCCATTCGGCGGCATCATTGTCGTCAACCGCCCGCTCGATCTCGCCACCGCGCAGGCCATCGCCGAAATCTTCAGCGAAGTCATCGTCGCTCCCGCTTTCGAGCCGGAAGCATTGGCCCTCCTCTCCAAAAAGAAAAATCTTCGCCTGATGGTCAATAGCGAGACTTCCGCGCCGGCGCCCGGCCTAGAGATCCGCTCCTGCATCGGTGACTCGTATCTCATCCAGGGCGGCGATGCCGATCTCGTCTCACCCGCCGCGTGGAAGGTTGTCACCAAACGCCCGCCCACCGACGCCGAGCACGAGGCCCTTCTTTTCGGCTGGCGCGTCGTCAAACACGTCAAGTCGAACGCCATCGTTTATGCCGCGCGCGACCGCACCCTCGGCATCGGCGCCGGGCAGATGTCCCGCGTCGACTCCTCCCGTATCGCCATCTGGAAAGCTTCGGAAGCGAAGCTCAGCCTTAAAGGAAGCATCGTCGCTTCCGACGCCTTCTTCCCTTTCCCCGACGGTCTCATCGCCGCGGCGGAAGCCGGCGCCACCGCCGCCATCCAGCCCGGCGGCAGCGTCCGCGATGCCGAAGTCATCGCCGCCGCCGACGAGCGCGGCCTCGCCATGGTCTTTACCGGCCAGCGCCATTTCCGGCATTGAGCCGCGACAAGGACCAGATCAAAACCAATAAGGGAAATTGAAATCGAGAACCTTCAATATTCCGTAAAGAAGACGGCCCCTCTCCCATAAACCCAGGAGCCAGCAAATCACACCGACAGGAAGGCAGCAAAACAGAAAAGACCAGCCGGCCGCTTTCCAAAGATCAACCGAGTCCGACATCGTGGCAACCCCGAAAGCCGCAACGGCGGGCAGCGCCCCGAAGAGAACGCCGATGAGGAAATGGAAAGTCCATCTGACCAAGATGCTGAGAACCGTATCTCGCGGTTCCGATGGGTCCATGGAAATACTTTAGCTACTCGGTCCGGAAGGGCGAGCTCGGTTTTTTCTTCTACCAGCTTCGTTCTTCGTTCTTACTTCTTCCATGCCCGTCATCATTGGCATCGATCCCTCGCTACGGAGCACCGGCTATGGCATCATCCGCACCGAGAGCCGCGAGACGCGCTCCCTCGCCTACGGCGTGATCAAAAACAGCGATAAGCTCCAGCCCTCCCGCTGCCTGGTTGCCATTCACCAGCAGATCACCGATCTCCTCCAAAAATACCAACCTGAAGCCGCAGCGGTGGAAGGAATCATTTACCTTCAGAACTACCGGACCGCCATTACGCTCGGCTCCGCCCGGGGGGCGGCGCTGCTGGCCCTTGCGGAGGCGGGCCTGCCGATTTACGAATACGCCCCGCGCCGGGTCAAGGCCGCCGCCACCGGACGCGGCGCCGCGCAAAAAGCGCAGGTCGGTTTCATGATGCGCGCTTTGCTCGGCCTCACGGAAAATCCGCCGCCCGACGCCGCCGACGCGCTCGCCCTCGCCCTCACCCATGCCCAAAACACCGGCGTGCGAACCAGGCCGAAGGAGATTTGAGCGCGGAGGTTTTCATTGGCGACGGTTAGGAGCCATCGCTACAGTCGAAAAGATGATTTCCTTCCTGCACGGCACTGTCATCGAAGTCCTGCCGACCCGCCTTATCCTCGATGTGGGGGGCATCGGCTACGACCTTCATATTCCGCTTTCGACCTACGATAAGCTGCCGCCGTCCGGTTCTGAAACCAAAATTCTGACTCATCTCCAGATTCGGGAAGACGCGCACACGCTCTATGGCTTTGCCACTCCCGAGGAGCGCGATCTCTTTCTTCTCCTCGTTCACAACGTCAGCGGCGTTGGCCCCAAGCTCGCGCTCGCCATCCTGAACGGCATTACGCCCGTCCACTTTCGCGGGCTGGTCGTCGCCGGGGATATCGCCGCCTTGAGCAAAATCAAGGGCGTCGGCAAGAAGACCGCCGAGCGGGTCATCGTCGAGTTGCGCGACAAAGTCGGCGTCTCCGCCGCCTGGGAAGCCGCTTCCGCCAGGCAGGGCCTCACGCCGGAGGAGCAACACGTCAATGATGCCGTCCTTGCTCTCATTTCCCTTGGCTACAAGCAAACCGAGGCGCATAAAACCGTCCGCACCATCCGCGATGCCCGGCCCCATGCCACGGTGGAGGAATTGGTAAAAGAAGCGCTGAAGGCGCTTTAGTCTCTGTCATCCCGGGCTTGTCGAGGGATCAGTTCCGCCTACGTTAATCTCAATCCATGAGTGGCAAACCCGCCCTTGATGCCATCCCGCCCGATCCGCGGCTGGAGTTGACCCTCCGGCCCGCATTGCTGGATCAGTTCGTGGGCCAGCTTCGGATCAAGGAACGGCTCGACGTCCTCATCGCCGCCGCCAAACACCGCGGCGACTCACTCGAACATCTTCTCTTCTGTGGCCCGCCCGGCCTCGGCAAAACATCGCTGGCCCACATCGTCGCCAAAGCCATGGGCGCCAACATCACCACCACCTCCGGCCCGGTGATCGAAAAGGCGGGCGATCTGGCCGGCCTGCTCACCACTCTGCAAAGGGGCGACGTCCTCTTTATCGACGAAATCCACCGGCTAAACAAAAACATCGAGGAGTACCTCTATCCGGCCATGGAAGATTTTCGCCTCGACATCATCATCGACCAAGGGCCCAACGCGCGCAGCGTGCGGCTTAATCTCCCGCGCTTTACCCTCATTGGCGCGACAACCCGGGCCGGCATGATCAGCGCGCCGCTCCGCTCCCGCTTCGGCCTGGTCAACCGGCTCGATTATTATCCAGCCGAGGACTTGCAACAAGTCGTCCTCCGTTCCGCGCGCCTGCTTGAACTCGGAATCGAACCTGCCGCCGCGCTCGAAATCGCACGCCGTTCGCGCGGCACGCCACGCATCGCCAACAATCTCCTGCGCTGGGTGCGGGATTACGCCCTTGTCCGCTCCACACCGCCCGTCACCGCCCCCACCGCCGATGCCGCCCTGGCCATGCTCGAGATTGACCAAGACGGTCTTGATGAAATGGACAAACGGCTGCTCGAGGCGGTCATTCACAAATTCGACGGCGGCCCCGTCGGTCTCAACTCCCTGGCCGTTTCGGTTGGTGAAGAAGCGGGCACTCTGGAAGAAGTGCACGAACCCTACCTCATCATGGAAGGTTTCCTCAAACGGACCCCGCAAGGCCGGGTTGCCGCCAAGCGCGCCTACGAGAAGCTTGGCGTTAAACCGAGCGGATCCCAGCAGGAGCTTTTTTGATAGATCCGGCCATCGCCGGTAGAGGTTTGTCTCTTGGCGCAACGATCTGCCGGGAGGCCGCCACAAGGCCATGCGGGATGGAATCGTTCATAAGACTTGCAATCTGGGGAACTATTTGCGGGAGGCCCTGTTGCCCCGTTGCGTGAGTCATTGGACGCTGACAACTTTGAGGGAAAAGCTCATCAAGATTGGCGCAAAGGTTGTGACTCATGCCCGCAGGGTCATCTTCCAGATGGCAGAGGTGGCGATTCCACGGGTGTTGTTCCAATCCATCCTCCAAGCCATTGACCGCTTGCGAGTGCCCGTCTCGGCCAGTGGATGAATGAAAACCGCATGAAGACATCAGTCAACACGGGTGGAGTATCTCTGGCTCCGGCTCAATCGGCTGGTTTGGGACGGAAAACGGGCGGGGATGAGGCCAATGTCACCAAAAAGCTAATTTGGGGAACCGCAAAATGGCTTGCAACGCCAAGTGAGGGGAGGAAAATCGCCACAACGACCGAGAAAGCTCAATATGACCCCATGGACAACAACTCAAATGGGAAATCCCGGTCAACATGCACCCGCCGACGGGGGCGGCACAAGGGAAACGATGAAAATCAGAGTGGTGGGGCTTCTTCTTTTGCTTGGCGTACTTGGAACGTCTCCAATAGTTATATATTTATTTGGTAAATATGTTTCATCTCGTTATCCGGCGCGACACAGTTTTGACATGCATAATTATGATTGGGCGCGGGTCATCCTAAACGGGCTTTGTCTCGCCGATCTTATTTCTGCTGTCTGTGCTGTCTTGTGCGTACGCGGATGGAAATGGCGGCTAATTCTCGCAATTCTGGGGCTGCTCAGTTTGATATTCTGCTACGGAATTAGCGTACTCGAAGAATGACAGACTCGTGGCCCTAGCTCCCAAAGTAATTCAAACTGATACACTACCTGGAGCTTGGAAGAAGTGATTGAGCTGCTATCCTAACTCATGCACCTAAGGTTATGTGCCTCCATGAAAAATAGTAACGGTTATTATGGATGGGGATTTTATGCGGCAAATATGCAGTCATCTATAGTGCCTGTCCTCACAAATTAAACACCCTTCGGTTCGAGAATATTATTTATATTTACAGTATGTATATAGCTTGCGTAATGCGATCTCAGACACAACTCCGCTAGATAACGATCAATTTGATCTCCTCTATTAAAACGCAAGTCTGATCTACCTAACGCCCTATAGCAATGATATCCACATAAAGAATCAGTTTTATTTCTGCGGAGGTTTGGGTGGATGGTTGACGGAGGGAATTTCACCCGGAGGAAGATTGACGGCGGGGCGCGAGGTCTGGTTGGTGCCGGGTGGGAAATTGGTTTCGAAGAGCCGTTCGAAGACGGGATCGTCATGTAAACCCTCAAAACGGGGATCGATACTGGCGGAGATCAGGGCATTGGTCCCCCCGGTGGTTGCGGCCTGGACGAGATATTTGATGGCTTGGTCCTTGTGACCAAGACCGGCCTGGAGAGCGGCCAGATAGTAGGCAACTTCGCTTGCCTTGGGATCGATTTTGAGACGGGCCTCGAGAAAAGCGATGGCGGGTGCGGGATCGTGCATCGTATCAACATAGTAACCGATCACTGGACCCATGTCTTCGCGGCTCCAGTTCGTCAGGCCGGCCACGGTGGTGAGAAGGTTGGCGACTTCGCCGGATTTGCCCTGGCTCTCGAGAAGGCTGGCGAGTTCAAGATTCAGGTGAACGTCATAAGGCGATTTGGCGAGTTCGGCGCGGACTTCTTTTTCACGCGCGCCGAAACCTTGAGCGATGGTAACCTCCTGGAGAAGATCGCCATAAGTTTCGTTGCGGGGATCGTCGATTTCAGCCTGTTTCACCACGGCGATGGCTTCGTCGAAACGCCCATTCTGAACAAGAAAACGGGCATAGTCATTGACCGCGGAACCGAGCTGCGGACTCAAAATGAGGGCAAGTTTGAGAAAATGCTCCTCCTCGGCCTTCATGCCACGCCAGCGGTAAAGATCGGCGTGCCAGTAGGCGAGCTTGCCAAAAGTGGTGGTGGCGTCGTCATCGATGCGGAATCCAGGATCGTTCAGGAGGCGGGCGCTATAGGCATCCCAATACGCATAGTCGGCCCGGACGACGGGGGCAGGAAGCGGCTGACCTTGAGCCAGGGGGTCCGGATTCATTTTGAAAATGAGACCGAAGGGAACGAGGTAAGGATACATCCATTTGATGGGGACGCTCTGCTCGATGTAAAAAGTGTGGTTCTTTTTATTTTTCTCAAAGATCTTCCGGGCCACGACTCCGTTGATTTCAAAAACATCGTCTGTGCCGGTACGGAGAATGACGCCGTGATCGGCCTTGATTCGATCCGCGTTGAGGGCTTCATAGTAATTCCAACAATCAATCAATTCCTGATCGCTGATACAGGTCACCGGTATCTTGGGATAGGCCTGATCGCGCCCGAGCCATTGCTCAAAGGGGGTGAATTTCACGGGACGAAAACGGGGATCGTATTGTTCGCGGATGTATCGGCAATAGTAACCGTCGCAAAGGGCATTTTGCGTAATGACGGTAACGTCGCGGCGGTCGAAGCCGGGGGTGGTTTTCCAGCGCGGATTCTGCTGGCTTTCCACAAAGGCCATATAGGTGGGCACAAAACGTCCCGGATCGGAGCCGCCGAAGTAAACGGCGTTTTTGTCCATGGGCTGCATGATATCGTAGCCGTAGTCATAGCCGAACCAGTGGCCCGCTTTGTTGGAATCGCCGATGTTGCTCCAAAGGGGAAGGAGGGAAAGATAGAGCGCGGGCATGCCAAAACCGAGCAGGCCGGCACGCGCCGGGACTTCGGGCAGATTTTCATGAAGCCAGACCATGGCGGCGAGGGCGCCGTAACCCATCAGTAAAACGAAAATGCAGTGGGATTGGAGATGGAAGACTTTGTACTGAAGATTGCGTTCAAAATCGAATGACTCGGGAGGCTCGATCAGGTTGAGCATGAAACCGATAAAGAAGAAAGCGAGGGCGAGAAAAACAAACCAGTCAGTCTGCCGGGAATCGCATCGCCGGAGATAAACAAAAATAGTCAACGTGAGAAAGATGAGGGGAACAGTGAAGTTTTTCTGAAGATTATCCGCATAATAGTAAAAGGTGAGAATGAGCCGGTGGAAGTAATCGGGACGGCCCAATCCGGGATCGTTCTGTTCATCGGACGGCACGGCGCCGATGGCTTTTCCGATGGTGGTTTTGATCAGATTGGGAAGGCTCATCGGATATTGTTCCCGGCTCACGGCGTAATAGAAACCGCTCCGCAATTGTGGAAAGCCCCAATTAATGGGAGGATGGGTCGAGGAGGCGAAGGGTTCGTAGGCGTAGGGGACGAGGCCGACCCATCCAGCCGCAAAGAGGCCGATGATGAGCCGCCGGTCGAGACTTGAGGTAAAGAGGAACCCGAGCGCAATCATGGTGAGCAGCAGGGCAAAGAGGGCGTAGAGATTGGTGAATTGGAGCCAGCCGGTTTTGACAAAAGTGCCGTAAAGCCAAAAACGGTGTCCGGGATGCATGATTCGCATGGTATCCTGGTCGTTCGGGTTCATGACGTAATTGCCGTAGGCGAAAAAGAGAAGGGCAACACCAACGCCGGCCAGAAAGAGCTTCCACCGAAAGTTGCTCAAATAAAAAAAGGAGACACAAGCCGTCAGGACAAGAATAAGAAGAGACATGTCCCAGGATATCGTGTGCAGTTCGTCGTCGAGGGAAAGCCAGCTCAGATAGATGAGAATGGAAAGGCTGAAAAGATTGACGGCGAGAAAAACGGACCAAAAGACACCGGCCCGCATGACGGCGGCGGCCACAAGAATGGCGGGGATGATCTGAATTAGCGTGTGATGATGGGTCAATCCGAGACCGAAAACGAAGACCGTGATAATGAGACGCTCGGTTTTGGCCGGCTCAAGCATCCAGAAGTAGAGCAACAAGAGGATGATGTTCGTGAAAAGCGCATTGACCGTGCCGTGCACGGCGGAGATGGTGGCCTGGCTCCACATCACATCGCTAAAGCCAAGGGTCATGCCCGCCAGGAGACCGGCATAAAAAGGGTAGTGCCGGACGGACTCTTGATGGGCCGGCTCGGTCCAGCGTTGCAGAAGCCAGCGCCCGGAGTGACAAACGAGGAGGGTAAGCAGGGCATTGGCCACTCCGCCGTAAAGGCCGGACTGAATGTTGATTCGCCAGGCGAGATTCCCCACGGGAATAAGATGGCTCAGGATAAAACCCGACATCGTCCAAAGCGGATACCCGGGAGGATGCGGCACACCAAACTTTGTGGCGGCGGTGATGAGTTCGCCCGAATCTTCCAGCGTGACGCTGGGCGCGGCGGTAAAGATATAGACCGCGGTGGTAACAATGAAAACAATGGCCGCGGCGGTCAAATCGGAATGTTGAAAACGCTCGGGACGGGACGGGGGCAGATCAAGCCGCTTTTCCGGCTGAACGGTGGAGGCGATCGTGGTGAGGCTCATGCGACAGGCTTTCCGTTGGCTCCAGGATGCGTATGGGGATGGCGTCCACGCAACGCCATCCAGGGAACACGCCAGATGGCTTCACGCACGATATGGCCCGACATCTTGGAAATCCCGGCATGCCGGCCGCCGAAAATAATGGGGATTTCCACAATGTTCCAACCAAGCCGCCAGGCTTGATGAGTAACTTCAATCTGAAAAGCATATCCATCGGAATGAATGAGACCGAGATCGAGCGAAGCGAGTTTTTCCGGACGGAAGGCCTTAAAACCGCCGGTCGGATCGGAGAAAGGCATGCCGGTAATGAGCTTAACATAAGTGGCCGCGCTCAGGCTAAGCATGAGACGGCGAAGCGGCCAGTTGGTGACACGGATGCCGTCGCGATAACGGGTGGCGAGGACAAGATCGGCGCCCTCTTCAAGAGCCCGTAACAGGCTGGGCACCGAATTGGGGTCGTGAGAAAGATCGGCATCCATCTGCACAATAGCTGAGCAAGGCTCAATAGCATGCCGTTTTAAAACCCAGGTAAAGCCTTCAACGTAAGCGGAACCAAGGCCAAGTTTGCCGGGACGGTCGAGGAGAAATAGCTGTTGGCCCCAGCGGGAATGGGCGCGAACCCAGGCGGGCGTGCCATCGCCGGAGGCATCGTCGACCAGGAGAATGCGGGCATGGGGGAGCGCGCCCCAAATCTGTTCGGTAAACCGGGCAAGGTTCTCGAATTCATGGTAAGTGGGGACAACAATAAAAGGCGATGCCATGGTCAAATTAGTTCTGAAATGGAACCGTAGCCGGGACTAAACAGGCGCTTATAACTGCGCTGGGCATACACATCGGTCATGCCGGAGAGATAATCGCAAAGCAACCGGGCCCGGGCGGGTTTGCTTTCGGCCTCGAGGACGGCGCGATGAACGCCGGAAGGCACAAGTCCGGCGGGGCGGGTGGTTTCGCCCAGGTAATTGGAGAAGAGGCTGAGCGCCAGGCGCCGGAGAACATACCCGCCCTTGTACTCGATCTGTTGAAGAGTGCTGGAGCCAAAAATAAGATCGTGGCAGATTTTTTTATGGAGGCGTATGCGGCTGCGCGCCTCGGGCCGCAAATGGACGCGATAAGCATGGCGGTTGGTCCGGGCGGTCATGAAGTTTTTCCGCGGCTTAAGCGAGATACCGGCAATCAATTTTCCAATCAGGGCATTCATGCGAGATTGAATGTTGTTATTTGCCATCATTCCGAGCAGTTCGTCGATATACTTTCTTTGGCGGCGGTCCAGCGAGGCGCCCTGTTCCTCACGCCACTCGGCCAGGCGGTCCGGCGCGAGAAAGCGGGCTTTCCAGCCATCGACGATATCAAAGCAGGAATAAGCGATGTCGTCTGCCAGGTCCATAATCTGGCATTCGAGGCTGTGAAAACGGTTGGGATCGGAAACGCCGGCCATGGCGGACAAGCCGGCTGTGCCAAAGCAAAAATGGAGAATTTCGTCCTGGTCGTCGTAAATGAAGTGATTGGCCTCGGCGCCACGGTCACGGTGGAAACGTTTATACTTAAGAACGCCGTCGAGAAGAGCGCGGGTAGGGCTCATTCCACCACGTTGGCCAGAGGCGCGGCTATAAATCGTCCGGGTAAGAATGCGAAGAGTCTGGGCATTGCCTTCAAAACCGCCATAAGGCTCCATGATTTGGTTGAGGACCCGTTCGCCGGCATGGCCAAACGGGGGATGTCCGATGTCGTGCGCAAAACAGATGGCCTCAAGAAGATTCGGATCGACTGCAACCGCGCGACGCGATTTTTGGAGCCAAACCGCGATCGACTTGGCGATATGGGCCACTTCGAGCGAGTGGGTCAGGCGTGTACGGTAGAAATCGTATTCGCCCGCCTGGAAGACCTGGGTTTTGGCCTGCAAACGGCGGAAGGCCGGCGTGAACATAATCCGGTCGCGATCCTGGTGAAAGACGCTGCGGTAGTCGGGCGTCCGTTTTGCATTGGCGGCGTCGAGCAGGTAGCGGCGGTCGAAGGCCCGATAAAAACCGGCGGACATTTTCATACTTTTTATAGGGCGCAGCGATGTAACGCAAGGCTAGGGCGCGTTTTCTCAATGCCGAATGGCAAAGAAGTAATTTTACAAAACTCCCGGCGAAAAGAAATTTCGAAATAGGGGTTGCCGCAGCCAGCGATTGAGCTTAGTTAGCGGAAGACGGTAATTGCTTTTTATGTTAGCCAAAACCAATTGCGAGCACACCACCACCAAACGGTTCAAAGTCAAGCTTCGCCCCTATCTTCATCATTTCGACAAATGCGATAAGGCGGTCTGCGTCCATCATGGGCGCTCTTCCGAGAAAGTACGGCTGGGCGATTTAGTGACCATCCCCGACAGTGATCTGCATCACGTCATGGATTGCGAGGCGGCGCTGGCGATCAGCCATGCCATTGAGGATATCGCCGGGGAAGTCCGCAGCGGAGAATTGATTGCGACCTTCCAGGATTTTAAGAATTTTCTTCCCTATAAAAAACGGTACATGAGCCTGGCCGAGGACCTCGATGCGGTGCGCGTTTGGGGATGCGGCACCGTGCCGAAAAATTGCGGAAAGATTGATTTCGTTCAAACGGAAGAAGACCGGCTCAAGCGCTATTGGCTGGTTCTCTTCGACAGCGAGGAAACGCGGGCGGTCTTGCTTTGCAAGCAGGTGAACCGCACGGCTTTTTTCACGGATAAAAAGTTTATTGGATTCTACAGTTTCAATCCCTATTTGGTGCAATCGATCCGGTGGCGATTCAATCTGCTCAGTTCGGGTTTAAGCCGGATCGTTTCCCACTGGGAGAAATCATTTCCTTTCCCCGATTTAAAAATGCGCGACCTGGAGCGGTATATCAAGCAGCCGGACGTCGTCGAGGTGCCTTCCTCCCTCTAAAACTTGTCTGCGGAATCCCGAATTGGACCTTCAAGGAACTTCCTAAGCCAGATCCATCGTTTCGTTCTTCAACTCCATCGCCGGGGCGGCGAAGGAGGGGCCCCGTGCGAAATCGGACGCCCAAATCTCCTGCGCCATCCGGAAACTCTCGGGCATCAGCGTGTAACCGACGTGCCCCTGGGGAAAACAGGCGAAATGCGTCCCACCCCACAACCGCGCCAGCTCTTCGACCTCCTCCGATGGCGCGATTTTGTCGTACTGCCCGGCGATCATCAAAATATGCGCGGGAGCCAAGAGAGGTTTTTGCTTTGCCGGACACGCCAGGCGCATGGCGCCCGCCGTGTCCTCCGGGCTGATTCCCCTTTTGCGCAAACCGGCGCGTGTCGTCACGGAGCTCGGCGCGCGCCAGATCGCGTTATCAATATTCAGGATCGGCTCGACCAGAATCATCCGCTGCAGGAGCGGCTCGAAACAGCCTACCAGCGCCATAATCCATCCGCCGTAACTCGTGCCCCAGCCGCCGAAAAGTTGTCCGCCTTTTTTGCGCAGTTGTTGCAGGACGATCCGGCATTCCGTCACCGATTGCCGGATTCCCGCCGCCGTGCGCAACAGTTCGCCTCCAACACATAATTCACCGTGAAAATGCCACGGCAGCCGGCGGGAATAG
>Ga0335072_10005997_pt1 | contig 17828 bp, 20 predicted proteins | sample Lox_Sample_21_FD_206725 | JGI IMG/M metagenome (GOLD analysis project Ga0335072, IMG submission 206725) | Soil microbial communities from Loxahatchee National Wildlife Refuge, Florida, United States - Lox_Sample_2.1 | ecosystem: Environmental > Terrestrial > Soil > Wetlands | place: USA... | reverse complement strand
GGGGGGGGGGGGGGGGGGGGGGGGGGGGGGGGGGGGGGGGGGGGGGGGGGGGGGGGGGGGGGGGGGGGGGGGCCCCCGGGGGGGGGGGGGCGCCAGGGTGCGCGGGGGCGCCAGGGTGCGGGATTGCGCGGGGCTGCGGTAGCGCGCGGGGCGGGGGCGGGGCGTTGACGGGGGTGTGGGAGTAGCACGGGCTTCATGGGAGGCGCTCCGACGGTCTAGATTGGACACAGCGGACCCCACCGTCAGTGCTGAACAAGGCTGGAGCGGCTCTCGTGTTCGATCTGTCCATGTCCAAGATCTTGATACTTGGTGTGCTCGCGCTGCTGATCTTCGGCCCCGACCAGCTGCCGAAGATGGCCGGTCAGGCCGGACGGGCGCTGCGGGACCTGCGCCGGATCGCCGAGAGCGCAAAGGCCGACCTGCAGGAGGGCCTCGGCCCCGAGTTCAGTGATTTCGACATCGCCGACCTCCACCCGAAAAACTTCGTGCGCAAGCACCTCTGGGACGAATTCGACGGGACCAGCAACGGCGGGACCACGACGCTGCCGGACGGCACCCGGGTGCCCGGCATCACCGTGCCCAGCAACGGCGGACCGCACGGCACCGACGGTGCTTCTCTGCTAGCGCCCGGCGAAAGCCCTCCGTACGACGCCGAGGCCACCTGACCGACCGCGCGCCGAGCGGGGGTTCGGTGGTGCACCGAGCAAGGGGCTCGCTGGCGCGGTGAACGGGGGTTCACGGGCGGTCGGTGGCGCACCGAGCGGGGGGCGGGCGGGGAGCGCTAGGCAGGTCAGACGGGCGTCAGGCGCAGGTCAGACGGGCGTCAGGCCCAGTGAGCGGCCGGCGAGGCCCCGGGCCTGGCTGGCCAGGCCCTCGGCGATCTTCTTGAGTTCCTGCGCGGCAGGCGAATCGGGATGGCCCAGCACGAGCGGCAGGCCATCGTCCCCGGCCTCCCTGAGCCGCAGGTCGATGGGTACCTGGCCGAGCAGGGGAACCGGCGCACCAACGATGCGGGTGAGCGTGTCGGCCACGGCCTCGCCGCCGCCGGACCCGAACACGTCCTGGCGCTCGCCGCAGTGCGGGCAGGCCAGATACGACATGTTCTCGATCACGCCGACCACCCGCTGGTGCAGCTGAATCGCGAGCGATCCGGCTCGCTCGGCCACCTCGGCGGAGGCGAGCTGCGGCGTGGTGACGACGATCATCTCCGAGCCCGGGATCAGGTGGCCAGCCGAGATGGCGACGTCGCCGGTGCCGGGCGGCAGGTCCATCAGCAGCACGTCCAGGTCACCCCACCAGACGTCGGCCAGGAACTGCTCGAGCAGGCGGTGCAGGATCGGCCCGCGCACCGGCAGCGGCTCGTTGCCGCGCTTCATCATGCCGGCCGAGATCGCGCTCACGCCGTGCGCGGATGGCGGCATGATCATCTTATCGACCTGGGTGGGCAGCCCGGTCACGCCCAGCATCCGCGGCACCGAATGGCCGTAGATGTCCGCGTCGAGCAGGCCGACCCGCTGCCCGGCGGCGGCCAGCGCCACGGCCAGGTTCACCGTCACCGACGACTTGCCGACGCCGCCCTTGCCGCTGGCCACCGCGTACACCTTGGTCAGCGAGCCGGGCTTGGCGAACGGGATCACGCGTTCCGGCTTGCCGCCCCGGAGGGTGCTCTGCAGGGCGTGGCGCTGCTCTTCGCTCATCACGTCCAGCTCGACCCGGACCCGGGACACGCCGTCGAGCTTGCTGACGGCCGCCGTGACGTCGCGGGTGATGGTCTCGCGCAGCGGACAGCCGGCCACGGTCAGCCAGACATCGACCCGCACGGCGCCATCGGCGGCGACGTCGACGTTCTTGACCATGCCGAGTTCGGTAATGGGGCGGTGGATCTCGGGGTCGCTGACACCGGCGAGCGCTTGGGTGACCTGCTCGATCGTGGGCGGCGCCGAGAGCGCCGGCGGGGTAGACATGACACCAATGCTACGGAGCCGCGTGCGGCGCGTCGAAACGAGCACCAGCCCTAGCCAGAACGGAAACGCCCTGGGGGTGGTGGGGCAGGCGGGCCCGGACGTGCGGTGGGCGGAGGTGCCGGGGCGGCGCGGAGGTGGGCCGGGGTAGGCCGGACCGGACCGGCAAGCGAGATGATGCCGTCCATGGCGGAGTTGCAGCAGGTCGGCCGCAGGCACCCGGCCGCGGAGCTGGTGCGGGACATCCAGCGCAACCGCACCGGGATTCCGCGGCGCACGTTCGTGGCTGAAGGTCTCTTCGAGAACAACGTGGTTCTTGAGGCTGGTGTGACGGTGGACACTTTCCTGTGGTGCCCCGAGGCCGCCTACTCCGACGAGGCCAGGACCCGCAGCTCGCAGCTGGCCGCCCGGGCCCGCCGGGTCTACCGGATTTCCTCCAAGACGCTCGCTTACCTGGCCGAGCGCCCCAGTCCGGACGGCCTGATCTCGATCGCCCGGCTGCCGGACACCGACCCCGGGACGTTCACGTTCAAGAAAAATGCCCTGGTCTTGGTGATCGACGGGATCGAGATCCCGGGGAATCTCGGCACGCTGATCCGCACCGCCGACGCGTGCGCGGCCGACTGCCTGGTGCTGACCAACCGCAGGACCCGGCTGACGCACCCCAAGGTGCTCCGCAGCAGCCAGGGAATGAGCATTCGGGTGCCCGCGATCGAGTTCGACGCGGTGCCCGACGCCATCGGCTGGCTGGGCGGCCACGGCTTCACCGTCTACCTGGCCGACACCGACGACAGCCAGAACTACCGCGGCTGCGACTACACCGGCCGGACGGCGCTGGTCGTGGGCAGTGAACGGTACGGGATCTCGCCGCCCTGGCAGGCGCCCGGTTTCACCAGGATCGGCATTCCTATGCTGGGCTCCGCGGACTCGCTGAACGTCGCGGTGTCGGCGGCGGTGCTGCTGTACGAGGCGAGGGCGCAGATGAGCGGATGGGGAGGCCCATGACACCCGGTTACCGGTCCAGGCGGTCCTGCCTTTCGGTGCCTGGCAGCAGCCCGAGATTCCTGGCCAAAGCCAGGAGCCTGAACGCGGACCAGGTACTGCTCGACCTGGAAGACTCGGTCGCGCCGGATGCGAAAGCCGAGGCGCGGGTCAACGTCGCCGCGGCGCTCGAGGCGGGCGGATGGGACGGCAAGATCGCCGCCGTGCGGGTCAACGGCGTTACCACCCAGTGGGCCTACCGCGACGTGATCGAGATTGCCGAGCGGGCCGGGCGGCAGCTGGACACGATCGTGCTGCCCAAGGTCACCGGGCCACAGCAGGTCGCTTGGCTGGACTTGCTGCTGGGCCAGATCGAGCAGGCGGCGGACCTGCCGGCCGGGGGCATCGGCATCGAGGCGCAGATCGAGGACGCCCGCGGGCTGGCCGAGGTGGACCAGATCGCGGCTGCCTCGCCGCGGCTCGAGGCGCTGGTGTTCGGGCCCGCCGACTTCATGGCCAGCCTCGGGATGCGGTCGCTGGAGATCGGCGCGCAGCCGGCCGGGTACACCGGCGGCGATGCGTTCCACTATCCGCACCTGAAGATCCTGGTCGCAGCGCGGGCGCACGGGCTGCAGGCGATCGACGGCCCGTACGCCGCGATCGGCGATACCGGCGGCCTGGGCGCCTCGGCCGCATCGGCGGCGGCACTCGGGTACGACGGGAAATGGGTGATCCACCCGGGGCAGATCGAGATCGTGAATGCCGCGTTCTCGCCCGGCCAGGCCGAGTACGACCGCGCCGAGCTGATCCTCGAGGCCTACCAGTACTACACGTCGGTGGAGAGCCGCGGCGCGGTCTCGCTGGACGGCGAGATGATCGACGAGGCCTCGCGCAAGCTGGCGCTGGTCGCCGCGGCGCGAGGGCGCGCCGCCGGGCTGAGCAGGACGACGCGGTTCCGGCCGCCCGCCTAGCGGGGGTACCGGCCGGTCAGAGCCCAGGCTGGGTCACGAGCGTATACAGGGCGTCTTTCAGCTGCTGGATGGCCGGACCGGTGAGCGGCGCGAGGAACCGGCGCTCGGCGTCGTCGCTGGCCTGGGTGGCTTCCTGGAGGGTGGCGCGCCCGGCTGGGGTCAGCTCGACCACGTTCTTGCGCCGGTCCCGGGCATGGGGATGACGGGCCACCAGGCCCTTGCCCTCCAGCGCATCCACCAGGGCGACCATCGTGGTGCGGTCGACGTCAAGCCGCCGGGCGGCCTCCTGCTGGGAGGCCGGCTCGCCGCTGGCCAGCACGAGCAGCGCCGCCAGCTCGCGCCCGTCCAGGCCGTACGGCGCCAGGGCAGCCGCGGACAGCTCGCCCAGCCGGAGCCGGGCGTGCTTGAGCAGGTAACCGAGGCGGCCGGTCAGCGCGGGCCCCGGCCCCGCCGTGGTGTGCTGGTCATCGGTGGCTGCGCTGGACACCCTGCGATTTTACCCGCAACCTGATCGTCAGCTATACTGATGGTCATCTATTCTGATGATCAGAGCTAATGACTGGCTAGGGAAGGCGGGAGCAGCAGAGATGATCCTGATCACGGGCGGCCTGGGTTTCATCGGGTCACACACCACCCAGGCCCTGGTCGACCTGGGTGAGCAGTGCGTGCTCGTCCAGCGGCGCACCGCCGGGGTGCCGGACGCCTTGACCGGCGAGGCCAGCCGGCAGGTCTTCGTCGAACAGGCCGACATCACCGACCTGACGGCGCTGCTGGAGGCCGGCAGCCGCCACAAGATCACTGGCATCATGCACCTGGCCGGGTCCATGCCGTGGCCACCCGGCGCGGACGAGCCCATCGAGGGTTCCCGCCGCGCCCTGGGCGGCCTGCTCAACGTGCTCCAGGCCGCGTCTGACTGGGGGGTGGCGCGCGTCGGCGTCGCGAGCACGATCGGCGTGTACGGGGGGGTCGCCGGGGATCCGCCGTACCGGGAGGACATGCCGCTCCCAATGACGTCGGGCCACGTGATCCCGGCGTTCAAGAAGATCGGTGAGCTGCTGACCGACTATCTCGGCGGCGTGACCGGCGTCGAGATAGTCAGCTACCGCATCGGCGCCATCTGGGGCCCGCTCGGCCGGGCTGCCTCGCCGTTCTTCGCCGCGCCGCAGCTCGTGCACGCCGCGGTCCGCGGCACGCCGCCGGACCTCTCCACGCTGCACTCGCCCGCCCATGCCGACGACGCGACCGACCTGTGCTACGCGAAGGACTGCGGCCGGGCCCTCGCGCTCCTGCAGATGTCGGACCGGCTGAGCTACCGCACCTACAACGTGGCCAACGGGCGGGCGCTGAGCAACGGCGAGCTCACCGCCGCGATCAGGAAGGTCATCCCCGAGGCGCGGATCGAGCTGCCGGGCGGCCGCGACCCGAGCGGGCCGGGGTGGGACACCTGCCTCGACATCACCCGCATCCGTGAGGACGTCGGCTACCAGCCCGCCTACGACACCGAGCGGGCCGTCGCCGACTACATCGGCTGGCTGCGTGCGGGCCACGAGCGCTAGCGCGGAACTGGCTACCGGGGCTGGTCAGGCCAGCGGCTCGATCAGCGGGTCGGTGTACGGGACGCCGTTGCGGCGGCTGCCGCCCGTGCCGCCGACCGCCCAGCAGCGGCCCGCGCAGGCCAGCGCGCTCAGGTACCCCCGGTGCGGCCGAGCGGGCACGGTCACCGAGGCCCAGCCGTCCCGCTGCCAGTGCAGCGCCAGCGGGCGGTCTCGGCGCGTCATGCCGAGCAGCCAGCAGCCCTGGCTGGCCGAGCAGGTCAGGCCGATGGGGTAGGTCAGCATGCTGGAGGTCACGGGCGCCCACGTCCGGCCGTTCCATACGTCGGTGACGAGATGGGGGCCGGGGAACGCCGCCAGGCACATGACCGGGCTGGCGCAGCCGAGCAGCGAAGGGACCACCCCGGCGGCCTGGCCGGCCGGCGCGGCGGGAGGCGCGGCCGCCGCCCAGCGGCCGCCGGAGTAGGCCGCGGCCGCGGCGGTGCCGCCCCGCACGCCCAGGGCCAGGCAGTAGCCGGCCACCGGGCAGGAGAACTGCCGCGGCCGCAGGCCCCCGGCCACCGCGGTGACGGTGGCCCACCGGGCCCCGTTCCAGTACTCGGTCAGGTCGCCGGTGCGGCCGGAATGAGCCTGCGTGCCGCCGGTCGCCCAGCACGCGCTGGCCGACGCGCAGCTGACGGCGTCGAGCTGGCCGCCGGTTACGGCCGGGGAGGGCGCCAGCTGCCAGGTGCCGCCGGTCCAGTGCTCGATGAGCGCCCGGCCGCCCGCCGCGTCGCCGCCGACGGCCCAGCAGTTCGCGGCTCCGGGACAGGCGATGGCCTCCAGCGCGTCTGGAGGCGTGGTCAGCGCCACCGTGCGCCAGCGCCCGGCCGTCTCCTGCTTCAGCAGCGGATGCCGGGACTCAGACAGCGTGTTCCCGCCCGGGGCACTGGCCGTCTGGCCGACCGCCCAGCACCGGGCTGGGCTCGGGCAGGCGACCGCGCTGAGGTAGTCGTCGGGGTAGCTCTTGGTGGCCGCGTTCGCGCCGAAGTGACGGAACGCCCATGCATCGGTTCCCGCGATCAGGAGCGCAGCGACGATCATGACCAGGCCGGTCAGCTGCCGCCCCCGCCTGCTCCCCATCCCCCTCCGTCCGCCTGGCCCGTGGATGCCGACCGGGGAATGATATCGGCGCAGCTGGCTCAGCCGAGGTAACTCAGAGCAGCTGACCAGAAGCGGTGAGTCACGCTGGGTAGACGCCCCAGGCGTCCAGGTACCCGGCCAGGCCGCTGGTCAGCGGCAGGCTGTCCAGATCGGCGGCGGCCACCCACCGGGCGTCGGCGGCGTCGTCGCCAGCGGCGAGTTCGCCTCCGGTGACCACCGCCAGGTAGTCCCTGACGTCGATGACCGTCCCGTCCAGTCCGGGCAGCTCCACCGAGCCAAGCAGGCGGCGGCTCTCCACCGTCAGGCCGGTCTCCTCCATGACCTCCCTGGCCACGGCCTGGTGATCGGTCTCGCCCGGCTCGATCCGGCCGCCCGGCAGCGACCACAGCCCGGCACCGGGCTCGTGGCCGCGCTTGATCAGCAGCAGCCTTCCCGCCGCGTCCTTGATCACCGCGCCCACACAGGGGATCCGCCGGATGCTCACCAGTTCAGTGAACCTGCCTTTCATCCGTCGGTCTCGCGCCCAGGGTAGGTGGGTACTCACGGGAGGATGAAAGAGGTTCAGCATGAAGCCGTCAGGCGGATCGCCGGATCCGCCGGTATCCGCCCGGATCCGGAGGGGTCCCGGGGGTCCGGCCAGGGCGCGGACTTGACGCCTGGCCATTAAAGCGTAACGGTCAGTATTCATGAGGAAGGTGCCCACCTGCCCGCGGTGCGGCGGCCCCGTGCACGAGCCCAGCGCCTGGTCCAGCGCGTGGCAGTGTGAATTGCACGGGCAGGTCCACCCGCTGCGGATGGCGTACAGCCCGTCCGCCGAGGGACTCGTGGGGCTGCTGCGGGGCGCGGCCGTCCCGGTGTGGCTGCCCTGGCCGCTGCCCACCGGCTGGCTGGTCACCGGGTTCGCCGGCGCGGGCGACGAGCGGAGCGGCACCCGTGGCTGCATCGTTGCCCTGTCCGGGCCGAACCCGGTTGGCGGGCCGGGGGAGATGCTGCTGGTCTCCGAGGAGCTCGGGGTTGGCCTGGGTGCCGGGTGCGCTGGCCTGGACGGGCCCGATCCCGGCAGCAGTTTCGCGGCCGGCCCGTCGCACGGGTGCGTCCGGTTCGGCAACCACGAGTTCCCGCTCTGGCACGTGGACACGCCCGGCCGGGCGGCGTTCGCCGGCGAGGTGATGGGCAGCTGGCTCTGGCTGATCCTGTGGCCCGACACCGCGGGCATGCTGCTGGTCGATCCGCTGGAGTTGCGGGATCTTCGCGATCCGGGCCAGGACCTGGATCTGCCGTTCGGCGCGCGGTCGCCGCGGCTGCCCGGCTAGGGTCGGGCAGCGTGCGCGCCGACCTGCACAGCCACAGCACGGCCTCGGACGGCACCACCCCGCCAGCCGACGTCATGCGCCGGGCCAGCGCGGCCGGGCTCGACGTGATCGCGCTGACCGACCACGACACGGTGGCCGGCCTGGAGGAGGCGCGCCTGGCGCTGCCACCGGGACTGGCTCTGCTGCCCGGCATGGAGCTGTCCTGCCGCCTGGAGGGCCACAGTGTGCACCTGCTCGGTTACCTGTTTGATCCGGGCCACCAGGAACTGGTCTCGGAGTGCGCCAGAATCAGGGAGAGCCGCCTGCACCGGGCCCAGGCGATGGTCGAGCGGCTGGCCGAGCTCGGCGTGCCGGTGACCTGGGACCAGGTCAGGACGTTGGCCGGTGACGGGGTGGTGGGCAGGCCGCACATCGCACGGGCCATGGTGGAGGCCGGCGTGATCGACGCGCCGGGCCAGGCATTCGGCCCGGACTGGATCGGCCCGGGTGGCCGGGCCCATGTGACCAGGTACGCACTCGACCCGGTGCGCGCGATCGCGCTCATCCGGGCGGCGGGCGGGGTTACAGTGCTGGCCCATCCGCGGGCCGGAACGCGGGGCTGGATGATTCCCGACGACGTGATAGCCGCCCTGGCCGCGGCGGGCCTGCACGGGATCGAGGTATGGCATCCGGATCAGGACCAGTCTGCGCGGCAGGAACTGCAGGCCCTGGCGGCCACGCTCGGCCTGGTGGCCAGCGGGGGCAGCGACGATCACGGGGAACTCACCGGATACCGGATTGGCTCCGATACGATCGCGGCCGAAGCATATGAGCGGCTGGTATCTCAGGCGACGGGCGCCAGGCCGGTGAGCCAGCAGTGAGCCTGGATTTCTCCTACCATCGCGGAGGTTCTGATGGAGGCGCGGATCGAGCGGGCGGGAACCACCGCCAATAGCTGGGTCGTCGGCGACGATGAGGAAGTCATAGTCATCGACCCGGGCGAGGACGCTGCCCAGGTGCTCGACCTGGTGGGCGAGCGCGAGGTGCTCGCGGTCATCTGCACGCACGGGCACGCGGCGCACGTGGCCGCCGCCGTCGAGGTGGCCGCCAGGGACGAGGCCCCGGTGGCGCTGCACCCCGCGGACCGCGTGTACTGGCGGGAGGCACACCCGGACAACGATCCGGAGATCGAGATGGAGGACGGCGGCATCTTCGGGGTGGCCGACGTCTCGCTTGAAGTGCTGCATGCCCCCGGTCACAGCCCGGGCTCGGTGTGCATCTACAGCGAGGATCTCGGTGCGGTCTTCGCCGGCGACGCGGTGTCCGCCTCCGGCCCGGTCGGGCACGAGAACGAGTACCCCGACTTCGCCCGCCAGCTCAGCTCGATCGGCGCGCACGTGCTGACGCTGCCTGGCCAGACCCGGGTGCTGCCCGGGCACGGCGACGAGTTCACGGTCGCCGTGGCCGAGAAGCGCTTCGATTCCTGGGTGACCGCGGGCCCGAGCGCGCTGGCCAGCGATCCGGGGGAGTCCTAGCCGGCGGGTGCGCGCCGGGCCGCCGGGCGCGGGCCGGGCCGGCAGGCCCGCGCGTCCCGCGCGTGGGCCCAGTAATGTCGGTGGCCCATGCCAGGATGAGATGTGTGGAGCAGCTCGGCTTCGAAGGCATGCCCCAGCGGCTGTATGCGTGTACGCCGACGCGGCTGAGTACCTGGCTGGACTGCCCACGCCGGTACCGCATGAACTATCTGGACCGGCCGCCACCGGGCAAGGGCGCGCCGTGGGCGCACAACAGCCTCGGCGCGAGCGTGCACAACGCGCTGGCCGGCTGGTGGCGGCTGCCGCGCGCGAAGCGGACCGCGGCCGAGGCCGGTGACCTGCTGGAGCGAGGCTGGATCGACGAGGGCTTTGCCGATTCGCGGCAGTCGGCCCGGTACCGCCGCTGGGCCAGGGGCCTGGTGGAGGCCTACGTGACCGGCCTGGATCCGGCCAGCGAGCCGCTCGGGGTGGAGCGCACGGTGGCGACCCGTACTGACCTGATCGCGGTATCAGGCCGGATCGACCGGCTCGACGACCGGCGTGGCCCCGATGGCTCCGGCGAGCTGGTGGTAGTGGACTACAAGACCGGCCGGCACGTGCTGACCGTGGACGACGCCCGGACGTCGCTGCCGCTGGCGCTCTACGCGCTCGCGGCCGAGCGGGTGATGCGCAGGCCCTGCCGGCGGGTCGAGCTGCACCACCTGCCGACCGGCCGGGTGCTTACCTGGGCCCACACGGCCGAGTCGCTGGCCCGGCAGCTGCGCCGGGCCGAGGACATCGCCGCGGAGTGTGCGGCGGCGGACGAGTGGGTCCGGGCCGCTGCCGCGGGCAACGGGCCGTCGGGCCGGCCCGAGCCGGAGCCGGAACCGCTGGGCGACCGGATCGACGCGAGGTTTCCCCCGCGTGCCGGTTCGTGGTGCGGATGGTGCGATTACCGGGCCCGCTGTCCTGAAGGCAGCGCGGCATCCGAGACGCGCCGGCCGTGGGATGGGCTCGGGGACGGAGCCGTGGAACCGGACCTCCCGCCGGGCGATGCTCAGGCCGATGCCCTGGCCTCGCCTGGTGCTAACGCGGGTGCGTCGCGGCCTGCTTGATCACTGCCTGACCCGGCGCGCCGCCGTTCGCTGTCCTCCGCGGTCCGCCAGAAAGCCGTGAGCGTGCTGGCCGTGGTCTCGGGGGCCTCGACCGCCGGTGAGTGGCCGGCGCCCGGTATGCAGACCCGGTCGGCGCCGAGCCGCCTGGCCATCTGTTCCTGTACCGCCGGCCGCCACGCGTCGTCGTTCTCGCCATAGAGGACCAGGACGGCCGGACGGCCGAGGCTCGCGAGCTCTGCGGTGCGATCCGGGCAGGTGAGGAGATACCGGCCCATGGCCAGCAGCCCGGTTGGGCTGGTCTTCGTCATCCGCTCGTGGAGGAAAGCGATCACGTGCTCGGGCGCCCCCTCCTCCCTGGCCTGAGGGGCCAGCTGCTCCTGGAAGATCCTCTCGACCGTGGCGCGCAGACGGCCGTCGGCTGCGTTGGCGCCACCGCTGGGGTCGGTGGTGCCACTGGGGTCGGTGGTGCCACGGGGGTCGGCGCCACCGCTGGGGTCGGTGGTGCCGGCCGCGGTCATCAGCTCCAGCAGGCCGCGCAGTATCGAGGCGCGCTCGCCGGTGATGCGGGCGGGCCCGGAACTGAGCAGGGTGAGCGAGATGATCTGCGCGGCCTGGGCGAGCGCTGCTTCCCGCGCGACGAGCCCGCCCAGCGAGTGCCCGACCAGGTGCACGCCCTGACGGTCGCTGGCTATGGCTTCGGCGATCGCGATGACGTCGGCGCCCAGCTCGCCGGGGGCGTAGCCGCTGGCCTCGGGGGCACCCTGGCTCTGGTACTGGCCGCGCATGTCGATGGCGACCACGCGGCGGCCGGCCGATGCCAGCGGCCGCAGCACCGGGATGAAGTCTTCCTTGCTGCCGGTGAAGCCGGGGATGAGCAGCGCGGGCCTTCGTTCACACACGCCCGTGGTCGGCTCGGCCTCAAGGGCCGCGAACGCGCCGCGGCGGCTCTCGATGGTCAGCTGCCGGACCTCGTCGGGTAGGTCGAGGGATCTAGGGGTGCTCACGAGCTGGCAGTTTACTGACCGTACCGAGTCACCAGATTGGGGACTTTGGCCCCAGATGATGCTTGGTGTCGCCAGTTATCCCCGCCCTTAGGGCGATCCGTGACTCGCGGCCCTCGGGTCAGCCCTCGCTGCCAGGCGATTCCGCCGCGCCGGTACCGGTGGCCTGCCCGGCCGCCCCTCCCCGGCCGTTGCGGCGCCGTGAGGGCCTGCGCCGCCTGCGGGCGGGCTGGTGCCGCCCCTGAGCAGTTTCGGCCGTCTCATCGGCCTCACCGCTGCGGGATGACGCTGCCGCCGGCTCGCCGTGGCTGTCCCCGATGGCCAGCCCGGACCGGGTCCTGCGCCGGGCCCGCTTCCTGAGCTGCCCGGTCTCGCGGCCCCGGGCGGATTCGCCGCGGCTGCTGCGGTTGCGGCCACCGGCATCCCGGGTGGCGTGCGTGGTACGCGAGCGAGTCTTGCCGGTCTCCCCGATGTCCTCGAGATCCTCCGCCTCCAGGCCGAGGCGTCCGCGCTTGGCGGCGGGCAGCGTGCCGGTGGCATCCTGCGGGATCCGCAGCGCGCTGTACAGGTGGGCCGAGGTCGAGTAGGTCTCCTCGGGCTCGGGCTGGCCAAGACTCAGCGCGTCGTTGATGAGTTTCCAGCGCTGCAGGTCACGCCAGTCGACGAAGGTCACGGCCACGCCAGTGCGCCCGGCCCGGCCGGTCCGGCCGGTCCGGTGGAGGTAAGCCTTGTCGTCTTCCGGGCACTCGTAGTTGACAACGTGCGTCACATCGTCGACGTCCAGGCCGCGAGCGGCCACGTCGGTCGCCACCAGCACGTCGACCTTCCCGCTCCGGAACGCCCGCATCGCGCGCTCGCGCTGGCTTTGGCCGAGGTCGCCATGCACGGCGGCGGCCGCAAAGCCGCGGGTCGTCAGCGCGGCTGCCACCTGGTCGCTGGCCCGTTTGGTCCGGCAGAACACGATCGTCAGCCCGCGGCCCTCCGCCTGGAGGATCCGGGCAAGAACCTCAATCTTGTCCATCTGGTGCGCGCGGAACACATGCTGCTCGGTGCTCGGCACGTGCGCTGGCTCGTCATGGTGCTCGGCGCGCACGTGGACTGGCCTGCGCAGATGGCGGCGCGCCAGGGTCACAACCTCGCCCGGCATGGTGGCCGAGAACAACATGGTCTGCCGGTGTGGCGGGGTAAGGCGGAGAATTTTTTCCACGTCTGGGAGGAACCCCAGGTCAAGCATCTTGTCCGCCTCGTCGAGCACCAGCCCGGTCACCCTCGACAAGTCCAGGTGACCCTGCCGGACCAGGTCGAGCAGCCGGCCGGGGGTACCGACCACCAGGTCTACCGTCGCCAGGGCCTCGATCTGCGGCTCATAGGCGCGGCCGCCGTACAGCGTGACCACGCGGGTGCCGAGGCGGGAGCCTGCCATCCGGAGGTCGTCGGCGACCTGGATGGCCAGTTCCCTGGTCGGCACGACCACCAGGGAGCGGGGCGCAGACCGTTCGCCGCCTGGGGTCTCGTCGAGCCGCTGCAAAAGCGCGACGCCAAAGGCCAGCGTCTTGCCCGTTCCCGTCCTGGCCTGCCCGATGAGATCGTGCCCGTTGAGCGCGATCGGCAGGGCCAGCGCCTGGATCGGAAAGGCTTGCCTGATGCCGGCGTCGTCAAGGGCAGCGCAGATCGGCTCGGCGACCCCGAGATCTCGAAATGTCTTGGCGCTGCCCTCAAATTGAGCCTGGCTGTCTTCGATGTCATCCGGCATCGTGTGCTCGTCTTCCGGCGTGGTCGGCACGCCGCGTATGTCTGTCGTCAGGGCTTCCGCCTCCATCAAGGCCCGCAGGCCAGCGGGGCGCGCGGTTGCGCCCCGGGCTGACGTCGCGAGCAGTAAAACCAGCCTCTCCAGCGGCGGCGGGACCGTCATGCGATGCACGCGACCACACGCTCGACGAGAGGAATCAGCGCGGTGTTTCCGGGGCGGTCACCGCTCTCGGCAATCGCCGCGCCTTACGCTTTTGTGCAACAACGAGTGGGGGTTACCGCATTCCTGATGCGGATTAGGCAACAGTCTACCAACATCGGCTGCGCGGGCAGCGGCAGGCGCGTTCGGGGCGGGCTCCGCGCCGGCTTGTTAGGCTGCGCTGGTGACCCAGAACGGTCCAGATAACGGGGCAGAGCCAGAGTTGGCGGCCGATGACACGGCCAGGTCCACCGACGCGAAGCCGGTTGGCGACGCCCTGCGCGGCGTGATCGATTTGCTGGGTGTGCTGGCCTATGTGCTGCTTGTGGCGTTCTTCCGTCTTGTCGAGGATGCGGCGCTCGCCGAGTCGCTGGCGGACAAGGCGGCCCTCGCGGAGATGGCCGTGGCGGAGTTCGGCGGGTTCCAGCTGCTGCGGGAGCGGATACAAGAGCTGAATGTTGACCCCGATGAGGCAATGCGCCCGTTCGTGGCGGCCGTAGACGAATTTCATGCCAGAACCGCGCCGTCCGACTGGCTGGAAAGCCTCGTGAAGGCCTATGTCGGAGACGGCATATCGGTCGATTTCTACCGCACCCTCGCCGGGTTGCTCGACCCGCAGACGGGAGAACTCGTTCTCGAGGTTCTCAAGGACACCGGGCACGCCGAATTCGCGGTGGCCCGGATACGGGAGGCCATCGAGGCTGACCCCCGGGTCGCGGGACGGCTCGCGCTGTGGGCGCGGCGGCTGGTCGGCGAGGCGCTCGGGCAGGCGCAGCGGATCGCCGCGGAACGAGAGGAACTCGCCGCGCTCCTGGCTGGCGGGGAGGTTACCCAGCTAGGCGAGATCGGCCGGATATTCGCGCAGCTCACGGATGCTCACGCGCGGCGGATGGCCGCGCTTGGCCTCGGCGACTGAAGACTGGCCTCGGTGGCCTCGGTGGCCTCGGTGGCCTCGGTGGCCTCGGTGGCCTCGGTGGCTGAGCGCCCGTTCAGAGGGTGTTGCCGAACCCGATCCGGCGGGCCTCGGTGCCGCCGATGTCCAGGTAAGCGATCTTGTCCGCCGGAACCAGGATCCGGCCGCCCTTGGCATCCCCCAGCGTGAAGACGCCGCCCTCGGCGACGGCGTCAGCCAGGGCCTGCTGTACCTCGTCGAAGGTCGATCTGGTCTCCACGACCAGCTCTCGCGGCACGGACTGAATTCCGATCTTGACTTCCACGGTGCTCCTTTCCGCAACCGAAACTAGCCCGCCGCTGGCGGGGAACCGCATGGCGGGCAGGTAGCCACTGCCTCGCTCATCGGTCAGGCGGTGCGAGGCCAGCCGCTGATACCGCGCCAGGCCAGCCGGGCCAGAAGCAGCTCAGCGGCATCCTTGGGTATCGCCTGGCCGGTGCTCAGCCAGTACCTGGAGCTGACCTGCGCCATGCCGACCAGGGCCATGCCGAGCAGGTGGGCCTCGTCGTCGCTGAGCCCGGCGTCCTCGCGGATGAACTGGCTGATCATGTCCGCGCAGGCGTACATGGTGTCGTTCAGTCGCTGCCGCACCTCGGGCTCGTTGCTCAGGTCCGACTCGAAGACCAGGCGGAACGCCTCGTCGGAGCTGCTCACGAAGTCGAAGAAGGCCTGGAAGGTGGCGGGCACCCGCTGCCTGTTGTCGGTGGTCGAGGAGAGCGCGTCCCGCACGATCCCGACCAGTTCGTCCACGCTCTCGTCCAGCAGCGCGATATAGAGCTCCAGCTTGCCGGGGAAATGCTGGTAGAGCACGGGCTTGCTGACCCCGGCCCGCTCGGCGATCTCGTCCATGGCGGCCGCGTGGTATCCCTGGGCGACGAAGACCTCCCGCGCTGCGCCAAGCAACTGCCTGCGCCGGGCCGGCCGCGGCAGCCGGGTGCTGGCTGACCCGTGCGATCTAGCCTGCGGCGATGCGGTCACGATGTTCTCCCGGATGGTTGCTGTCACGGGCTGCGACGCTCGTGCAATCCTACGTGTTAGCGGTAGTCGTCCTCATCGAGGCCGAGGGCACGCTCTTGTTCTGCCGCGTCCGCCTCATCGGCTTCGAGAGGCAACTCATACGACAGGTCGCTCTGATCTAGCTCCGCTTCATCAGGGATGACATCCTGGTGCTGCTCGACGGAATCATCCACAGGCCGCTCCAGGCCCATATCGCTCATGCGTGCCTCCTTGTCGGAGTGATGCATCGAACATACTGCCGATAAGAAAATTCAGGACAACACCGTGGTATCAGGACCCGATCTGGCGGGGTAGGGAGGCACCATGCGCAGCATGTGGAAGGGCGCGATTTCCTTCGGCCTGGTCATGATCCCTATAAAACTCTACGCTGCGACCGAGCAGAAGGACATTGCGTTCCGGCAGGTCCACCGGGAGGACGGCGGCCGGATCAGGTTCCGCCGGGTCTGCTCCATCGACGGGCAGGAAGTTCCGTACGAGGACGTGGCCAAGGGCTACGAACTGCCGACCGGCGAGATGGTGGTGCTCACCGACGAGGACATGGCTGAGCTTCCACTGCCGACGACCAGGAGCATCGAGGTCCTGCACTTCATGCCCGCGGAGCAGCTTGATCCGATTCTGCTCAACCGCAGCTACTTCGTTGAGCCGGAGACGGCCGGGGCGAGAGCCTATGTCCTGCTGCGCGACTCGCTCGAACGCTCAGGCAAGGTAGCCCTGGCCCTGGTCGCGCTGCGGCAGCGGGAGTCACTGGCCACGCTGCGCACACGGGACGGCCTGCTCGTTCTTGAGACCCTGCTCTGGCCCGATGAGGTCCGCATTCCGGCGTTCCCGTTCCTGGAAGACGACGTCGAGGTGCGGTCGCAGGAGCTGCAGATGGCCGCGTCGCTGATCGAATCGATGACCGTGGACTTCGATCCCGACTCCTACCACGACGGCTATCGCGAAGCGCTCCAGGAGCTGGTGAACGCGAAGGTCGAGGGTCGCGAGCTGGTCCAGCCCGAGACCCCGGCGCAGGAGGCTGAGCCGACGAGTCTCGCCGATGCGCTCAAGGCCAGCCTGGCTGCCGCCCGGGAGGCGCCGCGTCAGGCCGGAACGGTCAAAGCTGAGGTCAAGGCGCCGTCGCGCCGGGCGATCACGGGCAGCACGAAGACGCGCGGCACGGACGGGGCCAAGACCAGTGGGGCGAAGGATGGCGAGGCGAAGACGGGAACCGCCAAGAGTGCCCAGCGGCCGGCGGCGAAGCGGCCGGCCAAGGGGGATGCCGCATCGCCACAGCCAAGGAGCAGGCGCCGGGCCAGCTGACCGAACGGGCCGGGACCGGCCGCGCGCGTCTGAGTACGGCCGCGCGGTCGGCGGGTGCTCCCGGTGAGGTGTCGCAGACGGGCCGGTAGCCGCAGCTAGGAGTATCGTTTTCGTTCATGACTGATCCGATCGCGCCGTGGCCGGGGGAACTCGTTTCTACTCCCGCGGGCGAGGTTTTCGTGCGCAGTGCACCGGCGCCTGAAGGCGGCGAGCCCGCGCTCTTCGTACACGGACTCGGGGGGTCAGCGACCAACTGGACCGACCTGATGGATTTGCTGCGCAAGCCGCGCGCAGATCGGCCGGACGAGTCCGTGGTGGCCTGCGAGGCTCTTGATCTTCCCGGATTCGGCTTCTCGCCGGTGCCGGCGAGCGGCGACTACTCGATCGACGCCATGGCCACCGCCGTCTGCGACCTGATCGAGAAGCGCGGGTACTGGCCGGTTCACCTGGCCGGCAACTCGCTCGGCGGTGCCGTCTGCGTCCGGGTGGCGGCCCGGCGGCCGGACCTGGTGCGTACCCTCACGCTGATCGCCCCGGCCCTGCCGGACTTGCGGCCGCGCATCCTCCCGATGCGGGTGACCTTGATGTGCGCGCCGGGCCTGGGTCCGTGGCTGCTGAATCGTGTGCAGCGGCTGTCGGCGGAGAACCGGACCTCGGTCGCGATAAGGGACGTCTACGCGGAACCGGGCCTGGTGCACCCGAAGCGCCTGGCCGAGGAGATCGCGGAGCTGACCCGCAGGGATGGGCTCGGATACGCCGACGCCGTGCTGCTCGCCACCGCGCGCGGCCTGGTCGCCGAGTACGTCCGCCGCGGGCCGCGCTCGCTGTGGCACGACGCGGTCAGGGTGACAGCGCCCACCCTGGTCATCTACGGCAGCCACGATCAGCTGGTCAGGCCGGCCATGGCCGCACTCGCGGCGCGTGCCTTCCGCGGCGCCCGGGTGGTGGTGCTGTCGCGGACCGGTCACGTGGCGATGATGGAGCGGCCCGGCCTGGTGGCGAAGGAGATGCGGGAGCTGTTCGCGGCGGCCAGGCACCCGGCCCCGGCCCAGGGATGACCCGCTGACCGCGCCAGAGGTGC
>Ga0335072_10005996_pt1 | contig 17828 bp, 13 predicted proteins | sample Lox_Sample_21_FD_206725 | JGI IMG/M metagenome (GOLD analysis project Ga0335072, IMG submission 206725) | Soil microbial communities from Loxahatchee National Wildlife Refuge, Florida, United States - Lox_Sample_2.1 | ecosystem: Environmental > Terrestrial > Soil > Wetlands | place: USA... | reverse complement strand
AGGGATCCAGATCGACCAGTTCAATCAGGTCGAGAACGGCCGGGAGCCTGGCCGCTGCCTCAGGCGCGTATCGCGCCAGTGCGCGGAATGACTCGACCTCTGTCAGCACGGAACTGATCCATCTGGTCTCAGCCCGCTCGTCAAGCCAGCCCCGCAGCGCCGCCGACTCCGCCTCGGCATGGACGAGCTTGACCACGGCCGCCGAGTCTAGATAGATCATCACCGCTCGCCAGAGCGGTCCCGGGCCAGTTCGTCCCCCACGTTGACTCCGTCCGGCTGTCCGAGATCCATCTGCAGGATCTCTCGACGCATGGCGGCAGCCCGCTCGCGGCGGCTCGCAGCCTCCAGCACGGCCTGGCGAATGGCACTGGACCGCGATACACCGCCGTGGGTCAGCACGTCGAGGGCATGCTCGGTCTCGTCATCAGTCCGGATGGTGATCGTGTCGGCCATGTCTAAATCGTAAGACGAAACGTCTTACAGTTCAACCCATGGTGTGCCGCGCGGCCGGCGAAGGTCGACGAGGCGATTTATCAACAGCCGGGTCGGCTGTTCGGCTCGGCGGGTCGGCCGAGCTGCGCGGCCAGTTCCTCGCGCGAGTGAACCCCCAGTCGCTGGTAGACGTGACGGAGGTGATACTCGACCGTCTTAGGGCTGAGGAACAGCGCCGCGGCGGCTTCCCGGGTGGTCTTCCCGCTGACGAGCAGCAACGCTACCTGCAATTCCTGCGGTGTCAGGTCGTCGATGTCCGCCACGTCGCGCCGCCGACTCGTTTCACCGGTGGCCGCTAGTTCGGCCCGCGCACGGTCGGCCCAGGGCCGTGCGCCGATCCGGTCGAAGCCGTCGATCGCGGCCCGCAGCTGCTCGCGGGCGAGCATCCTGCTCCGGGACCGGCGCAGCCGCTGCCCGAACGCCAGCCGCGTCCGCGCCGCCTCGAATGAATCCGGGGTCTGCTCGTGCAGGCTTATCGCGCGTTCGAAGGCAGCGGCGAAGCCGTCGCCGCCGGCCAGCATCCCCTGGGCGCGCAGCGCCCGGGCCTGCGACCATGGCTGCCCTTTGGCCTCTGCGGCGGCCGAGAACCGGGCGGCGGCCTGCTGCGCGTCGCCGTGGCGTCCGACAGTGAGGTACGCCTCGACCAGTTCGGTGGCCGGCGAAAGGTCCGGATCGGTGATCAGCAGGTCGTCGAGCAGTTGCTGCTGGCGCTCGAAGAGCGCTACCGCGCTGGCCGCGTCGCCCAGCCCGAGCTCAAGCTCGCCCAGGGCCGCCGTGGCCCAGATCTCATGCAGTCGGGTGCCCGTCCCTCGGCAGAGTTCCAGCGCCTCGGCGGCGCCGGCCCGCCCCTCCTCTTCCCGGCCGCGGCGCGCCTGCAGCCACGCGAGCCCGGCCAGGCCGAAAGCCAGCTCGGCCCGCTGCCCGCTTTCCCTGGCCAGGTTGATGGCCTCTTGATACGTCGCCTCGGCGACTGCCCAACGCTCGGTTGTTGCCTGGTCGCGCGCCAGCAGGTTCAGGGCGAGCGGGAGCGCGCCAACCGCGGCGCGAGACCGCGCCGTCTGCAGCGCGTGGTCAAGCAGCGAGCGTCCGGCGCTGGCCTGGCGCAGGAACAACGGTGCGATGGCCAGCCACGGCAGCAGGCGGAGATCCTCGCGGACCTCGGCCGAGTCTTCGGCCAGCGCGACCGCCTCGTGGACCGCCTCGGTCCCGGCCGCGGCGTCCCCGCCGAAAATCCGGGCCATCCCGAGGGCTATCGCGGCCAGAAAGCGGGCGCGTTCCGACGAGTCGACCGGAAGCCTGGCACCCGCCTTCTCGGCCGCCGCCAGCATCTCGGCCGGATTCCCCGCGTAAAAGCAGGCGCTTGCCGCCTCGGCCAGCATGGCCACGGCGGATTCGGGCTCGGCCTGTTCCGCCGTCGCGGTGAGGATCGCGTGGCCGGTCATCACCGGCCCTCGGAGCGCCGCGATGTGCCCGGTCAGCCGGTCCACCTCGATGAGCGTGCGGGCATCGCCCGCCAGCGACCGAGCTTCATCGAGCAGAACGACGGCGCGCTCCGTCAGCCCCGCCAGCCAGCCCGCCTCGGCCGCCTGCCACAGCAGCCACGCCCGCCGCTCGCTGTCGGCCGCGAGCCGTCCGGCCCGCTCGAAGGCGGCGGCCGCGGTGACGTAGGCGCTGCGGTCCAGGCTGCGGGCGGCCGCCTGGGCGAGCGCCGCCGACGCCGCATCGTCAGGACCAACCGCTGCCGCGGCCAGGTGCCAGGCGCGACGGTCCGCGTCCCGGTCGGGAAGCACGGCGGCCATCGCTCGGTGGGCCGCACGCCGCTGGGCGGCGGGCGCGCCGGCATACACGGCCGACCGAGCCAGCGGATGGCCGAATTCCACTGTGCCCGCGCGCAGTCTGACCAGCCCGACGCGCTCCGCCGGGCCTAGCCAGGACAGGTCGGTGTCCAGCCGGGCCGCCGCTCGCTCCAGGATGGCCAGGTCGCCGGTGTCGCTGATCGCCGCCAGCAGCAGCGCCTGCTGGGCCTCCGGGTCAAGCTGGCTCGCCCGGCGCAGAAACGCAGCCGAGATCCGGTCCGAGACCATCACTGGGGCGCCCTCAGGCGCCAGCAGCAGGTCCCCGGCATCGGCCGCCAGCTCGCGCAGCGCCAGCGGGTTCCCGGCCGTGGAGAAGTACAGCCGCTCGACCGCCTCTGCCGAGAGGCCCGGAGCCAGAGCGGCCGCCTCATCGAGGCTCAACCCGCTCAGCCGGATGGCCGGCAGGTCAGCCCCGTCGAGCAGGGACGACTCGCCCTCACGGACCGTGACCAGGACGGCGATCGAGTCGGCCACCATCCGCCGGAACGCGAACAGGAATGCCTCTGCGCTCGAGCCGTCTAGCCACTGGGCATCATCCACCAGAACGGCCACCGGCGCCTGCTCGGCATAGGCCGCGAGCAGGCTGAGCGTGGCCGCTCCAACCGCGAAACGGTCCTGCGCCGCACCCGGGCGCAGGGCCAGGGCCGCCTCCATCGCGACGGCCTGCGGTGCGGGGATCTTGTCAAGCAGCACCAGGGCAGGCCGGATGAGCTCGAGCAGCGACCCGAATGGAACCTGCGCTTCCGACTCGATCCCGCGTGCCCGCAGCACCCGCATCCCGGCCGCCTGTTCGGCGGCGTAGTCGAGCAGGGCCGTCTTGCCGATTCCGGGCTCGCCCGCCAGCGTCAGCACCGCGCTGGCACCGGACCGGGCCCGCGCCAGCGCCTGCTCGATTTCCCGCCGCTCGTCAGCGCGGCCTAGCAGCATGCCGCGATTGTAAGCACCTGGTGCCGGGCGGCAGAAGCGCGAGCAGCACTAGGTGACCCACCGGAAGCGACGCCGGGCCGCCCCAATTTACGCTCGCCTGGACAACGACCAGTCACCGAAGTTCAAGGGAGCGGCATCGTGAGCATCGACCAGCAGACCGAAATCGACGAGGGCAAGCTGATGCAGTTCGTGTTCCGCGCGGTCGGCGAAGTCGGCGCCGCGCTGAACGCGGCCCTGGTCGTGATGGGGGACAAACTCGGCCTCTACCAGGCCCTGGCCGAGGCAGGCCCGCTGACGCCGAATCAGCTCGCCAGCCGCACCGGCACGGCCGAGCCGTACGTCAGGGAATGGCTGAACGCCCAGGCCGCGGGAGACTTCGTGGAGTACGAGCCGGAGACCGGCCGCTACGCGCTGCCGCCGGAGCAGGCGGTAGCCCTGACGGATGCGAACAGCCCGGCCTACCTTCCCGGGTTCTTCCAGTTGACGCTCGGTTCGGTGATCGACTCGCCGCGAATCACCGAGGCAGCCCGGAGCGGGGCCGGGTTCGGCTGGCACGAGCACGGGGCCGACGTCCCCGACGGCTGCGAGCGCTTCTTCCGGCCCGGTTACAACGCCAACTTGATCTCGCAGTGGCTGCCCGCGCTGGACGGGGTGGTCGACAAGCTGGAGCGCGGGGCGCTGGTGAGCGACGTCGGCTGCGGACACGGGTCGTCCACGATCTTGATGGCCCAGGCCTACCCGAACTCGGTCTTCGTCGGGACCGACTACGACGACGGCTCGATTCAGACCGCGAGGCAGCGGGCCGGCGAGGCCGGAGTGGACGACCAAGTCCGGTTCGAGACCGCCGCCGCGTCGGCTTACCAAGGCGACGGGTATGACCTTGTCACCATGTTCGACTGCCTACATGACATGGGCGACCCGCTGGGGGCGGCCCGCCATGTCCGGAGCTCGCTGAAGGCCGACGGCACCTGGATGATCGTGGAGCCCTATGCCGAGGACCGGGTCGAGGGTAACTTCAATCCCGTGGGCCGTGCCTACTACGCGTTCTCCACGCTGCTGTGCACCCCGGCCTCGTTGTCGCAGGAGGTCGGGCTGGCGCTCGGCGCCCAGGCGGGCGAGGCGAGGATCAGGGACGTGGTGACCGCCGCGGGCTTCAGCCGCTTCCGCCGCGCGGCCGAGACGCCGTTCAACCTCGTCTTCGAGGCCCGCCCGTGAGCTCGGCCGGGCGCCTCAGGCACGAGCCCGATGGCGTGGCCCGCGAGCAGTCGCGGGCCCGCTATCCCGACAGCTCGGGCTACGTCAAACGCGACGGCGTGCGGCTGTACTACGAGGTGTACGGATCCGGCGAGCCGACCGTCTTCCTGCTGCCGACCTGGTCGATCATCCACTCCCGGCACTGGAAGATGCAGATTCCCTACCTGGCCAGGCACTGCCGGGTGCTCACCTTCGACGGGCGCGGCAACGGCCGCTCAGATCGCCCGGCGGCCGGATACGACGAGGCGGAGTTCGCGGCCGACGCGCTGGCGGTGATGGACGCCACCGAGACCCAGCGGGCGGTCATCGTCTCGCTGTCGGCCGGCGCGCAGCGCGCCCTCATCCTGGCGGGCGAGCATCCGGGCCGGGTGAGCGGAGCCGTGTTCATCGGCCCGGCCATGCCGCTCGCCTCGCCGCCGGCCGACCTGATGGCCGGGGTGGCGCCCACCGAGGATGGCTGGCCGAAGGACGATTTCAGCTCCTGGGTGCGGGATTACCGCGGCTTCCTGGAATTCTTCTTCTCGCAGATGTTCACCGAGCCGCACTCGACCAAGCCGGTCGAGGACTGCGTCGGCTGGGGGCTGGAGACCACCGCCGAGACCCTCATCGCGACCGAGATCGGCAACGACCTCGACGAGGAAGCCGCGCGCGAGCTGTGCGGCCGGGTCCGCTGCCCGGTCCTGGTGATCCAGGGGTCGGCCGACCGGATCACCGGCCCCGACCGCGCGATCGCGCTCGCCGAGGCGACCGGCGGCGACCTGGTGCTGCTTGAGGGCTCTGGTCACGGCCCCCACGTCCGGGACCCGGTCCAGGTCAACCTGCTGCTGCGGGACTTCGCCGCCCCCTCGCCCCCGCCCCGCCGCTGGGTGCGCGGCAAGGCCCGTCCCAAGCGCGCACTGTACATTTCATCGCCGATTGGCCTCGGACACGCCCAGCGAGACGCGGCCATCGCCGAAGAGCTGCGCAAGCTCCACCCCGACCTGGAGATCGACTGGCTCGCCCAGGATCCGGTCACCGCCGTGCTGGCCGCCCGCGGCGAGCGCGTTCACCCGGCCAGCCGGTACCTGGCGAGCGAGTCGGGCCACATCGAGTCAGAATCGGCCGGTCACGACCTGCACGCGTTCCAGGCCATCCGCCGGATGGACGAGATCCTGCTGGCCAACTTCATGGTCTTCCACGACGTGGTGCGCGAGGAGGACTACGACCTGTGGATCGGCGACGAAGCCTGGGAGCTCGACTACTACCTGCACGAGAACCCGGGACAGAAACGCGCCGCCTACGCCTGGCTGACCGACTTCGTCGGCTGGCTGCCGATGCCCGGCGGCGGTGAACGCGAGGCCTTCCTGACCGCCGACTACAACTCCGAGATGATCGAGCACATCGCCCGCTTTCCCCGGGTGCGCGACCGCGCCATCTTCGTCGGCGAGCCGGACGATATCGTCCCGGACGCCTTCGGCCCGGGCCTGCCGCTGATCCGCGACTGGACCAGGCAGCACTACGACTTCCCCGGCTACATCACCGGATTCGATCCGGGCCAGCTCGCCGATCGGCGGGCGCTCGGCTACCGCGACGACGAACGGCTCTGCCTGGTCACCGTGGGCGGCTCCGGCGTCGGCGGATCTCTGCTGCGCAAGGTGATCGCCGCCTACCCGCAGGCCCGGGACCGGGTGCCGGGCCTGAGGATGATCGTGGTCACCGGACCGCGGATCGACCCCGGCTCGCTGCCCACCCACGACGGCCTGGAGATCCGCCCCTACGTGCACGAGCTCTACCGCCACCTGGCCGTGTGCGATCTAGCGGTGGTTCAGGGCGGCCTCAGTACAACGATGGAACTGACCGCCGCGCGTCGGCCGTTCCTGTACTTCCCGCTCCGCGATCACTTCGAGCAGAACCTGCATGTCCGCCATCGCCTCGAGCGCTACCGAGCCGGCCGTTGCCTGGACTTCGACAACACGACCCCGGCCGACATCGCCAACGCGATCGCCAGCGAGATCGGCCGGGACGTCGACTACAGACCAGTCGAAACCGACGGCGCCGCCCGCGCGGCGGCCATGCTGGCCACCTTGCTCTGACCTTGCCGCCGAGAGTGGATCGCGATCCCGGACCCATTCGGTGTCAACAACGTTGACACCGAATCGGCGTCGCGGTAGTGTCAAATCTGCAGGGAGACGGATGCCCAGAATGTCCCACGCTGGCAGGGCATTCGGGCACCGGCCGGTTGTGTCCTTGCCGCGACTGGCCGGGTCGGCTTCATGCTCAACCAGGACGCCCTGCGGAAGGGCAAGTTCCTGACGCTCGGGCGTCCCCATACCTGACCGCATGCCAGGGCGAGGTCAAGCGCCTTTCGCCGACGCGGCCGGCAGTTCGCGGCGTGACCGTGTCAGTCAGGACCATCGTGCCGTCGCGAGCGCTCACGACAGTGCCGGGAGGAAGCAGAACATGGCACTAGCACCAGGTCAGGTGGAGACAAGTCAGGTGTCGCGGTCCGCGCGCCGAGGTTGGCGCCACGTCGCTGACAGCGTCGTCGGGTCAGATCCCGGCCTGAACCAGTTGCGGACGGCGCTGTCGGCCGTCGGGGCGGTTGGCCTCGCGATCGCAGCCGAGTACCTTTTCGTCAAGGCGAGCGGCGCGCTGCAGACCAGCATCCCGTCCGGGGCGCCGCCCGGCGTCGTCGGCCGTGTTGCCGCGCTCAACCACGCCTCCCTGGTCACCGCCATTGTCATCGGGGCAATTGTCGCCATCGTGGCGGCGCTAGCGGTGACTGATCCGGCTCCGCGCGGTCAGCTGGCCACCCTGCTCTGGTTCCCGCTGCCCCTGATCGGCGGCCTGGCCGTAGGCATCGAGCTACGCCAGTGGCGCGTGCTCAGCTTGACGATCATAGTGATCGTGCTCATGATCGGGGCCTACCTTCGCGGTTACGGTCCGCGGTGGCTGCTGGCGGGGGTGCTGCTGTTCCTCGGCTACCTGACGGGCTTCGTCCTCGGTGCAAGCACGCCAATCGGCGACGTCGGATGGCTGGCGGCCGAGATCGGCGTGGGCCTGATTGCCGTGATGGCGGTGAAGCTGCTTGTCGTTCGCGCCGATCCGACCCGGGCACTGCGGCGGACCCGGCGCTCGCTCGAGGCGCGGCTGCGCAGCGCGGTCCAGATGGTCGCCACCGCGTTCGAGCAGCCCGGCGGCCGCTCGCACTGGCGCCTGCAGCGGCGGCTGGTCCGGGTCAACGAGGCCGCGCTCATGATCGACGCCAGCCTGAGCGGGGCGCGGGCGAGCGCGCACTCGGCGAAACTCGTGCGTCAGCGGCTGTTCGATCTCGAACACGCGTTGAGCGAGCTGGCAGCGCTAACCGAGGCGATGGCCGGACTCGACCTGCCCTTCGGCGTGCGCTCAGCCGCCCGGCAAGCGCTGACGGCGGCGCAGGACGGCATGACCGGCGGCGCCCGCGAGAAAGCCCGCGAGATTCTGGGCTGCCTCGACGAGCCCGATTGCCCGTGGCCCGCAACCTCGGCGGCAGGGCCGGACCCGCGGGAGATCTCCGGCGAATTCGCCGCTTCGGTGCTCGACTACGCCGACGCCAGCCAGAACTGGAGCGATCTCGACACCGGTGTGCGGCAACCACAGCAGCCGGACACGGCGGACACGCGCTTTATCCCGGGCACAAAGCTGTTCGCCGGCTGGCTGCCCGGTACCGCGATCGTCAGCGCACGTGCCTCGCTCGCAACAGGCATCCGCAGCGGGCCCGCCCACGTGCGCCTGAAGCCGAACGTGCGCGCAGCGATCCAGATCGGCGTTGCGGGCGGCCTAGCCGTGATCGCCGCTGATGCCCGCTCGCCCCAGCACCTCTTCTGGGCAATCCTGGCCGTCTTCCTTGTCTTCTTCGGCACCAACAACTCCGGGGAACAGGTCGCCAGGGCCGTGTTCCGCATCACCGGAACCGTCGCCGGCATCATCGTGTCCACCGGGGTCGTGCTTCTCAGCGGGCACAGCGACGCGGCGGCAATCGTCGTCGTCCTCATTTCGGTGTTCCTGGGCAGTTACCTGCTCCGGATCAACAACGCGTTCCTGGTGGCAGGCATCACCATCGCGTTGTCGGAGCTCTACGTCCAGTTCAACGAGTACAGCAATGGTCTGCTGCTGCTACGGCTCGAAGAGACCGCCATCGGTGTCGGCATCGCCGGGGCGACGGTGATCTTGGTGTTGCCCCTCTACTACACCGGGGTGCTGCGCGTCGCCCTTGCCGCCTATGTCCGCGCGCTGTCCGAGTTGCTGAGCGCGGTTGCCGACGCGCTGCCGGGGCCGTCTGCCGTGTCTGCGACTGGTACCGACCTGCCGCTGCTGCGCACCCGCACGCGCGCAATGGACGCCGCCTACCAGGCACTGCTTGCCGCGGCGGGTCCGTTGAGCCGCCACCCGCTGCGGGGGCGACGGGAGAAGGTCCGATCCGTTATCGCAGCCGCCGGAGACTCACACCAGCAGGCCGGCGCACTGGCCGCAACGATCCCGCACCTGGACAACCTCGACGAGCGGAGCCTGGGCGGCCTGACCTTGGCCGCACATACGATGCAGGGCTCCCTTGCTGCATTGCTTGCCCGTATCGACTATCCGGGGACAGGGATCTACACCCGCTCGACCGCCCTGCTCGACGACCTTTCAGAGCGGCTTCCGCTCACATCCGGATCGCCTGACCGCCGTCAGCGCGCAGTCCACGACCTCCGAAATGCGGACGCCGCAATGGCAAGGCTGGCGGTGACCTTCGGCATGCCCACAGACGAGCTGGACCTACCGAGTCCGGCATCCACTCAGTGTTAGCGCACGCACGATCACAGCACGAGGACGATCTTGCCGCGGACGTGGCCCTTCCCGAGCAGCTCGTAGGCATCCCGGACCTGGGCGAGCGGGAAGGTCGCGGCGATGGGACTGAACAGCGATCGACCCGACACCGCCCGCCGCCCCGGCGACGACGACCGTGTCACCCGGCCAAGCCGATGACCTCGTCGCCGCTCGCGAATCCAGTCACCCCCGGGCCGCGCTGTTCGACGATCCCGGCGAGGTCTGCGCCCTCGCCGGACGGCAACGTAGCCGGATACTGCCCCTCGCGGATCTTTGCCTCGCCCGGGTTGATCCCGGTCGCCTTGACCTTGACCAGCACCTCGCCAGGTCCCGGCTCCGGCTGCGGCACATCTATAACCTGGAGGACGTCCACCCCGCCGTGGCGGTCGAATCGCACTGCCTTCACAACCACACCTCTGTTCTGTTCTTGACTCCGAAGCTCTATGTTTGTCAGTGTCAGAGTCAACGACGTTGACATTAGTTAGGCAGCTAGATAATGTCAACACTGTTGACATCGATAGGCAGGGGAATGATGCGCGACGACAGCAGGGACGGCAGGCGCGGGGCTCGTCGCGAGGTCCACGAAGTCGCCGGGGAACCGCCTTCTGGCGACCCCGATCCGGCTGCGACCGAGGCGTCAGGGGCCACCGCGGGCGGGCCGACGGGCGATGGAACTCCTGCCGTGGCCACCGGAGGCAGGCCGACCGGCCGCACTCGGGCCAGCGGCCAGGACACCCGGCGCCGCATCCTCGCGGCCGCCGGAACCCTGTTCTCGAGCCGGGGGTACGAGCAGGTCACGATCCGGGACATCGCCGCCGCCGCAGACACCGATCCGGCACTGGTCATCCGGTACTTTGGGTCCAAGAACGACCTGTTCGTCCTCGTCCGCCAGCCAGATCTCCAGCTCCGGTCCGCGCCTGGCCGACCGCTCACCGCCGAGGGCGTGACTCAGGCACTGATCGAGCTGAGCTTTGCCCAGGGCACCCGCCTGCTCGACGTCGCCGCGATCGGCGGTGCGCAGGGCAGCGAGCTCATCCAGACCCAGCTGGAAACGCAGTTGGTCCTGCCGCTGATGGACGCATTCGGGCTCGCCTCAGCAGGCCGGGATCACATCGAGGCGATCGCGGCGATCGTCGCCGGAGTCAGCCTCCTCCGGCACCGTGTGGAGACACGCGGTTTGCGATCGCTGAACGCGGACCAGCTCACCGAACTACTCACCCCTGCGGTCCAGGTACTCCTCGATACTGCTCCCAAGGGCACCAGTCACTCCCCCAGTGATGTTTGAGGTGACCAACGATTCCCAGACAGGATTTGACAGAACCCGTCCGACGAAGGGCGATAACCAGATGTGTTGCCGCAGCGTGGAGACGCTTTTTGGCTAGTGCAGAAAGTGTGGTCAGGGGGCGGGGTCGAACCGCCGACCTTCCGCTGTTCAGGGATGAGGATCACCGCGGGTCAGGAGCCGTGCGAGGCCAAGATCGTGACCGGCTGGGGATCGATGGCGAAGGAGCGCGAGGCGGCTGGGGCGGTCATCGCCCAGCTGAACCAGGACCACGGCGGGGTCGAGGTCCGGTGACGGAACTCTGCGAGGTGGTCATCACCGCGCCCGATCCGGACTGGCTCTTGGACTTGACCCGCCAGCTTGTTGCCGAGCGGTTGTGCGCGAGCGTGCACAACTTCGGCCCTGTCCGATCGGTCTACCGCTGGCAAGACGAGATCTTCGATTGCGTGGCGGGACGCGCGTCCCTGCACACGCGGACGGCGCCAATGCAACGGATCGTCGATCGGGTAAAGGCGGTGCATCCTTACGAAGTCCCAGGGATATCCGCCCGGCCGATAACTGATGGCAATCCTGAATATCTAAGGCGACTCGAAACGCTAGGCGCTTCAAGATGGGATCACCAGACAGAACGCGGCGCGAGCGCGGCCGGAGCGACCTCGGTCGGCTTGCGGCCCGAGGCGATCAAGATGGGCGACAGGATCGAGCCGCCGCCAATCCCGTAGATGCCGGCCGACGCAGCCCACCGCGACCGACAGGAGCACCAGCAAGGGAACCGGGATCGAACGGGCCGGGCGGTCCGGGTCGGCGGGCCGGGGCGGCCTGGTGAGGGCGAGCCAGGTGCCGAGGGGGATCAGGACGGCAGCGACCACCAGGTCGAAGACCTGCGGAGCAGGTAGCAGCTCGACCCGGATGATTGAGCCGCCTATCACGCCGGGCAGCGTCCCGGCGATCAGGACCAGGGCGAGGCGGCCGCCGGTCTGCCCCTGCCGCCAGTAGCGGTACAGCGCCCCCGGTGTTGCGACGACGTTGTACAGCAGGTTTGTCGGGGTCACGGACGGGCTTGGCGTCCCGAGCACGCTGACCTGAAACGGCAGCAGCAGGACCGCACCCGAGATACCCGCAGGCGTCGCCACGAGCGCGATCGCAAAGGCCGCGGCCAGGGCGACGGCCTCAGTCCAACCGGCTCCTAGCACGTCGACACCATAGCCCAATTCCTACCGATCTACTAGGAATGCCATGCTTGTTGCATCGCGCAACTGCTTGACGACATGTTCGAAACACCCAGCGAATTGCGATGTGCCTGGCTTTTCTGCCGCATGTGACAACTGCAGGTCTCATCCGCCTGCACACCACCAGTGGTCTTGACACTGAGGCGTCAGCATGACGCCGCAGCCAGCATTTCGAATGTTAGTTTTACCTACGGTGATATGCTGCGGCGACGGCTCAGCATATGCCGCCCGGCTGGCCACATGAGGCGCAGCCGCCCGATAGCGAGGGACGAGAAGGCACCGCGGCTTCTGAGGGCCTGCCTGATCGTCGTTCACCCTGCCAATAAATAAGGAGCCCGAGCAGCGGTGTGCTGTCCGGACTCGCCGTCATCGAACATGATGGCCAGCATCCGCAAAGTAGTCCTGCTTTAAGAGATGCTGGGCAAGCAGGTCTGCCCGTGCGGAATCACCGCCGTGGGGGCAGGCCTCGGGCCTGCGTCGTGTAGCCTCTCGGTCGCACACCGGCCCCGCCGCCTGCCCTAGGCCTCGGCCGCGGTGTCAGCGGTCTCAGCTGGCGCGGTCGATAATCGCGGCGAATTCCTGCGGGGCGAAGGCCCGCAGCGTAGTGGTCCGCACGTTGCCGAGACCGCCGACTTTCAGGGCGATCGCCGTAATCGTCTCATCGTTGGATGCGTCGACTACCACCACGGCGTCGTAGGGTCCGACCGTCCAGTATTCCTGTTTTACGGCCCCGCCCATGTCCCGGACCATGTCAGCGAAGTCCGTCGCACGTTTTGGCGAGTCGCGGAAATTCCGGACGCCCTGCTCGGTAAAGTTCAGCAGCATTATGTATTCCGCCATCGTTTTCTCCCCCGTTGGGCTACGTCTTCCCCGTCGCGGCCCGCCGCACACCTGACCGGGCCGCATCTGGCCGCCAGCCAGCGCAGCCGTAGCGGGTCAAGCCCGCAGGAGCCCGTCGGCCACGCGGGGAAGGAGCCGGGTCGTTAGCCTTCCCTGAGCTGATCGCGTCCGACGTGCGTAAGCACCTTGAATGGCTTCCCTCGTCGGCATCGCTCGTCTTCGCTAGCACTACCGGCTCGCCGCTCGCGCACTCGAACTTCCGCCGCTGCGTCTGGCTGCCTGCGCTAGCCGCTGTCAGCCTTCACTTTTACGACATCGCCACACCTGCGTCTCCTTGCTGCTCGCCGCACGTCGTCCGTGAATTCGTCGGCCACTCTGACATCGGCGTCACGATGACCATCTACGCGCACGCCAGCCTCGACGACAAGCGCGCCGCGCTCCGGAAGCTGGGAGATGCCCTCAGCTGAGGACGTTGCCGTCAATCCATCAAAAAACGCCCCATGCGGAATCTTCCGCGGGGGCGTTTTAGCCGGTCTGAATGTGTGGTCAGGGGCGGGGTCGAACCGCCGACCTTCCGCTTTTCAGGCGGACGCTCGTACCGACTGAGCTACCTGACCTTGGCGATGCAGCGCAAGGCTCCTACCGCTGCGGTCCTGACGGGATTTGAACCCGCGACCTCCACCTTGACAGGGTGGCGAGCACTCCAACTGCTCTACAGGACCATCTGTTGCTGTCCACCTTAGCGGACAACGCGCCCCGGCGGGGCTGGGCTCGGAAGCCCTAACCGCCAGCGCCTGAAAGAGCATATCACCGCAGCACCGTGGTTGAGCCCGGCTACGGCTGGGCGACGGAAGCCTCTGCCTCGTCGCGATCAGCGGCGGGCCAGGCGATGACGGGATCGCCTACCACCAGCGCTACCTCGTCGCCCGACGAGGGCGACTCGGAACCGGGCACTCGGGCGTGCACCGGCCCGGACCCCGCCACATCCACGGTGACGAGCACGTCGTGGCCGTGGTACCTGATGTCGGTTACCTTGCCGGTCACCGCGTCCTGCGACTCCTGTCGGGGGACGCCGGATCCGGCCTCGATGCGGGAGAGCGTCATCTGCTCCGGCCTGATGAGCACGCTCAATCTGGTCGCGCCCGCGACCTGCGCGGGGTCGCGAAGCACGTGCCCGCCGAGGGCGGTCCGGACCCGCACGCCCCCCCCAGTCGCCGGTTCCGTTACGCCGGGCAGCAGGTTCGCGGTGCCGAGGAAAGCCGCCGTCCACGGGTCGGCCGGGGTCGAGTACACCGACCTGGGCGCGCCGACCTGCAAGATGACGCCATCGTGGAGCACGGCGACGCTGTCGGCGCACGACAGGGCCTCGTCTTGATCGTGTGTGACCAGAACTCCGGCCGTGTCGGTGGCGCGCAGCGCGCCGAGCACGTCAGCGCGGACCGAGGATCGCAGGCTCGCGTCGAGCGCGGCGAACGGCTCGTCGAGCAGGACTAGTTTGGGCCGGGAGGCAAGCGCCCGGGCGATCGCGACCCGTTGCTGCTGGCCGCCGGAGAGCTCGTGGGGGTAACGGCGACCGAAATCTGCGAGCCCGACAAGGTCGAGCATCTCGTTGACGAAGCCGCCGCCACGCTCTCGGCGCGGCAGTGCGAACGCCGCGTTGGCGCGGACGGTCAGGTGCGGGAAGAGCGCGCCGTCCTGGGGCACGTAGCCGATCCGCCGGCGTTCCGGCGGCACCCGCCGACGCCCGTCGTCTGTCAGTACGCCACTGAGGGAGACCGCGCCGGCGTCGGCTGCCTCAAATCCGGCGACGACGCGCAGGAGCGTGCTCTTGCCGGCACCCGAGGCACCCAGAATCGCCGTAAGCGAGGAATCGGCAACAGAGAGCGATACTCCACGAAGGACCGGAGTTGCACCGTAGGACTTCCAGACGTCGGTGACCTCGAGCGCGTTCATCGGCTGAACGGTCCTCCATGGTTTACGAGAAAGTTAGGTTAGCCTCACCTAACTTTCATGTATCTTACTCTAGGATCGCCAGGTAAGGGTAACCTAACACACTGCGTGATCGGCCCGAAACCGGCCTGTTATGGACTAAGGAGTGAGTCGTATCCTGCACCACCATGCCTCGCCCGCCCGGCGAGCGCTGACCAGAGCCTCGGCAGGAGCGACGGTGGCGTTCCTTGCCCTCGCCGTCGCGGCCTGCGGGTCCGCGTCCTCGCAGACGTCGTCCACCGTCAGCCTCGGTTCTGCCGTCCAGCAGGACTGCACCTCGGTTGCCGACGTCCTGGCCGACGGCCCCGACCCCGACGCCGATCCCGTGGGCTATGCGCAGGCGCAGGTGCTGCCCCTCCGCCAGCTCACGATCAGCGACGCGGCCCTGCACACGGCTGTGCTCACGCTCGCGAGCGCCTACGAGACGTTCACCACGAGCACCAGCTCGACCCGCGCCGCGTCGTCGGCGGCCGTCACCAAAGCCGAGAACGAGGTCAACAAGATATGCCCGCAGGCGGCACAGTGAGCCGGATAGCCAGCACCGTCACGCGCCGGCGCCTGGTCAAGCGCGGCACCGCCGGCCTGGCCGTGCTGCTGCTGGCAGGCGGGCTCGCCGCCTGCGGATCCGCGTCAGGCGCGAGCGGCTCGGCCGGGTCGATCACCCTCTACAGCGGGCAGCACGAGCAGACGACCCAGGAGCTCGTGACCGCCTTCGAGCAGAAGACCGGCGTCAACGTGAACGTCCGCTACAACGACGAGGACAGCTTCGCCGACGAGATCATCGCCGAGAAGTCGCACCCGGTCGCGGACGTCTTCTACACCGAGAACTCGCCCGTCCTTGAGTACCTGCAGAACCAGGGTCTGCTTGCCCCGGTCAACGGGTCGACGCTGGCCAAGACCCCGTCGGCGTACAACTCCCCGCAGGGAGACTGGGTCGGGGTGTCGGCCCGGGTCAGCGTGCTGATCTACAACCCGTCGCTAATCAGCGCGTCTCAGCTGCCGACGTCCGTGCTCCAGCTCGCCAACCCGGAGTACAAGGGGAAGCTCGCGTTCGCGGCAGGCGAGACGGACTTCCAGCCCATCGTCACCTCCGTCGCCCGCGCGTACGGCGATGCCAAGGCGGCCACCTGGCTCGACGGCATCAAGGCGAACGCGGGATCGCACATCTACCCGGACAACGAGACCATCGCCGACGAGGTTAACCGGGGCGCGGTAGCCTTCGGGGTGGTCAACCAGTACTACTGGTACCGGATGAAGGCAGAGCTCGGAGCGTCCAACGTGCAGTCCAAGATCGCTTACTTCGCCCCGCATGACCCGGGGTACGTGGTCGACGTCTCCGGGGCGGGCATCCTCAAGTCCTCAAAGAACAAGGCCGACGCGCAGAAGTTCCTTGCCTTCGTCGTCTCCAAGCAGGGACAGGAGATCATCGCGCACTCGATCAGCTATGAGTACCCGCTCGACGACGGCGTGACGACGACCGCGCCGGAGACGCCGTTCGCGGAACTCCAGCCGTACCCGATCAGCATCGCCGACCTCGGGGACGGCTCGACCGCGATCTCTCTGCTGCGCCAGGCCGGACTGCTGTGACGGCCGCGGTCGCCCGGGACGGGGCGCTGGCTCGTCCCGGGACGGCCGGCGCGCCGCAGGGCGCGCACCCGGGCCGATCCCGCTCGCGCAGGGCACGGCCGAGCGGGCTGCTTGTTCTGTCCATCCTGGTGGCGGCCGTGCTGCTGGTGCCGCTGGCGTTCCTGCTGGTCGAGGCGGCCGGCGCCGGAGTCGGCCAGGTCGCATCCCTGATCGACCGCCAGCTCACCGAGCAGCTGCTGTGGAACACCATTCGGCTTAGCGTCGTAGTGACCGCGTTGTGCGCGGTCATCGGGACCGGCGCCGCGTGGCTGACGGAGCGCACTAACCTGCCCGGCCGCCGGGTATGGGCGGTGCTCCTGGTCGTGCCGCTGGCGATCCCGGACTTCGTGGTGAGCTTCGGGTGGGCGTCGATCAGCACCGACGTGTCCGGCTTCCGCGGCGCGGTCCTGGTGATGACCCTCTCGGTCTACCCGCTGGTCTACCTGCCGGTCGCCGCCAGCTTCCGCAACGCCGACCCGACCCAGGAAGACGTGGCGCGCGGGCTCGGGGCCGGGCCGATCAAGACGTTCTTCCGCATCACGCTTGGGCAGGCGAAGGTGGCGATCCTGGGCGGCTGCCTGCTCGTCGTCATGGTCCTGCTTGCCGAGTACGGCGCGTTCAACATCCTCGGCTACCAGACCTTCACGACCGAGATCTTCACCGAGTTCCAGCAGCTGTTCGACATCGCGTCTGCCTGCGCGCTCTCGCTCGTGCTGGTCGCGCTGAGCCTGATCGTGCTGGGGGCGGACGCGGCCGGCCGCAGGCGAGGACGGGTGAGCCGGGCCAGCCGGACCGCCCAGCGCGCGGTCCCCCTGCACCGTCTCGGGCTGTGGACCGCGCCAGTGCTGCTGCTGCTCGCCGCGCTGGTGGCGCTGGCGCTGGGGGTGCCGGTCGGCTCTGCCGTCTACTGGTGGGCGCAGGGAACGAACCAGCCGTTCCAGGGCACGTCGCTGCTGAGCGCCACCGGCTACACCGCCGCCTACAGCGCCTGCGCGGCCGCGCTGGCCACGGCCATGGCGCTGCCGGTGGCAATTCTCGCGGTCCGCCGCGGCGGCCGGGTCGCGCACCTGATCGAGCGCAGCACCTACCTGGTGCTGGCGATGCCCGGGCTGGTCATCGCCCTGTCACTGTCGTATTTCAGTAACCGGTACGGGAACGGCATCGGCTACCAGAGCGCGCCGATGCTGGTCGTGGCGTACGCGATCATGTTCTTCCCGCTTGCCCTGGTCGGAGTCCGCACGTCGGTGGCGCAGGCGCCCGCCGGGCTTGAGGATGTGGCCAGGTCTCTCGGCCAGCGACGGCTCGCCGTGTTCTGGCGGGTGACCCGGCCGCTGGTCACGCCCGGCCTCACCGCCGCCTTCTGCCTGGTGTTCCTGTCCGCGGTAACCGAGCTGACCGCGACCTTGATCCTGGTGCCGACGGGCGTGCAGACTCTGGCTACCCAGTTCTGGAACTACCAGCAGAACCTCGCCTACGGACAGGCCGCACCGTTTGCCCTGCTGATGA